>Ga0209417_1000632_pt1 | contig 78620 bp, 58 predicted proteins | sample RifGroF2_FD_184002 | JGI IMG/M metagenome (GOLD analysis project Ga0209417, IMG submission 184002) | Groundwater microbial communities from Rifle, Colorado, USA - Groundwater F2 (SPAdes) (version 2) | ecosystem: Environmental > Aquatic > Deep subsurface > Groundwater | place: Rifle, Colorado... | reverse complement strand
AATAGTGCCCCACATCTTAATGAACCGCTGTATACGAGACCCGTACGTACAGTGGTGTGAGAGGCTCTCCCCGTCAGGTCAACTGACGGGGCAGTCTACTCGATAGCGAAAGCTAAGTGGGTAAACCCGAAACACGTGTCTCCAAGCTCTACAACATAACTGAAAACAAAACACAATTTGCGCAACGGTCTGTTGCTACTGCTACGATTCACACAGGAACTTGCTGCTCACAACCCCCTGAAAGCTCTTCGACACCGGAATATCAGGCGAATCCGCCACATCAATCTCCAGCATCAGCCCCTCCTTGCTCCGCCTGATAACCTTCACCCTGTTAAAATTCACAAGAAACGACCTATGACAACGAGCAACAGGCGTCCTCCTCAACAAAGATTCAAGGTTCTTAAGACTATTCCGGAGCAGGTACGTCTTAGACTTACCATTAGTAACATAATGAATAACAACATAATTATCAGCCGACTCAATATAAAGCAAATCCTCCAGCAAAATAGACAACATAAGAGCACCCTTCTCATCCTTAAAAGTAATACTCTTAAGTGGATTCAACTCAGGCTCGTCACCACTCTCAATCTTCTGTAATCTCTTTGTACTCTCTTGCCAACCAAAGTAAAACCAGAGCGAAGCATAGGGGAGCAGCAGCACCAGAGCAGTGTTGATAGTAGCATTTTTGAATACAGCCATGACATCGACAGAAGCCCCGCCTTTCAATTTGACAGAAATGGAGTAGATAGTATAGAAAAGCGACATGGAAAGAATCTCTGTAAGCACCCACACAACATAATTGATGTAGGAAATCTCGTGTTTGCGGCTGTAGAAGTACATAATGAGCCTGCTAATAATAACCACGAGAACACCGGTAAGGATAATCAGGCTGGTGTAAACAAGATACATGAATTCTGACACATTAGGATACCAGTTTTTTGAACCGAAGGGTTTGTAAATATTGATGAAGACCAGCGCAAAGACAGCAGTCAGTGCAACCAGCTTAATAATGTTCCGCTTTTCGTTTATGTATTTTGGTATATTCATCTCTCTTTACACAAATGTAATAAATTTATTTGGCCACGCATATTAAATTTTCACCCCATATTCCGTATTTTCGCCCCAAAGCCATACCCTTTAAACCATTTATTTGCCAGGCGCAGAGCGGAATATTTCTTTTGTGAAAAAATACAGAGATATGAAGCTGCACAAATTTATTTTTAAAGAAGTTTTGGGAAAAGGAGCGATAGTGGACGACATGAAAAAATGCAAGACTCCGGTTTTCCTAAAGAAGACCGACGATGAATTTCAGGAAAACCAGGCATTCGAATATCTTATAGTAGAACCCGAAAATATGCTCAGGGAGCCCAACGGAAAGGCATCGTCGGTTATACTCATGTTTCACGGACTAAACGAGAGGACATGGGACAAATACTACTCATGGGCAGAGTACATAGCCAACCACACAAGAAAACCGGTTCTGCTCTTTCCAACGGCCTTCCACATAAACAGGGCCCCGGCAGAGTGGAGCAACCCAAGAGCAATGCAGCCTTTCGTGGCCGACCAGCAGAACACCGAGCCAAAACCATCGCACCTCACGTTCCTTAACTACGCCCTGAGCAACAGGATAAAGGCCGACCCATACAGGTTCTACCTTGCCGGCAGGGAGACAATCAACAACGTCTGCCAGCTTATAGGAAAAATCAAAAAGGGGACACACAAGCTTATAGACAGCAAGGCAACAATAGACATATTTGCATATTCGATAGGGGCACTAATGTCACAGGTGATACTCTTTGCAAACCCCAACAACTACTTTACAAAGAGCAAGTTATTCATGTTCTGCGGAGGCTCGCTGTTCGACCAGATGGATGGAGAGTCCAAGATGATAATGGACAGGGAATCGTTTTATTCGCTGCTTGATTATTACAAGAACAAGTTCCTGTTTTTCAAGAGCGAGAGCAGGCTAAAGGGCGACGTGCTTGAAATGGCATTCGTGAGCCACATAGACTACGCAATAAACAGAGAGGAACGAGAGAGCTTCTATGAGGAGATAAGCCACAGGATACAGGCAATTTCGCTAAAGAAAGACAAGGTGATACCTACAACAGGAATCAAGTCCGCTCTTGGCAAAATACATCTGAACTGCCTTGAGGAACTTGATTTTCCATTTGATTATTCTCATGAGAACCCGTTTCCGCCCGAAGGACCTAAGGTAAACCCTGACGACAGAAAGTTCTGGTTTGAGAAGGTATTCTCTAAAGCATCAGCCTTTCTGAGCTAAGTCTTTAATCAAAGATTTAGGTTCCAGATTATTACGTTCAATATCCTTGAAGTAGTTTACTGTTCCAACCTTAAGTTCAACCGTAGAGGCATCGTCGCAAACGATAATCCCCTTTCTGTGTAGCTGAAGTACGCTAACTGTGTACATGTGGTTCACGCTACCCTCAATGGCCTCGTAAAGGGCCCTCGACTTGTGGTGACCATTTACCAGTACCATAACCTCCTCTGCATCCATTATAGTACCAACGCCAACTGTAAGAGCTGTCTTTGGAACCTGATGGATGTCGTTGTTGAAAAACCTGGAGTTGGCTATTATGGTGTCAGTAGTCAGGCTCTTGATTCTGGTCCTTGATGTAAGAGAAGAGCCAGGCTCGTTAAAGGCAATGTGCCCGTCGGGGCCAATTCCACCCATAAACAGGTGAACACCACCATAAGAGGCCATCTTCTTCTCGTAATTCTCACACTCAAGCAGCAGGTCCTTTGCGTTGCCGTCAAGAATGTTTGCGTTTTCCCTTCTTATGTCTATATGCTGGAAAAAGTTGTTCCACATAAAGGTAAAATACGATTGCGGATGCTCTTTGGGGATCCCTATATATTCATCCATGTTGAATGTAACTACATTCTTGAATGATACAAGTCCCTCTCTGTAATATTTGACAAGCTCCTTGTATGTTCCGTTAGGAGTAGATCCGGTAGGAAGTCCAAGCACAAAGGGCTTGTATTCTGTAGGGGCAAATTCCCTGATTCTCTTTACAATATAGGCCGCGGCCCATTGAGATACTTCTTCGTAAGAGTTTTGTATGATTACTCGCATAGTCAGGTATATTATGTGTTTTTCGATAGTTTAGTTTCTGTTTCCAAGCAACTCTCTGGCATTCGCCAGCGCTGCCGATGTAAGTTCCGAACCGCTCAACATCCTTGCAACCTCTGTAACTCTCTCTTGACCAGATATCTCCCGTATTCTTGTGGTAGTTGTGCCACTATGGTCAATCTCTTTATATACAAGCAGATGGGTGTTTCCCTTGCTCGCTATCTGCGGCAGATGAGTTATTGCAAATATCTGCATCTTTTTTGAAAGTGCATCAATAAGATTTCCCATTTTATCTGCAATACTTCCCGAGACTCCGCTGTCAATCTCGTCAAATATCATGGATGGCATCCCTTTTCCGCTGGCCATGAGAGCTTTAAGGCAGAGCATTATTCTGGAAATCTCCCCGCCTGAAGCCACCTTAGAAAGCTCCCGCGGTGCAATATTTTTGTTGGCAGAGAAGAAAAATGTTACAGAATCCTTTCCAAAACCATTATATGCCTCTGTCTCTTTAATCTCAACTTCGAACACTGCATGGGGCATCTCAAGGTCCCTTATAGCAGAGTTCATCTCAGTGGTAAAGGTGTGTGAAGCTTTTGACCGCTTTTCATGCAGACTTGCAGACAGCTCATCCCTCAGTTTGCGACATTCTGCTATCTCAACATCTGCCTTTTCAAGCTCCTGCCGGTAGCTGTTGCTGAGCAGCAGCTTGCTGTCCAGTTGTTCCTTTATTGCCAGCAGCTCCTCAACACTCTCTGCATGATGCTTCTTTAGAAGTGTGTAAATTGTAGAGATTCTCTCCTCCAGCATCTTTGCCCTTTCAGGTTGAATCATAACAGAGTCAGTCTTTATTGCCAGCTCCTGCTCAATGTCCTTGAGCTCAATGCGGCAAGCCTCCATACGCTCCATAATTGAATCTACTGCCTTGAAGTTATGTGATATTTTTGTTGCTATGTTTACAGCCTCCTTCAGATTCTGCACCACCGGTATACCGGCAGGGGAGAGGAGCTCTGTTATGCTATATAACGATGCTTTAATCTCTTCTGCATTGCTTAGCAAGCGATACTCCTCCTCAACCTCCTCAAGTTCGCCCGGCGCAAGTTTTGCCTCCTCCAGCTGATTGAACTGGAACCTGTTGTACTCGGCCTCGCTCTCCTCTCTGGCAATCTTTACTTTCAGTTCGTTTCTGCGTGATATCAGCTGGTTAAGCCTTGTAAAGTGACCCTGGTACTCTGTCAACAGAGCTCCGTTTCCGGCAAATGAGTCCAGTACCGATAGCTGAAAGCTTGAGTCTGCAAGCAGCAGGTGCTGATGCTGCGCGTGAATGTCTATGATTTTTTCTGAAATGTCCTTTAAAAACTGCAGGCTGACCGGTTCGTCATTTACAAATGACCTCGATTTTCCGCCGGGCGAGACAACCCTTCTTAGTGTCAGCGATGGTGAGTATTCAAGAGAGTTCTCCTCAAATATCCTTTGAAAATCTGAATCTCCCTCAATCTCGAACAGTGCCTCAACAACGCAATTCTTGTTCTTGTCCTTAAGTATTGCCATGTCTGCCTTTCCCCCAAGAAGGAGAGAAATTGCACCCATCAGGATAGATTTTCCTGCACCGGTTTCGCCAGTGATAATGACAAGCCCTTCAGGAAATCCTATTTCCAGACTCTCAATAAGAGCGTAGTTGGATACACTTAGCGATTTGAGCATAAAAGAAGTTTTTCAACCAAATCTGTAATATCTTTAGCAACCTCTGTCTTATCTTTTAGGGGGTATTCATTAACCTCCCCGTTTTTGTTTATGATTGACACTTTATTAGTGTCGGTACCAAATCCTGCTCCATTGTCATTCAATGAGTTGAGTACAATGGCATCAAGATTTTTCCTCTCCAGCTTTTTCCTGGCATTTGCAAGCTCGTTGCTTGTCTCCAGGGCAAACCCTATAAGGATTGTCCCATCTCTCTTTAATGTTCCAAGCGATGCAGCAATATCCTTTGTGGGTGTCAGCTCCAGATTGTAGTTCTCCTTCTCCCGTTTAATCTTGTCTTCTGCAGCTTTTACAGGTGCGAAGTCAGCCACGGCAGCGCAAAGAATTGCAGCATCCACACCATTGTTGAAGCATGCAAGTGCCTGGTTGTACATCTGTTCTGCCGAAACCACATCTGTGCGGGTTATTTTGCTGCTGATGGTTTTTAAATGGGTGGGGCCCGATACCAGAAAGACATCTGCCCCTCTGGCTGCGCACTCCTCTGCAATTGCATAACCCATCTTTCCGCTGGAGTGGTTGGATATATACCTTACGGGATCTATCGCCTCTTGCGTGGGACCTGCCGTTATGAGTATCTTTTTGCCGGAAAGGCTCTTATTGGCTAAAAAAAAATCGTCGATGATTTTTGCTATAACCTCCGGCTCCTCCATCCTTCCCTTGCCATCGAGACCGCTTGCCAGTTCACCGGAGGCAGGCTCAATTACCTTTACCCCGCGCTTTGCAAGTATATCAATGCTGTTCTGGGTAGCTGTGTGCAGAAACATGTCTACATCCATGGCAGGCGCCACCATTACGGGACATCGGGCCGACAGATATGTGGTAAGTAGCAGGTTGTCTGCAATACCCGTTGCCATTTTAGACAATGTGTTTGCCGAAGCAGGGGCAATAATATATAGATCTGCCCACATTCCCAGTGATATGTGACTGTTCCAGTCGCCGTTCTCAGGATTGTAGAACTCAACCAGAATTGGATTTTTAGAAAGGGTTGCCATAGTGAGGGGGGAGATGAACTGCTTTGCCATCTCTGTCATGATAACTTTTACCTCTGCTTGTTGCCTGACCAAAGATCTTACAAGAACAGCAGATTTGTAAGCAGCTATGCTGCCGGTTACCCCCAGCAATATGTGCTTGCCCTTTAGCATCTATCCCTCTATCTTTCTGTAATAGATTTGTCCCTCTTCAAACTCGCTGATTGCCATAAGGGATGGTTTAGGAAGCTTCTCGTAATAACGCGATATTTCTATCTGCTCCCTGTTCTCGAATGTCTCCTCCAGTGTGTCGGCATAATTAGAAAACTCGTCAAGTTTCTGGCTGAGCTCCTGCTTAACCTCTGCAGATATCTGGTTTGCTCTCTTTGCAATAATTATTACTGACTCGTAAATGTTGCCTGTGGGAGCAGCTAACTTAGAAAGGTCCCTTGTAATGGTGTTGTTAGGAACCTGTTTTTTAATTTCCATATCTATTTTTTAGTTGTATATTCTTGTGCATTGGCAAACCACCCGTCTACCTCTTTCTTGTATTTCGACTCCGGATATTCGCTTACGAAATTGTAGTACTCATCTATTAGGGCCATGAATCTCTCTTTTTGCTTTTCCGGTACACTATTGTTTGCATAGTGGTAATTTGCTGCAACTATGTAGTACATTATCTCTTCTCTGTACTGGTTGTCGGCATTCTCCTTCAGTACGTTCTTTAGGGCATATGCTGCAGAGCGGTAGTCCTCTATTGTGTAGTAAAGCTTTGCTGCTTCAAAACTCTTTTTGTCCAGCCTCTCCTGGAGGTCAACGAGCATGTCGCGGCAACGCTTGATATTCTTTGAGTTGGGATGCTCATACAGATACTCGTTTATTGCAGACATTGTCTTGTAGGTTGGCATCTGGTCCAGCTCAAATCTGTATGTTCCGTCGTAAAGGCACTCGATTCGCAGGAACTTTGCCTCTTCTGTGAAAGGGCTCCTTGGGTAAACCTGTACGAATGTTTCAAAATTAGCCTCTGCTGTGGTTACATCGCCGAATTTATAGTTGCTTAGTCCCAGGTAGAACTGAACAGTATCATCTTTTTCTGTACCCTTGAGTGGTAAAAGCAGCTGGTCGAACAGCGTTGCTGCTTTAAGGTACTTTTCTGCATTGTAGTAGTTCATTGCACCATTGTACTTAAGTTCAACATCTGCTGTCTTTAAGAGTGCATCATACTGTGATTTGCAGGAAATTGCAAGAAATCCTGCCAAAACGATAATAATAATTTTACCTGGTTTCATTGGCTTTTATTTATTTTCCGATAAGAATCTTTCTGCATCAATTGCAGCCATACATCCGGAACCGGCTGCTGTAACTGCCTGGCGATAGTGTGGGTCCTGAACATCGCCTGCTGCAAACACTCCCGGTACTTTTGTCTTGCTGCTTTTACCCTCGGTAATAATGTAGCCCTCTTCGTTAACCTCTATCCATTTGCTGAAAAGTTCTGAATTTGGATGGTGCCCGATTGCCACAAAATAACCGTGGATGTCAATTTTTTTCTCCGTACCGTTTGAGATAACAAGAATCGCACCATTAACGCCGCCCATTGGTGTTCCAGTTATCTCTTTTGTATTATGTTGCCATAGAATCTCAATGTTTGGAGTGGCTTTTACCCTGTCCTGCATTGCTTTAGATGCTCTGAGAACATCTCTTCTCACAATCAGGTAAACTTTGTTGCAAAGGCCTGCAAGATAGCTTGCCTCTTCGCATGCTGTGTCGCCTCCGCCTACCACTGCAACATCTTTTCCTTTGTAGAAAAAACCGTCGCATGTTGCACAAGCAGAGACACCTTGTCCCTTATATTTTTCTTCTGATTCTAGTCCCAGATATTTTGCAGTTGCACCGGTTGCTATGATTATTGTATCGGCAAGTATCTCCTTCTCTTCGTCAACCACAATTTTGAAGGGTCTCTCAGAAAGATCTGCACTGGTTACAAGACCAAACCTAACGTCGGTTCCGAACCTCATAGATTGCTCCTTGAGCTCATTCATCATCTCCTGCCCGTCAATTCCCTTGGGATAACCGGGAAAATTGTCAATTTCTGTTGTTGTGGTAAGCTGACCACCGGGTTGGATTCCCTCATACAATACCGGCTGAAGATTGGCACGCGATGCATATATGGCGGCTGTGTAGCCTGCGGGACCACTGCCAATTATCAGACATTTTACTTTTTCTGCACTCATATAAATTATTTGTTTTGACTTTCAACCTGCAAAGGTAAGAATTTTTTTCTTAAGACCATCTCCAGTCGTAATTCCCAAACCAGGAGAAATGCCATAACCCATCTGGATAAGAGTAGCCATAATACCATACCCCCAATTGAGGAGAGCAGAATCACATCTTCCAGATTACTGTGCGATATTGCTATATGGTGGTTTAAAAGATCGATGTCTTTTTTGGATACCTTACCGTGCTCATATTCATCTATCATTACTGCTGCGCCATATGCGAGCCCCAGTATGTTTGCCACTATCCAGAGGAAAGAGGTTTTTGCCGGCAGACCGAAAACTGCCAGGATTGGTCTTAAAAACTTTGATATCCATCTTATTACCCCAAATTCCGAGAGCAACCGCTGCATTACCGAGAGTGTAAAAATAAGCACCGTCATCTTTATAACAACCGTTATTGTGGAGTTGAACCACTCTTTTGCCATATCCATGAAGGGTACATTTGCCATGTTTGGCTGGGTATAGAGAGATGCCACCTCTCCGGGCATGACAAGATTAAGCACAAAACCCAGAATGAATGCAGATAGTGTCCTTATTGCCACCATTCTTAGGGCAGATGAGCCGGTCTTCTTCTGTACTGCGGTCTCTGTTATTATATTATGTGCACAAAGGACCATTACCGAAAGTATGGTAATGGCCCTTATGTCCAGATGTAATGTCACTATTACGGCAATGGCCGAATATACATTTACAAAATATCCTGTTACAAACGCAAGTGCGGCCTCACCGGGCAGACCTACAATATTGAATACAGGGCTTATCAACTCAGAGAACCAAGGCAGGATGTTGAAGTATCTCAGAAAAAGGATTCCTAATGATATAAGTACTGTTACCTTAATGAGCCAAAGGCAGGTCCTTAGGGTTTTTGGCAGTATTTCCTTTACCGAGTCAATCGCTCTCTGTTTTGCAGATCTTTCCATATTTTGAAATAATCCGCAAATATAGGTTAAATAAGACTCTTAGTAATTATTTTTCTTAGGCTCAAAATAGGCTTTTGGATGGTCGCAGGCAGGACAGTTTTCCAGTGCCTTCTTTCCTTTGTGAACATAACCGCAGTTACGGCACTGCCATTCAATCTCCTCTTCTCTTTCGAAGAACTTATCCTCAACCAGACGTGCAAGAAGTATCCTGTATCTTGCTTCGTGCTCAGCCTCAACCTTTGCAATCATCTTAAATGCAGTGGCTACTCTTGGAAAGCCCTCCTCCATTGCAATTCTTGCAAATTCAGGATAAAGGTCGGCCCACTCTTCATGTTCCCCGTCAGCTGCTGCTGCCAGATTTTCTTTTGTTGTTGATATCATTCCGGCAGGATAGCTTGCTGTAATTTCAACCATTCCACCCTCCAGAAACTTGAAAAATCTTTTGGCGTGCTCCTTCTCCTGTTCTGCAGTCTCAGCAAAAACGTCTGCAATCTTTTCAAAACCCTCTTTTTTAGCCACACTGGTAAAATAGGTATATCTGGTCCTTGCCTGTGATTCGCCGGCAAATGCCTTTAAAAGATTCTGTTCTGTTTTTGTTCCTTTAATACTTTTTTCCATAAAAATTTCTTTAAATATTAATAATAGTCATCTGATACAAATTTAGCAAAATTCTTGTTTGATTTGTACATTTGCATAAATACATTTTAATTATCATTCCATGCAAAACAGTAGATTGGAACTCATCCGTTCCTATATGTCGGACAATCATTTGTCGGCTTTTATTGTGCCTTCTAACGACACCCATTTCGGGGAGTATATACAGGACCATTACAAATGTCTTGAGTGGCTCTCGGGCTTTAACGGCTCTGCTGGAACGGTTGTGGTTACAATAGAGGAGGCTGCTCTCTGGACAGATTCCAGATACTTTGTGCAGGCAGATAAACAGCTTTCAGGGTCTGGTATTCAACTTAAGAAGATGAAGATGCCGGGTACAGAGTCTGTTGAGAGATGGCTGACTGACAGGTTGCCTGCCAATTCAAAGGTGGGTATAGATGCCGGGCTCTTCTCGGTTGCAGATTATCACTCCCTTAAGGAGCAGCTGCTTCCGCTGGAACTGACATTGTGCGACGACCCTTTTGTTCAGATTTGGAGTGACCGTCCCGCAGTATATTCAAATGAGATAATACATTACGATACCAAATACAGTGGCGAGACTACTTCTTCCAAACACAGAAGGGTTGTAGACGCAATTGGTTATAATGGCAACTTTATCTATATGGTCTCTTCGTGTGACGATATTGCCTGGCTATGCAATATAAGGGGAAGCGATGTCGAATTCAACACTCTTGCTATGTCCTATGCTGCCATTACAAAGGATGCTGTCATTCTGTTCGTTGGGAGGGACGCGGTATCAGGGGAGTTGGAAAATATACTTAACTCTCAGGGTGTGGAAGTTAAGGATTATGACCAGTTTGCAAGCTTCATGCTGGCATATCCTAAAGATTATGTACGTATAGCATCCAGAGATAAGATATCAATCAGGAACTATTCTGCTTCTGTAAAAAACGGGGCGAGCTTCGTCTCTGACAAGCTGAGGGGAGGGGTTATTGCAAATCTTAAGACAAGAAAGAATAAAACGGAGATTGAGGGGTTTAGAAAAGCAATGCTTCTCGATTCTGTGTCCTGGATAAAACTGTGGATGTATCTTGAGGAGAGTATGAAGGGGTCAGACAACGTTATCACCGAGTGGGAAGTGGCATGTAAAATCAAATCATTCAGGGCAATGTCTGAGCATTACATGGGTGAGAGCTTTTGCCCCATTGTAGCTTTTGGCAAGAACGGGGCGCTGCCACACTATGAACCTTCTGCCAGTGAGAGTGATGTTATTGGAAAGGAGGGTATTTTACTTATAGATACCGGCGGGCAGTATATTTTCGGGACCACTGATACTACAAGAACATTTGCTCTTGGTGAGCCTACCAGGGAGCAGATGAGGGACTATACTCTGGTTCTGAAGGGTATGATAAACCTGAGTATGGCTAAGTTCCCGAAGGGCACAAGAGGAGCTTCACTTGATGTGCTGGCCAGGGGACCTATCTGTTCCGCTGCAAAGATTTATCTTCACGGCACAGGTCATGGGATTGGCCACTACCTTTGTGTTCACGAGGGACCTCAAAGCATTCGCATGGAGGAGAATCCTGTTATTCTGGAGACAGGCATGGTTATATCTAATGAACCTGCTGTTTATGAGGCAGGAAGCTATGGAATTAGGATCGAGAACACCATACTGTGTACAGAGTGGACAGAGAGCAAGTATGGGGTCTTTTATCAGTTTGAGGCATTAAACCTTATTCCAATTGACAAGCGGCCAATAATAAAGGAGTTGCTGGGTAAAGAGGCAACAGATTGGCTCAACGACTATCACTCTGCCGTTTACGAAAAAATCTCTCCTTTGTTGGACGAACAGGAGAAAATTTGGCTAGCGGCTATGACGGCTAATATTGATTGAATAGTCGGGATTATAAATAATCAGCCTTGAAGCCTTGTTTATAAACCCGTTATTGCTTCCGCTGCGTTCAAACACCATGTCTGTCTGCAGCAGGTTTCTCTGATACCTTTCAAGCTTTCTGGAAAAATTGGTTCCCAAAGTATTGAGGGCACCCATGAAATAGTATGCAATATCGTATGCCTGAAAAGAGTAGGGGGTGGGTTCCGTTCCATAGAGGGCCCTGTATCTTGCCAGAAATTTCTTTACGTTTTCATCTGAATAGTCTACGTAATACTGCAGCGATATGTGAAGGTTCATAGAGTGAAAGTAATTAATGTCCACACTTTCGAAGCTTCTCCATCTGTTGGTTCCGTATAGTGTTATCTGATAATTGTTTCGTGTGTTAAGAAGGTTGAGGTTCCTTAAAACGTCTGAGACAAAGCCTTCTGAATTTGAGACAACTATTACATCATTCATATTCTCCTTAGAAAGCTTTTCGGCCATCTGAGGACCTACAGAACGGCCCGACAATAAATTGTATGACAGAGAGTTATACTGTATTCGCTTATTATTGAGTATCTCTTTTGTCATATCCACAAGATCCTGGTCCGCATTTGACGACTCAAAAATAAGGGTTACATGGTTTCTGGGTGTAAGGTTTTTCAGAAGAGCAAGCTGCTGGCTGTATGGGCTGGAACTTGCCTGGAAAAAATCGGGATGGTTCTCTGCGAGAGCATCGGTCTTTGGATCCATTGGCGATACAAGCGGTATGTTCCTCTCTGATGCGTAGTTGAGAATTGGTTCCACCTCGTTCATGAACACTGGCCCTATTATTATGTCGCTGCCATCAAGTCTGCCCGACTGCGCAAGCAGGCTGCTGTTCTTGAAGTCTGAGAGGTCGAAAACCTTTATGTTGGCATTCATTCCCTCAGATTTGAGCTCTTGTGCTGCTAACAGGAACCCCTGATAGAAATCGAGGTAGTTGTTGTTGCCGTCCTGGGGGGTATCGGTATTGTTGCTTCCGATTGGCAGGATAAGAGACACTTCGTAGGTATGCTTTCTCTCCGACCTGACAGGCATTACATTATCCGGCACTCTCTCTGTCTCCTTTTTTATCTCATTGCCTGATTCAGTTACTGTTCTTGCAACAGGCTCTGTAACAATATTCTCCTCCTCTATGACAACATTCGCCGGCACAGGTATCATTAGCTCCTGACGTGTTCTTATTGTTCTGTTATTGAGAGAATTGATCTTTATTATATCCTCTTCTGAAACATTGTATTTCCTTGCAATGGACTCGAGAGTCTCATACCATCTTACAATGTGTTTTTTGAAATCAGGCTTTGCCACCTCATTCCGGACTTTTAGCTCAGATGTCCTTATATAAATTGTCTCTCCCTCCTTAAGCCCGCTTTTTAACACAGGATTGTCATTAATTATAGTAATTGCACTAATTCCATAGGCCTTGCTTATAGAAAATATAGTCTGATCCTTTACTACCTTATGAATATAAAACTCTATGCCATCGCGCTCTGTCTTCTCTTTGGAGACAACAACTGCAGCAGGAGTAAACTGACCAAAAAGATCAGTTGTGCAAAAAAGGGAGAGCGAAAGGATTATTGTAACAAGATATCTCATAATCTTGCAAGCATGTTTTTAATGTTTGTCTCTATTCTCTCATATATATCTTTATTATACTCTGCACGTTCAAAGGTGTTGCCTGTAATGTGCTCGTATAGCTCTATATATCTGTCAGAGATAGACTTTACTATTTCATCTGTCATCTCCGGTACGGTTTGTCCGGTCTGTCCGGAAAAATTGTTTTCCATGAGCCACTCCCTTACAAACTCTTTCGAGAGCTGCTTCTGAGGTAGTCCCTTTGCAAACAGCTCATCGTAGCTGCTGCTGTAAAAATATCTGGATGAGTCAGGGGTGTGAATCTCGTCAATAAGGTAAATCTTGTCGCCCTTCTTTCCAAATTCATACTTTGTGTCAACTAGTATGAGTCCTCTCTCTGCAGCTATTTCTGATCCTCTTTGGAATAGTGCAAGTGCATACTCCTCCAGTTTCAGATAATCGGCTTCGTTTACAAGTCCGCTTGAGATAATCTCCTCTCTTGAGATATCCTGATCATGTGTCCCTATCTCTGCTTTTGTTGTTGGAGTCAGAATTGGGGTGGCAAACTTCTGGTGCTCCTTCATTCCATCGGGTATAGCTACTCCGCAGATATCGCGTGCACCTGCCTTGTATGCTCTCCATGAACTTCCTGTAAGATAGGCTCTTACAATCATTTCTACAGGAAAGCCGGTGCATTTGTGACCAACTGTCACCATAGGGTCCGGTGAGGCGATTTTCCAGTTTGGAACTATGTCGGCGGTGCTGTCCAGAAACTTTGATGCAATCTGATTTAGTACCTGTCCCTTGTAAGGAATACCCTTGGGCAATACAACATCAAATGCAGATATTCTGTCTGTGGCTACCATAACAAGATAGTCGTCGCCTATACTGTATACGTCTCTCACTTTGCCTACATATTTGCCGCTCTGTTTTGGAAAATCGAATTCTGTCCTGGTAATTGCATTCATTTTTATAAAAATATATTTATAGGGTTTTGTAAAAATCTAATAGTTTATTGGAAAAACCGCTCCATGAGAGCTTATCCTTCTCTTTAATAATGTTTTGGGCAAGACTCTCCCGGAGTTCCCTGCCAAAGTAATCTTCAATTGCATTTTTGATTGCCAACGGTTCAACTGCATCAACAACTATGCCAGTTCCCGGAGCCTCAATTGCCTCCTTCAAACCTCCTACATTGGTTGTAATCATTGGAAGATCAAAGTGGTATGAGATTGCGCTTATCCCGCTCTGTGTTGCCGACCTGTAAGGAAGTACGCATACATCGCTGGCAGAGAAGAATAGTGGAACCTCCTTGTCGCTTATATATCTTGTAAATAGTCTGACTCTCTCTCTGTTGGGCGATTTGTCAATTTGTGCCTGATAACCATCGAAACTTCCGTATGGCTCTCCGGCAATTATGAGCTGATAGGTGTCGTCCAGTTGTGAAAATGCATCTATAAGAATATCGAGCCCCTTGTAATCTCTTATGAGTCCGAAGAAGAGAATGTTTTTCTTTCCATTTTCCAGACACAGCTCTGTTATAGCTACTTCTCTGTCAACCTTGTTTCCGAAGTGGTTGTAAAGAGGGTGGGGGGTACTAATGAACTTTGCATCTGGCTTGTAAGAAAGAAGATCCTTGCCTACAGAATCTGATAGTACTACAAATCCGTCGTTTGAACTTAGGTAGTATCTGGTAAATGGGGCATCAAAAAACCTATGTTCGTGAGGAACGACGTTGTCCAGAATTGATATAACCTTTGTCTTTTTCAGTTGGTTCCTGCCTACATAACCCTGAGAAGGGGCAAAGTACGACATCCAGTAACGCATAAGCAGGAGATCGGGCTCCCATTGGCGTAATGCCCTGGCTGTGGAGATGTAGCTTAACGGGTTTATTGTGTCCAGAAGAGGGGTGCTTTCTACTTTTACCGCCGGATCATCCTTCCCGACAAATTGTGTTTTGCCGGGAAACAGGAGACCGGGATACTGTCGCTTGAAGTTGAAAGCCTTTACCTCGTGGGATTTACTTAGTTCTTGAAAAATATTGGCATTGAACTGGGCGATACCACCTCTGTATGGGTAAAAGCATGATAATATTGCAATTCTCACCCAATATTTGTTATTTTTTTCCTTTGGTTGCCACGTACTCTTCGTTAAGTCCGTTTACAACAGAATTGGTAATGTTTAATGTAGAGTCACCTTTAAGGATTGTGTTGGTTGCACCCGAAGTGTTCAGGATTAATGAAAACTTTTTGTCTTCGTTATATTTGACAAGGTATTTGTCAAGTGCATCCATGACCCTTCTGAAAAGAACTTGTTGCTCTTCCTGCATCTCCATCTGTTTTTGCTGGCTCAGACTCTGGAGCTCCTGTTCACGGACTCCGAGTTGTTGTTGTTGAGCCTCTGCCTGGGCGCGGGTAATGAGACCTTTCTGAACTTTTTCCTGAAAATCTTTGACATCGCGTTCGAACGCTCTGCTTTTTTTGGTTAAATCGTCCTGAATTGTCTGTGCTTTAGCTTCCAGTTCAGACTTAAGGTCGTTGAACATGTCAAACTGATTTACCAGAGAATCGATCTGAATGTAAACAATACTGCCCGAAGCAGTTACTGCTTCTCCGGTTGCCGAATTTGAAGCCGAAGAACCAGACTTGGAAGTGAAATGTAAAATAAACAGTACAACTACTGCTACCGATAGAACCACATTGGTTATTAAAGAGGCGTTTTTCATTTGGATTTTGATATTAATGTGACAAATATAATTAATAATTTTTTAACTGTCTAATATATGACTGGATAGTATTTTCCAAACCCATATATAGTGCATCACAAATAAGAGCGTGGCCTATTGAGACCTCCAGCAGGTTGGGAATCTGCCTGAAAAAATAGTTAAGGTTCTCAAGGTTAAGGTCGTGCCCGGCGTTTACGCCAAGTGCCACCTTCTCTGCTTCGGTGGCGGCCTTGACAAAAGGCTCTATTGCAGCCTCCTTGTTCTCATTGAAAAGTGTTGCATAGGACTCCGTATAAAGTTCAATTCTGTCGCAACCAGTGTCGGCAGCATATTTAATCATTTCTGTATCCGGGTCTACAAAAACAGATGTTCTTATACCCTCTTCTCTGAAGAGTTTGCAGGTGCGTGTCAGAAAATCCTTATGGGTTTTTGTATCCCATCCGCAGTTTGATGTAATTACGTCGTGTGAGTCCGGAACCAGAGTCACCTGGGCAGGATGCAGCTCGAGAACCAGCTTTATGAATGACTTAATGGGGTTGCCCTCAATATTGAATTCTGTGGTGAGAATCGGTTTCAGATTCCTCGCATCGCTATATCTGATGTGCCTTTCGTCCGGTCTTGGATGTATGGTTATTCCTTGTGCCCCGAATCTTTCACAATCCATTGCAGCCTGAATGACATCGGGCAGGTTTCCTCCGCGGGCATTTCTGAGCGTGGCGAATTTGTTTATATTTACGCTTAATTTTGTCATAGTGGCTGCAAATTTATGTATTTTTGACAATTATTATACCAAAATCATGAAGATCGCAATTTTTGCACGAGAGATTGATGCTGCCTGGAGAGACAGGCTATGTTATATTTTCAAGGCGTTGGAGGGTAAAGGCATTCTGCTTTGCTACTACAAACCCTTTTATGAAAAGGTCAGGGAAGAGTATCGAATGAAGGTTCCTCACGGAGAGACCTTTTCCAACCATAGTGAATTACCGGAAGAGACCGACATTTTTTTGTGTTTCGGAGGGGACGGTACCTTTCTTGAGTCACTCACCTTCATAAGGGAGAGGGCAATTCCGGTTGCAGGTGTCAACTTTGGCCGTCTTGGGTTCCTTACCAGTACTAACATGGAACCAAGCTTTTCATGGATAGATGATCTTCTTGCAGGCAACTTTAAAATTGAGAAAAGGACAATTTTAAAGATTGAGTCTCCGGTACTTCCGGAGGATTTTTATCCTTATGCAATAAATGAGATGTCGGTACAGAGAAAGGGGCCATCTATGCTCTCGGTGAATGTAAACATCAACAACCATGAACTGCCTGCTTACTGGGGGGACGGACTATTGGTGGCAAGCCCCACGGGTTCCACTGCTTACTCACTGAGTGCAGGTGGCCCTATAGTAATGCCAGCATCTAAGATTCTGATAATTGCACCTATTGCCCCGCATAACCTTAATGTGAGGCCCATGGTGGTGCCGGAAGATTCTGTCTTAGATATAACGGTATGGTCACGATTGGCTGAGGTTACTCTTAGCATGGACAACAGGTCTTTGACAATATCATCCGGTGACTCTTTCAGAATATCAAAGGCAGAATACGATCTTAATTATATTTCCTTCCCATCCAGTAGCTTTATCGGAGCCCTCAAGGACAAGCTAAGATGGGGTGAGGATAGAAGGAACAACTAAAAATAAATCCGGCAGATGAGCAAGATACCAAGACACGTGACAATAATAATGGACGGAAACGGAAGATGGGCCAGAAAAAAAGGTCTGGACAGACTTTATGGACACAAGGAGGGGGTTGAATCTGTAAGAGCCGTTACAGAATTTGCTGCTGAGCAGGGGATAGGCTTCCTGAGTCTCTTTGCATTTTCTGAGGAGAACTGGAACAGACCAAATTACGAGATTATGGGGTTGATGGAACTTATGATTGATGCAATTGCTGCAGAGACTCCTACACTAATGAAGAATAATGTGAGATTCAGGGTTGTGGGCAATCTTTCAAAACTTTCAGATACCTTGAAGGCAAAAATAGGGCAGACAGAAAAGCTCTCAGAACAGAACAACGGTCTCAATCTTATTGTGTTTTTAAGTTACAGCGGCAAATGGGACCTTCTTCAGGCAACCGGTAAGTATGCTCATGAAGTTCTTAAAGCAAAGGAAAATAACACATCTGCTCCCGAATTGACTCCGGATTATTTCGATACTCTCCTAAGTACCTCAGGCATCCCTGATCCTGACCTTCTTATAAGAACAAGCGGGGAGCAGAGGATAAGCAATTACCTTCTCTGGCAGACCGCTTATACCGAATTTTATTTCACTGATGTTCTTTGGCCCGATTTTCGCAAAAATGACTTTCAGAAAGCTCTTGACCACTTTTCAGAAAGAGAGAGAAGATTTGGAAAAACAGGAGACCAGATAAATAATCTAAATTAACAGGCATTGAATACAAATAAAAGCTTATATTTGCGTTTTCACAGTCAGAAATTGCAAATGAAGTCGTTAGCAGTAGTTTTACTAGTAGCAATAATTGCGCCTTTTAACAAGGTATCAGCCCAGGATAGTTCAATTGTAAGATCTACGATCGTAGATTACAATCAGCCAAAAGATTATATCATTGGAGGGATCAAGGTTTCAGGTATACAATACCTCAGGCCTGATCAGGTTTTATCTTATACAGGATTTGCCGTGGGCGATACTGTCAGGATTCCAAGTGAAGAGGTTTCGGCGGTTTTAAAGAGAATATGGATGTCCAAATGGTTTTCAGATGTCTCTCTGTTCATAGATTATACTGTTAAGGATACTGCCTATCTCAATATATTCCTGCGTGAGCGTCCAAGGGTTTCCAGATGGGAATTTGAAGGTATAAAGAACACGGAGAAGTCTGATCTTAATGATAAACTAAAGTTAAGAAGGGGAAGCGAGCTTTCTGACTATCTTGTAACTTCTACTTCAGAAATAATAAGGAAGTATTATGTGGACAAAGGTTTCCTTCAGACAGAGGTTAACGTTAAACAGGAGATGGATACAACTGTCCAGAATGCCGTTAAGGTTACATTCTGTGTTGACAGAAAGACAAAAGTCAAAATCAAGAGTATCATTTTTGAAGGTAACGACAATCTAAAAGGCTCAAAGCTAGCCTCTGCCATGAAAAAGACAAAGGACATGAGACTTTGGAACTTTTTCTCGAGCAAGAAGTTTAATGAAAAGGAGTACGACAAGGATAAAGGGCTTCTTATTGAGAAATATAGCGAAAGAGGTTACAGAGATGCCAAGATTGCCAAAGATTCCATCTATTATATAGAAGAGGGAAGGATGGGCATCAATTTTAAAATTGATGAGGGTAAGAGATACTATTTCAGAGATATAGTTTGGACAGGTAACTCAATTTTTACAACAGAACATCTGAATAGCATTCTACGTATAAAGAAAGGTGATGTATATGATGTAGTATCCATGGAAAAGAGGCTCTTTAGTGCAGAAGAGGGCAATGTTACCAAACTTTACACAGATAACGGATATCTCTTTTTCCGGGTTTCTCCTGTTGAAGTTAAGATTGACGGTGATTCTGTTGACCTTGAGATGAGAATTTATGAAGGAAAGCCTGCAACATTTAATAGGATAATTATTAACGGCAATAGCATTACTCACGAAAAGATTGCAAGAAGGGAGCTCTTTACAAAACCGGGTTACCTGTATAGTCAGTCTCAGGTAGAGCGTTCACTCAGGGAGCTTGCGTCTATGGGACATTTTGAACCGGAGAAATTAAGTACGCCTAGCGCAATAAGCATAATACCAGATCAGAACAACAATACTGTTGACGTTTCCTACAATGTTGAGGAGAAGTCTAACAGTCAGTTCGAAATTGCCGGTGGTTGGGGTGGAAATACATTTGTAGGAACCCTTGGGCTTAGCTTCAATAACTTCTCCATTAAGAGGGTTTTCAAGAAATCGGCATGGCGTCCTGTTCCGCTTGGAGATGGACAACAGCTCGCTATCAGGTTCCAGACAAACGGTTCATATTATACTGCTCTCACAGCAAGCTTTACAGAGCCTTGGCTGTTCGGGAACAAACCAACATCGCTGAATGTCTCTACATACTATACAAGGCAGACAAACTCATCATACTTCTATCAGAACTCGAATCAGAGTATGGAGGTGTTTGGAGCCACCATTGGAATAGGAACAAGATTGAAATGGCCGGATAACTGGTTCGTATTATACAATGAATTGAGTGCACAATCTTACAGGCTCACCGATTGGCAGTACAACTTCCTTTTCTCGGACGGTCTTTCGAATAACATCAGTTACAAGATAAGACTTCAGAGGAACTCAACTGACCAGCCTGTTTACCCGAGAAGTGGTTCTGACTTCCAGCTTGGCCTTCAGATTACTCCTCCTTATTCGTCTTTCAGGGCTGCTGATACAGATTACAAGAACATGACCGATGCAAAGAAGTACAAATGGATAGAGTATCATAAATGGACATTCAAGGGTACACAATACACAGCTCTTACAGGTGATCTTGTTCTGATGACCCGTGCTTACTTCGGGTATCTTGGTCTTTACAACCGTAAACTTGGTTATTCTCCGTTCGAAGGTTTTGTGGTAGGTGGCGACGGTATGTCGGGCTACAATACTTATGGTTCTGAGGTTGTTGGTCTGAGAGGATATGCAAACTCTTCTCTTACCCCTATGGTGAACAATGCTTATGCAGGAAATGTATATGACAAATTCACACTTGAATTGCGATATCCGCTTGTGTTGCAGGCTCAGTCTACTATTTATGCTTTATTGTTCCTTGAGGGCGGTAACTCGTGGTCAGACATTAGAGACTTCAATCCTTTCTCAATCAAGAGGTCCGCTGGTTTTGGCGTAAGGGTTCTTCTTCCTATTGTAGGTATGCTTGGTATTGACTGGGGATACGGTTTCGATCCTGTTGCAGGCAAGGCTAAAGGCGGCAGCAACTTCCACTTTGTTATAGGTCAGCAGTTTTAATAACGCTTAATTGAATATATTATGAGAAAATTATTTTTATTGACTCTTGTAATTCTTGCCTCATCGGCGATTGTCAAAGCGCAGACGTTCGGGTACTTAAATACAGAAAAAATTCTGGAGCGTATTCCGGAATACAATAATGCACAACAGCAGATTGACAGATTGAAAAAACAATATGAGGCACAGATTGATGCTGAAATGAAGGTTGTAGAGAGTATGTACAATCAGTATCAGGCAGAAAAACAGGCTCTTTCAGGTTCTCAAAGAGAGATAAGAGAGGGTGAAATTATTAAAAAGGAGAGATCGGCCAAGGAGTTGCAAAAAACCTTTTTCGGACAGGAAGGAGCTCTTTCAAAAAGGTCACTGGAACTTTTAACTCCCATTAAAGAGAGGGTTCAGACAGCTATCGAAAAAGTGGCAGCAGAGGGTGGCATAATTTTGGTATTTGATATTGCAACAACTCAGGGAATTATTTATAATAATCCAGCTAATGACTTAACAGCCAAAGTATTAAAAAAACTCAACATACTTTAGAAACCAATAATATTTATCAATATGAAACATTTTTCAAAATTTTTACTGATTCTTTTTGTTTTTGCGACCAGCACATCTTTTGCTCAAACGTTCAAATTCGGACATATCAATTCTCAGGAGCTGATTGCCCTTATGCCTGACAGAGACAGCGCTGTTCTTAAAATGGACAAATACGGAAAGCAGCTTCAACAGGATATGGACGATATTCAAGCTGAATTCCAGACAAAAATGAACATCTTTCAGCAAAAACAGGCAACATGGACAGCAGTGGTTCTGGAAGACAAACAGAAGGAACTTCAGCAGATTCAAGCCAGATTTGAAGCTTTTCAAACAAATGCACAACAGGAGTATCAGCAAATGCAGCAGATACTTTTTGCTCCTGTATATCAGAAAGCAAATGAGACCTTGATTAAAATCGGGAAAGATAACGGCTATACCTACATTTTTGACGTTTCAACAGGATCAATTCCTTTCTTTAACGAGGCACAGAGCACAGACGTAATGCCTATGGCAAAAACAATGCTTAAGATTCCTGCAGATAAGAAACCTATGGCTATCCCTTCTCCGGCCGATCAAGCCGCCGCACAGGGACAGACAAAAGCAACCAAATAATATGGTTTTATAAGATTTTTTTTAACTTTATGGCCGCTCTTTAATAGGGCGGCCGTTTTTTATGAAAAATTGTAAGGCAAATAAATCACTCATAGCAATATTTGATTCCGGAGTTGGGGGGCTTTCTGTCTGGAGAGAGCTAACAGCAATTCTGCCAGGTTTTCATTTCATATATCTGGCCGATAATGCGTATTGTCCCTACGGACCAAGACCACAGGAGGATATAATAGCACGTACAAAATTAATTGCCGATTTCTTTATTTCACATGGAGCATCACTTATAGTTGTTGCGTGTAATACAGCAACTGCTGCCGCAATTGATTCCCTGAGGATGAGTTACGATATTCCTTTCATTGGCATGGAACCAGCAGTAAAGACAGCAGCGCTACATTCAAAAACCGGGGTTATAGGTGTCCTTGCCACTTTAGGGACATTTAACGGCAAACTATATCACAGGACGCTGGAGCGCTTTGCTTCTGATATAAAAGTCATAGAAAAGGCAGGAACCGGTCTTGTGGAGCTGGTTGAGGCAGGAAAGACATCAGCACCTGAAACAAGAGAACTTCTAAAGCTTTATATAGATCCAATGCTTGAGGAGGGGGCAGACCATATTGTGCTGGGCTGTACACATTACCCATTTCTTACAGATGAAATAAAAAAAATTACGGGGGACAATGTTGTGATTGTCGACCCTGCTCCTGCAGTTGCTCTTCATACATACAATACTTTACAACAACACGGAGTGGTTTCGGAAGAGAAACCCGATCCACTCACTCAAACCATATTTTATTCAACTGGACCTAAGGAAAACCTGATAAGAGTTGCGAGAAGCATTCTTAATGCAATTCCTGACGAGCAATTTATAGAAAAATCATTCTAAAACCATATTCTATGACAACAGAAATTCTATTCTATTTTGTGCCGGTGGCTGCCTTGGTGGCGCTGGTATTTGCCTACTATTTTTTTAAACAGATGATGAAGGAGAGCGAGGGGACAGACACTATGAAGGAGATTGCTGATCATGTAAGAAAGGGAGCAATGGCCTATCTTAAGCAACAATACAAAGTTGTTGTTATTGTGTTTATTATTATTAGTCTGTTTTTTGCCTTTATGGCCTATGGTCTGGGTGTCCAAAATCCATGGGTGCCTTTTGCTTTCCTTACCGGGGGTTTCTTCTCGGGTCTTGCAGGTTTTATTGGCATGAAGACTGCTACCTATGCCTCTGCAAGAACTGCAAATGCTGCTATGCGATCACTCAATAGTGGATTAAGGCTTGCTTTCCGTTCAGGGGCTGTAATGGGTCTTGTTGTTGTAGGTCTGGGTTTATTGGATATATCTTTATGGTACCTGCTTCTCGATCATTTTGTTGATATTACAGGAGCACAGAAACTGGTTGTGATTACTACCACAATGCTTACATTTGGTATGGGTGCTTCTACTCAGGCTCTTTTTGCCAGAGTGGGTGGTGGTATTTATACAAAAGCAGCTGACGTAGGTGCTGACCTTGTTGGTAAGGTTGAGGCAGGTATTCCTGAGGATGATCCTCGTAATCCTGCTACAATTGCGGACAATGTTGGAGATAATGTAGGTGATGTTGCAGGTATGGGCGCAGATCTTTATGAGTCATATTGTGGCTCAATCCTGGCAACTGCTGCATTGGGTGCCTCTGCATTTTATATCTCTCCGGATCTTCAGATGAAGGCTGTTTTTGCACCAATGCTAATTGCTGCTGTCGGAATCATTCTTTCAATTATTGGAATATTTGTAGTCAAGACTAAAGAGGGAGCAGGAATGAAGGAACTTCTCCACTCTCTGGGCTTTGGTGTTAATCTTAGTTCTGTCCTCATTGCTGTCTCTACATTTGGAATACTTTACATTTTACAGATTGATAACTGGATAGGAATCTCCTTCTCGGTTGTAACAGGCCTTGTGGCAGGTATTATTATAGGTCAGTCAACCGAATATTATACTTCTCATTCTTATAAGCCGACTCAAAGGATAGCTGAGAGTTCAAATACTGGCCCTGCAACCGTAATTATTTCGGGCATTGGTTTGGGTATGATATCTACTGCTATTCCTGTAATCACTATTGCCACTGCTATTATAATCTCTTTCCTGTGTGCCATCAATTTTGACGTAACCGGTATGCTTACTGCTCATAATCTTAGCCTTGGTCTTTATGGTATAGGTATCGCTGCAGTGGGTATGCTCTCTACTTTGGGAATTACTCTTGCCACTGATGCTTATGGTCCAATCGCAGACAATGCTGGCGGAAACGCAGAGATGAGCAAGCTTGATCCTGAAGTTCGTAAACGTACAGATGTGCTTGATGCTTTGGGGAATACAACAGCTGCTACAGGTAAAGGTTTTGCAATTGGTTCTGCTGCTCTAACTGCATTGGCTCTTCTTGCTTCATATCTTGAGGAGGTAAAAATTGGTCTGGCTCATATAGGACAAACAACCATAGAAGTTGCCGGCAGAGTTGTAAATGTTGCTGAGGCTACTATTCCTGATTTTATGGAATATTATCAGATTAACCTTATGAACCCAAAAGTTCTGGCAGGTGTGTTCATAGGTTCTATGATGTCTTTCCTGTTCTGCGGTCTTACAATGAATGCAGTGGGCCGTGCAGCTCAGAAAATGGTAGAGGAGGTTCGCCGTCAGTTCAGGGAGATACCTGGTATTCTTCTGGGTACTGGCACTCCTGATTATGCAAGATGTGTAGAGATATCTACAAAGGGTGCGCAGAAAGAGATGTTGTTTCCATCGCTGTTAGCCATAATAGTTCCTGTAGTGACAGGGGTTATTTTTGGCGTTTCAGGAGTAATGGGTCTGTTGGTTGGAGGTCTGGGAGCAGGCTTCGTACTGGCTGTTTTCATGGCAAATGCCGGAGGTGCATGGGACAACGCAAAGAAGTATGTAGAAGAAGGTAATCTTGGAGGCAAGGGCTCAGACAGCCATAAAGCAACTATTGTAGGTGATACAGTAGGTGATCCTTTCAAAGACACATCAGGACCATCACTGAATATCCTTATCAAACTCATGAGTATGGTATCCATTGTTATGGCAGGCCTTACCGTAGCTTACAGTATATTCTAGGGTATACGGGAGAGGGTATCCGGGGACGCGCATTGTGTTCCAGACAAAAAGTTAAGTGTGGAGTAAAATCGATTGATATTGGTTCTACTCCACACTTCTTTGTTTTATTGGTATATCGCTGATGTAATGTCGTTGGAGCGATAAATTTTACGCATAACGCATAAAAACTTCAAGGGAGTTTTTTGAAATTTCCCACATGTCAAATATATTCATGACCGTGTTGAAAATTGGTGTAGAGGAGGATTCACAGAGCTCAATAAGGTATGTGTCGGCAAGATTTGCCTCCACCTGGTTTTTTATTCAGCTGTAAATTAGACATCTACTAACACCTTTGGTAATGCCGTTAGTAAATGACAGATTAGTAGGCAAATAAGCATTGCTCTCATTTCCAATGAAGTGCTACCCGCTTTGGCAGAGTATGTTGGGAAAAAAACAAGCGGAAATTGGTAGTAGCTGTTAATAAGCTAACTATCAATCTCCGCATCTGTTTTTTAGCGTAGTTTACTATTTAACGCCTAAGTACTCCTTCAGGAAAGGAACCATCTCCTCTTCAGAAACTTTACGTTTAACGATTTTTCCGCTTTGATCAATAAATATATTCTGAGGGATATATCTTACATGATATAATTTTGCAGGTGCGCAATCCCAGTATTGTAAATCAGAAACCTGAGTCCAGGTTAGCTTGTCCTCTTTAATTGCTTTGTTCCAAAGTTCTGCGTCTTTGTCAAGGGAAACTCCGATTATACCAAAACCAGCCTTATTGAATTGTTTGTAAATCCCGGTAAGAGTTGGATTGAAATTACGGCAAGGGCCACACCAGCCTGCCCAGAAATCAATCATTGTAATCTTGTTTTGTGAATATATGCTTGATAGTGAAACAGGGTTTCCGCTTGGATCGTTTAGTGTGAATTCGGGTGCTTGCATTCCAGGCTCCAGACCCTTTAGTGTTACTATAGCTGCTTCAAGTTCTGTAAGGAAACGGTTGCCTGTAAATTCAGGAAGGGCTTTGAAACCAGCTATTTTAGCTTCCATATCAGGAATAGGATAATCTTCTACATTTTGGTTGAATTGGGTCAGAGAGTAGAATGAATTTGGATTAGTTGCCAGAAAAGTAGAATCCAGAACCTTTACCTCTTTCTGGTAACTGTCATAGATAGTAGAAATTTCTTTTTTCCTCTCTTCTGTAGTCTCCTTCTTATAGTATTCCTTCATCAGAGAATCTAGACCGAACTTGGCAACAACCTCATCTTTCTGTTTTTTAAGAGCAACAACAAGGTCATTTGTTACCCCACCGGTAACAACGGCTTTTCCCAGTTCTTCAACAGAAGCTTCGATTTTGATCTGTGAATTGTCCAGGAATAACTGAATTCTGCCCTTCTTGCCATCAATAGATATTGCATAAGTCTCAGGGGTTACAACTTTTCCTTCAAAAACGAATTTACCATCAACAAGATCTGCTGTGTCTTTAATCGCTTCTGTTCTTGAAAAGTTTGTCAGATAAACTTTACCGGTAGTCAGACTATCACCAGTAACGGTTCCTTCGATGGTATATCCATCGGTTTTTGGTGCTGCACAGGCAACTATGCCAAAAACAGCAGCAATAAAGAGTAATTTTTTCATTTTCTTTTTCATGTTGGTTTTAAGAAGTTTATAATATTGTGGATAGAGATTATTTGTTGTTTTGTGGCTCATCATTAAGGTACCAACTCTTGTACATGAGATACCCCTGAGCATTTTTATGAGCAGATTCTCCTATCTCGGCAGATGCATCCTTGACCTTTTTAGCGGGGATTCCTGCGTATACACCCGGCTCAAGTACAACATTGCTAAGAACCACAGCTCCGGCGGCAATTATCGTATTATCACGAATGACGGAATTATCCATTAAAATTGCGCCCATTCCTACAAGGACGTTGTTCCCTACTTTTGCTCCGTGAATAATTGCATTATGGCCCACAGAAACGTCGTTCCCAATTTCAACAACCGATCTCTTGTGAAGGGTGTGTAATACGGCTCCATCCTGAATATTCACCCTATCCCCGATTATTATTGGGTTCACATCTCCTCTTAATACTGCACTGTACCAAATACTGCAATCATCTCCTATAATTACATCTCCAATTATTGCAGCAGTCTCTGCAATAAAACAATTCTTCCCTATTACAGGTGTTATTCCGTTTAATTCTCTAATTACCGACATTGATTTTGATTATTTAACAAATATACAAATTTATGATAACGAATTATAATTGGCAAATTAGTCAAATTTGCTCAATTCTTGTAAATCTATAAGTATTAGAGAGTAATTTGCTTATGATATCTTATAATAAAGTAAATGTTTAATATTAATTTAACATTTGAGAAGAAAAAGGTTTTTTGAACAAGAATAATATCTACATTTGTGGATAAATTTGATAAAATATTTCATATGCAACACAAAGTTATTGATACTAAAGAAGTTGTAGTAAGATTTACAGGGGACTCAGGAGACGGAATGCAGCTTACCGGTACTCTGTTTGCCGATGCTTCAGCATTGTACGGAAATGACATCTCTACGTTTCCAGATTTTCCGGCCGAAATCCGCGCACCTCAAGGTACTGTTTCAGGAGTTTCAGGTTTTCAGGTTAATATTGGAAGCGGAGAAATATGCACACCAGGTGATTTTTGTGATGTTCTGGTTGCTATGAACCCTGCTGCTTTAAGAGCAAATGCCAAATGGACCAAACCAACAGCCAGTATAATTCTAGACTCAGATACATTCGACGAGAAAGGTATAATCAAGGCAGGATTTCAGACAATGGACCCTGTTAAAGAATTGAAAATTGAGGATAGAAATATAATATTTGCAGCAATCTCTTCGTTGACAAAAGAGAGCCTTAAGGATAGCGGACTTGATGCAAAAACAATCCTCCGTTCAAAGAATATGTTCACATTGGGTATGTGTTATTACATGTTTAACCGCCCGATGGAGTTTACATTCAAATATCTGGAGACTAAATTCAGAAAAAAACCGGAACTGATTGAGCCAAATAAAAAGGTTCTTAAGGATGGATACAATTATGCCTCCAACATTCAGGCTATTCCTAATACTTACACAATTCAGCCGGCAAAGCTCGAAAAGGGGACATACAGAAACGTCAATGGAAACCAGGCAACTGCTTGGGGACTTCTTGCTGCATCAGAAAAATCGGGAAGACCACTGTTCTGTGGTTCTTATCCTATAACTCCTGCAACAAGTATACTTGAGGAACTTGCTCTCCGTAAGGATCTTAATGCCAAGACTCTTCAGTGCGAAGATGAAATAGCTGGTATTTGCACATCAATTGGTGCTGCATATGCAGGAAATTTTGCTGTCACTACAACATCGGGTCCGGGACTCTCTCTTAAATGCGAGGCTCTTGGTTTGGCTATGATTACCGAACTTCCATTAGTTATAGTTGACGTTCAGAGAGGTGGACCTTCTACAGGCATTCCAACTAAAACCGAGCAAACAGACCTTAACCAGGCTCTTTACGGAAGAAACGGAGAGTGTCCTATTGCAGTGATTGCATCCCATTCCCCCTCACATTGTTTCGATGCTGCATTTTACGCAGGAAAGTTTGCAATGGAGCACATGATGCCGGTTATACTTCTTACCGAAGGTTTTCTGGGAAATGGTTCTGAACCATGGAAAATTCCAAGCATGAAGGATTATCCGGAAATAAACCCTCCCATTTTAACAGAACCACAGGAAACTCCTTTCTGGCCCTATAAGAGAGATGAACTGAGAATGGCCAGAAGATGGGCATTTCCGGGAACTCTGGGTCTGGAGCACAGAATAGGGGGTCTTGAGAAAAATAACAACGGAAGTGTATCATCCGATCCACTTGTCCATGAGAGAATGTGTGCTGAGAGAGCAGAAAAGGTGGCAAGAATGGCCAACTTCATTCCTGATCAAACAGTTATAGGCGATGAAAAGGGTGATGTTCTTATTGTTGGATGGGGTGGAACATTCGGGCATCTCTATACTGCCGTAAAAGAGCTTCATATAGAGGGTAAAAAGGTAAGTCTGGCTCACTTCGACTACATTTTCCCTCTACCAAAAAATACCGCTGAAATTTTTGCAAACTTTAAGAAGATTATTGTCTGTGAATTGAACAGTGGGCAGTTTGCTGATTATCTAAAGGCAAGACATCAGCAATTTACTTATCATCAGTGCAACAAAGTACAGGGTCAGCCTTTTATAGTAAAAGAGATTGTGGACGCAGTAAATGCAATTCTCTAATTGGTTTAACAAGAAAATTTTAAAAGAGATGAAATATACACCGCAAGATTTTAAAAGCAGTCAAGAGGTTAAATGGTGCCCGGGTTGCGGCGACTATGCGATCCTTGCTTCGGTTCAAAGAGCTATGCCTGATATTTGCGAAGCCTTGAACTACACCAGAGAGAGATTTGTCTTTGTTTCCGGAATAGGTTGTTCTTCGCGTTTCCCATATTATATGAACACATATGGTTTCCATGGCATTCATGGACGTGCATCTGCAATTGCAACGGGAGTGAAGGTGGCAAACCCTACTCTTACTGTATGGCAAATAACAGGTGACGGAGACGCTCTCGCAATTGGTGGAAATCACTTTATTCACGCTATACGAAGAAACATAGACATCAACATTATCCTGTTCAATAATCAGATATACGGACTTACAAAGGGGCAGTATTCTCCTACATCAAGGCTGGGAATTGTTACTAAAACCTCTCCATACGGTACAGTTGAGCATCCTTTTAATCCCGGAGCATTGATCCTGGGGGCAAGAGGAACTTTCTTTGCCAGAAGCATTGATGTGGAGATAAAGCTGACACAAGATATTATGGTTGCATGTGCAAAACATGACGGAACTGCTGTTACCGAAGTACTTGTAAACTGTGTTATTTTCAACGATAAGACTCATTCAGAAATAACTGATAAAGAATATCGTGCAGACAGGACAATCATACTTAAGCATGGAGAACCTATGATTTTCGGGAAGGACAGGGATAAGGGTCTGATGCTGGAAGGTATGAAACTCAAAGTTGTAAAATTGGGTGAGAATGGCATTACTGAGAAGGATCTCATGGTGCATGATGCAGAAGAGGAGAATCCCGGTATGCATTCAATGCTTATAGATATGAAATACCCTGAATTTCCTGTTGCCCTTGGAGTTATACGTGCAGTAAAAGACAAGACTTACGACGACAACGTGCGTGATCAGGTTATAGATGTAAGGGAGCATGCTCAGATTCACAATATGGACGAGCTTCTCCGCAGCGGAGCAACCTGGGAAGTAAAATAGAGATTCCACAAATAATATTCAATAACTTATAAATCAAATTAAATCTATTATGAAAGTAGCAGAGATTATGGCCTCGCTGGAAAAAAAGTATGGTCATGAAAAAGAGTACTTACAAGCAGTTCACGAGGTTCTAGAATCAATTGAAACAATTTACAATCAACATCCCGAGTTCGAGAAAGCTAAGATCGTAGAGAGACTGGTTGAACCAGACCGTATTTTTACATTCCGTGTAACATGGCAGGACGACAAAGGTGAAGTTTTGACTAACCTGGGTTACCGTGTTCAGTTCAGCAACGCAATCGGCCCATACAAAGGCGGTTTCCGTTTTCATCCTTCAGTAACCCCTTCAATTCTTAAATTCCTGGGTTTTGAGCAGACATTCAAAAATGCTTTGACTACTCTCCCTATGGGTGGAGCTAAAGGTGGTTCTGATTTCAACCCTAAGGGTAAATCAGACGCAGAAATAATGCGTTTCTGCCAGGCTTTTATTACTGAATTGTGGCGTAACATAGGTCCTGACACAGATGTTCCTGCAGGTGACATAGGAGTTGGTGGAAAAGAGATTGGTTTCATGTACGGTTGGTACAAGAAACTTGCTCGTGAGAATACTGGCGTTTTGACAGGTAAAGGTTCAACATGGGGTGGATCTCTTATCCGTCCTGAGGCTACTGGTTTTGGTGGTGTTTACTTTGTAAATCATATGCTTAAGACTAGAGGAATTGACATCAAAGGCAAAACAGTATCTGTATCTGGTTTTGGTAATGTTGCATGGGGTGCTGCCCTTAAAGCAACTGAACTGGGGGCTAAGGTAATTGCTCTTTCAGGTCCTGATGGCGTTATAATTGACGAAGCTGGTATGACAGAAGAGAAAATTGCATATATGCTTGACCTTCGTGCTACTAACAATGACGTTGTTGCTCCTTATGCAACCAAGTTCCCGGGATCAAAATTTGTAGCCGGCAAAAAATCATGGATCGTTAAGGTTGACATAGCTCTTCCATGCGCATTCCAGAACGAACTTAACGGTGACGATGCAAAACAGCTTATTGCTAACGGAGTGACATGTGTTGGTGAAATCTCAAACATGGGTTGCACACCTGAGGCTATTGCAGAATTTGTAAATGCTAAGGTTCTTTATGCTCCCGGTAAGGCAGTAAATGCAGGTGGAGTTGCTGTTTCAGGTCTTGAAATGACTCAGAACGCAATGCATATCAGTTGGACAGCAGAAGAGGTTGATGCAAAACTTAAACAAATCATGTTAAGTATTCATGATGCTTGTGTTAAATACGGAACACAGAAAGATGGTTACATCAACTATGTAAACGGAGCTAACATCGCAGGTTTCATGAAGGTTGCCCAGGCAACTTTGGAGCAAGGTCTTTGCTAAGCAAATGTACTTAAAAGGAATTTACATATAGATTTTATTTCAGTACTACCTAATGATTAGATAATTAGTTTATCATAATATAAATTATTGGGCGGTACTGATTTTACCAAATAGTACTTTAAAAGGTAAAATAAATCTTTCAAATAACCTGCTTTTTTGTGTTACAATTTCACCTGTTCCATCCATTCGTTGTATCATAATAAGCTTTTCTTTATAACTAGATTGTAATCCAAAGGGAAATATTATATCAGCTCCATAGAAACCTTCTTCTGGAACTGATGAAAGACTTTTGATTTGGCCTTTAAGTATCCCGTACTCCATAGATGGATAGCTATTTAGTTTAACATTAACTTTCTGTCCAATAGCTATTTTCCCGAACCCAATAGAAGGTATATACATCTTTCCTATTACAGAACTAGAATCTTTAGGTACCACGCTAGCTAATCTTTGACCAATTTGAATACTTTGGTTATTACTCCAATATTTTGTAAATGAAATCTGTCCTGAAATAGGTGTAAAGAGTAGATATTTATCTTTCCATAAGTTGATTTGAGAGAGCAGTAACTGACGAATTTTGTATAATTCAAGATTATATAACGTGATTTCATTCTCTTGTTGGATTATCAATTCAACAAGTGATTGTTCCATTTGCATGATACTTAGCTCTGTATTCTTAATTGTAACTTCATATCCAGCAGATACATTCTTTTTCTGAATCAATGATTGCGTGGAGCGTTCAAAATCAAGAGATGATATAACTTTACTTGCGAAAAGAATGGAATCCCGATCAAATTTTTTCTTTTCATAAACCAAGTCCTCAGTAATAATTTTTTTCTGATCAATTTGTTTCTGGTAATACTCTTTGTTCTTATTAATCTGAGCTCTAAGAAGTGTCCTATTTTTTGATAGATGGTCACTTTCAGTATAATGTTTATAATCCATATACAAACGTTTTAGTTCCGAATAATGTTCCTGCAATTCTCCCAGAAGATATTCTTTTTCAATCCATTTGCTATTTTTGTTAGTTATAAAATAATCAATACTTTTTTCAGTAAGATTATGTTCAACTTCTAAAACAGAGGCATAATGAGATGTGTTATAGATCAGCGCAATTACATCTCCTTCGACTACACTGTCGCCATCTTTTACAAATAGACTATCTATACGACCCTGAGTTTTTATGATAATATCTACAGGTGGGTTTGCAGTTGTAATTGTGATTGGACCAACTATTGTTTGAGGATATTGGATGTAATATGAACCAATCAACATTACTATAAAGATTAAAAAAATTCCCCCCATACCCTTGCGAATAATCCATTTGGGAACCTTTCCCATTATTTCATTAGCTTCTTCGCTATGGAAATCTACTAAATTGTTTTCTGACATAGTATAATTAATTACCAAGTTCCAATTGATCTTGAATAAGATTATAATAAAAACCTCTTTTACTTACTAGCTTCATATGTGATCCTTCCTCAATAATCACTCCTTTATTAAGGACAACAATATTATCTGCTTTCTTAATTGTGCTTAATCTGTGTGCTACAATAATAACCGTTTTCCCCTTAAAAAAGTCTGCTAAATATTCCAATATTATTTTTTCATTAGTTGCATCCAATGAGTTAGTTGCTTCATCAAAGAAAATATAATCGGCATTTTTATAAACAGCTCTAGCAATTAGTAATCGTTGCTTCTGACCAGTACTAAGACCATGACCTTCTTCTCCAATTACTGTGTTGTACCGAAGGGGTAATGCTTCAATAAAATCGCTAATATTTGAGATCTTAGCTGCTTTTTCAACACGCTCATTGTCACACTGATCAGCAACTGTAATATTAGAAAGGATAGTATCGGAAAAAATGCGACCCTCCTGCATTACAGCGCCACAACATTTTCTCCAACTGCTATCACTATACTTATTAAAAGGAATGCCACCAAGTAATATGTCACCTTCGGAAGGATAATAAAATTTTAAAAGCAGTTTTATTAGAGTAGATTTCCCGCTACCACTCGTCCCGACTATAGCGGTTGTTTTGCCATATGGGATTTTTAAGTTAATATTATTTAAAACCTTATCAGAATTTGGACCCTCGTACTGAAATATCACATTTTTAAACTCAATATCTTTTCCTTTTGGAATGTCCTTAATATTTATTACTGTATTAGGTTCTTCATCTTCTTTAGTATGAATTTCATTAAGACGTTCTAAAGAAATTTTTGCATCTTGAGAAGCTTGAATGAACCCGATAAATTGAGAAAGTGGGGCGTTCATTTGTCCAATAATATATTGTAGTGCCATCATCATTCCAAGAGTTATATCTCCACTAATAACAGCCTTTGCAGCTAAAAAAGAGATAAAGACATTTTTTAGTTGGTCGATAAATAATCCGCCAACTTCCTGCATTTGACCTAATGCAAGACTTTTAATACTAATCTTATATAACTTCACTTGTATTCGCTCCCAGGACCATCTTTTTTGTTTCTCGTAATTATTAAGTTTGATCTCCTGCATGTCTGTGATTAATCGATATATATTACTTTGATTCGCTGCAGATTCCTGAAAACGCATATAATCTAACTTTCTTCTTTGTTTCATGAAAAGTATAATCCAGCTAACATAAAAGATGCTACCAATAAAGAAGATTCCCCAAATCAACAAACTGAAACTTGCCATTAAACAACTATATACAATGAAAGTAATAATTGCCATAACTATACTAATCAGTGATCCTGTAAGGAAATTTTGAATGCGACTGTAATCTCCCATTCGTTGCGTTATATCACCAATCATCTTCTTATCAAAATATGCTATTGGTAGCCGCATCAATTTACTTAAGAAATCTGAAATCAAGGAAATACTAATTCTTGTTGTTATATGTAGCATCAACCATCCTCTAATCAAGTTATTTATCATTTGACCAACACTCAACATTACTTGTGCAATTAAAATGACGATAACAATATCTAAGTCGCTATTTCCAATACCAGAATCTACAACCGCTTGTGTAAGAAAAGGGAAGATCAGACTTAAAATACTGGAAGTTAAAAGGCCAAAAAACAACTGAACAAAATATTTTTTGTACGGACGGAGATAATTTAATAAAAAAAGAAATTTAATTCCATCATATTTCTGATCAACTTCCTCGTAAAACTTTGGAGTTGGTTCTAAAAGTAACACAGTACCACTTTTTTCTCCAATATTATTGAGTGATGACAACCAAGATCTGAGAAAAACATCTTTGTCATATTTTAAAAGACCATGTGCTGGATCTGATATATAAATATTATCAGGTTTGACTCCTCTCCCTTTCTTAATATCATAAATCACGATAAAATGTTGCTGATTCCAGTGAGCAATACAAGGAAGGTTAACATCATCTCGCAATTGATCCCATGTCAGTTTTGCACCATAAGTACGAAATCCGATACTTTCAGCAGCATCACTGATGTCCAACATAGAGACACCTTCTCTAGTAACATAACATTTATCGCGAAGATACTGTGAAGGGTAACTATTACCATAATATTTTGCTATTATTCGCAAACACGTTGCTCCACAGTCCATTGACTCTAACTGTTTGTAAAAAGGAAATCCCATCTTAAAAGAAAAATTATTATTTTTTGTAATTACTTTATGAGACTATTATATGATATTTATTTAAATTTTTTTATTGAAACTTTCTGTATCCTATAGACTGATTAAATGTGAATTATTCATTTCTTCATATGGCTTACAGAGTGTTTCAATTTTTCCATATATCCATAAAAAATGAGACTATAAAGAATTGTTTCATATTTATTCTGATTATTACGAAATAATCGGTTAATTGACATGTGTACTATACTCTCAAACATATTCCTTAGTATAGTATCAGTCATATGATTTAAATTTTTTATAGACTGAATTTGAGAAGTGAATTCCTTTACGTTTAGTTCTGATATTTTTGTTAAGTCATTATTTGTTGAAAGTATTGTCGAAATTTCATCTTTGTTTTCGTAATATTTTCTCTTAATTTGATCTGCTACGCTTTTAAATTTTGCGTTTTCAGGAATGAACCTTCTAAATAAATCATTAAAAATTTCAACACGAGTTTCGATTTTATAATTGAATAAATTGGAATAGAAGTCTAGTAATAAAATCCCATACTTCCATCTATCTTCTTCGTGAATATCGTTATTTAATGTTGTCAATATCTTAATTATTGCTACAGAATCGTATTCAAAGAGAGATTCTACAAATTCAATTCCTTCTTCATCTCCATATCTCTCCATTTCTCTAAAATAAGTATCGAGCTGAATTTTCCATATAATACCGTTACTTACATAGCTTTGAATTTGTTCGCAAAAATATTTATAAACAAGATAATTGTTCTCTGCTGTAATACATTTGAATCGTATCCTTAGATGATAATCTTCTTCAAAATATCTAATATAGAACCATTTAGATATAAGGTTCATTTTTTTTAATTTGTAGGCGATTTTATAGACAGAATTAATAAGAACATTATCAGAATCTCTTATATTACAAAAAATCTTAAAGTAAGCCCATTCTTCGTTTGGGAAAAAAACACGTTTCATTTATTTTTTTTTAAAAAGAACAAGAATCTCATTCGTATAAATTTCTTCTATTTGAGATAGAAGGCGATCAGCATATAAAAATTCATTAACCGTTATATTATTATATTGTTTGATTGCATTAAGCAGTATTTTTATATTGTGCCACTCTTTTATATTTAGTAATAATTCATTATCTCCTGTAGAAAAAGTTATTAATTCTGGGATTGCTCTCTTTATTCTCCATTTCTCGAACTTCTCCATCCCGATATATTCAGGTTCATTAAAGAAATCTTTTACTTCTATATAATTAATTCGCCAACAAGCTTTTGATATAATGGAGTTTCCGAATACTACTCTCGGAAGGTATTTACATTCACTTAATACAACGGGCCATTCAAAAAAACTAGATGAGGTTTTTGTTTTATAATCTTCAAAGTCGCATAAAAAACGATATATTGGTAATGAGCTTGATTGGTAGTAATGTGCGTTACATAGGCGAGGAATAACCTCCTTGTTATTCTTTTTGGAGAATAAAAGAAGTTTCTTTTTTACAATTCTAAGAGAAAGATCGTTTATGTCTATAATATTATTACTTGAAACTGTTGAACGTGATAAATAGGGAATTTCATAGTCATATATGGGAGGGTGCTGAGCAATATTTCCTAGTCGATTCTCTGGGATATGAAGTATTTCAGCAAAAATTGTCTCTGGACTATGGATATTATCAAGTTGTGCGAAATCTTTAATTATTGACAATATTTTTTTATCCAAATATGCAAAGCGTGCTGTTAGCTGAATCGCATTCTTGCCTATGCCCCTAAAATATATGCATAAATCTTTCTCTGTCCCAGATATATACTGAATTATACATGCAAAAGAATTTTGATTAAATGAAATCTTGCGATATTCAATAGGGATATCTTCCCATTCAAAATTTATAACATCATTTTTGTTATCCAGAAAGTCAAGATATTTCTTAAGTATTAAATCACAAACCCAATTCCATTGTACATTTGTACTTCTTATTTCAGATGGGAAGGATATGTTATTGAAAATAGGGCAAATACTATTTGACATTCCAAATTCTTGATCGACAGGATATCCAATTCCTAAATCAGGATCGAGAGCTGTAACTAGGTCAATAGTTTGAGAGCCATATCTTTGCTCAAATTTTTTGCAAAAACTGTCAATTGTACTTGACTTGATAGATGAAAATGCAGCTAAAAATGAAGCTGTATGTTTTACTTCTTTTCTAACGTCATAACTCAATCGGTTATCACAATAATTTGTGAGATAATCCACCTGAAACAAATTATTTTCGTTAAATTTTATTCCTAAATTAAAAGCAAGATCCTTAATATTTAAGATTTGTTCAATATTAGCGCAACTATCATTATTTTGGGAATACTTAACTGCTTCATTAATAAAAACAGTTATATCTTTGTCAAGAACATGGTTATTTTGAAATATCTTGAGAATAGTTTGCAAAAGAAATGGGTCTGTGACTGATATGTCTATGTTTGTTGTAATAACTTGATTATGGACTAATTCGTAAAAAGCTGTTTTTGCTTCTTTTTTTGTCGCTCCATTGTTAAGGAATATTAATTCAATCTCACGATATGTTATCCCATTTTTAGATTTGTTAAGTAATTCCTCTAAACAGGGAGTTTTGCAAATTTGACTTAAAATATATCTTCTTTTTTTGCGCATCCCAAACTCATATTCTACATAACGATATTGATTTGCAATCTCGTACAATGTAGAATTAACTTTATATATTAGATATTTGTGGATATTACTACTCCCTTTTAATTTCTCAATTAACTCACTAAGAAAAGCATTATCTAATCGAATTAATTTCTTTGCTATTTTTTTTTCCTCATTCCTTGTTATAATGTTTTTTCCATCATAAAATTCACCAATATTTATACCAGCAAATAACCCGAATGGGGTACATCTATAAGTTAACCGAGAAAGGTATTTTGTCAAACTTATAAACTCTTTTTCTCTTATTTTATTTTCTTTTCTATAAAGAAAGTAATAAAAATCGGGAGAACTTATATATATAGCTTCCTTTATAATTTCATTTGAGAACAAATTTAGAATGTTTTCTCTGTAATTTCCGGTAAATTGTGTATACCATGTGTTTAAAGAAAATAATGGACTTCTAATAACATAATAATCGATAATGTCGTGACTCCTCATAAAGTTTTATCATTTAATAATAAACATTCTTCCCAGTTATTTAATCTGCCATCTAAACGGGACAAAAGTACTAGCCCAATTCCGCTTAGACCTAATAGAAATCCTTTACTAAGATAGGGACCTCCATCTATTTCATGTTTCCAGGCATATACTTTTTCAATATTCCCACATTTAATAATTTCATTAATTGTAAAGGCAAACCAATAATCAGCAGCCTCTTTGAAAATAATATCATTAGTCATAAGAAATATTTCATCAAAGAAGATTATAAGCCCAGAACTACCATGGCATATACTAAAATCTTTTATAAAATTGGAGGCGGGATCTCTTCTCTGCGCACAATTAATAAGTACTCTATGTCCGATTTCTATGTAATGCTTATTTTTTAATAGTATCCCTGATTTTAAAATAGATAGACCTACACCCAAATCTCCATAACACCATGCTAGTCTGCTATATTCTGTAGATTTTGAGTTGGGGGTTACAAAATTTGGGAAGAAAGATCCTATTAAACTAGCATTTTGCATAATTTCGATAAAATAATTTACGCCTCCTTCAATTAACCTACAAATAATGTCGTTATTATCTGTTTGAAAATTTGCAAGTTTGATTAAATATAGAATTATACTTGGCATACCATGCGCCAAACCGATGTTATAACTGATGGATTTTCGGACAGAATCTTTATATTCCCATTTATATATATTGCCCTCCGTTTTACATGTTTGTAAGAAAAAAGTTACATATTGATCGGTTATTGCTTTTCTCGACATAAAATTTTCTAATACTAATCCTAATCCAATATTGCCATGCAATAGGTCGTAGTTTCTTTCAGAAGAATTTGTTTTAAATTGATCTTGTAATAAATATTGATATGAATTAATTTTATTTTCATCTAATTCAACTATTGATTTTTTTTTTAGATGAAAAAGTGTCCATAAAAACCATTGAAAGTCGTTTGATTTGTTTCTATTTTGCGAGTTATTTAAAAAGGACATTTCGTTTTCTAGGTAATTACTACCGACCAGAAAACTTTTTTCATCTCCCGAGTATAAAAAATCATAAAAGAAAAAAAGAGAAGCACCAGATTTACCATTAAAGAAACCAGTAGTTTCAATGGGGTTGTTGAATATAAACTTCTTAATTTCAAGAATAATTTCCCTGACAATAAATTGATTGGGTACTAACATTTGGCGAGAATAATAAAATTCCATTTAGGATGATCATTACAATCAAACTCCTAAATGGAATTCGATAATATATATAACGTCTACAGTACTTTTTGAGTGTTTAAACTAAAAAATACAATTATCTTCTGTTGTATTGCACCCAAAATGACTGTTTGGATCTGTACTACATGTCGCCATTGCAGTTGTCGGAACGATGGTATCAAGTGGGCATACTAAGCAATCTGTTTCTTCGGTTGATGGTTCCTTAAGAACATTTGAATCAGGGCATGTTCCTCCCTTAAGGGAGTTTTGTCGATTGCGGCTCAATTCAAGAATAGTTTCTTTTTTCAAATCGAATTCAAATTTTTTTTTCATAATACAATAATTTAATTTATTAATAATTATAGAGCACAGTAGTACCACTAGAATTAGTATACTATATGTAACAAATATATGTAATTTATTTTTAAAGTTAAAATTTTTGCAATCATTTTCAGTACTTTAAACAGTTTGCTGATCCCTTAAGTGTGATTTATTCCAACCCTGCATAGTCTAGTCTTACAATACTAAAAAGACTCAGAGGGAAAAACAATAAAAACTACTATTTATATGAATTATCAATACATTTAAAGATTATTTAAAATAGTGAAATTTATACTTAAATTAAGGCTGAAACTTTGGAATTATGTATCAGATTGTCGTCAAAAGAGAGAAATTCATTAAATTATTGTCACTGATCTATATCTGAATTAAAAAAATAAAGGCTGCCCAGAAAAGTTGGACAGCCCTATATTAGAATAATTAAATGATTTATAGAGGATTCTGAACCATGTTAGGGTTTGAGTCAATCTCCTGCTTAGGTATTAAGAACACAAGGTTCTTGTCCCCTGCAGGGAAGTTTGATGCAGCGTTCCATAATGATTCTGTATGACCAAGACCTCTGCGGTCCAAACCGGTGTTAAGACGTTTGATGTCGAAGAATCTTTGTCCTTCACCCCAAAGGTCGGCCCTGCGGTGCATAAGGATATGATCAATAAGAGCCTGGCCTGTTAGAGTAGATTTAACATAAGATGGATCTCTCTTTGAAATCAGATTAAATAATACTGTCTGTGCAGCAGGATCGCCACCGCGACGTGCTTCAGCTTCGGCTTCAATCAGGTACATTTCACCAGCTTTGATGTACAGATAGTCGTTTGTCCACTCACCCCAGCCTGAGAATTTGTCTCCAACTCTAGGTTTGCCGGCTATTGTATAGTGACATGCCTTTCTTGCATCTGTATTACTCATGAAGTTGTATACAGCAGTACTCAACAGCTTGTGGTTTCCTAAACTTGCATATCCACCAAAATAAGGGTCGATATGCGAGAAGAATGATGCATAACTGGTTTGTTGTTCATCTATAAGAACAGCACCCCATATCCACTCTGTAGAGGCTTTGTTGAAACCGTAGTTGTAATCTGCTTCAAGTGATGTACCTGCTCTTGCAGCTTGTGCGTAAGTAACCGCAGCTGGATAATCACCGGTTGTCAAAGCAACTCTTGCAGCAATGGCGTTTGCTACATTCAGGTTGATGTGAGATACATTAGGCCTTGATGTTGTATTACCAGTAAGTAGTGTAATAGCATCTGTAAGGTCCTTTTTAATCTGAGTATAAACAGCAGCTACAGTACTTCTTGGCAGTGCTTCTGAATTTGAAACCAACACAAGAGGAACACCAAGGTGAGAGTTTGCTCCACCTGGTACATATCTGTCTGCATAGTACTGAACAAGATTGTAATGAGAATAAGCTCTGTATACTAAAGCCTGAGCCTTGATATTGTCTCTTTTTGGTTTTTGTGCGTCAAAAACAGATATCTTGTCAATATTTGCCAGAAGCAGATTTGAGTTGTTGATAAGGTCGTAGTAGTATGACCATACATACTCAAGATTTAATGAGTTTATATTACGGTGCTCGATATATTGGTACCAGCTGACAAACCATCCGTAACCCCTCTCTGTAGAGTAGAAGTCTTCACCCAAAACATCATTTATATAATCACATGACTTTTGACCAAACCTATCGTGAGTGCCATAAAAGTAATAGGTTGCCCTGTGAATACCTTCGAGCAGTGTCTGGGCTCCGGTGAGAGTGGTAAAGAGGTCTTTCTCTGCTATACTTGCAGATGGAGCTGTCTCTAAGTACTCTTTGTTACAAGAGGCAAGGCTTAGAGTAGCGAGTAATAAAACTAGTATATATTTTTTCATATTCATATCAGTTAAAATGTAATATTAAGTCCAAGAGAAACAATCTTTGAAGGAATGTAGGTGTGGTCCGCAGTTCCGTTAAAGGTTTGTTGTGGATCCAGTCCCTTTCTTGCAGCAAATAGTGCAAGATTGTCGCCTGTTGCATATATTCTAACAGAAGCAATGTCAAGCTTCTTAAGAAGTTTAGCAGGAATTGTATAGCCTAAAGTTACATTTCTGAAAGAAAGGTAACTGGCACTTACCAACCATCGACTCGAAGCTGCAGTTGCTGCAGTATATGCATTTTGCAATCTAGGAACATTTGTTTTAGTATTCTCAGGAGTCCAACGGTCAGCAATATCTACATGCATTGCAGAACCAAAAGCACCCGGATGCATCAAGGCCGCATAGTTGGTGTCGTATATTTTACCACCAAGTTGGAATGTTACAAATAAAGACAGGTCAAATCCATATGCTCTGATTGTGTTTGTGATACCACCGTATAAATCAGGAATTGACGAACCTTTGTAGTAGTAAGAGGCAGCATTCTGGTCCTTTGTAGTCTCTTTTCCTGTAACATTGCCATCGGTATCTTTAATGTCCTTGTAATACAGCGCACTCCCGTCAGTTGCATCTACTCCCGCATAATCACGCAGCCAGAAATCGTATACTGAATGGCCAACAGAAAGTTTCTTCGTTCCTGAGATAATCTCCTGTGGTTTTCCTGCAGGGTCAAGAGGCATCTTTGTAATCTCGTTTTTGTAGCCTGTTGCGTTTATATCCAAGGTCCATTTGAATTTATTGGCTTTAACTATATCACCGGACAGAGTAATTTCAAAGCCATTGTTCTTCATTGTTCCTATATTGGCCCATTTTGTGCTGATGCCTGTAGATTGTGGAAGTGGAACCTGGAAAAGAAGGTTGCTTGATTGTCTCTGGAAATATTCAACCTGACCACGTAATCTGTTCCATAAAGAAAATTCGATACCTACGTTAAGGTTGGCGTTTTTCTCCCATTTCAAATCCGGATTTGGCAGCTGAGCGTAAAGAGATCCATTATAATTTCCATTGTTCCTGTCGTCGATAGAGTACAGACTTTGATATCCGTAATAGTTAACTGTACCATCGGTGTTTCTTATGTCATCATTACCTTGCTGACCATAAGAAAATTTAAATTTCAAATCATCTACAAAATTGATGTCGGCCAGGAAAGACTCTTGTTTAAGTCTCCATGAGGCACCTAATGACCAGAAACCTCCCCAACGTGACTGACTGGCGAATCTTGATGTTCCATCATAACGATATGAGGCAGATAGGAAGTATTTATTCTGGAGTGAATAGCTTGCTTGTCCAAAATAGCCTTCCTGAGTATAGATGTTATTTGTTGAAGCAGAACCCTCCGCTACAGAGCCTGCTATAAGTTCATTTGATAGAATCTTAAAACCTGTTCTTGTTGCCCAAAGATTATTGTCGCGAAGTTGGTAATTTTCGTGACCTGCCAGAATATTGATGTTATGTTCGCCGAATGTTTTGTTGTAGGTCAATACCTGATTGAAAGTATACGAATTAGTTTTAAGATAATCTTTTGTAGATCTGCCGGATACACCTTCAGCATCACCAAACTGATTGTTCTGATAAGTAGTTTTGTAAATGTTACTTATATCTGTGCTACCGGAAATTTTAAGAGTAAAATCCTTAAGGAAAGTAAATTCACCTGAAACTCTTGCAGAAAGCTGGTTTCTGGTATTTGATCTGTTATCCAGAGGAAGAGTAACTATAAGGTTAGAGTTTGGAGCATAAGGTCTTGTGTGTCCGGCCCATTTGTAAACCGATGAACCACCACCCATATCATAAGCAGGAGAACCATCTGACATATTGATAATCTTGCCTTCTGCATCTCTCTGATAAATAGGATAGATAGGTCCCATCATCCTTCCATAGTAGAATGGGTTTGTTGTATATGTACCCTCAGCAAGGAATCCGCTCTGATTTGCTGAATAGCCAGATAAACCAGCCTCTATCTTAAACCATTTGTTGACTTTTGAAACCATGCTTACACGACCTGTGAACCTGTCGTAATCTGACCATTTAACATAACCTTTTTCTTTGATGTAACCAAATGAAGAAAAGTAAGTGGTATTATCTGAACCACCGTTTACAGATACATTATAATCTTGTCTAAGGCCAGCTTGAGAAAGAGCATCAATCCAGTCGTCCTGATAAAGTAGTTTTGCACTGGCATTAAGTTTGCCATCTATTCCAACAACCTGGTCTGCAGCAACGTTAAATGGATTGTAGTACCCTAATTTTGCAACTATACCACTTGAAGTAGCACCACTTGCCTGAGCGCGGGCAGCTGCATCGGTCATTCCACCGGCAATAACGCGGGCGTTTTTCCAGCCTTCCCACATGTACTCATAGTATTTCTGCGGGCCAACTCTGTCATACTCCGGTACAGACCTTGAAGTAGCACCAATGTTGACTTTTGCTGTAACTGATGTTTTGCCTACTTTGCCTTTTTTTGTAGTAACCATGATAACGCCATTGGCACCACGAGAACCGTAAAGAGCAGCAGCTGCTGCATCCTTCAGTACACTGATAGATTCAATGTCATCCGTTCCTATGGCATTGATGTCACCATCATATGCAGCACCGTCAACAACATAAAGAGGAGCACTTGATGAATAAACTGAACCAATACCACGAATTCTGATTGAGGCAGAAGAACCTGGCTGACCGGATCCGCCAACAACCTGAACCCCTGCCACTGCACCGGCAAGAGATTTTGTAAGGTTTGTTGACTGAATCTTTTCAATTTGTTCTTTTTTAACTACAGCAGCCGAACCTGTGTAAGAAGATCTCTTGACTGTTCCGTATGCAACTACAAGAACGTCTTCCAGTAACATTGCATCTTGTTGTAGTTTTACGTTGATAACGGAGAAATTACCAACTGTAACCAACTCTGTTTTCATACCAATAAAAGAGAACTCTAGTATTGCACCACGAGTTGCAGCTATTGAGTATTTTCCGTCCAGGTTTGTAACAGTTCCCGATGTTGTTCCCTGAATCCTGACAGATGCTCCTATTACAGGAGAGCCATCAGTAGCATCAGTAACAGTTCCTGTCACCTGAAGAGTCTGTGCCGAGAGCACATTCCCAGCCACTAAAAGCAGTGTGGCGAGAAGTAATCTGATTTTTTTCATTTAGATAAGTTTTGGTTAATAATTAAAAAATTTAGGTTTGTATAAAAAAAGTAATCATTTCAAATATTGGGAAATCCCCCTAATTTAAAAGGATTTGCATGCGAATATAAGAATATTTTTTCTAAGTACAAAGAGCTAATGAGCAATAAACTGACAATAATTATCTTTTCCTGTTAAACTTTTTATAACTATTTTTGTCTAAATTCGTTTTACTTACAACAAATAGTAGCCATATAATGAAAATCAATTTATATATATTATCATCCTTACTTATATCTCTTGTTATATTAAGTTGTAAAAAAGAGGTAACTCCGACACTTTCTTTGTCGGCAAATCAGGCAGACATTGCGAATGTTGATGGTAAAACTGAGATATCAGTTACTTCAAACAGTAACTGGACTGCTACAATATCGGATATATGGTGCACTATCACACCTAAAAGCGGAAATGGAAATGGTGTGATAACAATAACAGCATCCAACAACTATTCCTCAGAGGCAAGAACTGCATCTCTTCAGGTTGTTTGTCAGGAACTTAAAAAGACAACGGTTATTAACCAGAGTTTTTCTCAGCTGACAGTAGATTCGGAAAACCTGATTTTTGTAAAGGAGGCCGGAACAAAGAGTATGTCAATATTGTCCAATACACAATGGCAACTGGATATGTCGTCAACTGCTTCATGGCTCACTGCTAATATAACAAGTGGCCAAGGTAATGGAAGTGTAAGCTTTACTGTCCAGGCAAATACAGCAGGACCTGCAAGGTCGACAACGGTAATAATAAAGTATGGTATTTCGCAGAAAGTGATAACCATATCACAGAATAAGAGTCAGAATACTGCCCCTGCAGCCCCGGCAACCTTGACTCCTGCAGACAGGGCAACAAATGCAAAGACAATTCCAGCTTTCACATGGACTGCTTCATTGGACCCTGAAAATGACCCTGTTACATATACTGTGTCATACACAAAAGACAATATCAACTGGACTGAGCTAACAACCACAGCTACACTGTTGTATCTGAAGTCTCATCTCAGCGAAAGCACCCTTTACAGCTGGAAGGTAAAGGCAACCGACTCAGAGGGGGCATCATCTACATCGGCTGTTGCAACCTTCACTACAGGTCTAAAAAGCGGATATGCCGACGGGGAGTACAGGATTCATATGAACTCAACTGCAGGAGTCAATGGAAAGGCAGCTGAGATATTGTTTCTTGGTGACGGATACACGGCTGCTGACTTTCAGGAGGGAGGACTGTTTGAACAGCACATAACAGAGGGTATAGACCACTTCTTTAGCATAGAGCCATACAAGAGCTACAAAAACTACTTCAGGGTATACAAACAGGCAGCATATTCCAACGACAGCGGGGTTACTCAGGTAGACAAGAGCATAACCAAAAGTACAGCATTCAGCTCTAGTTTCAATGGTGGGTCCTCAATATCTGCAAATAATGATGAGGTTTTCCGTTATGCAAAAATGATTCCGGGAGTAGACGATGCTAGACTTAAGAAAATGCTGGTGATTCTTGTAATCAATCAGGACAGATATGCAGGTACAACATTCATGTGGAGTGACGGAACAGCAGTTGCTCTTTGTCCTGTCAGCAAGTCGGCTTCGGATGGCAGCAAGTTCAAGAATGTGATATGGCACGAGGCGGGCGGACATGGATTCGGTGGATTGGGTGATGAGTATATTAATTTCACCAATCAGACATTGCCGGCAGCAAACAAGACAGAGGCTATCAACTGGAGCAGTTACGGATTCTTTGCAAATATTGAGGTGACTTCAGACTCAACAGCTGTCAAATGGAAGCACTTCTTCAAGAGGCAGGGATATGACGAAAAGTTGGGAGGAAGAGTTGGTATCTATCAGGGTGCATATTACTACTCATTTGGTGCCTGGAGGCCCGAAGTGTCGAGTTGTATGATACACAACGAGCAATATTATAATGCGCCAAGCAGGGAGGCCATGGTAAGGAAGATTCTTACAAACTCCGGCTACACATACGATCTTGATGAATTCATAAGACTGGATGTGCAGAAGATGCCTGTAAATGCAGTGATGGTTTATACCAAGAGTGTTAATCCTTTGTTGTTTGTTCCACTCGCTCCTCCTGTTTTTATAAGGAGATAATTGGAATTATCTGATAATGACAAATAAAAAGGCCGGCTCAATTCGAACCGGCCTTTTTACACCAAAAATTTGTTTGTACTTAACTTACTCTTTTTTACTTTTAACCATCCTCTGATAGTCATCCATAGAGGCTACAATCACCTTTTCAAACTCTCTGGTACCGGTACCTGCTGGAATTAAATGTCCGCAAATAACGTTCTCCTTGAGCCCTTCCAGATAATCCTTCTTTCCATGGATCGCTGCTTCACTCAGAACCTTTGTGGTTTCCTGGAATGATGCAGCCGACATAAAGCTGGTTGTGCGAAGAGCGGCGCGTGTTATACCCTGAAGTATCTGATTTGAAGTTGCAGGCATTGCGTCACGAGCTTCAACGGTCTTAAGATCCTTACGCTTAAGTATTGAATTTTCGTCGCGAAGTCTGCGAACAGTAACTATTTGACCCGGTTTTAATTCGGCAGAATCTCCTGCGTCAAGAATAACCTTTTTGTCATATATATTGTCGTTTTCATGCATGAAGTCCCATCTGTCCACAAGTTGTTCAGGCAAGAAGCGGGTATCGCCCGGATCTACTATCTCAAGCTTGCGCATCATCTGACGGACAATTATCTCAAAATGCTTGTCATTGATCTTCACACCCTGCATACGGTAAACCTCCTGAATTTCGTTCACGATATATTCCTGAACCTTGGTCGGACCCTGGATTGCCAGAATATCAGTAGGTGAGATAGCACCATCGGAAAGAGGCATACCTGCTCTCACATAGTCGTTCTCCTGTACCAGAATCTGTTTTGAAAGCGGAACCGAGTAGCGTTTCTCTTCTCCTGTCTTGGATCTGATAACAATTTCGCGGTTACCTCTCTTAATCTTGCCCATCAGAATCTCACCGTTTATCTCGGCAACAATTGCCGGATTAGACGGATTACGGGCTTCGAACAACTCAGTTACACGTGGAAGACCACCTGTGATGTCACCGGATTTACCGATAGCTCTTGGAATCTTTACAAGAATATCACCAATCTTTACCTTTTTCCCATTTTCGACCATGATATGAGCGCCTACAGGCAGGTTGTACTGCTTGAGGTCAATCTTGTCATCCATTATCTTAATAGTAGGGTTTTTGGATTTATCGCGGGATTCAATTACTACCTTCTCTTTGTGCAATGAGTATTCATCAGCTGCCTCTTCTCTGTATGTGACACCTTCTATAAGACTGTCAAATACTGCTTTACCGGCAGTTTCAGCTATGGTTACAGCGTTGTATGCATCCCATTCGCAAATTCTGTCACCCTTTTTAACATGGTCTCCATCTTTGTAATAAAGTGTGGCACCATAAGGAACAAATTGTTGTGAAAGTGTAATGCCGGTGTTATGGTCAACTATACGCATTTCTGCAGTACGGCCTATAACAACCTCTTGCAGGCCACCATCAGCTACTCTTGAGATAGTACGAAGCTCGTCAAATTCGAGGCGACCATCGTATCTTGCAATGATTTCATTTTCTGAAGCGATGCTTGATGCAGTACCACCGACGTGGAATGTTCTCAGAGTTAATTGTGTACCTGGTTCACCGATAGATTGGGCTGCTATAACACCAACAACCTCGCCCTTCTGAACCATTCTTCCGGTTGAGAGGTTACGTCCATAACATTTGGCGCATGCACCTTTGCGTGACTCGCATGTAAGTACGGAACGGATTTCTACCTGTTCTATTGGAAGGGTCTGGATAAGTGAAGCAATATCTTCTGTTATCTGCTCACCTGCCTCAATAATCCTGTCTCCTGTGAGCGGATTGTAGATATCGTGAACTGTGGTTCTTCCCAGAATCCTGTCATATAGAGATTCTACAATCTCGTCCTTATTCTTTATAGCGGTTGCCACAAGACCGCGAAGTGTACCGCAGTCGTCCTCATTTATAATCACATCATGCGATACGTCAACAAGACGGCGTGTAAGGTAACCTGCATCGGCAGTCTTAAGAGCTGTATCGGCAAGACCCTTTCTTGCTCCGTGGGTTGATATAAAGTACTCAAGAACGGAAAGACCCTCCTTGAAGTTGGATAAGATTGGATTTTCGATAATCTCGGCACTTGATGAACCGGACTTCTGAGGCTTGGCCATCAGACCACGCATACCAGAGAGCTGACGAATCTGCTCTTTGGAACCACGAGCGCCCGAGTGAAGCATCATATATACCGGGTTGAATCCCTGTTTGTCTTCTGCAATCCTTTTTTCTACAATATTTGTAAGTTTTGAGTTGGTTGTGGTCCAGATGTCAATAATCTGGTTATACCTTTCATTATTGGTAATAAGACCATTGTTGTATGAGAACATAATGTTCTCTACTGCCTTGTAACCCTCTTCTACAAGTTCTTGTTTTTCTGCAGGAATTATTACGTCATCAAGGTTGAATGAAAGACCTCCCCTGAATGCCATCATGTAACCGATCTCTTTGATATCGTCAAGAAATTGTGCAGTTCTTGCCACTCCGGCTACCTTAAGCACATTTCCGATAATATCCCTCAAAGATTTTTTGGTCAATACTTCATTTATATAGCCAACTTCCTTTGGAACAACCTGATTGAACAGGATTCTTCCGGCTGTTGTCTTTCTGAGAGCATAACCTTTTGACAGATCCATAAAGTCTTTTGGTAACCTTACTTCAATCTCAGCATGAAGTTCTACTCTTCCTTCGTTGTTGCCAATAACAACCTCTTCCGGGCCATAGAATTTCATACCCTCGCCTTTTGCTCCGGCACGTTGTTTTGTTATATAATACAGACCAAGAACCATGTCCTGTGAAGGTACGGTAATAGGAGCTCCGTTGGCAGGGTTAAGAATGTTGTGTGAGCCAAGCATCAAGAGTTGTGCCTCCAGAATTGCTGCATTTCCTAACGGAAGGTGGACAGCCATCTGGTCACCGTCAAAGTCGGCGTTGAAAGCTGTACATGAAAGTGGATGAAGTTGTATGGCTTTTCCCTCTATCAGTTTAGGCTGGAATGCCTGGATACCGAGTCTGTGCAGGGTAGGGGCACGGTTTAGGAGAACCGGGTGACCCTTCATTACATTCTCCAGAATATCCCATATAACCGGATCTTTCCTGTCTACTATCTTCTTGGCAGATTTTACTGTCTTTACAATACCTCTTTCAATCAGTTTCCTTATTACAAATGGTTTGAAAAGTTCTGCTGCCATGTCTTTTGGAATACCGCACTCGTGCATCTTCAACTCGGGACCAACGACAATTACAGAACGTGCCGAGTAGTCTACCCTTTTACCTAAAAGGTTCTGACGGAAACGTCCTTGTTTACCTTTTAAGCTGTCAGATAGAGACTTAAGTGTACGGTTTGCCTCTGTTTTAACTGCATTGGATTTGCGTGAGTTATCGAATAGTGAATCTACAGCCTCCTGAAGCATCCTCTTCTCATTCCTGAGAATAACCTCCGGAGCCTTAATCTCGATAAGTCTCTTCAAACGGTTGTTGCGGATGATTACTCTGCGATAAAGGTCGTTAAGGTCGGATGTTGCAAATCTACCTCCATCCAATGGAACCAAAGGGCGAAGTTCAGGGGGAATCACAGGGATGACTTTCATAATCATCCATTCAGGATTATTTATCTCCCTTGATTCGCGGAAGGCCTCTACTACACTGAGTCTCTTTAAGGCATCTGCTTTTCTTTGCTGCGATGTTTCAGTTTCAGTCTTGTGTCTGAGTTCATAAGAGAGTTCGTCGAGGTTTATTCTGGCCAACATCTTATAAATTGCATCGGCACCCATTCCTGCAAGGAATTTGTTTGGATCCATATCGTCCAGCAACTGGTTCTCTCTTGGAAGCGACTCAAGGATATTAAGATACTCGTCTTCTGTAAGGAAGTCATTTGTCTTAATTCCTTCTTTCTCTTTTATTCCCGGTTGTATCACAACATAACGCTCATAATAGATAATACCCTCCAGCTTTTTGGAAGGGATACCCAGAAGATACCCTATCTTGTTAGGAGTTGAGCGAAAGTACCAGATATGTGCAACCGGTACAGTAAGGTTTATATGACCCATTCTCTCGCGACGTACCTTTTTCTCAGTTACTTCAACACCGCATCGGTCACAAATAATTCCACGATAACGGATTCTCTTGTATTTTCCGCAATGACATTCATAGTCCTTGTAAGGACCAAAAATCCGCTCGCAGAAGAGACCATCTCTCTCTGGTTTATAGGTACGATAGTTTACTGTTTCTGGCTTTAAGACTTCACCTGAGGATTTCTCAAGGATCTCTTCCGGCGAAGCTAAGCCTATAGTAATTTGGTTGAAATTGCTTTTAACCTTAATCTCTTTTTTGAAAGACATATTATTGTGTTATCAAATTTTCAAATACTATTAACAAATTAGTCCAGTGTAACGCTGAGCCCGAGACCACGCAGTTCATGCAGCAACACGTTCAATGACTCCGGTATGCCAGGTGTCGGCATAGGGTCGCCCTTTACAATTGCTTCATAAGCTCTTGATCTTCCAACTACGTCGTCAGACTTGATAGTAAGGATCTCCTGAAGGATATTGGCAGCACCAAATGCTTCAAGTGCCCATACCTCCATCTCTCCGAATCTCTGACCGCCAAACTGTGCTTTACCACCAAGCGGTTGTTGAGTTATAAGAGAGTAAGGACCAATTGAACGGGCGTGCATCTTGTCATCAACCATGTGTCCGAGTTTAAGCATGTAGATCACACCTACAGTTGCAGGTTGGTCAAACAGTTCTCCTGTTCCGCCGTCCCTAAGGTATGATTTACCAAACCTTGGAACTCCTGCCTTGATGGTGAAGTCACAGATCTCGTCCAGAGTGGCTCCGTCAAAGATAGGAGTGCTGAAACGTTGACCAAGTTCTACTCCGGCCCAACCTAGAACAGTTTCGTATATCTGACCAAGGTTCATACGGGAAGGTACACCAAGTGGGTTAAGAACGATATCTACAGTTGTACCGTCTTCAAGAAACGGCATATCCTCGTCTCTTACAACTTTGGCTACAATACCTTTGTTTCCGTGACGTCCTGCCATTTTATCTCCAACCTTGATCTTCCTTTTTTTAGCAACATATACCTTAGCCAATTGCATTATACCTGTTGGCAGTTCGTCACCAATTGTAAGATTGTACTTGATTCTCTTAAGCTCGGCATCATACTCCTTATGAGCAATAAGATAATTGTTTATCAGTTGCTTTATAAGGTTGTTAGTATTTTTGTCTGCTGTCCATTTGACAGGATTGATGTTTTCATAATCAATCTTTTCAATTACATCATATTTGAAATCAGCATTTTTGCCAATGATTTCAACGCCATAAAGGTCACTTATACCCTGAGAAGCTTTGCCTTCAAGAATTGAGAAGAGTCTTTCGAGGAAGTTCTGACGAAGAATGGCTGCTTTTCTGTTAAAGCTCTCTTCTGCGTGTTGTATCTGATTTTTTGAAACAGATTTCCCTTTTTTGTTGTTCTCTTTAGCTACTCTTGAGAATAGTCTCTTATCTATTATGGTTCCTCTCAACGATGGAGATGCCTTTAGAGAAGCGTCCTTTACATCACCGGCTTTATCACCAAAGATGGCCCTGAGCAGTTTCTCTTCCGGAGAAGGGTCACTTTCGCCTTTAGGGGTGATCTTACCGATAAGGATATCACCGGGTTCGATGTTTGCACCTATTCTTATGATACCGTTTTCGTCAAGATCCTTGGTAGCCTCTTCACTTACATTAGGAATATCAGATGTAAGTTCCTCCATACCACGTTTGGTATCGCGGACCTCCATTATATATTCGTCTACATGTATAGAAGTAAACACATCCTCTCTTAAAAGCCTTTCAGACAAAACTATTGCATCTTCAAAGTTATATCCCTTCCATGGCATGAATGCCACTTTAAGATTGCGTCCCAGAGCTAGTTCTCCATTCTGAGTTGCGTATCCGTCTGTCATTATCTGACCGGCAAAAACTTTTTCTCCCTTTCTTACAATTGGCTTAAGGGTTATTGATGTGTTCTGATTTGTCTTTCTGTAAAGAGGAAGCTTATAAACTGTTATTTCAGGTTCAAAACTTACAAATCTTTCGCTCTCTGTCTGTTCGTACCTAACGTGTATCTCACGTGCATCAACATATACAATCTCACCCTTGCCTCTGGCATTGATCTGGGTTCTCGAGTCTTTTACAACCGGTCCCTCAAGGCCTGTTCCTACTATAGGTGCTTCAGGTTTGATCAGCGGAACAGCTTGGCGCATCATGTTTGATCCCATCAGGGCACGGTTTGCGTCGTCATGTTCAAGGAAAGGAATGAGTGATGCTGCTATTGAAGCAATCTGGTTAGGCGATACGTCAACCAGGTTTACATCCTCCTTGCCCACTACAGGATAGTCAGCTTCAAAACGGCATTTGATCCTCTCGTCGGTCATGTTCCCGTTCTCGTCTATATGTACGTTTGCCTGAGCTACCATCTTCTCCTCTTCCTCCTCTGCGCTCATGTAGACGCAACCCTTGACAGTCATGTCCACAACACCGTTTTCTACCTTGCGGTATGGGGTCTCAATGAACCCAAGGTCGTTGATTTTTGCATAAACACAAAGAGACGATATAAGTCCGATGTTTGGTCCTTCAGGAGTCTCAATGGGACACAGACGTCCATAGTGAGTATAGTGAACGTCACGAACCTCAAAACCAGCTCTGTCTCTGGAAAGACCGCCTGGTCCCAAAGCAGAAAGACGACGCTTGTGTGTCATCTCTGCAAGAGGATTGGTCTGGTCCATAAACTGCGACAGCTGACTTGTACCGAAAAACGAGTTGATTACAGAAGATAGAGTCTTTGCATTAATAAGGTCGATAGGAGTGAAGACCTCATTGTCCCTTACATTCATTCTCTCCCTTATGGTACGTGCCATGCGGGAAAGTCCTACACTGAACTGATTTGCAAGTTGTTCGCCTACTGTCCTGATACGGCGGTTACTCAAGTGGTCAATATCGTCAACAGTAGCTTTTGAATTGATTAGCTGAATCAGGTAACGTATTATCTCAATAATATCTGCTTTAGTAAGTACCCGGGTCTCGTCGGATGTGGTAAGATTGAGTTTGTGATTCAACCGGTATCTTCCAACTTGTCCAAGGTCATACCTCTTGTCAGAGAAGAATAGCTTGTCTATTACATCTCTTGCAGTGGCCTCATCTGGTGGTTCAGAGTTACGAAGCTGTCTGTATGTGTAGAATACGGCTTCTTTCTCAGAGTTACACTGGTCTTTCTGTAATGTATTATGTATAATGGCGAAATCACTTATGTTAGCTTCCTCCTTATGAACAAGGATTGTGCTGACACCCGATTCCAGAATAATATCCAGGTGGTGCTCATCGAGGACTGTTTCACGGTCCAGAACGATTTCGTTTCTCTCTATGTAAACAACCTCTCCAGTATCCTCGTCTACGAAATCTTCGTTCCATGTTTTCAACACTCTGGCAGCAAGTTTGCTTCCCAGGCATTTCTTAATGTTGGCCTTAGTTACTTTTATCTCGTTGGCAAGGCCAAAAATGTCAAGGATATCCTTGTCACTTTCATAACCGATTGCTCTGAGCAATGTTGTAACAGGTAACTTTTTCTTTCTGTCGATATATGCATACATCACATTGTTGATGTCTGTTGCAAATTCGATCCACGATCCCTTGAATGGGATAATTCGTGCTGAATATAGTTTGGTTCCATTTGCGTGCACACTCTGTCCGAAGAATACACCAGGTGAACGGTGTAATTGTGACACTACAATTCTTTCTGAACCATTGATTACAAATGTACCTCTTGGGGTCATGTATGGGATTGTCCCGAGGTAAACATCCTGAATAACCGTATCGAAATCTTCATGTTCCGGGTCTGTACAGAACAACTTGAGTTTTGCTTTAAGAGGAACGCTATAAGTTAAACCTCTTTCCAAACACTCCTCGATCGAATAACGAGGGGGGTCAATAAAATAGTCAATAAACTCAAGAACAAAATTATTACGGGTATCTGTAATAGGGAAGATTTCCTGAAAAACCTTGAAAAGGCCTTCGTTCTTACGATTCTCCGGAGTAGTTTCAAGTTGGAAGAAATCCTTGAAAGACTTCAGCTGCACCTCTAAGAAATCTGGATAATCCAGGAGGGCTTTGGAAGTCGCGAATGTAATCCGCTGATTATTTGTTTTTTGCGACATTGTTTGTGGATTGGTTGAAAATATTCTAAAATAACGACAAAAAGGCTTAGAGCCTTAAATGGCTCTAAACCTGATAGTGTGCCCGATTAACGGGATTTTGGAGTTATTTAACTTCAACTTCTCCGCCTGCCTCTTCTAATTGAGCTTTTACTTGTTCAGCTTCTGCTTTTGAAACTTTTTCCTTGATAGCCTTAGGGGCTTGATCAACCAGGTCTTTAGCCTCTTTCAACCCTAAACCTGTAATTTCTTTTACAGCTTTAACGATTTGTAGTTTAGCCTGACCAGCTGAAATAAGGATAACATCGAACTGAGTCTGTTCTACTTCAACAGCTGCAGCAGCAGCCGCCGGAGCAGCAACAGCTACGGCAGCTGCTGCAGGTTCAATTCCATATTCATCTTTAAGGATTTTTGCCAATTCTTGTACATCTTTTACAGACAGGTTAACTAATTCTTCTGCAAATTTTTTGATATCTGCCATGGTTATAAATTTTTAAAACGTTTAAAATTCTTTTATTCTTTTTCTGATAGGGTCTTTACAATACCTGCTATCTTACCACCTGCATTTGATTGAAGCGCAGAGATAACATTTTGTGCAGGAGATTGAAGAAGACCGATAATGTCACCGATAAGTTCTTCGCGTGATTTAATGGATACCAATGCGTCAAGCTGATTTTCACCAACATATGCGCATTCTTGTACCAAGGCTCCTTTCAGGACTGGTTTGCCATTTTTCTTGCCAAACTCCTGAATCAGTTTTGCAGGGGCACTTGCTGCCTCTGTGAACATAACTGCGGTAGGACCTTCGAGTACAGGGAATAGTAACTCAGCGTCAGTCAAGGCCATTTTTTCCAAAGCTTTACGAAGAAGGGTGTTTTTAACAACAACCAGCTTTATCTGCTTTTCAAAGCAAGCACGACGTAATTTTGCTGTTTTATCTGCATTCAAGCCAGATATATCAGTTAAATAGAAATTAGGTGTTTGCTCTAATTGTGCTGCCAGACTCTCAATAATTTGTTTTTTTTCCTCTTTTTTCATAAAACATATTTATTATTCAGCAGCACTTATAGTCTTGCTATCGATATTTATACCAGGGCTCATTGTAGAGGACAAAAAGATGCTCCTTACATAAGTTCCCTTCAATGCCTGAGGTTTTAATTTGACAACTGTATTCAGGAATTCTATCGCATTCTCAGTAAGAGAAGAAGATGGGAATGAAACCTTACCTATACTTGCATGTACAATACCTTGTTTGTCTACCTTAAAGTCAATCTTACCGGCTTTTACCTCGGTGACAGCTTTTCCGACATCCATGGTAACAGTACCAGTCTTAGGGTTTGGCATCAAGCCACGTGGACCGAGGATACGACCAATAGCACCTATTTTAGCCATCACCGATGGGGTGCAAATGATTACATCTATATCTGTCCAGCCATTCTTGATTTTATCAATATAGTCGTCAAGTCCGACCATGTCAGCACCAGCTTCTGTAGCCTCTGCTTCCTTGTCCGGAGTACATAGTACCAATACACGAACTGTCTTGCCTGTTCCATGAGGAAGAGTCACGACGCCGCGTACCATCTGGTTCGCCTTACGAGGGTCTACTCCTAAACGGACAGCAATATCAACCGAAGCATCAAATTTGGTGAAAGAGAGTTCTTTTACCAAATCACAAGCCTCAGCCAACTTATACTGTTTAGAAGGGTCTACCTTTGCGTATACTACTTTTTGATTTTTTGTTAGCTTACTCATTTTCGCAGGATTTATTAGTTAACATCGTCGGGAAATGCTCCGGAAACAGTAATACCCATACTTCTTGCTGTACCCGCAACCATAGACATGGCCGACTTAAGGGTAAAAGCGTTCATATCGGGCATTTTATCTGTTGCTATAGCACGGATTTGTTCCCAAGTGACAGAGCCTACCTTTTTTCTGTTAGGTTCGGCAGATCCTGACTGGATCTTCGCAGCTTCTTTCAACTGTACGGCAACGGGGGGTTGTTTTACGATAAATATAAAAGACTTATCGCTGTAAACAGTGATAATGACCGGTAATATCTTACCTGCCTTATCTTGGGTGCGAGCGTTGAACTGCTTGCAAAAATCCATTATGTTTACACCCTTCGAACCCAAAGCGGGCCCTACCGGTGGTGAGGGATTAGCTGCGCCGCCTTTAATCTGCAATTTAATGAGAGCGGCAACTTCTTTAGCCATAATGTTTATTGTTTATTCTTTTACTACTTGAACAAAATTTAACTCCAAAAGAGTTTTCCTTCCAAAAATTTTCACCATAACCTTCAGCTTTTTCTTGTCTTCGATTATCTCTTCAACAGTTCCGTCGAAACCGTTGAAAGGACCATCTATAACCTTCACTGCTTCTCCTGTGATGAAAGGAGTGATATTCTCTTCCTCCATATCTACAAGCTCGTCTACGCGTCCTAAAATGCGGTTGACTTCAGACACACGAAGTGGAACAGGTTCTTTGTCTTTTCCAGCTTTTTCTGTCAGAAAGCCTGAAACATGGGGCAGGTTCCTTATGAGATGCTGTATCTCTCCGGTCAGCGCAGCTTCTATGAGAATGTAGCCTGGATAGAAAATTCTCTCCATACTCACTTTCTTACCATTTTTTACCTGGTAAATTTTCTCTGTGGGAATTAGAACCTGGGAAACATAGTCCTGGAGATTCAATCTCTTGATCTCGTTTTCTATGTACTCTTTAGCCTTTTTCTCCTTTCCACCGGCAGCTCTGATGACATACCATTTTTTGGAAATTTCACTCATAAGTTTAGTACAACATCTTGTAAATAAAAGTCATAATGTTTCTGAAACCAAGGTCCATAGCAAAAATGACTAAAGCAAAAATAAGCGAAGCTATCATAACAACGATAGCTGAACCCTGCAGTTGGCTCCATGAAGGCCAACTAACTTTTTTTACCAGTTCAATGTACGATTCTTGAAGATACAACTTAATCTTGTTCATTTTTTTTTGATTATCGTCTGAAACAAAGGAAGCAATTTCTGTCTCATCCGGATTATTTACTACTGGATCGTAACCCCCAGTATTGCAGGGGCAGAGAGATTCGAACTCCCATCAACGGTTTTGGAGACCGCTATTCTACCCTTGAACTATGCCCCTAAAATATCAAGTCAGCCACTCCCGTGGGGTTGACTGACTTGTTGTAATTTAGTCTAGGATCTCAGTTACCTGACCTGCTCCAACTGTACGGCCACCTTCGCGGATTGCAAAACGCAAACCTTGGTTGATAGCTACAGGATAGATCAGTTCAACTGTAATTGTAACGTTATCACCCGGCATAACCATCTCTGTTCCTTCCGGAAGCATGATCTCACCAGTAATATCCAGTGTACGGATAAAGAACTGAGGACGATACCTGTTGTGGAAAGGAGTGTGACGGCCACCTTCGTCTTTCTTAAGAACGTAGATCTCAGCCTTGAACATCTTATGAGGAGTGATTGTTCCTGGTTTGGCAATAACCTGACCACGTTTGATATCTTTTTTGTCAATACCGCGAAGAAGCAAACCAACGTTATCACCTGCTTCACCTCTGTCAAGAATCTTACGGAACATCTCAACACCTGTAACAACAGATTTTCTTGGTTCTTCGCCAAGACCGATAACCTGAATTTCTTCACCTGTCTTGATAACACCTGTTTCAATACGACCAGTTGCAACTGTACCACGACCAGTGATCGAGAATACGTCCTCAACAGGCATAAGGAAAGGTTTTTCGTTTTCACGAGGAGGAATTGGAATAAATGAGTCAACAGCATCCATAAGTTCCATAACCTTAGCTTCCCACTGAGGGTCACCGTTAAGTGCACCAAGTGCAGAACCGCGGATTACTGGTGCATTGTCACCATCATATTTATAGAATGTAAGAAGTTCGCGTACTTCCATTTCAACAAGGTCAATCATCTCAGGATCATCAACAATGTCAACTTTGTTAAGAAATACAACAATCTTAGGAACGTTTACCTGACGGGCAAGAAGAATGTGCTCACGTGTCTGGGGCATTGGACCATCAGTTGCAGCTACCACAATAATAGCGCCGTCCATCTGAGCAGCACCTGTAACCATGTTTTTAACATAGTCGGCGTGTCCCGGACAGTCTACGTGTGCGTAGTGACGTGTTGCTGTAGAGTATTCAATGTGTGCAGTGTTGATAGTTATACCACGCTCTTTTTCTTCAGGAGCGTTGTCGATAGAATCAAATGTACGGATCTCAGAAAGACCTTTACGTGCTAAAACCATTGTGATAGCAGCAGTCAAGGTAGTCTTGCCATGGTCAACGTGACCGATGGTTCCGATGTTTACGTGCGGCTTGTCCCTTTTGTAAGTTTCTTTTGCCATAATAATAGAATTTAATTTATAATGAATTTATTACACACTTGTAGAGCCGGTGATGGGAATTGAACCCATGGCCTCTTCCTTACCAAGGAAGCGCTCTACCTCTGAGCTACACTGGCTTACTAAGAGCGGAAGACGAGGTTCGAACTCGCGACCCTCAGCTTGGAAGGCTGATGCTCTACCAACTGAGCTACTTCCGCAATAAAAAAATAGTGGGGAGAGCAGGATTCGAACCTACGAAGGCGTAAGCCAGCAGATTTACAGTCTGCCCCAGTTGGCCACTTTGGTATCTCCCCATTATTACATTTCCTCAAAAAACTTAGAGCCGATGGAGGGATTCGAACCCCCGACCAGCTGATTACAAATCAGCTGCTCTGGCCAACTGAGCTACATCGGCATTGTTGCCTAACCCCTTTTTCAATTAAGGGACTGCAAAGATATAGGTTTTTGCTTAAACTCCAAAAAAAATTATCAAATAATCGAAAAATGTCTACATAAATACCATAAGTCCTATTCTGTAAGCGAAAAACCCTGATATCCAGGCAACTGCAATAGTAGAAAAAATTGACAGCAATGCCCATTTCCACGTATTTGTCTCCTTCCTTATTGTATATGCCGTAGCAACACATGGCATGTATAAAAGAGCAAATATCATAAAAGACAAAGCATTTGCTTTGTTGAAGACCTTCTCTTCCTTTATCCTGCTCATTAATGATGTATTTGCCCTGACTTTTGCGTGTCGTTCATCTTCTGTATGGTATACTACGCCTAATGTGCTTATTATAAATTCTTTTGCGGTTATTCCTGTTACGAGGCTCACGCTCATCTTCCAGTCGAAACCTAGGGGAGCCATTGTTGGCTGGACAACCTTTCCGAATTGTTCCAGATATGAAACGCGATTAACGTCCGGATTATTCTTATCCTTAAGCGGGAAGTAATCGAGAGCCCATACTATAATTACTGCAAGCAGAACAACAGTGCCTATTTTTTTTATGTATTGCCAGGCTGCATCCCACATATTCTTTACTGAGCCTTTCAAAGAGGGTTTTCTGTACAGAGGAAGTGGTATTTCGTAGTCTTTTATACCAAAGTTGAAAAATATTTTTTTAAATATTATAGCCATCAGTATACCTGTCAAGATACCCCCGAAGTAGAGAAGGCTTAGTGCGAGAACCTGATTTTGCGGGAAAAAGATACCTGAAAAAAGAAGAAAAGTAGGTATCCTGGCACTGCAGGGTATATATGGTATCATGAGCATTGTAAGTATCCTGTCGGATTTTCTCTTTATTGTCCTTGTTGCCATAATTGCAGGAACGTTACAGCCAAAACCCATTAGTAACGGTATGAAGGAGCTTCCGTGCAAACCAATCCGGTGCATATATTTGTCCATTATGGTAGCAGCTCTGGGAAGATACTCGGTCTCTTGCAGGAGCGAAAGGAAGAAGAACAAGATTAGGATATTGGGTAGAAAAGCAAGAACGCTGCCTACTCCCATTATAACCCCCTGACTCAGAAAATCGTTGATCCACCCTGCGGATAGGTTGTTGTGGATCAATACTGCGCCACTATCCATGAGCCATTCAATTCCTGCCTGAGGATATGCCCCAAGGCGAAAAGTGCAGAAAAAGATAAACCAGATTATGAAAATGAAAATAATAAGCCCCCAGAAAGGATGCGTGAACAAAGAATCAAGCTTTTTTGTATCATGATCTGAAATTCTTCTTTTGTGTTTGGTCTCCTTATGGTACCTGAACTCTTTGAAGTTCCTTATCTCTGTATTTTTATGATTCTTGTGCGACATTCAGGATAGTTTTGTAAATACTGTTCTCATCATATCCGCACTCGGCTTGCAACTCCGGAATGGTTCCTTGTTCGATGAACCTGTCAGGAACGCCGAGGCCTATTACCCTGACAGCAAGGGCTCCGGCTGCTACGTACTCGCTCACTGCAGAAAAGAGCCCTCCAATGACAGATGCATCTTCTACGGTAATAATGATTTTGCATTTTTCTGTTGCATTTTTAAGTGCGTCATTATCTATAGGTTTTATAAAACGCATATCATAATGCATTGCAGATATGCCAATATTGTTTGCTCTGCGTACAGCTTCAGCTGCCTTGTTTCCGATTGTACCTATACTAAGTACGGCAATATATACCCCGTCTGTCAGAAGAGTGGCTTTCCCAATTTCCGTCATCTTGAATTCACCCTTCCAGTCCAGCCCTTCGCCATATCCTCTCGGATATCTTATTACAGTGGACCCATATTCCGGAAACTGAGCCGAATAGAGCAAGTTTCTCAGTTCTGTCTCATTGATAGGTGCAGATATGGTAAGATTAGGGATACACCTGAAATAGGAGAGGTCGAATACTCCATGGTGAGTGGCTCCATCCTCGCCAACCAGTCCGCCTCTGTCCAGACAAAATATTACTTTTAGATTTTGAAGGGCCACATCGTGGATGACACAATCATATGCCCTTTGCATAAAGCTTGAATATATATTGCAGTAGGGGAGAAAGCCCTGCGATGCAAGACCTGCGGAAAATGTAACAGCATGCTGCTCGGCTATTCCTACATCAAATGATCTTTTAGGTAGCTCCTTCATTATTATATTCATAGAACAGCCCGAAGGCATAGCAGGAGTTATACCGATGATTTTAGGATTCACTTTGGCAAGCTCTAAAAGTGTCTCTCCGAAAACATCCTGGTATTTTGTTCTCGTCTCTTGTTGGTCTGCACTCTTCTTACCTGTGATTTTATCGAATGTTCCGGGTGCGTGCCAGCCAATCTGATCCAACTCTGCAGGTTTGAATCCTTTTCCTTTTTTTGTAACAATGTGAAGCAGTTTTGGACCCTTTATCTCTTTAAGACTTGAGAGAGTTGTGATAAGCTGCCCAAGATCATTACCGTCAATTGCGCCGAAATACCTGAATCCCAAGGACTCAAATATGGAACCACTTTTAAATATGGCAGCCTTTGTACTGAACACAAACTTCTGGATTATGCTCCTGAGCCATTTTGAACCGATAGTTTCCCAGATTTTGTTTTTGAACCTGTTATATGACTGTGATGTTGTTAGACGCAAAAGATAGTTGTGCATTGCCCCGACGTTTGGATCAATTGAAATCTGGTTGTCGTTTAGAATGACCAGAATATCTGACTTGAGGGCACCTGCATTGTTAAGTCCCTCATAAGCCAACCCTCCTGTTAGTGCCCCATCACCAATTATTGCTATTATTTTATCTTTTTTCCCCTGCAGATGAGATGCTACTGATATTCCCAGTGCCGCAGAAATTGAGGTAGATGAGTGCCCGACGCCAAATGCATCATAAGGACTCTCAGATATTTTTGGGAATCCGCTTATTCCCTGATATTTACGATTATTGACAAACTGATCTCTCCTACCTGTAATAATTTTGTGGGAGTATGCCTGGTGACCGACATCCCAAATTAGCTTATCATTTGGTGTGTTGTATACATAATGCAAGGCCACCGTCAGTTCTACTGTGCCCAGACTTGCTCCAATATGACCGGGATTATGTGCGCAACATTCAATGATATATTCTCTTAATTCGGTGCATACCTTTTGTAGGTCATTATTGTTCAAGTCTTTGAGATCTGCGGGACTATTAATTTTATTAAGAATTTCCACTTTTAAGTTCTCTAAATTTAAAACGCGGCAAGTTACAACATATTTGCCATATGGCAGAATTTAAATTTTATTTTGCCATTTGAAGAAAATACCATATTTTGCTGACCTTTTATAACAAATAATCACTTAAAATAGTTTAACTGTGGAAAAAAAATTACTACTGCTAAGAGATAGGGCCGGAGTCCGTTGGACGGTACTTATCTTGCTGGCATCGATGATGTTCTTTGCGTATATGTTCGTGGATGTCTTATCACCGCTGCAAAGCCTGTTGGAAACAGGTAGGGGTTGGACACCTAATACTTACGGAACATTTGCGAGTTCAGAGTATTTCTTGAATGTTTTTGCTCTCTTCCTGATTTTTGCCGGGGTAATCCTTGACAAGATAGGCGTTCGTGCAACAGCTCTAGTGTCCGGAATCATTATGGTTACAGGTGCTGCCATTAAGTTCTATGCAGTAAGTCCTGCTTTTGCAGGAACAGGCCTTGAGCTTTGGCTTAACACATGGTGGACATCGTTCCCTGCATCGGCAAAGCTGGCATCTCTTGGTTTTATGATATTTGGCTGTGGAGTAGAAATGGCGGGTATCACGGTTTCTAAAGGAATTGTTAAGTGGTTTAAAGATAAAGAACTGGCTCTGGCCATGGGTATAGAGATGGCTATCGCTCGTCTTGGAGTGTTTGCAGTTTTCAGGATATCTCCAAGAATTGCAGATTACTACGGGGATATCAGCAAACCGGTGTTATTTGTTCTTATTTTATTGTTTATTGGTTTAATCTGCTTTATGACATACTATTTCTTTGACAAGAAGCTGGAGAAGCAACTTGGAGAGAGAGGGGATGAGCCTGAAGAACCATTCAAGCTGGGAGATTTAGGCATACTATTTACAAGCAAGACTTTCCTGATTGTATCGGGACTTTGTGTCTTATATTATTCTGCAATTTTCCCATTCCAGAAGTTTGCTGCAAACATGCTTGAGTGCCGTTTAAATATAAGCAATACAGAGGCAAGCGACATATTTTCATACTTCCCTATTGGAGCTATGATTCTTACACCTCTCCTGGGTGCTTACCTCGACCGCAAGGGAAAAGCAGCAACCATGCTAATCCTTGGCTCCTTGCTTATGATTGCATGTCATATGATTTTTGCTTTGGTTCCTGCTGCTTATTTCACTGAAGTTGTAGCATATTCTGCCATAGTTATTCTTGGTGTGAGTTTCTCATTGGTTCCTGCTGCTCTTTGGCCATCTGTCCCTAAGCTGGTTGAAAACCGCTATCTTGGTTCTGCATATTCGGTTGTTTTCTGGATTCAGAATATTGGCTTGATGTTGTTCCCTATGTTGATAGGATGGTCGTTGACAGTTACAAACAAAGAAGTAGCTAATCCTATGGAGTATGACTATACTGTCCCTATGTTAATATTTGCTTCTTTGGGCGTTTTGGCATTCGTGCTTGGTATATGGCTCAAGGCAGAAGATAAAAAGAAGGGTTACGGTTTGGAACTCCCAAATATCAAGAAGTAATCTCAGATAATATATAAACTATGAATTCAGCTTTAAAATTACTGAAAAACTCAAGAAGTGCACGGTGGATAGTGCTGATTAGCCTCTCTTTGCCGATGTTCGCTTCTTACTTCTTTGACGACTTCTTTAGTGGAATCGGTCATATCTTTAATAATCCTCAAAATCTCGATCTTGCATGGAACCTTAGTGATTATGGCCTGTATGGAGGTGCTTACTCACTTCTGTGTGTATGGGGAGGTCTTGTAATTTGTGGTATGTTGCTGGACAAATGGGGAGTCAGGTTTACAGGCTCTCTATTTGTAGGGTTAATGGTTATAGGGTCAATTATTGTTATTTATGCAATATCGGAAACATTTGCACACAGCGGTTTGTATCTTTTGTTGGCTAAAGCATTCAATAAACCCTCCCTGGCGCTGGCATATGCAGGATGTGCAATTTTCGGTCTGGGCAGTGAAATTGCCGGCGTAGCCGTAACACGTTCTATAGCAAAATGGTTCAAAGGTAAGGAGATGGCTCTGGCAATGGGGCTCCAGCTTGCTTTTGCACGTATGGGTACTGCCACGGCTCTTATTGTTGTTCCTAGGATAGTTAACCTTGATCAGGCATACATTCCGTTCTCAGAAACCAGCAAACCTGCTCTTGTGGCCTTAATTCTCATGTGTGTTGCCTTAGTGTTATGGTCTATGTTTGTTTTCATGGACAGTAAGTACGACAGACAGAATGCAGAAGAGGACAGGAAGAATGATGTTGTTAAGGAGAAGGAGGAGAAATTCAAGTTTTCAGATATTTTACGGATTCTGGGTAACAAGCAATTCATCCTTATCTCTTTGCTTTGTGTGTTCTTCTATTGTTGTATAATATCATTCAGACGGTTTGCAACTACAATAATCATCCCTCGTTTTGGAATAGAAGGTGAAGTGGCATCTCTTATGGTATCATTGATTCCTTTCGCAACCATGATCTTTACTCCGCTTTTCGGTTCACTCATAGATTCAAAGGGAAAGGCGAGCAGCTTTATGATCCTGGGTTCGTTTTTGGTACTAATATCACATCTAATTATTGGTTTTGCTCCGGGCATTGAGTTTTTCGGATATCTTGGAGTAGCTATTCTGGGTATTGGTTATTCATTGGTTCCGGCTGCGATGTGGCCTACCGTTCCAAAAATTATTCCGGAAAAGAATCTGGGTACTGCCTATTCGCTTATTTACTGGATACAGAATATGGGAATGCTGGTTGTGCCGATATTTGTCGGGATAATCATAACTAAGACTACTGAGTCAATTCCAGATAAGGGTGCTGCAAGCCTGCAATCGGCAGTCAACGCAGAGTACTTCTTTGTTGCTCTTTCATTAGTGGCGATTGCTATTGCATTTATGTTGCGCAGATCATCACTGCAGAATCCGCAACTTATGATTGATTTGCCAAACAAACGAAAGAAATAATTTAACTAAGAGGGGCTGTCTAAAAAAAAATGGCAGCCTTTTTTATTTTTTACGGTTACCTGTATCAGCACGGAAAATCCTCCCCACCTGACGGTGGGTCCCCTCCCTATTCGGGAGCCAATGTTTTCCTTTGCTGATACAGGTAACCGTTTAAGAGAACAATAAAAAAGGCCAATTAAAATCGTTTTAGTTGGCCCCTTTTACTTTCGTTATACTTTCTTTATCGTATTATTGTTTGTTCCCTGTCGGGGCCGAGCGAGATGATATTGATCGGTATACCGGTCTCCTTTTCTATGAAGCGGACATATGTCATGAATTCATAAGGCAGGTCGTCCTCTTTTGTGATTTTTGTGAGGTCTCTTTTCCATCCTTTGAACTCTTTGTATATTGGTTCAATTTCTGCAAAGGTATCGTAGGGTACCTGATCTGTTTTCTTGCCGTCAATTTTATACGAGACAGCTATCTTTATAATATCCAATGTATCCATAACGTCAGCCTTCATCATAATCAACTGGTTTACACCGTTAATCATAACTGCATATTTAAGAGCGACAAGATCTAACCAGCCGGTTCTCCTTGGTCTGCCTGTAGTGGCTCCAAATTCGAAACCGAGTTTACGAAGGTTCTCTCCTGTCTCGTCATTAAGCTCGGTAGGAAAAGGACCACTGCCAACTCTGGTACAATATGCCTTGAAGATTCCGGATACTGTTCCTATACTTGAAGGGGAGATACCAAGACCGGTACATGCCCCTGCACAGGTTGTGGTTGATGATGTTACAAATGGGTATGAGCCAAAGTCTACATCAAGCATGGAGCCCTGGGCACCCTCTGCAAGAACACGTTTGTTCTCATCCAGCATGTGATTTATCGCATATTCTCCGTCAATTAGTGTGAATTGCTTAAGGAAATCTATTGACTCCAACCATTGAGATTCATTCTCGTCAATGTCGCAAGGGTAATCAAATTGTTTGAGAAAGCTTATATGCTTGTTTTTTAGGGCATAGAACCTTTCTGTGAAGTTAGGAGAGAGAATGTCACCAACCCTGACTCCATTCCTTCCTGTTTTGTCCATATATGTAGGTCCTATTCCTTTTAAAGTCGATCCTATCTTTGAGGCACCTTTTGAGGCCTCTGAGGCAGCATCAATGATTCTGTGTGTTGGTAATATAAGGTGTGCCTTTTTAGAGATAAGCAGGCGCTCCTTGACCGGTACTCCCATCTCCAGCAGTTTGTTACACTCTTCCATAAATATTACAGGGTCTAACACAACGCCATTACCAATGATATTTTGTGTGTTTTTTCTGAAAATTCCTGAAGGAATTGAATGAAGAACAAATTTTTTATCTTCGAACTGTAGCGAATGGCCGGCATTTGGCCCACCCTGAAAACGTGCAATAACCGGATATCCTTTGGCAAGAACATCTACAATCTTTCCTTTCCCCTCATCTCCCCATTGGAGTCCTAGAATAACATCAACTTTCATAATTATATTTAAAATTTATTAAAAAGGCAGATCGTCTGGTAAATCCTCTCCATAAGATTCTGCCGGTGCCACAATTTGCTGAATGGTCCGGGGAGCAGGCTGTGATTCCTGTTTTTTGCCCAGTAATTGAATGGAGTCGGCAAGAATCTCCACTGAATACCTTTTCTGACCCTCTTTGTCCACCCAGTTGTTCGTTTTTATTCTCCCTTCAACAAAGAGTTGGGATCCCTTTTTTACATACTTTTCCACTCTCTCTGCAAGTGCTCTCCAGCATACTATGTTATGCCATTCTGTCTGCTCCTGCCACTCTCCGTTTTTATCTTTATAGCGCTCTGTTGTAGCGAGAGCAAGGCTGGCGACGACAGAGTCATTTTCAAGATGGCGAATCTCAGGGTCTTTACCAACATTACCAATCAACATTACCTTATTCAGCGACATAACACGTTCTTATTTGGTATCTACAAAGATAAAAAACTTTAAATATTATCTAACATTAATCGCATTGAATCAACATTGGGAGAGGTGGATGTAAACAACTGAAATGACTGTACCGCTTGGTTTAATAGCCAATATTTACCCGATATATATTTTGCATTGCATAGATTTTCTACTTCCGATAACTGAGGTGATTTGTAGTTGGCCTCAAAAACAATTTTTCCGGTAAAATCAATTTTATTAAGAATATCTAGTGATAAGGAAAGTGTGTTTATGAAAAGAGTGCAGTGCTTTATTTCGTTTTGCAGGTGTTCGATGCTTTTGTAATGAATTCCGGCAGAATCAGAAAAGAGCTTAGCCTTGCTTTCTGACCTGTTCACGATTGTAACACGGCATCCTTCTGCCTTGGCAGCCACCGCTGCGGCCCGTCCTGCTCCTCCACATCCCAGAACAACAACTTTGTCACCCTTGCATACATAACTCCCTATGCTCTCTTTTACACCGTAAAAATCTGTATTGTATGCCGATATCTGGTTCCCTTCTTTTAATATGAGATTCGACGCCCCGATAATGTCTGTTAGATGATCCCTCTTGTCTGCATATCTAAGGATATCTTCTTTATATGGGGTTGTTACATTCAATCCGTTAAAACCTTCATTGTGGAATCTCATTACAGCCTCTTCTACTGTTGCTGCAAAAAGCAGTTCGTATGAATGTACGGAACCTCGATAGGCTGCCCGGAAGAGGGCAGGACTCAGACTGTGGGAGATAGGGTCTCCAATTAAGGCAAATCGCATAAAAAATTATTCAATATTTAAAATCTCTCTGTCTGAGAGCTTCGAAACACAATATGGCGGTTGAAACCGAAACATTCAGCGAATCTATTGTACCGTTCATTGGAATTTTTATCCTGGCATCTGCTCTCTCTCTCCAAAATGGTTTCAACCCGTCTGACTCACTGCCCATGACAAGTGCTGTTGGGGAGGTCATGTCGGTTTTGTGATACCATCCGGCAGCCTGCAACTCAGCTGTTAATATTTTTAATCCGTTACTCTTTAACCATACATAACACTCATCCGATGTACAACTACATACCTGATTCGTGAAAATGCCACCTAGGCTAGACCTTATGACATTAGGATTAAAGAGATCTGTAAGAGGGTCACATATGATAACAGCATCCGCTTTTGCAGCATCTGCTGTTCTCAATATAGCTCCAAGGTTCCCGGGTTTCTCCACCGATTCCAGTACAATCACCAGAGGATTCTCCGATAGCTTTATATCATTTAGTTTAAGTTTTTTCTCCCGCACTATAGCAGTGACGCCTTCTGTTCCTCCTCTGTAAGCAATCTTTGAGTAAACATTTGAAGTGACTGAATAAAGATGGTTGCAAGTAATATTAGATGCAAGTTCTTGAGGATACTCATCAGAGAAGAAAAAGAGAGATTCTATTTCATAGCCGTTCCTTATACAAGCTTCCAACTCCCTTATTCCCTCAACAATAAACAAACCCTTCTCCCTGCGCTCTCTGGATTTCTCCTGAAGCTCAATAAGTTCCTTAATTTTTGGATTCTTTGTAGAAGAGAGGCTGTCTATAAACATATTATAAATTTTCGGGACGCATTTGAGGGAAGAAAAGCACATCCTGTATTGAAGGAGAGTTGGTCATAAACATTGTAAGCCTGTCTATGCCTATGCCCATACCCGATGTAGGAGGCATTCCGTATTCAAGTGCCCGTACGAAGTCCATGTCAATAAACATAGCCTCATCGTCACCCTTGTCCTTAAGTCTTATCTGGTCCTGGAACCTCTCCAACTGGTCGATAGGATCATTGAGCTCGCTGTAGGCATTGGCAAGTTCCTTTCCATTTACAAATAGTTCAAAACGCTCTGTAAGAGAAGGATTTGTCCTGTGCCGTTTGGTAAGAGGCGAAGTTTCTACCGGATAGTCTGTGATAAATGTAGGCTGAATAAGGTGGTGTTCGCAATACTCACCAAAAATTGCATCTATCATTTTTCCATAACCCATGCTTTTTGTTACTGGGACATTTATTTTCTCGCAGACAGACCTCAGTTCATCCTCGCTCATTCCGGCTACATCTACCTTTGCATACTCTTTTATGGCATCAAGCATAGGCAGTCTTCTGTAAGGGGCCTTGAACTCAATCTCCTTGTCACCTAATGTTAGTTGTGTTTTGTTGTGAAGAGCCACTGCTACGTTCTCTATCATCTTCTCAACAAATTCCATCATCCAGAAGTAGTCTTTATAAGCAACATAAATTTCAAGTACTGTGAATTCCGGGTTATGTGTCCTGTCCATTCCTTCATTCCGGAAATCCTTTGCAAACTCATAAACACCTGTAAAACCTCCAACTATAAGTCTCTTAAGATAAAGCTCGTTTGCAATGCGCAGGTATAACGGAATATCAAGTGCATTATGGTGTGATATAAATGGTCTCGCATTTGCTCCACCCGGAATAGGTTGAAGAATAGGAGTTTCAACTTCCAGATATTCATGATCATTAAAGAAGTTGCGCATGGTATTTATAATCTTGCTACGCTTAACGAATGTATCCCTTACTGCCGGATTAACTATTAGGTCGACATAGCGCATTCGATATCTTAGTTCAGGATCTGAAAAGGCATCATAAATCTGGTCTTCCTTCTCTTTGACAATTGGCAGCACCCTTAGTGACTTGCTTAGAACCTTCATCTCTTTTGCGTGTATGCTCAGTTCACCAGTCTGTGTAATAAATGCAAACCCCTTTATACCAATTATGTCCCCAATGTCAAGAAGCTTTTTAAACACAGTGTTGTAAAGTGTCTTATCCTCTCCCTGACAAATCTCGTCTCTTTTTATATAAACCTGTATTCTCCCTTTTTCATCCTGAAGTTCAATAAAAGCAGCTGCACCCATTATTCTCCGAGTCATTATTCTGCCGGCAATTTTTATATCCTGAAGATTCTTTTGCTCCGAGTCATACTGCTCTTTTATCTGCAGGCTAGTGATATTTACTTCGAATGCCTCTGCCGGATAAGGATTGATACCCAGTTCCTGCATGGCTCTGAGTGAATCCCGTCTGTTCTGTTCTTGCTCGTTTAGTTCTGAATGCTCCATGAAATCAATCTTTTTAATGAATGGCAAAAATAACTTTTTTTATCAACTTCTGAAAATATTAAGTACATTTGCGAGGATATGGCCTTAGATAAAAAGTGGATAGTAAGAGAACCGGGCAACCCGGCATTAGTACGTCAGTTGTCTTCTGAATTAGGGGTAGACCAGACGCTGGCAAACCTTTTAGTCCAGAGAAACATAAAATCACAATCGGAGGCCAGATCATTTCTAAGACCCCAACTTGATCAGCTGCACGACCCATTTCTCATGAAAGATATGGACAAAGCAGTAGAGCGACTTAACTGGGCACTCAATAAAAGCGAGAAAATACTTATTTATGGTGATTACGATGTAGACGGAACCACTGCTGTAACTCTTGTATATACTTTTTTGCGAAGATATGGTGAAGATAATCTTGATTATTATATACCTAACAGATATACAGAAGGTTATGGAGTTTCGTACAAGGGTATTGACTGGGCGCATGAAAATGGTTTCTCTCTGATAATCGCACTGGACTGTGGTATAAAGGCAGTTGAAAAGGTCAAATATGCAAAAGAGAGAGGTATAGATTTCATAATCTGCGACCATCATCTTCCTGACGAGCACCTGCCAGAAGCTATTGCTGTGCTGGACCCTAAAAGAAATGACTGCAGTTACCCATTCGACGATCTTTCCGGATGTGGTGTAGGGTTTAAATTCATGCAGGCTTTTTCTAAGACAAAGGGAATTCCTTTTGAGGAGATCCTTCCACTTTTAGATCTTCTGGCTGTGAGCATAGCATCTGACCTTGTATCTATTACAGGAGAAAACAGGGTTCTTGCCTATTTTGGATTAAAACAGCTGAACTTGTCCCCAAGGAAGGGACTTCTGTCAATTATCAAACTGGCCGGACTAGAAAAGCACATGATTACAGTCGATGATATTGTATTCAAAATAGGGCCAAGGATAAACGCAGCCGGAAGGATGGAATCGGGCAAGACTGCTGTCGATCTGCTCACCTCAAGAAGCGATGTAGATGCCAAGACAATAGGTGATACAATTAACACTCACAATAACGACAGAAAGAACGAAGACAGGAAGATAACTCTGGAGGCGAGCGAAATGGCTGCTCTGGTAAGGAATTTTTCTGAAAAGCGATCGACTGTCGTATACAACCCCGACTGGCACAAGGGTGTGCTTGGGATTGTGGCATCAAGACTCGTTGAAACTTTCTATAAACCGACAATTGTATTGTGCCGCTCAAACGGACTTATAACAGGTTCTGCCAGGAGTATCCCGGGATTCGACCTTTATGAGGCAATAGAGCATACTTCTGATCTTCTGGAAAATTTCGGCGGGCACATGTATGCAGCCGGACTAACTCTCAAAGAGGAAAACTTTGATAAATTCTGCGAAAAATTCGAAGCTTTTGTTGCAAATAAAATTACAAATGAAATTCTGACTCCGGTTATAAACATAGACTCATTTCTTGATTTCAAACAGATAACTCCGCGATTTTTCAATGTACTCAAACAGTTCCAACCTTTTGGCCCCGGTAATTTATCCCCTGTGTTTATTTCCGAGAGGGTATACGATAACGGAAACGGAAGAAAGGTAGGTTCGGAGTCGGGACACCTCAAGCTCGAACTTATTCAGGAAGATGATTTTCACCGTCACATCTCTGCAATAGCATTCAACAGATCGGAGCATTTTGAGCATCTGAAATCTGGAAATCCAGTAGACATATGCTATTCAATTGCAGAGAATTACTACAGGGGCATAGCAAATCTTCAGCTCAGGGTCAGAGATATTAAACTGATTGAGGATACTATATAGAACTTATTATCAGGGCCAGAATATCTTTAACTGAACGATTGTCAACATCAATTACCAGAGAGTTGCAATATTCATATCCCTCTTTCCTCATCTCAAAAAGCATTTCCACCCCTTTTGTAAAACTATCTGAGGCCATACTTTCTATACCGGGACGACTCTTCCTGCTCACCGATAACCTCTTTGACATAGTGTCGGTCGTTGATTTCAGGTATACACAAAGTGTTTTTTCCTTAATGAGCTTTTGATTTTTCAATGAGATGAGAGTCCCTCCGCCAAGTGACAGAACAAGCACCTTCTCTCTGTTTTCGGTCAATATTTCATTTAGATAAAACTCCTCCCTGTTACGGAAATAGGGTTCGCCTTTCAGACGGAAAATATCCTCTATAGATAACTCTTCCTTTGTTTCTATGTATTTATCAAGATCTATACATTTGCAATACAGATGTTTTGCGAGCCTTGCGGAGACAGTGCTCTTGCCGACTCCCATGAAACCTGTAAGCGATATTATCATTTTAAAAAAGTGTTGGTGAGATTTCAGGTAATTCCGGTTCTGTAGTTGCAATCTCCGGTTCGTCACCGTTTGTGTCCAGAATTTCAGCGGTTACTTCTTCTTTTATAAGTGGCTCTACAAAGCATATCTCTCCGACTTCGAAAGTTGTCACTCTTTTGCCCTTGGCGCGGAAACTTTTACTTGCTATGAACTCTTCCACATCAATTCTTTCGAAAGGACGTTTTGAATGCTTTCCTGAATACCTGATCTCTGCCTGAGGGTATTTGTCGGTTGAAATGCTGTGAAGGTAAGACCCGGGAGAGTCGCTTATAAATGAGGTGACTATGTTGTCATTTGGTTCAAAGCAGAATCTCTTTATGTAGAAGCAGCTTAGTTCTCCGTCAAAATAGATTGCAGTATAGATTTTGTGAGGATTCAGCTTTTCGATAATCTGAATATCTCCCTGATACCTGTTGCTAAGATCGAAGTTAGTCGTATAATACTCACCATTTCTGCATACTGCAAGAATATGGTCATGGTTTAGGAACTCGCCAAGGAACATGCCTCTGGAATCTGTATTTAGTCTGTTTATATCCTGGTCAAACCATATGGATTGTCCTCCGAATTGAGATACACCAACTGATTTTAATTGGATTTTGTGAACCGGATTTCTGCTCAGGATATTACCCATTGACGACCTTCCCTTGATAGCAAGGTTAGAGAAATCGAATTCAAATATCAGTTTTTTAAGCTTAGGTCTTGGTTTAAGGAATATTTTAAGCACTTCAGCCTCTCCATTTGGATTTGCTGTAAACCAGAGTACCTGTGAACCCTCTTTGCCCTGGGTGAGATCGTACCCCTTATCTCTTGTCACACCGGTGACAGCAAACCTTTTAACGTATATGTCTCCTCCTTTTCCATCCTTATAGACTGCATTGTATATGCATCTTTCGTCATTCTTGCTGAAAACGTCTATATGAATAATGTCTCTGCCGATAAATGCTTTTTCGCTTATTTTCGTTACAAAGTACTTGCCACTTTTCAAAAAGATGATGATATCGTCTATGTCCGAGCATTCACATACGAATTCGGCATTTTCGTCACGTTTAAGTTCCATGCCGACAAATCCTTCGGCCTTGTTTGCATAGAGTTTTGAATTTGCTACAACTACTTTTGATGCCTGGATGGTTTCAAAGTTGCTTAGCTCTGTTTTTCTGGGAAATTTAGCTCCGTACTTCTTCTTGAGCTGGGTGAAGTAACGTATAGCATATTGAACAAGATGTTCAAGGTTGTTCTTTACCTCTTCCATCTCGCTCTCAATTTTGATTAATGTCTCGTCAAGTTGTTTAACGTCAAAAACGGAAATTTTCCTGACGGGTTTCTCAACCAGCCTCAGAACGTCTTCTGGTGTTATCTCCTTTCTGAGTATTGGCTGGTATTTTAAAAGTTCCTCCTCTACAGATTTAAGCTGCGTGTTCCAGTCTTTGGAATCCTGCTCAAGTACCCGATATATTCTCTGTTCGAAGAATATTTTTTCAAGCGATGTATAGTGCCATGATTCTTCAAGTTCAGAAAGCCTTATCTCCAGCTCCTGTTGCAACAGTGATTTTGAATAGTCTGTATTATGTCTCAGAATCTCGTCCACTCCAAGGAACTGCGGATGATTATCTTTTATGACGCAAGAGTTAGGGGACAGTGATATCTCACAGTCTGTAAATGCATACAATGCATCAATTGTCTTATCCGGGGAGATGTCGTTGTGCAGGTGGACCACAATTTCTGCTCCATCGGATGTATTGTCGTCGACCTTGCGGATTTTAATTTTTCCCTTATCGTTTGCCTTTATGATGGATTCGATAAGCTTTGAAGTTGTCTGCCCAAAAGGGACCTCTGTTATTACAAGAGTTTTTTTGTCCAGCTTTGTGATTTTTGCTCTTACTTTTATAACTGACCCCCTCAAACCTTGATTATACCTTGTACAATCTGCAAGGCCACCTGTAGGGAAATCCGGATAAATTATGAACTCTTTTCCGCTTAGGTATGCTACTGCGGCATCTATCAACTCATTAAAGTTGTGAGGAAGTATCTTTGAAGCAAGACCTACTGCAATTCCCTCTACACCCTGCGCCAGCAGAAGCGGAAACTTAGAAGGCAGGTTTACCGGTTCCTGATTTCTGCCGTCGTATGAGTTCATCCATACTGTCGTCTTAGGATTGAACAGTACTTCATTGGCAAATTTGCTAAGCCGCGCCTCGATATATCTTGGTGCCGCTGCACTGTCCCCTGTAAGTATGTTTCCCCAGTTACCCTGGCAGTCAACCAGCAGATCCTTTTGCCCGAGTTGTACCAAGGCATCTCCAATTGAGGCATCGCCATGAGGGTGAAACTGCATGGTGGAACCTATGATATTGGCAACTTTGTTATATCTGCCATCATCCATTCTTTTCATTGAATGGAGTATCCTTCTCTGAACAGGCTTGAGACCGTCATTGATATGTGGGACTGCTCTTTCAAGAATGACATAAGAAGCATAATCGAGGAACCACTCTTTGTACATACCCGTAAGCTTGTACTTTTTGTCGCCTTCGTTTATTAACTTGTCATACTTACTACTCTCTGCTGAATCGGAATTGTCGACAGGGTCAACGGCTTCCATTTCGAAATCAAGGTCCGGGATACTCATTCTCTTACTGGTTTTCTATTCTAATCTAAGATATAGCCAAACTGTTTGAGTTTTCTTTTGTCCTCTCTCCAATCTTGGCTTACTTTTACAAATATCTGCAAAAATACCTTTTTTTCAAAGAAAGATTCCATGTCGATTCTTGCCTGAGTACCTACTTTTTTGAGTGAAGAGCCTTTGTTTCCGATAATTATGCCTTTCTGAGAATCTCGTAAAACATTTATCAGAGACTCAATATGGATTATATCGTCTTTTTCCTTAAAACTCTCTATGACCACTTCTGTGCAATAGGGAATCTCCTTATTGTAGTTGAGAAGTATCTTCTCTCTTATAATCTCAGATGCAAAAAACCTGAGGTTCCTGTCTGTCAGTACATCTTTGTCGTACCAGGCGGGATTTTCAGGAATTAATTCAAGTATTCTGTTGAACAGTGAGTCGAGATTGAATTTTTCTGTTGCTGAAACAGGAAAAATCTCTGCCTTTGGAACAAGTGTCTGCCATTTCTTGTATATCTCCTCCAGGGCGTCCTGATTGGTAAGATCAATCTTGTTGATTACCAAAAGTACAGGAGATTCCACATTACGCAACTTTTCAATATAATCGGAATTCTTCATGCTCTTTTCAACAACATCTGTAACATAAAGAATAATATCGGCATCACCTATGGCTGTATCTACAAACTGCATCATACTCTCCTGCAACCTGTAATTAGGTACCAGGATTCCGGGGGTGTCGGAGTAGACTATCTGGTAGTCTTCTCCGTTTACTATTCCCATTATCCGGTGACGTGTAGTTTGTGCTTTTGATGTAACTATTGAGATTCTCTCGCCTACAAGGGCGTTCATAAGCGTAGATTTGCCAACATTGGGATTACCTATAATGTTGACAAACCCTGCTTTGTGTATCTTGTTGTTTTCCATGCTATTCGAATGCGCCCATTCGTAGCATTGCAACTTCCTGTTCTGTCAGGAAGCGCCATTGTCCCCTGCGCAGGTTTTTCTTTGTAAGGCCCGCAAAAAAGACTCTGTCGAGTTTCTTGACTCTGTAACCAAGGTGTTCGAACATTCTTCTTACAACTCTGTTTCTTCCTGAGTGAAGTTCCAGACCTACCTGGGTCTTGTCTTCATCAATATATGAGAGAGAGTCGGCATTAATGAGCCCGTCTTCCAGTTCAATACCATCTAACAATGCCTTGAAATCGCTGCCACTTAGGTTTTTATCAAGGAATACATGATAGATTTTCTTGCTCATGTTTGATGGGTGTGACAATTTTTCTGTCATTTCACCGTCATTTGTGAGAAGAAGAACACCTGTTGTGGATTTGTCCAGTCTGCCAACAGGGTAAACCCGCTGTGGGCAATTGCCTGCTATAAGGTCCATTACAGTCTTTTCAGCATTGGGGTCGGAAAGTGTGGTTACGAAGTCTTTTGGCTTGTTCATCAGAATGTAAACCTTTTCCTCTCCTTTAAGTCTCTCTCCGTTAAAGCGGACATCGTCCGATGCCTGGATCTTTGTTCCCAGCTCTGTTATTATTTGACCATTAACGCTTACCAGACCGGCTGTTATGTAGTCATCTGCCTCCCTTCGCGAACAAACACCGGAGTTTGAAATGAACTTATTCAAACGAATTCCAACTTCGTCAACTGCTTTGCGTCGTCTTGGCTTTGGTATGTACTCTTCTGCTTTAGGACGATAGTCCCTCTGAGGTCTCTCTGCATGGTCTTCTCCAAAAAGTTTTCTGCGTTTTTCTCCTTCGTAAGGTTTGTTTTCACTTTCCGATGACTGGTTATCTGCATCAACGGGTTTGTCCTCACGACGGGTGTATTTTCTTTTTGTTCTTTCAACTTCAACCGGTGCGTTTTCTGCATCAAAAGGAGTCTCTTCTGAGTCGAACGGTTTGTCTTCTCTTGGAGTGTATACTCTTTTAGGTCTGTCCGAGTCAAATGCTCTTTTAGGCCTGTCGCTGTCGTATGGTTTGCGATCTCTGTCAAATGGCTTACGTTCTCTGTCGAACGGTTTGTCGTCGCGGCTCCCGTATGTTCTTTTAGGTCTGTCCGAGTCAAATGCTCTTTTAGGTCTGTCGTTGTCGTATGGTTTGCGATCTCTGTCAAATGGCTTACGTTCTCTGTCGAACGGTTTGTCGTCGCGGCTCCCG
>Ga0209417_1000631_pt1 | contig 78622 bp, 79 predicted proteins | sample RifGroF2_FD_184002 | JGI IMG/M metagenome (GOLD analysis project Ga0209417, IMG submission 184002) | Groundwater microbial communities from Rifle, Colorado, USA - Groundwater F2 (SPAdes) (version 2) | ecosystem: Environmental > Aquatic > Deep subsurface > Groundwater | place: Rifle, Colorado... | reverse complement strand
ATTCCTGGATGGTAAATCCCTGGTCGGGCTTCAAAATATTTCTTTTAAGATTCTGCACTTTTACTGCGGCACCCTCCTTGATTTCCTTTATTTCTCCCGCAATCATCTCCAGCGCAGTAATTGCTCCTGCCTGTGCGATTATTGGATTTAGGAACGTGTCCCTGATGTACCGCGCCTGGATGACATCCCTTGTCAGAAGACTGCATCTGACGCGTGTACCGCCGAGTCTTTTTGGAAGCTTGCAGTCAAAATGCCATGCGTCGCCGCGCTGGACAAGATACTTGTTTTTCATGGAATTTCCTTTCCCTTTTGTGTGCGTTTGAATATAAAATCAAGACACAAATATGCCAATGAAAGGAATTAATATGCGCGTAAGTCATTGATAACAAAGCCAATACAAAGTATTGGCGGAGAGGGTGGGATTCGAACCCACGGTACGGTTTTACCCGTACGACGGTTTAGCAATTGGCAATTAGACAGCTTTCCACAACCGGTTAGCCTCATTTCGGCTGATATGGCTGATATGGTTTCTATGGCTGGGGGGACAATTGGGGGGACAATGTAATCTATCGTTTCATAGCTTTATGAAACGATGTTTATTCCTTCCGGAAAAGCTCTATGTTGTCCCGGATGAATTTCATTTTGCCGATATGATAGCCGGTGTCATAGATTTTCTTATAGATGTCGCCCAGGCGTTCGAGCGGGATACCGGATTCATCCATGCCGATCCTGTTATCCAAGAGGCGCAGCCGTTCGGCGCCGATAAGAGTAATGTACTGCTCATACTGGCGATCGTCCAGGCGGACCAGGTTGTCCTTCCATGTGATCTTGCGGTCCGGGACCGAGGGAATAGCGTCGGCGTCCATGGTCCTGGCAAAGGTCTCGTAGACTTTCCGCATGGCCGGATCCGTCGGGATCTGGCTGCTCTTGGAAATGTCAAGCAGCTGGTATATCCAGGGATTCGCGCTGTCGGGAGTGGACTTTATCGGGCGCCCGAAGAGATCGCGGCGGACCGGGAGATCCTCATACATGAAGAGTTTGGACTTTGCGATATTGATAAATGACTGCTGGACCGTCTCGGCCTTCGGGTCCACCATGTAGGGCATACGGGCCCGGTTGATCGCGGCCAGGGTGTTCGGCAGCACTACCGAGGATACTGTCTTGAAATAGGTCCGGAGCCAGGCGTCGTACTTCTCTTCACTGATTGCCGACAAGAGATCATTCGTACCTTTCAGCATGGCCATATTCAGCGTAGCGGAGGCGATTTCCGGGAAGAAGGTCGCGGATCCTCCCATGTACTCGTACAACTTGTAATTCTCCTTCATCTCTTTCTTTGCTCGTTTGTCGCGGTTGGCTACGATCGAGGCGATTATGCCGAAGAATCCAAGGCGGTTGTAGTTTATAATCTCGTCGGTCTCCCTCCAGGCGGGGTCCTCGCCGGCCAGAAGGCGGCGGAGCCCGGAAAGGTTCAGGGAATAAGGAGCGAAGGTCGAATATTCAAGGCTGCGTTTCTTGTCGTCGTCGTCGGGTCCTCCTGAAAGCAGGCCATTTTTAAGCAGCTGGTAGCAGGCAAGGAGTATCATCTGGCCGGTGATCGCCTTCCCCAGGGATATAAGGGCTTCGCGTTTCTTTCCCTTTGTGGCGAAGAAGATTGAACGGCCCAGGGAGAATTCCGGAGACGCAAACTGGAGGCCTTCCCATGCGAGATTCGCGGGAGTCTTGATATAGGGGAGGACGCCGCGGGCTGCGAAGTTCGCATATCCGCCGATCCATGGGATAGATTTTATCTGCGTGAAAATATTATAGAAGATCCCGGCTGCCCTGTTGTCTTCCTGGAAGACTGCAACCTCGGCCTCTTTCTCGGCCTGGCGGACTGCGTCGAGCGGCGGCAGCTCCATGAACCTGGTAAGCGCTTCCCCTTTGAGGCCGCGGATCCGGGCCTGTTCGAAGAGGGACCGTCGGAGATTGAATTCCTTGAACGGCAGATCGCCGAAGGCCAGGAGGCGCAACATCGGCTCTGCCGGAGCGCCCAGGACTGATTCAATAAGTTTCTTTGCGCGGTCCATGACTGGGATATTCCCGGCCTCGTTGACCGGCATGTTCTCGCCGGTGAACGCCTGGACCAAGGAACGAATCGGGGCAAAGCCGCGGATCTGTTCGCCGAGGACCAGGTTGTCCAGGTTGCCGGTGAACATCTGGCGGGTGGCCCTTGCGAATCCCGTAGCTGCTCCCCTGGCACCGGCAGCGGTACCATGGAACGGATTAAGGACTGTGCGCGATTTGCCTCTTATGAGCGAATCGAGCATATCGAGCGAAGCGCCCAGGGATTGTGAAGAGTATTGGAGCGGTACATACATCGTGTTGCCGACAATGTTCGCTATCTGCGAGGACGGCGCCAGGAGATTGCCCTGGATCGTGGTCGTGAGAATGTCCGGGACCGACTTGGGTGTTAGGTCGCGGACCATCTTCATAGTGTCGATATGTTTCAGCTCGGCCTCCTTGCGGAGGGCGTCCACCTGGCGGGCGTTGGTCTCGTTGAAACTGTTGATTAGGACCTGTTCGGCATTGCGGACAGCGTCGCGGGCTGCGAAGCTCGCAATGAGCTTGTCTGTGAGGATCTTCCTCTGAGGCTCGGTCAAGTAGCGGCCCTGCTTGTTCAGCTGCTTCTCCAGGATTCCCAGGATAAGGCGCGGATCGCGGCGCTTGAGTTCGCCGAACTGGCGGAGCAATTGTCCTACGGTGGTCCCGGTCTTCGCGAGTTTCTCAACTACATTGGCCGTGTCTTCTCCCCTGGATTCCTTGCGCTGCATGAGTTCAAGGCCCGCGAGAACGGAGAAATTATCCTGGCTGTCAACCGGGATACCGTCCTGGACGGAGTCGAGCTTCTCCAGGAGCTGAATGTCGGTGAGGCCTGCGAGCTGGGAGTTGATCTGATCGTATGACTGTGGCTGATAGTACAGCTCGGGGTTGTCCTTCATGCGCTGCTGCTTGACCGGATCCGGCTCCTGGGCTGCGAGCTTCGCGGCAAACTGGCGCATCTTGGCGTATTTATCTTCGTTTGCGGGGCGGGTGGCGTATTGAGTATCCGCGTCAACTTTTCCAGTTTCCGGGCTTGATTTTTCAATCAGATCGTTTATGTTTATGTAGGCCGTTGGGATAGGGGATGATTTGACGGTTTCTCCGCCAGCATCCGTCGCCCCTGCGGTCTTTTCTATTTCCAGGGTATCCAGATCGTAATGACCAATTCCTCTTTTACTGTCGAGATATTCCTTGGCCTTCATTGTCACCCGGTATATTTTCCCTTCAACTTCCGCAGCGCCGACAAGGACGTGCATTTTCCGTATTGAATGTTTATCCTCGGGTTTCCTGGGATCATAACTATCAACATGGATTGAATTTTCAAGAAGCTGGGGCAATACCTGGTGAACCGCTCCTTTTATTGAAGTGTATTCCCTGAATATGGAATGCCGGAGGGAATTACCTGACAGGTTTATCATAGCCTTCAGGCTTGGATTATATTTTTCAATCCCGGCATATTTCTTATATGCCTCCCATGCTTGTTTGGCGCTTTCGGGCAATGCGTCTGTGACTTTGTTTATCGGGATATTTTCAGAAGAATATTGTGGCGCGGTCTCTGGAGCTGCGAGATTCGCAAGGTTGGACTTGAAGGCCTGGCCGGACTGGACGTAGTTGAATATCTCTTCCTTGGTCCAGGAGAGGTTGGGCTTGAATATCCTGGCAAAGCGTTTCATTGCGAAAAGGATCCGGTTGAATATCGCCTTGAGTCCGGCATGTATTCCTTCAGCGCCGTTGAGCCAGTCGCGGTAGGCGTTGGCCTCGGCTTCTTCGGATCCGAGAGTCTTGTCGAGGAACTTCTGCTGGGCCGGGAGTATCTCGGCAAGGTCCTTTACTCCATGCCATACCTCATGGCCGATGTCGTCCTGGCTGTACTTGCCGGTGACGAGCTGCATTGTGTTGGCCTTGGTGAGCCAGGCGGCGGGGACCATGTCGCGAGCCGGATTGAATTCGCGGCCATAGCCTTTCTTGAAGGCTGCGCGGTCCACCTGGATTTCCTCCGTAAGCTGGACATGGAAAGTATTGCCATTCGGGAAAGTGACCTTTGCGCCTCCTGGGAATAATTCGGCTGTGGATCCCTTCGGCAGCGCATTGCGGAGCTGGGAAAGTAGTTTCATCTGCTGGTGTTTACTCTCGGGAGTATGGTCCCGGACCGTGTACTTGTCTTCGCTGCTGTCCTTCTCGTCTTCCTCTTCCTTCTCCAGGGTGACGGCGTCGTCTCCGGATTTGTTCAATCCAAGGGCCTCATTGATCTCGTCGTAGCGTTTCATGGCCTTGTCGAGGGCGTCCTGCTTTTCAAACTTGGGCTCGGGTTCGAGATTGACCTTGTCGAGTTCGCGGCGGTATGCCTCCCCTTCAGTTTTGGCGGATTCAATATCCTTGCTGATCCCTGCGAAATGAGAAGCGATTGCGCGGGACGGGGAAGTCAATACATCCTTGTCTTCTCCATACCAATTATCCAGGAGATTACGTGTTGAGAACGTGCGGCCTTCTCCGAGGTTGATACTAAGATAGGATCTTATTTTGTCTTTCTTGTCGCCTCCAATATCAATTCTATTGGAAACTTCAAATCCCGCATAGGTGCCGATCTTTCCATCCTTCGCGGCGTTGGCCAGGAGATACTTGTCGGCCTGGTCGGCCTCCAGAGCCTTGTTGTCATTGGTGACAAACAGGAATTTCTCCGGTTTGTTCTTCAAGTATCTGTCATTGATCCTGGTCCATACTTCCGAGCGTGTTTTTGCATAACCAATACTCGTATGCAGGTGTTGTTTGCGATACTGCATGTCGCTGGCCTCGGACACCTTGGAGCGCTGTTCTGATTCCAGGCGATCGATATCCTTCTCCAGTTTTATCTTTTCAATGATCATGGGGTTGCCGGTGGCGATCGCCTTGATCTCTTCGGCTGTGAGAGAAGTGGAGGCGTCGCCTTCAAGTGTGCGCTGGTCGAGCTGGGCCGTCATTACCGATTCAATTGCCTCGGCCTTGCGCTGGACGGTCTGCCAGCGGTAGACGTCGAAGGATTCCTCGGTGACATAAACGAATACATCTACGTTCTTATGGAGATTGCCGGGGCGGAGTATGCGCCCGTTGCGCTGCTCGAATTCGGCAGGCTTCCACATTACATCTATATGGTGCAGGCCAGCGAGGCGCGTCTGCACGTTGGTGCCTTCGCCCATGCGCGGGGTATTGCCGATCAGGATCCGGACCTGGCCATTGTTCACCTTGTCGAAGAGCGCTTGTTTCTGCTCGTCGTTGTTTGCGTCGTGGATGAAGGCTATTTCCTTGGCGGGTATTCCCCTGTCCATGAGATTGCGCTTGATTGCGGCGTATACGTCGAACATGGAGCTGTCCTGGATCTCTCCTTCAACTTCCGTAAACTTCCCTTTCGGGACGCCGAGATCGCAGAATACAAGCTGGGTGCCGTTCTCGTATTCCTTGCCGTCGCGGCCTATGAATTTCCTTGTGTTCTTCCATATATCATAGACCTTCTCGGTCACTACCGCTATTTTGCCGTTGGGGTTCTCGGCATTGCCGGGCTCGATAAGGCGCTCGTCGAGGGCGGCCTTGGCGCCGTCGCTTGTGATCTTGAGCATGTTGTCGGTACGGGGATCAATGGCGCCGGTCTTAATGTCCGCTGCTCTGCCGTCAAGTTCATTGATATAGTTCTTGAGCCAGGGAGTCGCCTTGATTGGTACAACCTGTATTTTCCCCTGGTTGAGTTCGGGCCTGGGGATCTTCAATTCGGCGCTGGTCTTCACGTCGGTAAACTTATGGAACATCTGGAGAAGTTCGCCCATATTGGTGTACCTGGAGAATCTTTCCTTGGCCTCGTATCCCTTGCCGCTGGGTTTCATTTCAATTTCTGAGACGACGTCGCCGAAGGTGTTGGCCCAGTCGTCGAAGGCGAAGACGCCGCGGCGCTTGAGGGCCTCGGGTTCCATGTAGCGCTGCATGATATACATTTCCGAGATTGAATTGGAGATAGGCGTCCCGGTGGCGAAGACTACGCCGCGCTTGCCTCCATGAAGGGAGTTGACATAGCGCGTCTTCATTTCCATGTTCATGGCCTTTTGGGAAGTGGCCTGTGTCATTCCCGGAACGCGGGCGCGGTTGGTGACGATTTGCAATCCCTTGAAATTATGTGCTTCGTCAAGCAGGAGATAGTCGATCCCGAGTTCCTCGAAGGTCAATACTTTTTCCTTCTTCCCGTCGGCTGCCAGGCGTGTAAGCCTGGTCTGGAGATTCTCCTTGCGTTTTTCCAGCTGCTTGATAATCCTGTTGTCCTTCCTGGCGCCGTCGCCCTGGTCGGCGCGGGCCCGCATGACTGCGGCCTCGATGTCGTTGATCTGCTCCTGGATATAGTTGCGGGTGTATTCCTCGCTCATTCCAAACATGCCGAATGAGGAATGGGTGACAATGACCATGTCGTAATTGCCCGCTGCGATCCTCGCATAAAACTCCCGGCGCTTGTCTCCGGCCATCTGGTCCTTGTATCCAATGAGGATATTGGCCTGGGGGAAGGCGTCCTGGACGTCGCGGGCCCAGTCTTCGAGCTTGTGGTTGGGGACGACGATAATAGGTTTCTTTGCGATTCCCAGGCGCTTGGCCTCCATTGCGATCGCGGCCATTTCAAGGGTCTTGCCGGATCCTACGGCGTGTGCCAGGAGAAGATTCCCTCCCTGGATGCCGCGGTATATGGCGTTCTTCTGATATTCGCGGCCTGGAGCGTCGAGGCGTTCCTGCCATATCTTCGCCAGTCCCTTTATAAAGTATCTGGAGGCGTCCCATACACGCTTGGCCATGTCGTTGAACTGGTCGTTGTAGATCTGGACCAGGCGGTCCCGGCGCTCGGGGTTCTCATAGATCCAGTTGTTGAAGTCTTCTTTAAGCTCCTGGGCTTTTATCCTGGCGCGTTCGGTGGCCTTGCGGTCTATGACGTTCTTCTTTTCTATGCTGTCGTAGCCGGATACTGTTATCTGCCTGCCGTTCATGATCGCCTCAAGAAGATCATGCGCGGGATAGTCCGGGGTGCCGTACTTCTGCGTGGCGTGTACGCCGGTGGTAACATAACTGCCGCTGCCGTCGTTGGTCACGGACCAGCCGCCGGTAAGATCGTTATGGATCACTGTCCACATTTTTGGTTGGCTGTCCGTGATCCTGGCGAGATAATCCTTGTAGGTGTCGGTCGGGATCCAGGGGGATCCTGCGCGGGGGCTGATTTGATTGTGTTTAAGAGGGACCGGCTGGACCTTCTTCAGTTCTTCGACGTTCTTCTGATATTTGGGATTGAGCGCCGCTGCTGCTTCGGCTGCTGCGAGCTTCGCCTTGACGTAGCCGGAAAGATATTCGGAGTTCGTCTCCAGCTGATCCGTCTCGGGGTTATGGAATACTTCCTTGTTGTCGAGAAGCGCCTGGCTTACTTCGTCCTGTGTCCTGCCTGTGAGCCTGGCCATGTACTCAAGATCTATGCGGCCTTTCTCACCGAGGGACAGATAGAGGGCGTCGGATGGCGAGTCGGCCTTGGTGACTTCTTCCGGCATGGACATAACGCGCTGGGAGAAGATCGGCATTTTATCGGCCTTGCCTGTCTCCTTGTTGTATACTTCTATGGCTTTTACAAGTGTACGGTCCGTGTCCACATTCAGATATCGGAGATTGTCTTTTTTGCTGATCGGTCCGTGTTTCTTTACGAAGCTGTCATACGCGGCGTTGAGTTTCTTCTGCGCGATCGCCAGGATCGTATCGTCGTTGCTGTGGCGCTGGACGTTGAGGACTTCGCGTACAGCGGTGCGGACCGCGATATAACTATGGATCATCGGGACGGCGGAGGCCGGGATCTCGGTAGGTTCGAGCATACCGTCCTTCTTCTGCATGACCTTGCCGTCGGACACTATGATATTGCCTTCCTTCATTTCGGAAGGGGCGAATATCTTTTCCGGCTGGGTCTCCTGTTTCTGTGTCTTCTCTCGGGCCTCGAAGATGTTGGCGGGGAGAAGTTTCACGGCTGCCGCGATCTTGTCTTCGAGCGGTCCGCCGGTGTCTTCGACAGTCATTTCATTTCCGCCGTACATGGTACTTTCCTTGGTGAGCCTGCCCAGGATCATTTCCGGATGGTCCTCGAAGTATTTATTGATCTTGACCATCTGCGCCTGGTATTCGCTGGGCTTCTTTCTCAAGGTATGCTCGACGATCTCGGACCAGGCGGAGTTGTCCGGGGTCTGGCCGGGCATGAGTTTCTTGATATAGATTATATCGGCTACAACTTCGGTGCCCGCTGTCTTCTTGAAGGCGATATTAGGCAGCCGGATAGCGCCTATGAACTGGCCTCCATGCTGGGTAAGGAATACGCGGAGCTTGTCGTTTACCTTGTCCATAGTTCCTTTGCTCGTCACCATTGCCATCACTCCACCGGGGCGGAGCTTGTCCAGGGCCTTGGCGAAGAAGTAATCATGGATATTGAACTTGTATTTGTCGTATTTCGGATCCGCGAGCTGGTAGTCGCCGAATGGCACATTGCTTGTGATGGTGTCGTAGTAGTTGTCCGGTAGCGCGGTCTTCTCGAATCCCTGGATGAATGACTGGGCCTGGGGATAGAGGGCCTTCAGGATCTTGCCGGTGGTCGAGTCAATTTCGATCGCGGTCCAGTCAACCGGAGTTGATTCCGGCTGCAAGCCTATGAAGTTGCCAATGCCTGCGGAAGTCTCCAGGGCGCGGCCTCCGTCGAATCCAAAATGTTTGAGGGCGTTCCAGATACCATTCTGGATCACGGTCTTGGAAGTATAATGGGCGTTGAGGGTGCTGCGGCGGGCCTCGTCGAATTCGTCATCTGTCATATTCTCGCGGAGCTTGAGGAAGCTCGGCCAGGCCTTTTTCCTGGTTGCTTCCTTTAAATCGCTTTCGGCCCAGCTCGGAAGGGTGCCTTCCTTCTTCTGCTTGTACCGATCGTAGGCGGTGTCAAAGTCGCGGTCGAATGACTGGACCAGGGCGCCCCATCCTGTATACTGCGCCATGAGGGATTTTTCCTCGGGAGTGGCCGGGCGGTTCTCGGTTTCGAGTGTTTTCAGGAGTTCGAGGATCTTGATATTGGTGGCGACGCTGGGGTGTATATCGTCGAGTTCGGTGGTGATCCGGAAGTTTACGCCTCGGTCTGATCCGTCTGGCTGGGCTGTTCGCCGAGATTTGGCCGGTCCTCTTCGTCCGGCAGCCTGAACACTTCCCTGGCTGTCCTCCAGGCTATGTCCGACGGCTGCGTCTCTTCCGCTTCCAGGAATACTTCCATCGTCCTGTCCGCCAGCTCGTTGGCTGTCTTGTCCAAGGTCCCGGCCTTCACCAGCTGCTTGAACATTGTCGGCCTGTGTTCCTGGATGTGTTTCTTGATTACCGGTATCAGCTGGTACTTGGGAAGGAAGCGGGAGCCGTCCGTCACTTGCTGGCCGCGGAGCGCGTCTTCGATTTCCGGGTTTAGTGTTGTCTGTGGCATTGCTTTCTTCCTTTCCTTCTGGTTTACCATAGTTGACTGCGGTTGATTTGTCAAGGCCCGGAAGCGATAATTCCAGCTCTTTCTGTTCGGGTGCCAGGATACCGTCTATGTCCTGGCCTTCCAGGGCGTCGAGGCTGTCCATGCCGGACTTGGTCTCCCTGGATACCTGGGGATCCATGCGGACCGCTGCATACCACTGGGCAAGGTAGGGTTTCATCCTGGTGAAGAGATCCGCCGGGACTTGGGCGGCCAGCTGCTTGACCATGTCGGCGAAGCTGCGGGCGCCTCCCTCTACATAGAAGCCTACAACCTTTATGCCGTTTATGGTGATATTGGGATCCGTGATGTCATGGAGGGACTTCATAAGGAAGTCGAGAGCGGCGTCCTTGTCGGCCTGGGTGAATAGCTTGTTGGCGGAGCCGAACTGGGCAGGCCCAGTTTTACTTGGGGGAGTCGCTTCCGCGGCGTCTGGTGACTTGCTCTGCTCGGGGGAGACGAGATCGGGGTAATCCTTGAGGACTTCGGCGGGGACGGGCTTCCCTTCGCGCATGGCCGTGGAAACTCTTGTACGATGTAATTCATAATCAGCCAATGCCTTGTCTCTTCTACCTTCAAGGCTCTTGTCGGTTTCCGCCGCGTAGGCAAGTTGATTGGCATAGGTCTTTAATTCCACCTTCGTCATTTGCCAGGGTTCTCTGGCGGGCGGAGCTTCCGCTTCCGCGGCGTCGGGTGACTTGCTCTGCTCGGGGGCGGGAGGGGGCTGCTGGACCGGGGCGGGCGCTGCTTCTTCGGGCTTCGCTTGGGGTGCGGGTTCCTCTGTGCCTTCTGTCACCCAGCCGGGAAGTTCGTCGGAGGCTGCTGCTTGCACGATCGAGCCTTTGTCCATATAGATCTTGCCTTGGCCGCGGGGGAGTGTGCGACGTTCGCCGTCTTCGTATTCCAGGATAGTGTCCTTGCGGGTGTTGGCAATGATCGTGCCTTTGCGTCCATCCTCGGTAAAGGTGGTGCCTACGCGGAGCTTGGTCGGGTTTATGATCTCGTACTTCTTGGCATGGGCTTCTTCTTCCTGGCGGATATCTTCGGCTTCGGTGTCCTTCTCGGTCCGGATCTCTTCGTCCAGGATGAAGGCCAGGGATTTGTCATTTCCCTTGCGGTTAGTTTTTTTGTAGTGGGAAAGGACTTCCAGGAGGACGTCGGTATGGTTCATATCGAGATTATCAGCCATGACTGCAATATTTTCATTGTTTATCAATTCACCGGCGGCTTCGTCCAAAAAGCGTCCGCTTGTGAAATTGCCCTTCTTGTCGCGGGGGCCCCATAGCCATTTCGGGACAGATTCCTTGAATTCGGTTTCCTGGCCGGAGATGGGCCGGAGTGTGCCGATCTCGTTTACAACGTAACTAAGTTCGGGGTGTTTGTTGAGCTGGCTTTCCTGGGCGACATTGAGCTTGAAGGATTTGCGGATCGGCTCGGCTGGCCCGGCTTCCGGGACAAGGGACTCCATAGGCGCCGCGGTTGCTGCCGGAGCCTGGCTGGTCTCGCCGCGGAAAGCGGCGACGTCGGCGTCGATCTGTTCGTCGGGGGTGTTGTTAATATAGTCGTTGAACATCATCTTTTTTGAATATGCGACATTCGCAGCGTCGATGATATTCTGCGCGTTCTCGGGATCCTGCTGTGAAAGCATTTCGGGATTTACACCTACGGCCTGGAGGATCTCCATGGTGTTGGCGCCGAGGGCGGGAGCTTGCCCGGCGTCGCTGGGAAGCTCTGCCGCGGCTGGCGGGACGCCAGGAATAGGCTGGAGCTGGGGTGTTGGAGCGGGCCCGGCGTCGCTGGGAAGCTCTGCCGCGGCTGGCGGGACGCCAGGGATTGGCTGGAGGTCCTTGGATTTGCGGGTCCGGTTGCCGACATAGCTGGCCGCGTGTCCTAATCCTCCAACTACTCCGAAGGCTGCGCCTTCCGTCAAGAGCTGTTCGCCGCTGGGGATCGAGGCTTTGAGCCTGGAGAATATATCCTTTGGATTTTCGGCGCCGAAGTCGTCTACATTGAATGTGGCCCGGAGGATATCTCCCAGGCGTTCCTCCCCCATTTCATTGAGGGCGCCGAAGAATTTCCCCTTGTCGGCAAGTACGGATGTAAAATCCTGCAAACCTTTCCCTGGATGGAGCTTCATCCAATATTCACCGAGTTTTTCAGTGATCGCATTTGTGACGCCTGACACTCCGGGGATCTTTCCCAAGGTGTTTTTTGTAAGCCAGGTGGCGCCATGGCCGATCGCTCCGCCGGTCATTTCGGAAAATACTTCTATATAGGTATCTCCGATTCCTCTAAGCAAAGCGGTCTGTGAGTCGTCGCCCGGGTTCAAGATCTGGAGATTGCCTTCCGCGTCGAAATTGATATTCTTCGGGAGTTCGCGGCGGGCTGCTGATTCCTCTATCATCCCGGCAAAGGCCGGTAGCCTGGTTGCGGCGTTGGCTGTGCCTGCTCAAAGGCGGGTCCCGCCTTTGATCACCATGTTCTTCAATCCTTCTTCGCCGTATTTCTCCAGGATCCTTACACCTATGTTCCTTGCGGCGCCGGATCCTATGGATCCCATTCCGCCGGTGGCCATGAATTCAAGAAGGTATTTAGGCATGATCGAGAGGATATCGGTTGTCTTGGAAAGGAAGCCTCCGCGCTTGTCGTATTCGTCGAGCGTATTGAAGTAATCCTCAATGATCCTGCGGTCGTAGTCCTTCGCCATATTTCCCTGGTCGTCTTCCTTGTAGGTATTGGACTGGAGGCGTTCGACGGTCTCCCGGAGTTTGTCAAGATTATTGGCGCCTTGGAATGAGAAAGGCAGCATTTCCAGTGGGTCCTTGCGTCCCAAAGTTTCAATTATCCCCATCTTGCCGGTGTCCTGCGTGGCTGTCGGGACGAATCCGGGAAGATCCTTTACGGCCTGGTACTGCTTATACATGCTTGATTCAAAAATATCCTTGATCGGGACTTCGTCGCGGGATATTCCCCTGTCCTTCGCTATGGCGTCTGCTATCTTCGCAATCGTGATATTCGCCGGGCCTGACGGCTTGAAGGTGTGCATGCCGTTGAAAGTCATGTCCTGGTCCTTCACGTCGGCAAAAGTCTTCTCCTTGGCCTTGGGAAGATCAAAGGAAAATTCCTTTGCAAAGAATCCATCCATGCTTTTCGTGAAGTCGTTATCGTCGAAGCTGTCGGCCTGGTTGACGCTCATTTCGTTCTTTACGTCGTTGCGCCAGTTCCAGAATACTTTCTTCCTGTCTTCCAGGGACATTCCCTGGTAGTCTTGCCCGGCGGTGAGTTCGGACCAGGTAGGGACGGCGGCTTGTATGTCGGACATTGGAGGATCTCCTATGTGTTATTTGAGATAGTCGTTTGCTGTCTTCTTTGGTCCTGACGGTGCTGGGGATCCGCCTGGGAGCGGGAGTCCGCCTTTTGTCTTCAAAGCCTCGGCCTTCGCGGCGACGTCGTTTATGATGTCCATGGCCTTGGAGATCTCTTCCTGCGTGGAGGATTTGTCCTTGAGGATCTTCGCGGCCTCGTTCATCTTCTCCTTGAGCGCGGGAGTGGAGTCGATTACCGCATGATTGTTTCCATAGACTTCCGAGTACACTGCGCCTTCTGCGGGCTTGTTGTAGAACTGGATCATCGCGTCCTTCTTCTTCTGCGCTGATTCAATGGCCTTCTGCGCCTCCCGGTATTCGGGGCTCTTTGCCGTGTATCCGTCGCTGGCAAGTTTGTCGAGGCGCTTCTGCTGCAATGTGAAATTCTCATTATTTATGTCCAGCATCTTCCTGAAGTCATAATGCGTCTGCGTGTCCTTCTCCGGGTATTTCGTCTTGATCTCGGCTTCTATCTTTTGTTTACCTTCGTATTCCTTGAGCTTCTGTGCGGTCTCCGAGGGCACCATTCCCCATTTGTCGCCGAAGCGTACCGAGACATGGTCCGGGGAGATATCCTTGAATTTCGCCTGGTATTTATCGTATAGTTCGCCGTCCTCCTGGCTGGGAGCTGCGCCTGCCTCCCTGATCCTCTTGTCCAGGGCTACATACTCGTTCCATTCCTGGGCGTCCCTGGCTTCAAAGACCTTTCCGCCGCTGGTGGCGACTTCGTTGGCCCACTGGTCCGCGAGCTGGTTGGTCTTCTGGACCCTGGCGGCCTCGTCGTTCTTCTCCTTGGTCTCCTGGAAACCAAACTGTTTTTCATCAAGGGACTGGCGGCGATTGAAATTCTGCTGGTCCTGCATCTCTTTTCCAGCTCTGAACTGCATTTCAGCTGCGTCGCTTTTTTCCTTCTGCTCCAGTACCTTGTTGCGGTAGTTGGCTTCTACGTCGGCCTGGTTCATCTGGATCACCTGGCGCGACTGTTCGAGGTCGAGCTGGCGGGCGGCGATATTGATCCTGGCGTTTTCCATGCGCCTGGCAAAACTCTTCTCCCTCATGGCCGAATCAAAGATCTGGCCTCCGACGTCCGCGGCGTATGGATTGCCGTATTGAATTACAAATGGCATGGTGTGATCTCCTTATATGGTTTCTTTAAAATCAGAAGGTATCAATACCGTCTGTTTTTTAACCGGGTTTGTTCCTGGCCGATGTTGTCCGGCGTTTACAAGGCCTCCTGTTAAATCCCGCGGGCCGTCTGCAAAATTCCGGCTTGTCGTAGTTCCTTTTCCATCTCCCATTTTTGGGATGGTCCTGCCTTTGGCTCTTCCTCCACCAGTCTTCATTCCTCCACCGTTGAATGATACCGCGCCTTCTCCGGCGTCGCCTTCGCCCATCATCTTCATCATTGCCAGGGCCATCTGCGGATCTAGGGTCTGGCGGCGGGTATTGCCGAGGACTTCGTAGAGACGGTCGATATATGCGCCGTGGACCTGGGCGCGGTCGAGTTCGAGTTGTGAACGGACCGTATTTACCTTGTCCTGGTTCTGGAGGGCCAGGCGTTTGGAAAGCTCGGCCATCATATAAGGAGAGGCGGAGCGGCCCATGCTTGCGAAATTGTTGCGGACCCGGTCCATGATCTCGGTTGTGTTGGCGCGGAGCTTCTCTTCGGTGTCGCTCAAGGTCTGCGCCATCTTCTCATTGCTTAAAACCGATTGCGCCTTGAAGTCTGCAAGCTCCTGGAGCATTGCGCCGCGGTCAACGAGGGTGTCTTCATTGGCCTTGCTCCATGCCTGGCGCTGTTCCTCCCAGAATCCCATTGCGGCCTTCTTGCCGGAGTTGGGATCGGTGCGCTGCTGGGACTGCTGCAATACGGATCCGGTGGTCTGGCCCCTGGCTATTCCGGATTGGGTGTCATACTGGTCCGGGCGGCTGCCGTCACTCGTCATTGACAGGAAAGATTTCGAGCCGGGCGCGGTGGACCAGGGCTGCGAGTAGGCGGTATTCATAGGCGCGGACCGCTGGCTGGAAAGTCCGCCGCTATAATCCTTCATCCACTGCGGCTGCTGTGTCTGTGCGGACCTGGTCTCCTGAAGGCGTCGGGCGTTGGCCTCATATACTGCATCCAAGGCTGTACTCATATTGTGATCTCCTTATATTATTTTGTCGTTTCGTGTCGTCATTGACTCACTTCACTGCCTTTTTTGGGTTACTGGATTGTCCTGGACGGAAAGTGCGAGGATCGCAAGGGGTTCGGTGCCTTCCCCTTCCATGCGTACAACAAGGCCGCGTGACCTTATTCCCAGCTGGTCCTTGGCCAGTTCTATCTTATCGGAGCGTTTCAGGTCGAATTCCTGGGTGCCGATCCTTTCCGAGGCGTGGCGCGTGCCGCGTACGCTGACAGTCACCGGGACCGTGACATTCTCCCAGTACGTCGCCCAGGTTGCGCCGACGCCGGGCTGGTTGTTGGCGCTGCTGGTATGGCCGAGGATACAGCGGTATGTGCTGATAATCAGATTGTCGCCTGCAATATCAACCTTGTCGCCCGCTTCATAGACTGTGGTAAGGGCCCAGGCGTCGTACTGTTCGCAGTCGCCTATGGCCATGACCTTGTAGTTTTTCTTCTCGGCCTCGAATGAATTGGTAAATCCATTTTCGCCGGTCTCCAGATACCAGCGGATAGCGCCGATATGGTAGGTCCAGCCTGCGGCGGGGGTGACGTCCCATGTCCCATAGATGACAATGGCGGTGGCGGTGTTGCTCTGTATGATATAACGTGCGCGGTTTTCGCCGGTGGCATCCTTGACGCAGATCGGAAGGCCGCAAAGGCCTACGGTGTCGGATGCTGAAACAGGGAAGGCGGCGGAAATGTCGGTGAATCCGGTGGTGGTGATGGTGTCGCCGGCGACAAGTACGCTCGTAATATCGGCGCCGTCGTAGCTTACATCTGCGAGTTTCGCAACTCCGCCTGCGATTCCTACGACTACCATGTCCCTGCCGTCGGAGTCCTTCCAGAGTCCGGAGACGGAAGCGGCGAGTTCGCCGGATACCCAGGTGCGGGTATTGAGATCATAGGTGAGCATGAGCTGGGGCACCGCAAGGCCGGTGCTGTCGGCTTCGCCTGGGCGGAAGAGCCATAAATGATAGAGGTTCCTGCCGGGATTGTAGACGCCATGGGTGAATCCGTCGTAAAGGTGATCGACGTCGTTCCGGACAAGGTCTTCAATATCCTTTGAAACAGGATCATAGGATCCGCCTGATACCATGATTACGCCTGCTTCCCCTGCGTAATAGGTGAGCATGGGCGAATAACAGCGGTCGTCTGCGATAGTCGCATGTGAGGCGCAGCCTGGAGGGGCTCCCGCGATCGGGGCCAGGGACCAGCCGTTGTTGGCGTCGCCTTCGAGGGATTCTATCCCTCCTTCGCGGAGGACGTAGCATATTCCGGAGTGAACCGCGATCCCTTTGATCTTCGCCTTCGCAAAATTAGGATATACCTCGGTACCGGTCTGCCAGGACTCAATGTCGTCGGGCAGGGGTTTGCAGATATAGGCGGTGTCCGGATCCCTGAACAGGCGGTAAGTGGTGGAGATATCCTCCCAGTACTGCTGCCAGTCTACGCCGACGCCGGGCTCGGTGGCGGCTGCGGAAGTATGAGCTACGGTGCAATTGTAGATCATGCCGTCGGATGAAAGGCGGTCGTCGCCTACGCCGTATGCCGTATCAGTGACCCAGGCGGTTGCGACGTCGGGATAGGCGGTCTCCGAGGCTGGAGTGATCGTGAGTTCGTTGTTTACCGGGTCCCAGTCGGTGACTGTGTGGATTACCGGATCGTCTCCAAGCGTGAGATTGGCTCCGATATCGACGGCGCGTATATCCGGGCAGGCATGGAATTTCACTTTTGTCTTCGTGGCGGTCTCAACGGATATGCGGCCTTCCGAGTATGGATCGTTGCCTCCCATTATCAGAGCGCCCTTGAACGCGCGGCAATAGCGGCAAGGAGGCACAAAGTTGTATCTTTCGGATTCCTCCAGGGATACATAAGGATAAACCGGGAGATCGGTGTCGGAGAGCTTGTCCGTGTAGGTGTTGGATCCGTACTTGACCCAGTAGTCCTTCCAGTCTGCGCCGACGCCGGGCTCGGTGGCGGCTGCCGAAGTGTGGGCCAGCTTGCATGTATATAAGATAGAAGCAGATCGTCTGCAATCGTTTGCGACGTACGCAGTCGATGTAATCCAAGATGTCGGAGCTGCTACAAGGACGACGCGCCAGTAGTCCTCCCAGTCTGCGCCGGTGCCGGGCTCGGTGGTTGCGCCGCTGGTATGGTCGTCGAGGCATACATAGAGGACGGCTGACACCATGACATTGTCGCCGGCGACGTATGCGGTGCTGGTGGCCCAGGCGGCTGCGACATTCGCAAATTCGTCCTGGGAAAGTTCTTCAACCATATAGAGCATGGTGTTGTTTTCGGGCAGGTTGCGGAATATCTGGTAGTAGATCTTCGCCCTGGAGTCGGCCTCGGTGGAGATATACTCGTACTGGTTGAGGACGATCGCGGTCCGGAGATTCGAGGCGTCGGTGACGGATCCCTGTGCGGTTGCGCCCTTGAGGCCTGCTGTAGATGATATGTCGGTACCGGACCCGGAAGCGACGGATTCCAGGACGACGATCGACTTGTCGGCGGAGATCGTGAAATGGTCGGTGACGTATGCCACGACGATCATATTGTCGGCGGTGGTTTCGCGGATGGACGACTGGACGACTGCTGCGACTTCCGCAAGACTGCCGACGCCGGTGGTATCGACGCCGAGGATGTTGTAGGGGTTTCCGCCGAGGGTGATCTTGAATTCGCCGTCGGAGATCGCCTGGAATGCTGCGAGGTTCGCATGACCGGTGGCGCAGGCGAGGACGTTGTATCCCAGCTGGACGGCGTCCGCGGTGGTGGTGGAGGAGAATATCTCCTGTCCGCCGATCTTGACGACGCGGCGGATACCGTATATGAGGCTGGCTCCCGGGGTGAGGCCTGCGCCTGCGGCGGCGGTCGGGACGGCAAGGGTCTGCTGCGGGAAACATCCCATGATCCGGTCGTCCGGGGAATATCCGTTTACCGCGAGGTTGGGGTTGATACCGTCGAAAAGGAACATCCTTTCGCCGAGGGTCTCCCAGTCGCGCATGAGCCGAGTCGCGTGTATGTCCTGCAAGTATTGTGAAAACATAATTCTCCTTTTATCCTTGAATTCTTTTGTGTCTGCGTTTCCATCTTACTTCATTATTCCGGAGCGAGAGCCCGAGAAAAATATCCGCCGGGAATATCCATTTGGTATGCGCCAGGCGGAAACTGTAATAGTCGCATGTGACGTAGTTGCTCTGCGTAAGCGGCGGCTGGGACCAGTCCAGATCCCATTCCTCTTCCTGTTTTACTTCCTTGCTTGAATCAAAGGACTTGGTCTTCGCCCAAATATTTTCCGAGAGCTGCTTTTGCTGGGTTACGTTGCCATACTCCCATCTGTAGGGAAACACACCCAAATAGTCTGATTGTGGGAATCCGGGGTCGACCGGGTTTTTCAGACAGTGCCAGAAATCCATAATGTGATTGTATAGCGTTGGAATATTGTCAACCGTGAATTTAGCAGTATTATTGCCAGAACACTCGGCGGACTTGTAGATTGTCTGGTCTCCAAATGGTTCCCCCCATAGGGCTTTTCCCAGGAGCACGGAATGATAACCGCTCTGAAAGTTTCCCAGGGCGGCCCAGGCGGCGTCCGGCGACGCGAAGGAAGATCCGTGTCCGGCGGAACTCCAGATCCCGTTGGTGTCCATGAAAAGCGACTGCCAGCGGAGCTTGCGGAGGACTTTTTCGAGTTCGGAAAACTGCCAGTCCTTAAATCCTCCATAACATTGGTCTGTGGCTTCCAAGGTCGCGCTGTAACGGTCCTTGTATTCCGCGTCTACGTTGTCCCATGAGCGATCTTCTGCGGAACCTCCCGGTGGAATTCCACCGACACCCGCGTCGTTGAGAATCTCCCATAAACTGTTATATGGGAAGACACCGGTCATAGTATCAACGGTCTCCGATACAAACAGATCGAAGATGTCCTCGACTGCGGCCCGCGCGTCGTTGATATGGACATAAGTGACGGACATGTCGTCGGTCTCTGTGGACAGCGCGGAGGCCGCGAGGCCGCTGAGAAAGCGGCGCTGGTTGATCGAGAGGACGATATTCCGGTATCTCCACTGGAGATCTTCCTTGGCGGCGCGTTCGAGGTCGGACCAGGGCTCTTCGGGCTCCTCCCAGTCGTTCCAGTCCCAGGGGTTGTCGCCCTCGTCGGTCCAGGGGATTGTCCCGCCGGAGAAGTTCCGGGTCCGTCCGGAGTACGGGCGGTAGTTGCCGAGGATGTCTGGCCAGATGGACACATTGTCCGGGAAATGGACCTTTACGTCGAGGCCGGGGCGGGTGCGGAGTCCGCCGGTGGTGGACCAGAGATTGCAGATTGCGCGAAGGCTGGCGCCGGGATCGGTGCGCCGGTTGTCCTCCTTCTTGAGAAGATGGGGTGCGGAGCTGGTGTCGATGCCTCCAAAATATGTAATGCGGTCATTCATAGCTGAAATGCGTGGCCTCCCATGTGTATTTGTCGGTCCGGGACTGCAAGGCCCTGCGGTCGGAAAGAACCTGGCAATCAGCGGATCCGCCGCGTCCGTTGAAAAAATCTGCGAGATTCGCACGTCTGGCGGGGTATAGGGGATATGACGCAAGGGACCGGAAGGATATAAAGGACGTGAAAGGATCCTGGCTGTACCGCGTTTCCGTCGCGGTATAATCAACATTCCTTACCGGGATCCATGGAAGGCTGGTAGGCCACAGGAGCTTGTAGTCGGTGTCCAGGTGCGCGAAATGGAGGATGGGGATAAGGCCGGTGCGTGTGCGGGCCTGTCCGGAGTTTACGCGGATATTCGAGGCCTGGCGGAGTTCGCCCGGCTGGAGCAGGTGCGGCTCCGGCTTCGTCTTCAATCCTGAGAAAACTGGGATGTGGTCGTTCATCAGTTCACCATATTTACATAACGGCGCTGCGGGCGGACCTGTCCACCGGCTGCGCCTGCTACGAGTTCACGATACTTCTTGTTGAATTCCCCGTTGAAATACCCGATCGGCTTGCCGTCTTCGAGTTCTTCGCCTGCGAGACGTGAAACTGCAAGATATTCAATGGCGGTATCAAATCCGGCGGGAACGCCTTCAAGCCGGATATATACCCTGGACCATACAGTTTCCCAGCTTGCGCCAGTGCCGGGCTCGGTGGCTGCGCTGGCGGTATGGCTGGTGTCGCACAGATAATAGACGCCATCATTGGTGACATAGGTTCCGGCGGTATAGGCCGTAAAATTCGGATCCGTACCCAGGGCCCAGTCGGCGGCGGTCGGAGTGGCGATCGGGAATTCCGGGGAAAAATAATAGCGGAAGCGGAGATACTCTGAAGCGACGGCAGGCGTGGGGGAGACACGGATATATCCATTGTCGTCGGCGTCGTCAAACCAGCTGGACGGTACGCCTTTGGCCGAGTTGCTTCCGAAAAGATGGGAAGTGCCGGAGACATTGCGGTCCGCAAGGTTTTCAGCTGCATATTCCAGATCGTACCATTCCTTGACTCCTGCGCCGTCGGTGACCGAATACTGGAGGCGGTCGATCCTGAGACAGTCGGCAGGGATCGCGTAGTCCTTCTGGTCTGCGACAATCGCAGTTTCGGCGGAGATTTTACGCAGGCAGCGTTTGCCGCGGTTGTCGTCCATAAGCAGGTTGCACAATGTTTCCAGGGCGGACTGGAGCTGGGTGTCGATCTTGGTATCCGGGAAAGTTTCAGATACGGTATCGTTGAGCCAGCTTGTCACCTGGGCCCGCATTTCAAGGAGCGTTCGAAGTTGTGTTCTCATGGATGTACCTCGCTAATATTAATGGACTTTATGGACTCAATAGACGGAGTGGACCCGTCTACACTGGGATGTTTCGCCGCGGCAGGAGGAAAGGAAAAAGGTTTCCGGTCTGCGAATTCCGCACGTTTGCCCTTGTTCCAGTTGCGGGTAGGGCGGTGATATCCGCAGACGCGGCTATATATCTCGCATGTGCGTCCGCAGACATTGCGCTTCGTGACGGCTGGGATTGCTTCGCTAATCATATAATCTCCTAATTATTTATATTCCTGGCCGGTGGCTCGACTTCAATCCACTGGCCGGACTTCCATTTATAAAGGTTGTTGTAATTCCTGGAGGCCGCTATCGTCCTGGGCGTGTGCCTGTCCCATGTCTCTCCTCCTCCTACGCGCACAGCGCGGTAATAGAGCCGTCTCCTGACAAACCAGACGATATTTTTCCATAGCAGCCAGAGGAAGGCGGTATCACATTCCTTCCTGGGGAGGAGTTCGGCTTCGTAGATCTGGTCGTGTGCCCAGCCGGCAGGCAGTTCCCTTGGGGCAAGCTTGTACCCCAGCCAGAATCCAAGCAGCGGTATCATGCGGAGACAGAGCGGCTTTGAGAGCCCGTCGGTGGTGGCGCCCGGCGCGGAGATCAGCTTGTAGAGCCTGCGTCCGACATAGAACTCGATCTCGTACTTCTCCTTGAGAATCCAGAGATCGTCGTCTATCGCCTGCAATACCGGCTGTGGAAGGGGGAATTTCATGGCATGGCCGCTCCTGCCTTTTCAAGCGCGTTAAGTCCGGTACCGATGAACTTGTTGGCGCTATCAATGATCTTGTCGGCGTTGGTGGATGTGGAGCATTTCACTTTTTTAATGGTGGCTGCACCCGTCTTCGGGTCGTTGACAACTTCCTCCGACTCGTAGGACAAGTCGCCCATGAGGGGGGTCTTGAAGGATGATACTTTTACCAGTCGGCCCGTATCGTCATATACCGGCTCAATCTGGCAGCATCCCGAGCAAAGCCCGCACAATATAATAAGCAGGATAATGCTTATGCAGAAGATCGCCTCCTTGGTGGCGCGGTGTCTGATCTGTTCATCTTTCATGTAGCACATATTTGCTCCTTTATTTCCAGGTTGCTTTTTCGGCGAGCCAGACAAACACTATCCAGCTTGCAGTTATGACAATTCCGATTATCCAGCTTACAGTTTCCATTTTTAGTATGCGTTTCTCGTGATCTTTGAGCTGCGTGTCCATCTTGTCGTCAACGGCAGATATTCTTTCATGGATGCTATCATATTTCTTTTCCATGTTTTCAAACAGCTTAAAGAACTGCGTCTCTGTCATTTTGTCCGACATTTTTTATTTCCTTATAATTTATGAATTCTTATGTTATGTCCGCTTCGATAGCGATCACGTTGCATGGCACGTTGGTTGCATTCAGGATGATTCCGCCGTCGAGAGTGAACCCATAGTCGTCTGCGCTCTGTACGGCATCAGTTACATTCGCCGTTGCCGCACTTACGTATGACGTACTTCCAGCCGTCTGGCTATTGAACCACATCATCGGAGTTGTCGAAGCTCCGGGAATGAATAGCATAAAGCTTGGTTTGAATGGAAGGTCGATATGGTTTCCATCTCCCGCCTGACCAATGAACTGTTTCAGGCAGATGTTGGCTGATCCTGAAGCGTCCGATTTCAGCATGATGTAGTTATATTTCACGGCGTTGGTATTGACTGTTGCGTTTGTCCCTACCGTGAATCCATTGGCATCAAGACTCTCAATTCCCTGTGATGCAAGAGAGGCTGTCGCTATGACGAAATAGTCGCATTCCGTCCCAGCCGTATACACCTCGTTCGATGTCCTGAATACTGCCGACTGCGCGCCTTCCCCCTTGATAATTACTACGTCCGGCTCGCCGAAGTCAGCTACTGATATTGCATGCGGGTTCGTGGCGTCTCCTGTGTACTGCCCGACATACGCCTTCATTCCCGGCATGGAGCCGTCATGGGCGAACAGTGACATGAAGTTATATCCTGCGGTGGTGGTATTCAGGGCGGCTCCCGAACCGATCTTGATACCGTTGTATGAATCTGAATCAGCATCGACATATACTCCCTTGCAATAGTCAGCCGTGTTGGCTATTGCTCCACCTTTGTTGCCTCCGTAGTATGACCATAGCGCACCGGCAACAGCAGTAATGGACTTGCCTGCAAAGAAGAGCGGTACATGTCCGAGGATGAGATTCCTAAGTGTCGCATTTCCTCCATATGTCCCGACAGCAAGTCCCGCCTTGCCATGGATGCATCCGTTGTCCAGATATGCGTTCTGATAATGACGAAGCTGTTTTGCTACGGTATAGTTCTCGGAAAGGTATGTGCGGGTGTACTGCGAAGCTCCACCAGTGATTTCAGTATCGACGCTTCCAAGCAGGGACAAGTATCGCTTGGTTGTAACTCCTCCACCCAGCTTCCATCCAGTAGTAAGCCGTTCCCAGTACTGGTTCAACGTGTTCTGTAATATAGATGCCATGATTTCTCCTTAAAACTTTATTGACAGGCTTGCTGGGACTGCGGGAATAGCTTCAAAATCGATTAATAAATATGGAAGATATAATTCTCCAGCATAAATAGTTTTAAACATTATATAGTCGTCGGTATTTGCGCTTGGAGTAGTTCCGGTAATATCCTTTGAACTTCTAAGGCATAGTCTTGTTATACCCGTTTTATTTATCCATGAAATCCCGTTTGAATTAAGAGGTATACCATTATATCCGGCTGTGTTAAATCCTGCCGTTGTAAGCAATCCACCATTAGAGGAGTACTGATAATTTGTATATAGAAAATCACCAAGCTCAGGTGTATCATGCGGATATGTTGGCTGTCCATTCTGAACTGTAATGTTAAAGTCGCCCATTCCTAAAGACGTAGAATGACCATATATATTTAATGTAACTCCTGTTATTATTGCGTTATTTGTTATTCCTGCTGTATTAAAATATAAAAAACTTCTATATACTTCAAATTGAACTACGCTTGCCAATTCCACTTGCCCCACAACAGTTGCCACGTCAGCATCAAGCGTTGACAGGTTTAATCCAGCGCCAGTTCTTGCATCTGCATAGGTTGATGCTCCTCTATAAATTTGTGCATTTATACTTGCGTCTACTGATAGCTGGCTCATATCATCCCTTTATGGTTGATGCTGACGGCAATGCTGATATCGCCGTATAGTTGACTGTGAGGTATGGTCTGTAAATCGTACCCTTCTGCTGTGCCCAGAACGTCACATATTCATTTGTATTTGCAGTTGGGGTAGTTCCAGCTATGTCTCTGGAACTTCGCAAGCATAGTTTTGTCGTTCCTGTTTTATTTATCCAGAGCAGTCCATTGCTATTAAGAGGGATGTCGTTATATCCTGCCGTATTCCAGCCAGATGAAGTAAGCTGTCCACCATTGGAACTATACTGACAATTGAGATAATTATAGTCTGCTAATGCAATAGTGTCTGCTGGATATGTCGGCTGTCCATTTTGAATTGCTATGTTAAAATCAGTATCTGATTGGTCGCGTTCACCGTACAAGCTTAATGTGGCACTGTTAATAATTGCATTATTTGTTATGGATGATGTATCAAAGAAAAGAAATGACCTATAGATAGAATACAATGTAACAAGTTGCTCCTCAGCCTGTCCTACAATTAAAAAATTAGAAAACGATGCTATCTGCATAGTAGTTCCAGAAGTCGCAGTTCTACATGTAGCATACGTCGCATTTGAATGAAATATCCCATCATTTGCCGATGTACCATATGCTGTTAATACGCTCATGATATCACCATGGTTAATGAACCTGTTGCACTTACGACTTCAAATCCTACGTCTGCTACGACACAGACTATCTCAATCCTGTCATACCGATACGAACTGGCTATCGAACCGCCGACTCCGGCAACAGTTGTATAATCACCAAATATCACGTACTGGCTTGCGTTCTGCGCCATCAGCCAGCCTCCTGCGCCATAACCTGTAATCGCCATGCGCTTGCCGACTGCACAAGAAGCCGGAAGGGTGAAGGTGATAAGTGTCCCACGGTTGGCGAAATACTCTTTGTCAATTGCCATTGCCTGAGTAGCGGCGGTGACTTCCGTCCATGCCAAGGCTCCTACAAGTCCGCTATACTGGGAATTTGTCGCATTGTCGCCGGTGTTGGTGCCTGAAACAGTGGCGTCGTCGGAGACTGTCAAGGTCTTGCTGGTGGTGCCTCCGGCAATCGTAAAACCGGTGGCCGCTGCCGCAAGCGTGAGACCGTTGACACTTGTAGGCGCAATCACGCCCAGGGTGATCGTGATCGCCGGGGTGGTGGTGGCATTTGCGACGGTGCCGGAGATTCCATTTGCGGTGACTATGGAGACGGTTGTAACTGTGCCGGTGCCTGCCGGAGGGGCGCCGCTGATCCACACGCTTCCGTTGGATGTCATTATACTGCCAGCTGTACTTGGAGCTATGTCGCTCGGGACCGTAATGTTGCCGCTGCCGTCGAAAGCGATTCCATTGATAGTTTTTGTGGCTGCCAGTTTTGTGGCGGTCGCGGCATTTCCTGTGCATGAGGCGGAGGATCCGCTGGTGTCCTGGTTGAGCGTCGGGAAGTCCGAAGCAATCGCTATGCTTGGTACGCCGGTGCCTGTCGTGATCTTCAATATTCCGGTCGAGAGGCTGGACAGTAGGGTGCTGTTTATGCCAACTACAGTAATTGCGCCGGATCCTGTCGCGTCGCCGGTGTGTGTGGCGTTTGTCACAAGGCTGCTGTACTGGGTGTTTGTGGCGTTGTCTCCGGTGTTGGTCCCGGATACGGAAGCGTCGTCGGAGACGGTCAGCGTCTTGGACGTGGTGCCTCCGGCAATCGTAAAACCGGTGGCTGCCGCTGCAAGCGTAAGGCCATTGACGCTTGTAGGCGCAATTACGCCCAGGGTGAGCGTGATCGCCGGGGTGGTGGTGGCGGTGGCCACTGTGCCGGAAATGCCGTTGGCGGTAACAACGGATACTGTGGTAACTGTGCCGGAAAAGCCAGGGGCGGTGCTGATCCAGATCGTGCCGTTGGATGTCATTACATTTCCAGAAGTGCCAGGGGCAATATTGCTCGGGATAGTGATCGGGGCGGTGCCGTCGAAGTCTATGCCGTTGATCGCGCGGGCGGTGGCCAGCTTTGTGGCGGTGGCTGCGTTGCCGGTAATAGATCCGGTGATTGTGGCGGTGAAGGTCTTCGTACCGGCAATAGTCTGATTTCCGGTAAGACGGACCGCGCTGGCATCTGAACTCGGGGTGGATTCAAGGATCTCAATCTTCTTCTCCATTTCCCTGATCTTGCGCCACATCGCCTGGACATGCTTGAGCTGGTCCTTCTCGGTAGGCGGCGTCGCGAGCAATGTTGTCTTGGAGGGCATGGATAATTAATCCCCTATCGTCGGAGTTCCCTCGTGCGCCACTGTCCAAAGCTGAACACCGTCCCACCTATATTTCTTATAGTCACCAAGGTTATTCAACACCTGAGAGACACCAGCAACTTGTCCATCTATTTTGATTGAACCTTCCGGATCAACAACAATGGAAGAGTTCACCAGTTCTAAAGCAGGAGGTGTAAAATTTACAGTTGTCCTATTTATAGTTCCCACGTTATATTTGAAGTCGTCTATGTAGCCCTGCAAGGCAGCAGCACCTAAATCAGTGCAATATCCGATAGAACTGTTTGTAGATACGCTGATATTACTAGTGTCCGCAATAGGTGTTCCTGTAATTACACCGTCTCGTGCGTAGTACACAACTCCAGATTTTCGATATAATTCCAAATGATACCATTGTCCGGGAGTAAAAGCGGCAGTGTCGGTAAATAATAGTGGGCTTGAAGATTCTATATATGCCTGAATATTATTCTGTTTGTGGATATAAAACATCAATCCAGTGGAATATGTATCACCAAGTTCGAAGATACAGGTATACTCGTTCTGTACGTCGAAATTTACCCATGTGCTAATACTGAAATCGCCGGTTCCCGGATTCATGACATTATTATGTGTGACTACAAGATTATCTGCCGTTCCGTCAAAATAGGCACTTGCAGACCCATACTTCTTTGTAGCTGTCTTTGTTACAGTCTGGTTTCCTGCGGCTACAGTCAGGGCATATTTTGACGAGTCAGTAAACACTGTTCCATCGTCAGCGCCATTTGCATGCAACATTAGAACTGTGTACCAATCAAATCCATAATTCACGTTTGTATTTAGGACTTCCACAATGCTTCCATCTGCCCATAGTGTAGGGTCAATGGTTACAGTATACGCCTGATTAGCCGCCGTGTTCTGGTTGAAGGAGTTCGCCAGTACGGCTTGAGATAGCTGGTTAATGATGGTTGTGGAGGTGGTGCCTCCGGAAACCGCGGCCCAGCTGGCGTCTGTACCGTTGGTTGTAAGATATTTGCCGTTATTGCCGGTCTGTGTCGGAAGGGATTCTCCGGCATGTTCTATGGCGTAGTTCTTAATGGCCGTCTGCATTGCCTGGACGTCGGCCTGGCGGGTAATATCGCCTTTTATGTCCCCCCAAAAAGTGCCGCGGATCACGTTCTCGCCGAAGGCGAAGGAAAGCGCGACAGTGAGGCCGACGAAAAGCGAGGCTAAAATTATATTCTTGGTTTTCATGGATCCTCCTTAATCTATTTTGCTGCCAAGAAAGGCGTTTACGGTTGCGGTGTATCCGGCGTCGGTCTCCGCGTTTGTGACGCGGGCAAGCCGGATATAGTTTATTTCGCCCAGGTCGAGCGCGACATGCGTGTCGCTGTTGACAATTACATCGGTGCCCGAGAGAGTGACAGATATAGCCGAGAGATCGTGCCAGTTGACGCCGTCCGGGGAGACCTGGAAATAAAAAGTCAAAGCCTTGCTGCATGAAGCGTGGGTTCCCTTGACATAGAGGAAAAGATGTTTAAACCTCGTCCTTTCCGAGAAGTATGAGATCTTCGCGTTTATGACGTTGACCATGGTCTGCGTAGTGTTGATCGCTACAACCTCGTCCGCGGACAGGAGCGAGATCACATTTGAATAATTGCTTGCCATTTTCGTATCTCCTTATTTAATTTCCAATTTTCAATTTCCGATTGCCGATTTTGAATTCCTCCAACTCCGATAATCGAACATCGAACCGGACAGGGATAATCCGGGAAGCGCGGCCAAACAATGAGGGGACAAAACCGCGCTCCCCGGAGTTACAGGTTTACGTTGCGGGCTCGCCGGAAGCTACTGCGGTCGATTTGTCAAGGCTACCCTTGATAAGAGCGACGGTGTAGATGTCACCGACTGCAAGGCCTGTTGCGCCTTCAGTGATCACGAGCTTGGAGGCCGCGATCGAAGGGATTTCGTCGAGGACCTTGCCTGCGAAGGTCGAGCCTTCCTTGGCTATGATCACCGGTTTGCAGTCGTCTATGAATTCCGACGGGATTCCAAGGTCGGTTTCCAGGTCGGCGGTAAGCGTGGTGTGCGTGCTTACGTCGGCTGGAACTACAACCTGGACGATTTTAATGTCTTTGTTCATCTGTCTTATTTCCTTTTTTTAGACAGTTATTGGTTTTGAAACGATAGGGGGAATGAAAGGTTTCGGCTGGCAGTCGCGGCGGTAGAAGTCTGCGATATTCGCGGATTCCTTCCCGGCGTCGGCTGTGGCGCCGTCCTTTTCACGGTTGACACTGCTGGCAATACGCTCCTTGATACGCTTCGTCTCCCCGAGCATCTTGTCGCGGTTGAGCCAGTCATACTTCTGAATCATGGCCATAAGCTCCGATTCGACGGGATCCGTTGCTGGAACGCCGTCGGGGTGCCTATACGCGAAAATAGCCCTGTCCCTGTAATGGATCATCCAGCGTTTGCAGCTGTCGTCCCATTTAAGGTCCAGGAGGGGATCGTGCCTATGCAAAGCAATTGTGATATGCAGCGGTGTTTCCCTCATAAATCGAAATTTCCTCTGTTAAGGGTCCGGGGAGTCCGGACGGACTCCCCGTCACCAGGTTAAGATCAGCTTGTCGCCGTGAGGCTGATACCGTCGAGACGGCCCATGTAGCGGCAGTCTTCCGCAACCAGGGAGGCCCAGTATGCGACGATATATTCCATGAACGGCCTTCCGTGGACCTGCTGCCAGCCTTTGTCGAAGAGGTTGGAGATTCCTCCAGGAGCTTCCTGGATGGACAGGTTTTTCAGGTTCGGAACGATGATCTTGTCGCAGTCGCAGTCGTCGTCTTCGATAAGCTGCGTGTTCTTGACAAGTATGCTGCGGTATCCGTCCTTCACGTTCACGTCATACGGAGTGTAGCGCACGTTTTCCTGGATATTGAGAGCCCAGTAACGGTCTATCACCTTGTAGTTCGTGCAGGCGAATTCAGGATCGTAGCAGTCGTGGAAGAACTGCGAGAGGGTCGCGTACAGGACGGCGCCGGCGGAACCGGTGACAACAGCGCGGAACTTGGAGTTCGCAGCGGTCGAACGGTCAACGCCCTGGAAGGTGTTGTCGTTGTCGATCGCGTCGAGGATTCCGGGTCCGGAGTTGTTGTAGCCGTTTTCGAGTCCGGCAATGTCGGACAGTACGAAAACGCAGTTGTCGGCGCAGCCTGGATCGCTGGCGAGGGTGATCGTGCCGAGGACCTTGTCAACGGCGGTAATTTCGACGGGGTCGCCTACTTTTACATAGCCGCTGGTGAGAACCTGGACGAACATGCCTGGCTCAAAGAGCTTGGCGCGGTCCGTTACTGCGGTGTTCCAGAGGCCTGCGTTGTCGAGGGTGACGGTCAACGTGGAGATTGCACCGGCCTGGACGCCGAGGATACCGGAGGCGGGAGTCCATGCAAGGGCGCGGACGTAGTAGGGGAAGGTTTCTGTGAGTCCCTTCATCTGCTCGTCGATTATGCCGTTGATGATGGAAGCGGATCCCTTTGTGGCGCGGATCGCCTTTTCAGTCACCTGGATAGCCGCGGCATGGCAGCCAAGGGAGGCTGTCTGCACTGCGCTCTTGAGCGGTGATCCTGTGGGGGTGTATCCGAGTTCACCCATCGGGCGCCAGCTGGAGCCGTAGCCAGTGAGGAAAGGGATCTTTACGCTGAGGTCGTTTCCGACGAGGCGGGAATTTCTTGAGATCTTGTCAAGGAGCCATGCGCGGCGGCGCATGTATGCGATGCGGTACAGGGTAGGGCACCACACATCCTTGATAATCTTCCCGGACATGTCGGCGAATAGATCGAAAATCGCCTGTTCGTTTGTCATTTTAATTTCTCCTTCAATTCAAAAGGAGAAATGATAAATCAAATCTGCTGTCCCGCGGCGTTTCTCCTGCCTTCTTCGGACTGGAGGATCTTCAGTGCGGCAGCCGAGGCGTCGTGAAAGTTCGTGATTGCCGGTTTCTGCTGCTCCATGTGCGCCACTTCCGCTCCTGTGTTCCCCGAAGGGAGAGGGGCTGGAGTATTGGCTGCCGGAGGATTCCCTGCGGCTGCCCTGGCGTTCGCATCTGCAACTTTGTATCGGCTGAACTGCTTGGCGACGTCTGCTGTGTGCTGTTCCAGATTCTTGCTTGGATCGGACTTGATACGCTCGGCAAGTTCGCGGGCTGCGGAGTTCGCAAGGGCCTTGTCCTCGTCTGCGAAGATAGGATACTTTGCGATCACCTTGTCAACCTGCGCCTTGTTCTCGTTCCTGGAAAGCTCCTTGCGGACCGTCTTCACTGCGGCTTCGTAGATCGCCTTGGTGTGGACGGTCAATTTCTCCGAGAGCTTCTTCGGATCGTATACGTCTGATTCCTCAATCTTAAAGTCTGGAACTGCGGGATCGTCTTGATTTTCATTTCCCTGGTTTACTGCTGTCTTCCCTGCCGCTTTCATCTCCGCGAGATTCGCTCTTTCTTCCGCCTCCTGGCGTTTCCTGCGTTCCTCCTGGAGCGTAGCGACGGGGACCATTGTAGACGCGGGGGGCTGCTGGTCCGGCGGCGGAGTATTGCTATTCTGCTGCTGTCCCTGCACGATTTCTTTTCCCTCTGCATCCTTCATAAATCACCTCTTCATTGTTGCAGTGCGGCTGCTTCCTCCCGAAACGTCCTTTTAGGTGACGAGCCTTGTATCAGATCGGCTGATACGCCGAGTCGCCCATTGGATAACGGCTGATCCGGCAGGCTGGCGGCGCCTCCGGGGCCGAGATTGCTATTTCCTTTTCTTGTCGAGTTCGGCCTTGAGATTCAAAACAGTCTCCCTGAGTTCGGAGTTCTCGACGCGGAGACGGAGGACTTCCTTCTCAAGTCCGCTGTTGGGACGGTCCAGGCTCAATTCCTCCTTGTACTTCGGGAGGATGGCGTCGGCGGTCTTCTGCGTGACCATCACCTGACCAATATCATTCCCTGAAGTTCCCGGAATATGGATCATCTGTCCCCAGTGCAGGACATTGATCGCCTTTTCCGTCTTGTTGTAGAGCGTCACCTTCGACATAGTTCCTCCTTGTTTGTTCTATTGTGCCAATTGGAGCTGTGGCGGGGCCGACACCATCTTGGCGGCATCCTCCACAAGTCCGGGCGGTTGATCGTTTATAAAGGCCTCGGGGGCCTGCTGCGCCAGGAGCATGTCGCTGTGCGCTTCCATGTGGGCCATGAAAATAATCTGGATCTCAACCGGCGCATTGTAGAACTGCGGGCGGCACATGAAGTCCATGACTTCTTCCAGGTGTATGTTGTGATCCTCGAAATTAATCGGGATTACCGGCTGGCCCATGAGCATTACATAGTTCTCATTGCGGGCCCGCATGTGATGTTTTTCCTCGTAGTCTACGCCCTTATTCAGGGTGCCGAGTTCGGTCATGCGCCAGAAAAGATCCATATTGTTCTTGTCGCTCTTCTGGTCTATGAAGGCTCCGGCCTGGAGGAATTCAGCGAGCTTTGCTTCGCGCATTGCATGGTTCCTGGGGATCGCGGATCCTTCCTTGACGCGGATGTCCGTAAGGATGTTTCCGGACATGAAGGCCAGGGCGGATCCTGCTATGTCCTCGCCGCAAATCTCAATTACGCGGGATTTCGGCATACGGCGCTGGGCCAGGGACAATGCGAATTTCGCAGTGCGTTCGTGGACTATTTCGCGGCGGCGTATGTCGCCGTTCATGATCGCGCTTGATTCCTCCTTCAATACGTCGAGATGGAAACCGGCGCGGACCTGTGTAGGATTCTCGCCGCGGGAGTAGGCGTAGCGCCCGGATATGTCGTCGAGGCCTTCCTTCTTCCTGGCGATCTCGCGGTCGATCCCGGTAAGCGGCTGGCCCTGGATCATCTTGGGCTGGACGCTGGTTCCTGGATTCACCAGGATAAGCTCGCCATGGGAGTTGTCGTACTGGTCTTCGTCGATCATGCCTCTTTCGGCAATGAGCTTGTTGCGGCCTACTGTCTTGCGGTTCTGGAATTCATCGGTAAGCAGCTCGTTGTATTCGATCTGCGTCTCGCGCATGAGTTCGAGCGGGGCCGGAGGGACCAGGCGCCCGGCTATGTCCATCGAGGTCCAGGGTATCATGCCGAGCGTGAGATTGAATTTGTCCTGGGGATCGATCGCGCGGGCCTCTTCGACGTATGGAAGCGCGGAGCTGCGGACAACCTTGTCGCCAACCATGGCTACGTAGCGGCCTCCCGGTTCCTTGCGCGTCGGGCGTTTGCGGTACTGGAGAAGAAGGTATTGGTCCTCAAGGGGATTTACGGTGTTCATCAGATTGAATTCCGCGGACACATAGTTGTTTATGCGTTCCAGGGCGGACAGGTTCAGCTCTTCAAAGCTGATCGCGCGGAGTTCGTGTTTCGGCGGAAGCTCGCCGGGTTCGAGATTGTTTTCAAGCCAGTCGTAGTTTACGACGTCGGCGGTAATGACACTGAAAACATCGGTCCATTTCTTCGCGTTGAGCGGAAACATGAAGGTCTTGAGGACGTGGTAGACGTCGAAGGTGAGATCCGCAACCGGCATAGGCTGCTCGGTGCGTTTGACGAAATTGATTATGCCTTCAGGAGATTCCTCGGGTTTCTCGACAAATTTATATTTGACAATGTTTTCAACCTGGAAAGGATTGGAGCGCCATACAGGGACAATCCAGGCCATGCCGCATACGTCTACCCAGCATGAGGCTTCCTTCTCGGCGTCGAGCCAGTTGGAATTGGAGCGCCAGTAGTCGCAGAGCTTGGAGGCGGCCAGGGCGCGTTCAATGTCGATCACGTCGTTTCCACCTTCAAAGGCCGTGATTACCGGCAGCTGCTTGAAGAACTGTTCGCGGCGCCAGCGGTAGGCAGGGAGCATCTGGTTGTCGGTGACACGGCGCTCGTTGGCCTTGTTCTCGATCGGGGCGATCCCTTTCGACATGGAATATTTTACATACTGGTTCCCTGACAGGAAAGCCATCGTAAGTTCGGTGTTTGCGACAAGGGGGCGGTGGTGCGCGACGCCCTGGTCGAGCATATCCCGGAGCTTCTTGATAAGTTCCTCGTCCGGTCCCGGCTGGACTGCGGCTGGCTGCGGCGCCGGTGCTGCTGGTGTAGGTGCGTTTATCATTTCTTACGTCCTCCTGTGTCGTCTACGATCTTTCCGATCTCGCTTTTCTCCTGCTCTGAAACACGTTCAACCTTGCTGGTCTTGTCGAGCTTCTTCGTGGCCGCCTCGTAAATTGCGGAGTTCGCAAGGCCGCGGAAGAAAAGCCAGAAGAAACAACCGCACTGGGCCAGGAAGCCCAGGGCGCAGAGCATCACAATGCAGATCATCATGACCAGTATCATAAGCATAAATTGATTGTCCATTGCATTTCTCCTATGCCGCAACCATGCCGGGCCGTTCAAGGACCGGGACCGGATGTTTCATTTTATTGTGATATTCCCTGGCCTGCTGCTGCCTCCAGCTGGATTCGGCCTGGCGGACCGTTTCAGAAGTAGGGACGTACTTGTCCGGCTGTTCTTCCTGTCTTGCGCCAAGGGTCGGACAGCGCGAGACTACCGGATCGCAGATCTCGGACAAGGCGTCCATGCCATCATCGTTTGACATGTCATACGGGAATGACAGGATTTCTTTTTTAAGTTCCTTCATCGTCGGGATGTTGGGATCGAAATAAACCTGACCCTTCTGGAAGTAGGGCTGGAGGGCCTCCATACGCGCTTCCTTGGAGTTTTTGCCGAGGGACAGGTCGTAGAAGCGGATCGCGGTCTCGCCCTTCTCCAGGCGCTGCCTGTTCTTGTCCTGGATGAAAGAGGACATTGCCGCTTCGAGCGGGGCCTTCTGCCTGACGATAAACTCCGGGTGCCACTTGTCCCAAAGGACGAAAAGAGTATTCATAAAATCAAAAGGTGACATTTTGCGGCGGATATACTCAACGGCGGTATAACGCTTCTTGCTGTCCTTCAGGACTACCAGGATTGCGATATTGTCGGAGCCGGATGTCGCAGTCCCGGCGGGATCCGTGAGAATGACGGTGGTATAGGAGATTTCACCTTTTGAAGCGGATATTTTAAGATCGGCAAGATACATCTCCTGAAACCAGGCCGCGTCAAATCCCTGGTCTTCCCGCGTAGGATTGAGCATTATCTGGCAGCTGAACACGTAAAGGTTCGTGTGCGCCTGGGCATAGAATTTCCGGAGCGTGAGCTGCTCGGGGAATATGCTGCGCCCGGATTTCAGGATTCCGGAGGCGATCACGCATACATACTCGGGATTCTCGATCAGCTGCGTGGATGGATCATCAAGCGCAAACCGGGTGCCGACAAAAACTATCTGCCCTTCCGCGGGGATCGCAAGGAGATACTCGATCTCGGCCATCTCGTCGCGGACATTCGACATGACTTCGGCGCTCTTTACGGATTTTGCGTCCCAAAAATCATCACCGATGATTATGTCGTAGTGCTGGGAAGTCTTGGAAGTGCCGACACCGGCGCTGTTGAACGTGCCTTCAGCCTGTACTCCAGTGCTGGCAGGAGTGGTCCAGATACTTCCAGATCCTTCCTCCGAGGCTTTCTGAGGGACATGCTCCGGGAAAAGGATCGCAAGGGTCTTGCCTTTGCGGAAATGCGCCTTTGCTTCGAGAAGTTTCTTGCTGGCGTTGCCTTCATTGTTGGATTTCAGGAGAATATGGATGTTTGGATTTTTCAAGACTTCCTGGACCATGAAGGAAATTACCATGAACGTCGATTTGAAGGAGTCCCGAGGGAATTCACGGAGGCCGCGGTAGCCTGGTTTCAAGTTTTCCATCGTCTCACACATGAACTTGTGAAGATGGAATACGGCCTTGTCATATCCCAGGACGTATTTTCCCAGGTAGTAGAGGTCCGTCTTGCAGAGATAGCGTTCAAAGTCGATAAGGGCGGCGTCGGCGGAACGCTTTTCAGCGGCGGCTTTTTGCAGCCATTCCTGCCGGGCCGCGTCGATCGTGTCGAGATAGTCCCTTTCGCAGATATCGGAGAGGGTTTTCAGCATCTTCTCGTCGAAGACGCGGGAAAAATCAATCATAAATCCGCCGTCGGCGGTGTTCCATACAGGGGAGGTCGAGAGATTTCCGGCGACTACTTTTAAAAATTTCGGCGCGTTTTTAAAAATTTTCCAGACAGGTTTCCAGTTAAGCTGAACTGACTTTTTCGAGAGGCCGCCGCTCCAGTCGCGGACCTTTTCATCTGCGACGGAGGCCGCTATCGCCTCCTCGGTCATTTTTTCAATTGTGTTTTCCGAGTCGTTCATCTCATTTCCATTCTCCCGGCTGACATTTCGCTATGCGATAACTTGATATAATTCAAATATGCGTGGAATTATCGGGAGAATCAATAGGAGGGGATTTTGAAGTTAGCCATATGCGCCATACGCGACGGTTAGCCTCATTTTTTCTTTCAAAAAATTTTATTTTTATAGTATAAAAATTTAATGCTGCATGGTAAGAAGGTGTCAAGCCCTCGCCATATCAGCCGTAGCGGTGTAAAAGATAAATTTTCCCTATGAAAAAATAAAAGTTGTAGACTGTCGAGAAGCTGGCTCAATCGACGGATGGGTTGAAAAAAGTCAAGAAGGCCCAGTACCCCCTCCCCAGCCTCATTTCATCCTCTCTGCGAACGTCGCCGCGAACGCCTGGAAGCTGCAATAATCCGCAATCGCGATCTAGTTCCAATTCACGCTCGCCAGGTTTGTTGTTCGTGAAAATTAAGAAAAAGGGGACTTATCACTCTACCTATTATGCGACGTTAAGTTATGTTGATAATCAACAAGTTAAGTGCGGCCTTTGAAATTTTTGAGTTATGACGGATAAATGTCGTGCGTGGCTTTTTTTAATTTTGGATCGTGGTATCCATTGGAATTTCCGCTGGAGACTGCGGCTGCGGCATAGGAGATTCAGCCTCATTCTCATAGACAAAATCCGCCGATTCAGCCTCAATATCGACCGATCGGGTGTTTTTCTGCCTGTCGAGCAATTGAGCTATGGTCTTTTCCCCCTCAATTCTCGTCTGTGTGAGCGTGGTTCCATCCTTATTCACCTGGAGGGAAAGAGCCGAGAGTATCGCGGGATTCATCCCGAGACGAGTCTTGGCGTCGGCGCAGATCTTATACATTGTCGGCGTAAATTCGCTCGGGTGCAGCTTCCCTGCGCGGACCAGGCGATAGATATTCTCGGCTGTGATGTCGAGGGCCCTGGACGCTTTCACGTCGGCTATCACTCCCAGGCATTGCGCTGCTATGGTCATTGCGTTGGCGACATTCGGATCGTCGAGCATCTCATAGGCCTTCGACTTCGAGAGCTTCAGCTGCCGGGCAATATCCTTCACGCCTTTTCCCTGGCTGCGCTTGAGGTAGAGAATAACGAATTTCCGTACCATCTCGGGAAGTTTGCTGAACTCGGCGCTATGGCTGATAATCTTCTGTTCCAGCTCGTGAAATTGCTTGTCTTCCTCTGTTTCAAAGAGTAATCCCTGTGTGTCGGCTATGAATATGGCTGCCTTCATGTCTTTGCTGTCTATCATAGCGCCTCCATGCTTTCTTTGACCTTCTGTATGCAGTCTGTGTCCGCGGGAATGTATCCATCGGCCAGGAGATAGCTCTGCCAGTTCAAGTTGACCAGGACAAGATCCCTGGGCGACAATTGATATTGTGTCTCGGCGCTGTGGCATACGCGCAGCATATCCTTGGAGAGCTGCTTGATTTTGCCTGCCTGGATGAATTTCGCTATCTTCTCCGATGCCGCGTTGATATTCGCCTGGAGCTGCGCCTGGTTGCGTTCATGGAGGACGCGGCCCAGGATTGTCTGAGCGTCGCGGCAGGATGGATCCTTCACCAGCTCGTAGCAGCGGCCCAGGGAAACCTTGGCCTTTGCGGCGATCGCTGGCATTTTCTCGGTCCGGATGCAGGACACCAGGAAATAGGCGACGCGGCGCCGCTCTTCGGTGACGGCGGCATAATCCGGGAAGCGGATGGAGACATGGTCGTCGATCTCCGCAAACTCCCGGTCGAGTTCATCTGGAATGAACAATAGTTCCTGCTTTTCCATGCCAACAGGATAATACCTGGTCAAGTGATCTTCAATCTTTCTTATCCATCCAGAAATTGAAAAGTTCAGGGAAATAAAAGGATATATACAAAAGGGTATATCCTATACCCTTTTATATATCTTTTTCCCATGGGAGTGAATTTTGAGTAATTTCAAAACGTGCCCAAAATCGCGCAAATGAGGCTGAAATTAAGGGTAAAACCAATTTTATTAGGGATGGAATTATAATAAAATAAAGGCTCATAAAAGCTCAAGACGGCTCAAAATTACTGTACGTCCTTATATAATGGCGAGATTATTTGAGGAAATTTCAAAAGGTTGATTATTTATGTGTTTCTATTTCAGTCATGCCTGGTCTGTCCTGAAAGGATATAATCCAGGTCTTGCCGGTCATTTTGTCAAGTTTAAGGAAAAATGGATGCGAGTTAAGATAGCACACTGAATATCGCTGAGAGTTGAAACAATAAATCAAAGTCCCGCAGATTGCCAGGGTGATGATTATTTTAAGCAGCCATTCTCCTATGACAAGAAACATTGCTTTCTTTTTCTCGCGGATATCCGCTGCTTGTGCAAACTCTCGCATTTTGTCAACATTCATATTCAGCTCTTTATGTCAAAGTCCAGGATGCGGGCTTCGCGATTGGAAATTGAATCATCAACTGCCAGGCATATTGGAAACCTTATCATGCCGTACTGATTTTTTTTTCAAAAGGTCGAATAACCCTGTGATGGTCTGATATACTTGCTTCTGGTCTCCAGGCTCAAGCTCCTTATAGTCCTTCACCATCTGGATTTCCAGCTTGGACAGATCCTTGCACAGGTCAATACACTTCTCCTTGTGTGGCGACGGAATGTATTGCGGATCGACAAAGGGGCGGAGCTTCTCCCAGGTTGATATGTGCATATTCCTTACCCGCTTGTTCAGATATTTATAGATCAACTGCTTAGATACTCCGGTCGCCCTGGCAAACGCAGCATAGTTGCCCTGGTATTTCATATCCACGGCGGTCCTGACCAGTTCGCAAATTGTTTCAATGCTGTATTTCACATTTATTTCCTTTCACATCAACATCTTATCACAGAATACCAAAAAAGTCAAATATTTTACTAAAAATAGCCTTGACAAGTAAACTCCATGCACCTATCTTGAATTATAAAACAGGAGATTGGCATGGCGAATAAATTAAAACAAGACAAGCAGGACGAAGAAAAAACCAAGACCCTCCACATAGGAGAATCAGTGCATGGAAGATTTAAAAACATTCTCCGCAAAAGCCAGAATTTGAATGGCACCGCAGAGGAAGTAATACTCGCCTACGTCGAAAAGCAGGAAAAAAATTTGCCGAAAAGGTAAACTATGGGCACCTATTATCCAGTTCCGCATGAGTTACAGGCCGAAGGCGGCTTCTGGATATTCTGCGTGTCCGCTTCCAAGGGACCGCTCGCAATCTTCAAGGAGATCAATTCAGGGGTATGCCGACTTTATTTCAAGTCGGATTTAGAAAAATCAAACAAAGGGGTGCAAGATGAAAATCAGAATCGAGGAGTACAAGGGGTTCGAGATCACCATGCAGGAGTTGGATTATTCCGGAGCGGTGAAATTCGAAGGAACAAGTAAGGAAGATGGATTTTCAATTATCGGGAGCCGTCCTTGTGATATAAGGGATAAAATCGACAAAAGAGTCAAAAAAAACTTCAAACGGATTAAAGCTCTCGTAGTTGGACAAGACGGACCCGCGGGTTGCTTCAAGTCGTATGAGATAGAAATAACCTCCATTGCCAGCAAGGATGAATATTGGATTACTTACCTGGATGATGGACGCCGCTCAAAAATTGGCAGCCATATCTCACTTGTTAAAGACACGCCCGAGAATCGGGAGAAAATCATTAGGATTCTTGAAACAACTGGCACCATTAATGACTTAGTTGTTCAGAACACCGCGGCACGAAAAGCCTTGGCGCCTGTAAGCAATGACGAGATTTTTAACCAGTAGAAAGGCGGTGCAGTCATGATTGAAACCCTCAAAAAACTCAAGGAGCTTGCCGTCCGCGGGGCGCCAGGCGAACGCGAAAATGCAGCTAGAAAACTTCAAATTCTCATAGAGAAATATCGTATCAATCCCGACGATCTTACCTTGGAGACAAAGGAGAAAATATGGTTCAAGTACAGCAAGAAATGGGAAAAGGATCTTATCTTCCAGGTGTATCGCATGGTTGCCGACTTTACGGCAGATATTCCTTATTCCAGGATCAGAGGCAAAAAAGAAATAGGGATTATGCTTACCCGCTCCGAACACCAGGAGATTCTTTTCCTGTACTCCGAGTATTCCAAGGACTATCGCAAACAGCTGAAGAATTTCTATCACGCATATTGCATTAGCAATGGGATTTATTCTCAATCAAGCTCGTCCAGCACTAGGAAATATACTCCGAAAGAATTGGAAGAGCTGCGCGAAATTGCCCGCATGTCTTCAATGATTCCCAAGAAAGAAATAATCAAACTCCGCCTAACAGCATAAAAGGAGATTTATCTATGAAAAAAACAAAATCAATTCCTATCTACTTCACGTATCTCGAATTGTTGCTTTTAAAAAGGGAGGCTAAAAGAGAAGGTGTTTCACTGAATAAGTTGCTTAGCCTGTCCCTCAATGCCTTGATTAAAAGCAAGAAGGCGGTGAAAAAATGATTGTTCTCCGCACTCGCGTTTCTGACGACCTGGGCGAAAAGGTAAGACTCAAGGCAGTTGCCCAGGGAATTTCAATCGCTGCCTTGCTTCGTAGTATGATTATCACAAATATAGGCAGGACCTTCTCGAAGAAGTACACCGACTTCGAAAATATCCTATCCTATCTCAACCGCAAGGCCGCTCTCCCGCGTAAATTCTTCAACACCGCTAACAACACCGCACCGATCGAAATACTCCTGGAGAAGTACAAGGAAAGCGAAATCCGCAAGGTGATCGACGTGGCCGTCGCCAGGAAGTTCACTAGGGACCAGCTCAAGCCTGAGAATCTTTTCGCTCCCGAAGTGTTCGAGCCGCTTCTTGAAGCTCCCAGGCCCGAAAAAAAATCACAAAAGGCCGCGAAGGATGAATACTCGTCGCTGCCTCCCGATGTCGTCCGGGCCAGGGCCCAGGCTGAAAAGGATTCGTTTTTATTCAAGGACCTTTAATCTTTTTACATAAGCAATTTCCATAATGGACAACCTCCGCAACGTCGAGCTTGAAAATAAAGTATTAGGAACGATCATGGCGCACCCTGAAAAGGCGGTGATCGCCATTTATCTCATGGGCAGCTTCTGGACCGCGGCCTGGACCGAGCCGGGCCTGAAAGCGATCGCCGGGGCCGTCTACGACCTGGCGAAAAACAAACTTCTCCCGGACAGATACACCGTCGAGCAGAAACTTCAGTTCTCGGACCAGGCGCAATTCTCTCCGGAGATTGAAAAGGTGATGGCCTTCGCCGAGACTTCCGAGATCCTGGACAACCGCGTCAAGCTCCTGGTCCAGCTTACGAGCATGAGGCTTTCCCACTTGGATTTCAACCAGGCCAACGAGCTTATCAAGGCCGGGAAGTTCGACGATTTCTCAAAACACAAGGATAAGATTAGACAGAATCTGGCTGGCAGGAGTGTCGCGGCCTTCGGACTCGCGATAAGCGCAGAAGAGGCCTGCTCCGACTGCGTCAAGGCCCTGGAAACTCGTATGTCTCACCCCGGCATGACGGGTATTCCAACGGGTATCCACTCTATTGATACCGCGACACTCGGCCTCCAGTTCGGCATGATGAACATACTGGCTGCGAGGCCTTCCCATGGCAAGACGGCCTTGGCCGCGCAGATAGCCGTCCATGCCGCGGCGTTCGGTTTCCCGGTCCTGTATTTCTCCCATGAAATGCTTTACCGGCAGATATTCATGAGGATGATCTGCAACCGGGCCGAACTGGACACCAGGCTGGCTCAAAACGGCAAATTCAATTCGGGCTCGTTCGATCGCTACAAGGAGTCCGCCTCTGCAATCTCAAAACTTCCTATAACTATCATTGACGATCCTTCTATCTCCCCTCAAAACTGCTGCGACTTCCTCCGTTATCACGCTTCCAAGCACGATAAACAGGGCCTTGTCATGGTGGATTACTTCCAGCTGGAGTCAATTCCCGGCTTCCGCGGACAGCGTCCCGAGGAAATAGCGGAGATCTCGAAGCTCTGGCGGTCTACTCTCAAGGAGATCGGCTGGTCCTCCCTCATGGTGGCCCAGCTGAACCGCAATTCATCAAACAAACCTCCCCAGCTCGCCGATCTCAAGGGCTCCGGCTCCCTTGAACAGGATGCCCATACCGTCATGCTGCTGTACCGTCCAGGACATGAACTGCCCGATAAGCCGGCCAATCGTGCCGAGCTGTCCATGCCTAAAAACCGTGACGGCAATCTTACCAGGGACATTCTCCACTTCCGCGGATACTGCCAGAAATTCGAAGCATGGAGCGATTATAACCACGTCAACAGGACCTACGCGGAAATGCAGTCCGCCGAGGAACAAGAAAGATCCAACCAGGAGACAAAATCATGATCACCAACGAAAATCAAATCAAGGACAGCGCCGACATACTCTCGATCGTGTCCCGCCGGGTCCCTATAAAGCAGCGCGGCGCCCAGTACAAGGGCCTATGTCCTTTCCACCAGGAGAAGACACCGAGTTTTACGGTCACGCCTGCTAAAAAGATGTTCCATTGCTTCGGCTGCAACATCGGAGGCGACGCGATCAAATTCGTGATGAACTACGAGAACAAGACTTATCCCGAGGCCCTGGAGATCGTCGCAGCTGAAAGCAGCGTCATAGTCGAATACGACAAAAGCGCGGTGCCCGAGCCGGGAATACCCCGCCAGAATCTTTATGAGGCCTGCGCCATAGCCACAAGCATATATGCTCTCGAATTGCAGGATCCTAAAAATAAGAAGGCAATTGATTATCTTTATTCCCGCGGCTTCACGGATCCGCTGATCGAGAAGTTCCAGCTCGGTTATTCAAGAGGTTATTGTCTTGCGGAGCGTGTTGGCAACAAGGAGGCCATGCTGGAGGCCGGTATCCTGGGCAAGCCGGATCCGGATTCAAAGAACCAGGATCTCTACGATCCTCTTGCCGGGCGCGTGATTATCCCGCTGTTAGATTCCCTGGGGAGGATAGTCGGTTTCACCGGTCGCAAACTTCCAGGCGGCAGCGACGAGACGGCAAAATACAAGAACACCAGGGAGACAAAGATTTTCCAGAAGGGACAAATCCTGTACGGCTATAAATTCGCCCAGGAAATGCTCCGCACTGCAAGAAAGGAGGTCAAACGGGATCTGTATATACTTGAAGGTCAATTGAAGGCTGCCGCGGCCCTGGTCGCCGGTTTCGCCGGGGTGGCTCCGGGCGGGACGGCGTTCACGGCCCGGCAGGCCGCTCTCGTTGACTATCTCAATCCCGAGACCGTCTACATTGTCCCGGATCCGGACCCAGCCGGGATCCATTCCGCCATCAAGACAGCCTGCGAGCTTCGCAACCTGGAGCTGAACGTCAAGATAGCCTCCCTGGTCATTCCGGACCAGTGCGAATTGCAGGGGAAGATTGACACCGACGATCTCATGGCCGCGGGCCTCCCGGTCCAGTTCGAGCATACGGACCTGGTCGAATGGCTCTTGGTCACCCTCTGCTCGAAGCCTTTCAATTCCCCTGACAGCGTCCACAAGATTACCGAGTCAATCCTGCCGGTGATATTCGCCCATCCTAACCCGCTTATCCGTGACGCTGAAATAAATCTCCTGTCGAATCTCTCCGGGACGTCCTCTATTACCCTGGCGAAGTACAAGCCCGGACCGGCGCCGGCAGCTGCAACATCTTCCGCACAGACGGCGCAGATCATAACGTCCCTTACCCCTGGATGTTATCTCTGCGCCGCTCTTCTCCAGCAGCCGATCGACAATCTCATATCGAAGAACACCGGGGACCTATGGTATCAGATGTGGATCGACTGGACGCAGATCCCGCTCCCGCTGCTCAAATGGCTGCGGAGGATCGCCATGGTACATAAACATGCGGCCTACTACAAGATCCCGGTCGTGTCCGCCATCGAGAAATGCTGTCCGGCTGATTCGCCCCAGCTCAACTACTGGCTGGCCCTGCCTGAAATCGAAGTCGCCTCCCTGGACCTTATCAACAAGCTCCAGCTGGAAGCTATCAAATATTCAAAGGAAAACAAGGAGAAACCATCATGAAGATTCTTACGGTTGAAGTTGACGCCGTCGCGGTGAACTGCCGTGTTAGCAATGCCGAGATCATCGAGACGACAAAATTCGACATGCCGGAGAAGGCGCTTATTTCACTCGTCGCCGAAACTGCGGTCCTGAACGTCCGCGAGTCGATCGCCGCCAGGACCAACGTGCCCTACACGGCGATAGCGGTCAAGAAGCTGAGTATTAAAAACATTCATATAAGGGAGGAATGACTATGAGGCCAAGCACAAGAGACGCGCTGTTGGCGCTGCTTCGCATGGACAACGAAGTAAAACCCGAACAGATCGCCGCGGTCCAGGCGGTTGCTGAAAACATGCCTATTCTCATTTCCGAGGGTGACGCCGCGAAAATCATTGGCAAGCCGCGGACAACTCTCAACTCCTGGCGTCTTAATAAAAAAGGCAGGATCCCTTTTCCCTTTACTGTTAGGCCCTGTCCTATCTCCAAAGGGGTCCTCTACAACGAAATTGAAGTACGCGCCTGGGTCCGTAATTTCTTCTTCGAAGGGAAGGTGAAGAAATGAAAAAACCCCTCTTCTCCAAGAAGGATATTGTCTACATTGCCGGACCGGTCCGCGGGATCCCGAAGAAGAACGCTCCGAAGTTTCTGGCCGTCGAAAAGTTTCTCGTCGAGACATACGGCTGCAAGGTCCTGAATCCGGTCCGGATTACCGATCCCCATGTCGCCCGCTGCCACAAGGGCAGGAAGGGAAAGGCTCTCCAGCGTGAATACGCCAGGCACGACATTGACCTGGTTTTCAAGTCCACGGCCATCTTCATGATGTCCGGATGGGATCCCTCGGTCGGCGCCACTGCCGAGTATTACCTATCCCGCTGGCTCATGCTCAAAATCGTACACGAATATCAATTGGTTCCATAAAAAATAGCGTTTCCGGACTGCGTAGCAGGACGGGAACGCGCACAAAAAATATTTGGAGGATATATGAAAATCGAAATCAAGAAATGGACAAATGACGAAGTTCTTTTTTCTCTCGACATTGAAAACAACTCAATCAAGCTGACCGTTGAGGCCGCAGTCAAAGCCGGGGTAAGTCTCTCGTATGCGAACCTCTACTCGGCGAACCTCGTGAGGGCGAACCTCGTGAGGGCGAACCTCGTGAGGGCGAACCTCTACTCGGCGAACCTCTACTCGGCGAACCTCTACTCGGCGAACCTCTACTCGGCGAACCTCGTGAGGGCGAACCTCTACTCGGCGAACCTCGACTCGGCGAACCTCGACTCGGCGAACCTCGACTCGGCGAACCTCGTGAGGGCGAACCTCGACTCGGCGAACCTCGACTCGGCGAACCTCGACTCGGCGAACCTCGTGAGGGCGAACCTCGTGAGGGCGAACCTCGACTCGGCGAACCTCTACTCGGCGAACCTCGACTCGGCGAACCTGAATGGAGCGAAGTACGGGGATTTTACTATCAAAAAACTACCAATTCAAATCTCAAATATTGGCTATTATGTCCTTATTTTTGAGACTCATATGAAGATTGGTTGTGAACTTCATACGCATGATGAATGGAAAAATTTTACAAATCGCGAAATCGCCGAAATGGACGGCAAAAAAGCGCTGGCCTTCTGGAAGCAATACAAATCCCTTCTTGTGGGTTTCTGCAAGACGATGGAGGAGAAGAAAATCAAAAAAAAGGAGTCAAATAATGAGTGAAAAACTATTCCATGTCTGCTACAAGCGGAAAGAAGTCCTGGAGATTTCCAATCCTCTCTACGTTATAGGCGTCTGCCATGATTGCGGCGCAAAGAGAAACAAGCGCCTGGAGCTGGAGAAGCTCGGTTTCAATATCCCGCATTTGCAGAAGGACTGGAAAAAACTATGGACCGTCAAACCGGCGCCCGAAAAGGTCCAGGTCCACAAGAAGAAGCCTTCCAAAAAAACTGTCCATAAAAAGAAAAGGAGGGCCTCCAAATGAAGCGAAGCAAGTCAAGGACGACGCGGCGCGACAAGTTCAAGGCCTGTTTCTCTTCCAGGTCGAATCTCTGGACGACGCCTCCGGATCTCTTCAAGAAGCTGGATGCGAAGTACCATTTCAATCTAGATCCCTGCTGCACCCATGAGACGGCGCTTTGCAAGGACCATTTCACGCCAGCCGAAGACGGCCTCCAGCAATCCTGGGCATTCAAGTGTGTCTTCTGTAATCCTCCGTATTCCTGGGAAGGTGGGCTATGGGTTGCCAAAGCATACTTTGAGGCCAAAGAGAATGGGGCTTTGGTTATCTGTCTTCTTCCTGTCCGCACAGATACACGCTGGTTCCATGAGTTTGTCTTAAAAGCGGAAGAGACGGAGTTCATAAAGGGCCGTCTCAAATTCGGAAATTCAAAAAATAGCGCTCCGTTCCCCAGCATAATCGTTCGTTTCGGCTGCGACTGTGGCTCCTGCTGCGAGCTTCGCGGGAAAGGGGAATTATGAGCGAACCTAAGATCATTACCAAGCCCAGCAATCCGGTCTATCGAAAGGAATGGTCCCGGATATTCAAAAAGAAGCGCAAGGATGGCCGCAGGGCCAACGGTCCCGGCAAGCGCCCCACTGCCCAGGAAAACGCGAAGTTCGCGGCCTGGAATAAGGATCACCCTCCAAAACTAGACGCCGTCTCCCTCCATGCCGAGCGCACCGATCATTGCAAGGGCGCCAGGGGGAACATCGAATGAAAACCAAAGTCCTCTTCCTCGGCTTCGGGGATCCCTCGACCTGCTTCGACGAATACAAGGATCATGCCATCTGGACCATGAACGACTTCTATGTGTTCTTTCCCGAACTGGTCCAGCTCGGTCCGGATCGCGTCTTCCAGATACACAAGAAGACACGCGACGATTATACCGAAGCGGAGTTTGCAAAAGACTGTCATAATGGACGCTGGCTCATTATGCCTGGCATTGGAAACTGGCGGGCCGTCTACGAGAAGTCCGGAGCGCAGATCGTGACGCGGCGTCGTCTCGGCTTCACAAACGAGCTTATCCTTCCCATGGATGAATACATCAAGACATTCGGCGAACGTTTCTTCTGCGCTACATTCTCCTATATGTTCGCCTTATCCATCCAGGAGGCGCAGTTCAAGGAAATCACGCTCAAAGGCCTCCGTCTTGACTGGTCCCTGGAATACGCCCTGCAAATGCCGGGTATGCTCCGCAACATCGACGCAGCCCGCCAGGCCGGTATCACAGTCAACGCTCCAAACGAGCCGCTCTGGCGCGAACAAATTAAACCCATGACCGAGGATTGGAAGGGGATATATGGCTAACGATTATAATTTCAGTTGTCCAAGTTGCGGCCAGTTCTGCAAATGCGGCAATTATAAAAAGCAAGGGGGGGAAACACTGCTGGAATTGCCAGTACGTTGATCTCCATGTGAAAAAAGAGCCATGCCTTTCGTGTCGCTTGGGCTTGGTTAGGACTAAAAAATTGATGTGGAAGAAAAAAAGAGGCCGCTAATGTCAAAATATGAATCTGAATACTCCGGCGGGACCATCCTTAATCAATGTCCGCATTGCGGACAGTTCTGCAAGCGTCCGAAATATTACAGGCCGAAGTTCCGCGGCTTAGTTTTCATAGGATCATACGCGAGATCCTATTGTAAGCGCTGCCGGACGTGGGTGTTATTAGGTGTCATATATTGTTAAAAAACAGGGAGGAAAATAGGATGATAGTTCAAAAGACGGACATGACTGAAATTCCGCTTTGCTGTTGCGACTGCAAGGCTATGTGTAAAGTTCCAGTAGAGTGCCATTATTACAATCCGCAAGGAGATGGAGAAATCAAACATATACGTCCCAAAACCTGCCCCCTCCTGAATCTTCCATCACGGGCGGAGGCGAGGGAGATACTTGTAGGGCTAATGACTGACCTCAAAAACAACCATGCGTTTATGTCTCTGATGAAATAGACGCAACACTAACCAAGCTCGGATTCAAGGAGGCAAGATGAAATTCAAATGTCCGCATTGCGGTCAGGTGTTCAAGCGTGATTTGCGGAAGCGTGAATATCGCAGGAATTACAGCAAAGTTAAAAAGGCATATTTGTCAGCGTGTAAGGACAGCGATCATTATTGGTGCAAGGAGGCAAGATGAAACTACGCCGATTAAAACGAATCCGCATTGGCGAAGTGATATTCACTGTCAAATGGGATAGCAAGGACGATGGCGGATATTTCGATTACGGCGAGAAGACGATCTCCATCGGAATAAAGGGGAATACTATGCGCCAGTTTGCAGTAATAGTCCATGAGATAAAGGAAATTCTCAACATCAACCAGTACGTAAGATACACAAGGCCAGACACGTTAAAGGATTACGAGTTCCATTATGGACACCGAGAACATTCGGCAATGTGTAACGATTTGGCAGGAATATTAAATGAGTTTATAAAGTGAAGAAAATGAGATCTACTTCTTGAGTCCCGGTAATTTCTCCGCGACCCTCTTCCCGGCGGCCAGAGAATGATTATAATGTTCCGTCATGACCGGTGATCCGTGTCCGACTGTCTTCTGCACGTCCGACAATGCCGCTCCGCCGTCCAGCGCCATCGTTACATGGCTGTGTCTGAGACTATGGAAGCCGATCAGCTTGACAACCTTCTCCCTTATTTCTCCCGGCTGCTTCTTCCTGGTAGTCTTTATTCCTGCGAGCTTGCAGATATCTTCAAATTCCTCGGTAATAAATCTCTGGCGACTGTTATATTCCCAGTCCACCTGGATCCATACAGGCCCGGCTTTCTGTCCGTCCCACAACTTTCGTAGTGGCGCGGACCAGGAAGAGTCAAACGGATAGGATATGTCGCGGCCTTTCTTCCTTCCCTTGTTCGGGACATAGCGGATCATGCTGTTGTCGAAGTCCAATTCGTCCCAGCTCAAGGTACATACGTCTCCAAGCCTCATGCCGGTATGATATGCCAGGCTGATAGCGATCTGCCAGAATCCAGGATAACGCGACTTGTATTTCTTCGAGTGCTTGAAGATCTCCCGGATCTGCTCAATGGAGAATTCTTGTTTCCGTATGCTGCGTATTTCCGCTCTCGGGACGGCCTCCCATACGTTCATCTTCAATCCCAGCGGGATCCGGACCGTCGCAAAGATACTATGCAGGCTTGACAGATAGTTGTTCCTGGTAACTCCGCTCTTCTTTCCAATGGATTCCATGAACGATGCCGCTGTCCGCTCGGTGATATCGTCGAGATATTTCATTTCGGGCTGGTTGGACCGCAGCCAGTCGATGAATCTTGTAATATGCGTCTTCTTGCTGTTGAGGGTCCGGTCCGTGATCGATCGGATCGTCGGCTGCTGCGTGTAGTATTTCCATAAGTCGCCTATTGAATATCGTGTACCGATCGTTTCGGTATTTGCTCCGGCCTTGTCGAAGATGGTTCTCAACTTGTCCTGGCGTTCGTGTCCCTGTTGCACCTCATGTACTTCGGAGGCGAGGCCCATGGCCGTATTCTTGTCGGTGGTCCCGGAATTCCTTTCAATGCGCTGCCGTCGTCCTTCCGCGTCCCGCACGTAGTAGACGATATACCAGTTCAAATGATTCTTCTTTTGTTTCAACCAGGCCATGATCTCCTTTACTTCGGCTAGTATAGCTCGTATGGCTGATAATATCAATAGGGGGACAATTAGGGGGACAAAATTTCCCGCAAAAAAGCCGGTGATTTTTCAACCACCGGCCCTATCTCATAGGCTTTTCAGCCTCAATACTTGGCGGAGAGGGTGGGATTCGAACCCACGGTACGGTTTTACCCGTACGACGGTTTAGCAAACCGTTCCTTTCGGCCACTCAGGCACCTCTCCGGAAACTTGACTGTAAACAACTTGCGAAGGGCGAGCTGTCTGCCAAGAAAAACTGTTTGGAAATGAACGCATAATAATAGAGTCGATTGAATAATTTGCAAGCATGCTACCAAAAAATGCTGCCTTGCCATGCGCGGCATGGATACCCTTTTCATCAAACTCTGGAAATACGATTGAAAATCCGGCCTGTCTGCCTTATTTTTATCACGTCAATCATGAAATAAACCACGGTACTAAGACGTGAAATGCGACAAATGCCAATTTGAACTGACTGATACCTGGACCCACTGCCCGTCCTGCGGCAATGCCATATCTGAAAACATCAAGACGAATGTCGCTCCCGTCTCCCAGACAACAGTCGTCAAACAGGCGATGTCCACCGGTACTATCGCCCTCGATCCCGCCTCCTTGGCGAAGATAAGGGATTACGAGATATTCAGCAGGATCGTAGAGAACAGATACGAGATAACAGAACAGATCGGACAAGGTGGTTTTGCAGTCGTCCTCAAGGCCAAGGACAGAAAACTCGGAGACCGCACGGTCGCGATTAAACGTCTCCTGAAACAACATATGCAGAACAACAGCTCCGCCAGGATCGTCGAAAGGTTCAGACGTGAATCGGCTGTCATCGCGACATTGAACCACAGGAACATCGTGACCATCTATGACTGCAACTCCGATGAAGACGGCGACTATATTGTGATGGAATACATCGAGGGCGGTTCTCTCCGCCAGCGCATCGATTCCGGCAGAAGGATACCTCTGGACGAGGCTGTGAAAATATTCCACGGCATCTGCAATGGAATTGCCTTCGCGCACAGGAAGAATCTCATCCACAGGGATCTGAAGCCCTCAAACATCATGCTGTTCCCTGATGGCAGCGATCTGGTTCCCAAGATAGTTGATTTCGGACTGGCCCGCCAGGGTGAGGCCAGCGACGTCTCCATCACAGGAATGGTAATGGGGACCCCCTACTACATGTCTCCCGAACAGCAACGGGACGTCAAGAATGTAAACAGTTCAACGGACATATATTCTCTCGGGAAAATACTCTACGAGCTTCTTACGGGGGATTTTCCGGACGTGGTGGATCCGGAGAAGCTCTCCTTCTGTCCCGGAATTTCGGACGTAATCTTCAAATGCCTGAAACTGAAATCCGAGGAGCGTTATTCGAGCGCAGACGAGATAATGAAGGATATTGATAAAGTCCTCGGAACTGCAGCTTCCGAACAAAAGACACCGTCTGAAAAGTTTGAGAGGATCGAACCGAAATCCGAGTCAGAAGAAGATCCTAGGGAAGAGGAATGGTTTTTCCAGGAAATCTCAAAGAAAGCAAATGGTCTTAAATCTAAAAATGAAAGCACCAGTGCAATTGTCGAGGAATACCGGAAATACCTCGAGCGCTATCCCTCCGGTGCGCACCGCAATGAAGTTGATCATCTGATCACAGACCTGAGGAAGCAGAACTACAAGGGGCCGAACCATGGCAAATCATGGAAGATCCCTGACACCGAACTCCAGTTCAGTTCAATAAGTCCGGGCGATTTCCATATGGGCTCAAATCCAGGGATAATGGGAATCGGAGGGGAGAAGGGAAGAAAGGGAAATGAAGGACCGGTGCACAAGATCCATCTGTCATATAAGTTCTGGATGGGAAGGTATCCAGTTACAATTGCCGACTATCTGAAGTTCATGCGCTCGGACAACCGGGATCCTCAAATCGAATGGACTTCAAAGAACTGTCCAATGGAAAAGGCCGGTAAAGGTTCAGATATCGATGGTGGATTCTGGCAGGAACCTTCGCAGCCTGTCGTTGAGGTCTCATGGCCGGCCGTCAGGGCGTATACCAGATGGCTCACCGAAATCGAATTGAACGCTGGCCGCATTCCGTCGGGAGGATATGTCTACAGGCTCCCCACCGAGGCTGAATGGGAATACAGCTGCAGGGCCGGAGCCAGCACGCGCTTCTTCTTCGGAGACGATGAGAGGGAACTGCAAAATTTCGCATGGTATGACAGGAACAGCAACAACAGGACTCATCCTGTCGGAACCAAAAGCCCTAATGAATGGGGGCTTTTCGACATGCTTGGAAATGTCTGGGAATGGTGCAACGACCATTATGAAGGATACAAAAGCGAATCATGCGTGAATCCATGCGGCCCGAAGACAGGAACTGTCTTTGTAAGGCGCGGCGGAAGCTGGGTTAATGATGCAAACCACTGCAGATGTGCATACAGGAAATACTGGGAACCAGCCTCATGCTTCAAATATCTTGGATTCAGGCTCGTCCTCGCCCCCGAAATCGGCAGCATGGCGTCCGCCGGAAGAATGTAATTTTCCCTGGAACGGTCTCTGCTAACTCGACCATCCACGCCTCTGGCGTATTCAATTTCTTCAAAAGATGGAGGGACGCGCTTGCCGCGTCCGTTTCCTATCCATTCAAATACAACAAGACTTTTTTCTACTTTGGTGACAGGACATAATTTAGCAGGAGCATGTCGGGCTCATAGGACTGTTTCGCCTTCCTGAGGCCGGGAAGTCCGATGTCCTGTTCGCGGTTGATGAACTTGCATCTTCCAAGAAGGGACTTCGCGGTCTCCCAGTTTATCGCCTGTGCCGCACCCTTGAAATCCTTGTCGTACTTCTCGAAATGCACTACCGCCGCATCGCTGCTCTGGAAGCTGTAAACGGAGAAGGCTACTATTTTGCCGCTGACAAGGATGCAGACGCCTTCGATATCAAGACTCTTGAAATTAGCAAAAGCCTCCTGGATCGCCTCCTTTTCCTGCCCGAGCGTGAAAGGATCGCTGGCGGTGCTTTCGCGCCACCTTTCAGAAAGCGCAAAACATTCCTGGAGATGAGACTCCTCCATGGGAAAACAGGTATAGCCGGGATTGTTCCTGGCGAACTGAGAGACCAGATTCTTCTTTTTTGCGAGTTTCGCACCCCTCAGCAGATAAAGTTTCTCGGTGGAATATATGTAGTCGGCGAAATCCTCGTCGTGTTCGGTGTCGAAGATGTCGTTCACCTTGGGATTCTGTTTCACATACTCCTCCGGCACCTGGATGACAGATGCATCCTTGTCGTTGGGGAAAGTACATGAGAGGAGGTTCGCAAGTTCCTCTGGAGTATAAACATCTCCGAGCGGCATGAGGAGTGTCTTGTCCAGGCCTGAATGGATCAGTATTGAGTTCCTGAAATTCATCCACCTGATGTCATAGGTCTTCCTCCATATGAAAAGGTTTGTGAACACGTATTCGCATGGAAGAAGAGTGAACCTGAGGAAGACATCCTGGAGATATGCTTTATCAGAAATGTCCACCAGCTTGAAATCATTTATGGAAATGAGAGGATTCATATCAAGGGAACCTCTAAATGGTTGGTTTTAAAAGGGAAAATTAAATGTATATTGGGATTCCGAAGAATAAAGCAATATTCCGAAATTATTCCGGAACCATTTATAATCAGGGGGGATGTGATTACTCCTTGCCGCTGCCGTCATAGGTCCGGATGGAAAAGTATTGAAGGAGCAGAAGAAGTAGGTACGCCCTTCCCGTGTCCGCCATAGCCATTCTGGCGACGGCGGAAGGGAGTACCATTTTCAAAGACACTTAGATGGTACAGGCTTCCGACTTCGCCCAAGGGCTACGCCGGACACAGAAAGCCCGTACCTACTTAGCGCGCAATTCATGCCAGTTGTCGGGATCATGGAAACGGAATTTGGGGAATGGCGCGCTTGCTGATTCCTGGAGGATGATTCCTCCGTTCCTGTTGTAGTTATACCTGCAGACGGCAAATCTGCCAAGCCTGCCGGACTTTATCCGCAAACCAATCTTTTCGACGGGGATTTTCATCAACCCCCACCATCCGGCCTTCCCTTTGGACTTGAATCGTCCTGTCTCGCATTTCATGCCTGATTTGAAGAAAAGGCTTTTGAAATCGTATTTCTCTCCCACAAGCTTCTTGGCGTCAGGGATGGAAAGCTCAAGCGTTGCTAGATTTGGAGCGACATGCACTTCGTAATAGTTTCTGCGGCCTTCAGGCTGGAAGAAGAATTCCATGACATCCCCCTTTTGCCAGGTCTGGTCGTTTCTGCCTCTGGCATGGGAAAAGACGTCGCTGTCCTCCATCATTGCAAAGACGCTGAGGAAATCGCCGTCGAGCCAGAGAGTTGATATGGTCTTCTGGACAGGCACATAGTTTTTCGTCCATTGCCGCCTGAACCAGAGAAACTGCGGATTTCGCGGGATTCCAGATGAAATCTTGAAGGATGAGGGGGCTTTTGCGGGAACTTTGCCCGTGGCAAGTTCATTCATGCATTTGCTTAGGATTATCTTATCCATTTGTTTTGCCTTTTTTATAGTTGGTTTTATAATGTATCGAAAAGCTCAGGCATATCAAGAGGAGTAATTTAAAGACACGCTAAAGCTGTGAACTCCAACAAGAGGCGCACGCGCAAAGTTTTCTGTCTTATGCAATCATGTCAAGCACATTATAATTAAATTCCGGAGGGGAATATGGCAATAAAATGCGAGAATATTTCAGCCAACAAGTCGAAATGCAACTGCACATATGAGCCATGCGACAAGAAGGGCAACTGCTGCGCCTGCATCCATTATCATCTGTCGAACAACGAACTGCCCGCCTGCGCTTTTCCGGATGAAGTCGAAAAGAGCTGGGACAGGTCGTTCTCGAAGTTCGTGGATGCGCAGAAGAAAAAATAACCAGATTTTGGGGCTTCAGCATTTTGACATAGGGGAATTCCGGTTATATTATGCCCCTCTTTATTATTTCTTTTACGTCCTCATCGTCTAGAGGCCTAGGACGCCAGGTTCTCATCCTGGTAACACGGGTTCGAATCCCGTTGGGGATGCCAGCTCATTAGCTGGTAATTTTGGCATTCCGCAATTCCTGTTTTACCCCCTTGCTACAAGTATTTGCTACAAGTTTGCTTGATTTTTAGACATTATAATCTATGGTAAGTACGAGCCGGATAAGTGATGTTATAAGGTGCTAACAATGCATATGGTCACAAGTCAAGAAACCACAAAGATGACTGAAAAGAGCAAAATTCCTTCCCGGAAGCTATTTCGACGCGGTCCTAAGAAAATCTACTATTTCAGATACTTCTTCGAAGGTAAAGACAGGTGGGTTTCTACTAAAACAACGGACAAGAATAAGGCAAAAATAATTGCGAGAGCCTATTCAGAAGCCCATCTGGCGGCACAACTTGTCCCTTCCCAAGACCCAGTTAAGCTTGCCCAGGATCTTTCAATGAAAATGGTCCGAGATGTGACAGGCAAGAAAATTGAAAACGTCCTGATTGCCAACCTTCATGAGAAGTGGGAATCTCTGACACCGAACTATTCCAAGCTCGCTGAGAAGACACGGGATGTCTGTGAAATAGCGCTTAAGAATTTTGCCGAATGGTGTAAGAAAAAGCAGATACAATACGTGACCGCTGTTACAGCTGAAAAAGCACAGGAATATTCAAAGTATCTTCTTGAAAGCGGAATAGCACCGAAGACATACAATGACAAGATCGTCCACCTTTCCCGGGTCTTTGCAACGCTTAATGCTACGCTTGGAATACCATACAGGAACCCTTTTGACAGGAGATTGATTGGCCGCATAGGAAAGGCAGAAAGGGAAACTGTAAGCCACGAGGCGCTTGAGTCGGACATGGTTGAGGCCGTAATAAGTGAGGCCGCAAAGCATGGCTCGGACTATAGGGATCTTTTCGTAATTGGATGGTTGACCGGGATGCGATTCAAGGACTGCGTCCTTCTTGAATGGAGCCATATAAAGGGAGGCTTCATAGAGGTTGTACCATACAAGACAAGACGTAGTGGGAATACGGCCAAGGTGCCCGTCCATGAAAAGCTGAAGATGATATTTGCCGAACGAGAGAAACTTAACAGACATGAGAGATCCAAGTATGTCACCCCCAAGACTGCAGAGCAATACATTAGAAGTCCTCAGGCCGTCTGCGTTATGTCTCAGAGGATTTTCAATGAAGCTCTGAAAGACTTTGACAAAATAAAAAAGCCTGTTGGAGAAAACAGGAAGAACAAGACAAATCCCTATTCGTTCCATTCATTCAGGACAACGTTCATGTCACTTCTTGCCAAACAGGACGTGTCAATCCGAGATGCCATGCGCATGATGGGCTGGGAGAGTGTCGAAATGATCCGCGTGTATGAAAGGGAGCTCGAGAAGGCCAAGGAATTCGCCGACAAGCGCGCTCTAAAACTTATGGAGAATATTGATGAGTTCAAGATGGACATTCCAGAGAGTTGCATCAAGCTTGAGCCGACAGCAGAAGCATTGCAATCTCTTTCTGCAAAATATTCAAATATCACAATAGGGAAAATCTATGATGTGACTGAAGGAGGCGTCCGCAAATGGCTGGACAAGTTCGGTATAAAACGTGAAAAGCGCATTGAGTCAGCGGACGTACCGGACAAGGAGATCGAAAGAATCAGGAAGGAGCTGCAGCTATGAACAGGATAGGCATAAGGAAATTCAGTGAAATCGCGGAGGTTTGCTCGCGGTGTCCTGATGTGCTCGTCTTTGAAGAAAATTTCAACATCCCGCAGGGCAAGGTCACGCAGGATGAATTTTCATATAAGAAGGATACCTCTTTCCCGGCATATTCTTATCTTGAACATGTCCCTTATCCATATCGTAGAAGCCCTGCGCATGATGAACTGACTCCGCTGTTAAGGCTTGTCAGGGCCGGCAAGTCTGTAATACTCAAGCTCTCTCCATCAATGCGGAACAGCCTCAGCTTTGCTTTGGATTTCCTGGGCAGCCTGTATCATGACATATATGATGTGAAGCAGAGTCTTTGGCTGGCCTATTCCCGCCTAGAGTATACGCCCGAGGACAGTTATTCCGGCCTCCCTGTCCCTGTAGGCAAGGTGGCACAGGGCCGCAATGAGGTTTTCCTATGGACGCGGAGATGGGATTTTTCGCTAAAGCAGATAGAAAGTCTTTTCCCGGATGGTACGAACAAGTCCACCAGGAGATGCCTGAAGGATTTAGACAAGCTGTTATCTAAAAGGAATCTGGGCGATGAAGTGCATCAGGGAAGGAGGTTGCTGGACGAAATCGAGAAAACTATTAATAATATACCCGTGCTCGACCCTGTAAAATCAAAAGCAAAGCACAGTCTTATGGACATGCTTGTGAAATCAGAGGGCAATGCTGAATTCCTGACCTGGAGCGGAATGTTAAATCAGCTTGTGTCCAGACACCCCAATCTGCCTAACAGGGCGCGTTGTCCGTCGGATGTAATGCTGAAGCCGGAACGCGCGTGGCCGGAAAATGAAGATTCAGCATCTGCGAAAATTATTGAGAAGGAAAGTTTCGGCTGGCCTGTGACTTTTATTGTTCCTTTCGATAAAGGGCGAGTCATCATATGTCCTGCCGCCTGGGATGAGGACAGGATGGAAGGAATCATTAATAATAGAGGCGACGAATCCTGTCCGAACCGGTCTGGTAAGAGGCCTAGAATACAGCAAAAAGCAGAGTCTGAAACAGAAAACTGTATTAAGCCGACAAAAATTAACGTAACCCTTGTTGAAATATCAGACAAAATTTTAGATACAAAGAGATTGAACATACTGAGCCCGATGTTCAAGGTTAAAATAGAGTTCAGCGAGTGTTTCCCGGGGCTACCCGCTGTCGAACACGGCGTCTCGGGAGCGGCATTCCTGAAATTCATATTGATCTGGTGTGCCTCTGTGCATGAGGGAGGAATAGCGTTCCTGCCTGGCTCCATCAAAAGGTTCAAAAGCAAGGAAAGTTTGATGAGGGATGCCGGCTACGAGCTGGCGATGATGAGATCTTCCGATGGGAAAAAGGTTAAACCGTTGTCCTGCGGTTCCCTGTTCTATGAGGGAAATCCGTCTAACATTCAGGGCGATGATGTCATGGAGACGATATTCAAAGTGCTTTTTAATTGTCGGAGTGTCGAGGAACTGATTGAAGATCAGCGGAGCGTCCTTGAAGCAGTCCTTGGAAGGAAAATAAAAAATAGAAAAGAATCTGGTGAAAAGGTTTCTGTCAGATTGAATGGCGGAGATAGGCTGGAATACTCCGTCGAGAAACTTAATAACTTACAGGTGGTTATCAGCCAAGGCCTGTTTGAAAAGCTCAAGAAGTTAACACTCGGGGAAAAAATCCGAGGATACAAGATGTTCAATAAGGAAAAGAACTCCTTCTATAAAATCCTTGAGAAATATTTATAGCCAGAACCATTGCGGTCCGACTAGTTCTTCCTGACACGGCTATTTTTAGATATGCCCCATAATGGTACTTTATAAAATCTACCTGCAATAATTTTTACTATTTTACTTTTTGCGCCGAATATCTTGCGTTTTAATGCGTTTTTGCCTGCCTCGACATTCCTACATTCATCCTACAGCCCTCCTACTACGCACACTGCTTGTAGGATCCTTGGCAAGTCGTAAATAATTGATGGACAGCATGATACAAAGATGTATCTTAATGGAAGACAGACAACAGGAAATGATGAAGATGAACAAGGAGGATCAGGCATGAACGAAGCAAGATCAAAACTGGTGGAATTGGCAGTTAACGCTGCAATTTCAGATGAAAAGATCAAAGAAGCTCTGGAGACCATCAAAGGAGAAGAGACTAAGCCGGCAGACGATGGATTCATGAGCGTCAAGGAGGCTATGAAATTCCTCGGTGGTATCAGTCGCCCTCACCTATGGAAATGCCGGAGGGAGCGGGCGCTGCCATCGCACATGGTTGGCGAACGGGTCGTATTTTCGCGAAAAGAGCTGTCGGGGTGGGTGCTTAAGAATGGAAAGAAAAACTGACATGATTACCATGAAAAATGCAGTGAAAAAACTCTCTGCTCCTCCGATGTTGGGAATGATGAAGGCTCATTCAGATGCGGCCGTCCAGTACAGGAAGGCTTTGGCTTCAATGCCCAAGACCGGTGATGGGTTCAATCCTAATCTCATTCGAGTTGCTGCGTATGCTAAAAGGGCTGGAATAACAGAAAGACAATTTATTTCCGATATCATGAAGCACGCCAGAGCAGGAACCAGAACCCCCAGTTTCTTTGAGATACAGCGCGCCTACCGTCGTGCGCTGACTGATGCAAAGAAGGCTGTTGCCGTGGCGAAAGCGAGCAAACCGGCTGCTAATGCTGCGGCCAAAAAGTTTTTAGTCAACACCAAAAACCTGAGTAAGCTCTTTGACCCGCAGGGCAGGGACTGCATCGATGAACTCAAGGATAGTTCGCCGGTCAAGTTCAATGAGCAGGACGCGCCTGGTGTACTGCTGGAAGCCCTCTACGAGCCTGATGAGAAGGCTTTCATCGGCGAGAAGTTTCCAGACCGTTGCAGTGATGAAGATGAAAAACTCGCCTGGCAGTATCAGCGCATCAAGACTCCGCACGACTGGATAGAGCACTTCAGGAATGCGGACATCACCAAGTATCATTATTTTTGCGTCAATCCTCTGACGGGTGAAATAGGACGCACGCAGGAGGGCAAGCCTTCCTACAGGGCCGATTCCTGTATAGCCGCATACAGATACTGTCTTTTGGAATATGATTCAGTTCCTGGGATGAAGATTGCTCCCGGTCCGAACGGGATCATTGACAGGAAGCAGCTGTTCGACTTCCAGAATGCTCAGGCGGCCTTTTGGTTGAACGTGATAAAAAGCGGGGCGCCAGTTGTAGCAGTGATAGCGACGGGCGGCAAATCGCTCCATGCGATCTACCATGTAGGCTGTTTGGATCGAGCGGAATGGGACGCCAAGGTGTGCGGAGGCATTTACTCCAGGCTTTCCGCGGCGGGGTTCGACAAGGCCTGCAAGAATCCCTCCAGGCTCAGCCGTTTCCCTGGCGCATGCCGGCCCGAGCAGAGGTATGCCCTGGCGGGACAGAAGCTCCTTTACCTTAAGGAAAGGAGTAGGCTATGACTGACTCCATAGGTGCAATGCTTGAGCAGCAGGGTGTGCTGTCGGCGGAACAGGCTGTACCACTGCCGCAGGCTGTTTCAGTTGATGATTTTCTTAAGGAGAAGATCGATAGGCCGAAACCCATCTTGGAAGGATCCTTGGACGCAGGATGCAAGGCGATGATCATTGGGCCGTCGAAGGTCAGGAAATCATTTTTCCTGCTGTACCTGCTTATTTCAATGGCATCGGGCATGGGGTCGTTCCTGAAATGGAAAATTCCCGAGAAAAGGCGTGTACTTGCAGTGCAGTTTGAGATACCTCCATATTTCTACCAGCAGCGTTGCGCCGGTTTCATAAGATCGGCCAGCATAAGGGCCGTTGACGCAAACCTGCATGTCCTCAACTTGCGCGGGGTTCAGCTGGAAGACCTGAACGGACACATAATGAGGGAGGCGTTAAGGCTTTCCGCGGACGTCATCGCCATAGATCCGCTATACAAGATACTATCGGATGAAAACTCGCAGCAGCTGATGAAGGATGTCCTGGGCGGATTCGACATTATTTGCAAGGAGACCGGCGCCGCCGTGATCTGTACGCACCACTGCACCAAGGGCTATGCCGGCGACAAGCAGACAATCGACCGCGGCGCCGGTTCAGGCGTCCTGCAGAGGGACTTCGACACGGGGATATTCCTGACGCCGCACGCCGAGAGCAGGGACACCCTCGTCGTCGAGCAGATAGCCAGATGCCATCCGCCAATGGACAGCTTCACTGCCGTCTACAACTGCCAGACCGGGCTATTCGAGGTCGGAGCTGCGATGCCGAGTGTAATGAGCAGCGTGACGGCAAGGAGGAATGCCGGAACCGCTGAGATCACCGGCGATGTGTTGGCCGGGATTTTCGCCAACGGAACGCTTGCTACAGAGGTTTTCAAGGAGACTATCAGGAGGAACTGCGGACTTTCGATCAGGAATGCGGGATTGACCATAAACAGGCTTATGAAGGAGAACAAGATTGCGGCATGCAGGGAGCCGCGCGAGCATGGGCGGACCCTCATAGGAACACTGGAGCAGGTTGAGAAGCTTAAAGCAGAGTTTGCAGAGCAGAAAAATCATGGTGCCAGTTCTGTCAAGTCTGGCATAGGACAGACAGCCGGGCAGCCCACCTATATATCTTAAGATATATAGGGGGTCTGTACGGTCTGTCGGGTGCAGAGGCAGCAGCAGAGATTGCAGGAGTATAAGAAATAGTATGAGGACGGAATAGTAGCAAGGAGGGTAACTAGGATGATGGAACAGATGAGACTGCCGGGGTTCGAGTGGACGGAGGACGACCCTGGTACGTCTAGGGAGTCCAGGAGACGGAGAGTTTCTAGGACCGGACCGGCATACTGCGGCGGGTGCATTAATAAGCCCGAAGTATGCGGCGAAACAGAATGCCCGGTATGGCCCTTGAGGCCTTTGGGCAGGAGACGAAACAGCAGAGGTGAAAGCATGCGGGGGCGTTGATAAGGCCGCCCGGAATTTGGTGACTGACGAGATCGATGTAACAGGAAAGTAAAATTATAGAAAGGAATGTGATTATGAAATTGGAAACAGCTAGGAATTCGTTGGTAAGGGACATCCATCGCAGATCGCAAGTTATTTGCAGGGAGATGCTGAAGAAGAAGTATTTCAGGGATCTTTTCACAGACTATGTCAAGGAGACTCTGGATCCGGAACAGGTTATGAAGACGTGGGATATCGGGGAGGACCAGTTCAACAGCACGCTTGAAGCGTTCATCGACTACAACATCGAAATGATCAGGAAGCATTTCGACAAGGAGCTTCTTGACTGGCTCGAGGAGATCTTCTCCGAGAATGTCGACTGCCCGCATTGCAGGGATGGCGCGTGTTCGCACTGGAAAATGAAGGACATGACCGCGTTCAAGCATCAGCTGATAGCATGGCTTGTCCAGTACGCCCTTGGATTCTATTTGAACTTGAAGGATCACATAACTGAAATCCTTGAAGTCAGGATAGCTGCAAAAACCCTATCCGGGATGGAGAGGAACAGTCGGTTCTGCGATGGATGCGAACGTTCAAGGAACGGCATCTGCGACATGTTCATGGAAGCGGACGTATGCCATAACGAGATCGAGCTGTTCTACGCCGCAGGCGTCCTGTCCGGCAGGAAGCAGGTCCCGAAGGACTGCCTGAGAATAGACAGCTTCCAGAAGGCAGTTAAGTCGGCCTGATGAAAAAGATCGGAATGGACAGGTGAGTAACAGGTTTGGAGCGGAGCAGCATCAACAAGGTATCCAGCAGTGGCCTGGCTGGAAAAGGAGGAATGCTCGACGGGCTTAAGCAGTAAACAGTAAAAATAACAGGAGGAAAGAACAAATGAAGAAGATGAAGAGAGAAAAAGAAGTGGATTCCTTTGCAGAGTTCATCGAGGGGCTCCTTAGGGATCTGAGGGAATGGCGAGGCAGCTACTGGGGTTGCAGCAGATGCAAGTCCATGATCATGCCAAGCCTGAAGGATGCGAAGATATCCAGGCGCAACCCGGAGATCCTTGTCATCGGCAACGGGAAGGACATCCGGACCTGCGAATCCTGTTCGGCGCTGGATTACAAGTTTAGGCCGGTCGTAATGCAGATGGACGAAAAGAAGAAGAAGGAGATCAAACAGTCAATCGAGCATTTCGAGAAAATGCTAAAGGATCTCAGGTAGGTAGCGTATGAGGGCGCCGGTTCCGGATGCGCACCGGACACCGCGCCCCTCAAGCTCAAAACAGGCGCAGCAGCTGAACTGCTGCAGAACAGTAAAGGAGATACCAGATGAAGAAAGTCGGAAAGATCGAAAAGGGCAGGGCCACGAGGGAAATCGCAACCGAGCATGTGGTGCCTGCGAAGGAGACGAGCAGGATAGAACCGGGCGCCACAGAGGGTGTTGGCACGCCCTGCGGCCGCAGGGAAGTTGTCGCGGAGATCCTTGAGGACCTGAGGATCAGGAAGGAGATTGAACAGGCTTTATGGGAATACGAGAACTTGTGGCAAAAAGAAGGAAAGGTGAGCCGCATGGGGACAGGAGGAAAGATGAGGAAAAGAAGAGAGGCCAGGACCGCCGGGACTGGGACCGCCAAGCCACGGGGTGAGCTATGAAAAAGCTCTTGACGGACTCCCAGATAGACGACGTCCATGGACAGATCCAGGATCTGCCCGAATATGCCGGAGCCAGGAGCATACTCGTTAATTCGGATCCTAATTTGGCAAAAATTGCAGACCGGATGCGGAAGGACGGCAAGCAGATCTACGAGCTGTCGGACAGGACGGTCTACAGGCCCGATGGAAAACCTGACAGTTTCAGGAGCATCTCCAGCCGCTCATATTTCGACATCGTCATGACAGGGTGCGTAAGCCATGGCAGGACGCGTGCCGAAATCGGGAGAGCGTGTATAAACAGGAGGATTGAAGGAGCGAGCCATCCCAGGTTCAGGGGCCAGCTGAGATCCTGCATTGTGGCCATTGGCACGGAAAACCGTGCCAGGCACCTGCCCTTTGGCAGGTCCATACTGGTGGACCATGTGATTGTGCCAGGCGGAGGAACCAGGTGCGCCCAAGGAGGAGGAAACAACACACAGAACTGACAACATAAAAAATAATGCATACAGGCCGATGGCTATATCAAGCCATTCGACTGGTAAATAATTATAATGTGGCCGGCGGCGAAAAAGCCGCCCAGGCCAGCGAACTGGAGGTGTACGGAAATACCGCACCATGGATCCAGGACATGGGCGGAAAATAAAAGATCCTGGAAAGGAACTTATCTAATGAGTGTAAGTATGAGGAAGAGAAAAGAGGCCGAAGCCGCCGCAAGTGCGGCAGACGGGGAACAGGATGAAGGCAGGATCAGCGGCAGGGCCGAGGACGCCAGGATCATGGAGCTCGCGCAAAATATCCTCAGCAACAGGAAATGCGAGGAAACGGACTGGTTTGGTATCCAGAATGACTGCAGGAGGATCCTGAGCGGTACAGATGAGGCCGTCGACGGCCTGCAGGCAAGGCTCATGGATCTTGACGATCCGGATGCGCGGGATTACTGCCGCCAGCTGGATGCGCGGATCAAGGAACTCGGCGGTGAAGTGAAGGTCTCCGCCAGCACGGTTCCAGCACAGGGATTGCCGCCTGCGGATTCCGACAAGGAGGCAGTGGAGGCGCCCAATGGCGATGTAAAAGCTGCGCCAGATAATGCACCGCAGGTGAATGCTGGAGCAGGGATCATCATGGTCCCGGTTGGCAGTCTATATGCGCACCCGGCAATAGGAAAGCTGTATCCACCGGACAAGGCCGTGCTCGAGATCCTCACGGGGGAGATGGCCAGGGGCGGATGCGACATGCGGTTCCCGCTGCTAGTGCTGCCTCAGGACAAGGACGGCAGGTACGCAGTCTATGATGGTCTCACCAGGCTTGCCGCGAAGATAAAAAGCAAGTCAGAAGGACCGCTGCCGGTGATAGTGAAGCACTTCGCCAACGATGCCGATATGGTGGCGGAGGCGATCAGGATCCAGCATCTCAAGAGGCCGTGCAGCGACGAGGTTGTGCTGCGTTCGGTGAAGGCGTTGGCCGATATAGCTGCAAGGCAGGCCAAGAGCCATCAGGGCAAAAGGACGGATATTCCCGGGACTTGTGGGCAACCTTGCCCAGAAGTAGAGAACGCCAACGCCTATATCGCGGGTCTTGTCTGCAAGTCCGAGACCACTGTCAAACACGCGAAGAAGGTCCTTGAGGACAGGAAGCTGGCGGGGAAGGTCCTGTCAGGCGAAATGACCATCAACGCCGCATACGAAGGCATCAAGGAGAAGAAGCCTGATGCAGGCAAACCCGGTAGTGCGGGCGGGACCGAGGCTGCTCTAGCAGGGCCTAGGCCGAACAAGTCGGATAAGAAGCCTGTCGACAATGACGCAGAGGAGAAGACAGATCCGCAAGTGGCAACCGGCCATGGTGATGCGGGGAGTCAGGATTTCCCTGTACCGCATGATCTCCTGGAAGCCCTGGTTGTTTGCTACCAGGCGGCGAATCCCGGCAAGCTGGATGGAATGCTTGGAAACTGTAATCCTGATACCGCGAAGGCGATCAGGAAGACGCTGGCGGGTAAAAAAGCTGCATAGGTGACGGCAGCTGATATAAATATATAATAATATATGGGAGCCTGATCCTTGAGGTAGCGCTCCCGCGAAAGGCCCGATCATGTCGGGCCTGTTTTTTCCACACGGAGCCGCAACAACCGCTGGCCGGCCGTTGCTTGTATTATTCCGGTAAAACCTCCATGTACCGCCGCCCGGCGTTCATTATGCCCGCTTGACCACCGTGATCTTCGATGCTAACTTAATATTAGTGCGGCGCTACTGCAGCCGCACTAAACTATTTGCACCCAGGACTGGTGCTCCATCGGTTTACCCCGCCCGCGCACCATCACAGTTACTGATGCAGTCCAACCACGCCGCATCACCTGGCATGCCGCAGTAATGCCGGCAAGTGCCCTTTTCCGGGCATTTGCAGCAGCAGCCGTCCGCGGGTACCCCCTGGCGCCATAATACCCTTGCCAGGGCCTTGCTGGCCGCATACGATGTATGCCATGTATAGACCAGCCAGCTTGGAACAGGGCAGGTGCCGGCAGGGGGCCCTGTGGCCGGACCCGTCAATAACCACAACAACAGCCCGGCTGCGTTGGATAGCTATGTAGACTATCTAGCTGCAGCTAGGCGGAAGTCATCCATGCCTGGCCTGTCGTCCGATATGCTGCACCGGCACCTTCATCTCTACCGCTTGACTTCCATGTATTGCCATGGTATTATAAGATATGGTGCGTGCTCTTAACGAGCACGCACGGTTCTTGCCGCCATCATCCCGCCTCTTCTGGCATGTGCAGCAGTACAAGTCTGATAACAGCTATAATGATATACAATATTCCAACGCGTTGGAATATCCACCGCGCCCCTTGCAACCCCGCCACAGGCGTATATCTTATGGCGGAGGTGATACCATGAGGCGTACATGCGACCGTTACCCATGGCCTAGGCGGTCAAGGCTGCTCGGGCGGATCAGGAAGGCTGCGACACTAGGCGAGCTCAGGCGCTGGCAGGTCATACTGCTTGCCGCCAGTGGTATTCCCTACCGCAGCATAGCCGATCTCGCCGGCGTGTCCATCCAGGCCGTCAAGCTGTGGGTGTCGCAGTACCGCAGGCGCGGATCTGAAGGGTTAAGGAGGAAGGGCAGGGGCGGCCGGAGGACAGGGCTGCTGACCGTGGAACAGGAGAAGGATGTAATAAAGGACTATCTGCAGAGAATTGATGGCGCTCATGTAAACAGGGCCAGGCTGGTAATCAAGATCATACGGGAGTTATGCAGTAAGAAAGCCGGCCGCTGGTACGTCTACAAGCTATTGGAGCGGCACGGGCTGCGGAAACACAGGCCGAAAATAGTGTAGCGGCCATGCTGCCAGGATATATATATGCTTTACAAATATTAGCAGGGCTAAAAAAAAGGACCGCTCCTTCCTGCTTTTTATCCTTTTCCCTCGCCGGGGTATCCAAGCTCGATCAGCAGCAGCTGGGGGATATCACCAAATGGTCAGGGATAAATCCCATGCTTGCAGGTCGGAATTCACCCCTGTTGTGATGTATTGTTTGTCATTGTGATCTCCTTCAGGGAATCCGATAGCTTGCCGATGAATAATCTTCGTGGTATAGGTCGATGGACTCTCCAGACACGAATTTCCAGCCTTCCATCCAGCCGATTTCCGTGCTCCCATTCGGGGGAAGGTCAATACTCCCCTCTTTTGTCTGATTCAGTGTTCGGTTCTTGAAGACCACGCGCACTGCCAGATACTTTGACGTTTGGTTTTGGAATTGCGCCACATATCCTTCGCCTACAGCGGAACTGCGGTAGGTCACCTTGACCGGCATCGGAGGCTTGTTGAGTTCCCCGCAGCCGCTGAGAATAAGACTAACCACGGCAACCATCAGACCAACCATTGAACGGAATCTCTTTGTCATAGCCTTCTCCTTTTATTGTTTTAAGCACCATTGCTTCGGTTTATTTGAGATCAGTTATTGAAAATATGACATTTGAAGAATTGCTCTTCCCTCCCGCCAGTGTTCCCGTAAAGAGCCCCAGGCTGTTATCCGTGCTGTCCGTGACAAGGAATATCTTATCGTTCTGCATGGGATCCCTTTCATAAAATCCAACTTCAAGCTTGTCCCCAGGCTTCCACTGTATTTCAAAGGACTGCCTGTCCCATTTCTTCAGCGGTCCGCAATCTTCACCTGCTTTGCCTGTTGTAAATATTTCCTTGCCGTTTTGCCAGACACATACAAGGTGGTCGGGGACGTCCAACTCCTTTCCAATGACGGGCGCCTTAGGAATAGTTGCATCAACATCGTCCCGGGCCATGCTGGAGGAAATAAGCTGGACAAGATATTTGCCCTGGGCATATTTCTGCAGCTTGCACTGATACCACGAGCCTTCCTTCTCGTGCTTCCCGTTCAACATCTGCTTTATTGAATTGAGATCCGATGACTCCTGGCTTATCAGGACATCGTCCCTTATGACATCTACGTCTGAAAGGACGATTTTAACGGAATCCCCCTTTTTGATTTCCATGGATATGGCATCATTGAAGGTAAAGTCCGGGCCGGTGGCATCCTTATGCTTTATCTTTGAGTCATAGGCCGGCACCTTGTTTTTATAGATGACAAGGCGGGGATCCCCTTTGCCATTTTCCCTGCCGCCTATTTTGCCGATATTTAGATGGCAGGCCTCCACAACTAGATTTAACTTCTCAGTTCCAGCGTCGTCAGATGCAGATGAAATGCCAGGCACCAGGACACCAAGCACCACCGATAACAGTAAATTTTTCAAGTAACCCTCCTTTTCCAATAGATTAAATTGCCACCATAAACAAACCCGGGTCACCTGCCGTTTCCCGCAGCTCCGCTTCCCTTGGCGCGCTCCGGATCATACACGTAAATAACTTCGCCGGGCCTGCAGAGCTTGAACTTCTCCCGGGCAATCTTTTCAATGGTCCTCGGGTCGCCAGTCCTGATCTCATCGAGCAGCTTGTTCTTCCCGAGACAACTGGACTGTTTCTCATCCAGAGTTTTATGCAGCCCCGCCACCCTGGCCCTCGTCGCCCTGAGATTGGAGTATGCCGGGAGCAGCATCGCAGATGCTACGATGACCGCTCCCAGCAGCAGTACCAGATATATCGCCTTTAAAAATCTGCCCATCGGATTACCCCTTGTCCTAATCCACCTTGCGAAGGGCGGTCAGCCGCCTCTTTTCGCTTTTTGACATGTCTACCCCTTATTTGTCCGGTGCAGGTGTAAGCGTCATCTCAAACTCCGCCGAGCCTGCGTTGTTTGCATAATTCTTTGGCTTTGTCAGGTCTTCGGCGATCATCAGGACCACATCACCGTAGTCCTTTTCGAACTTGTACATGAAGGCATGCTTGCCCGTGCCGCGCGGGAGCGCCTGGATCAATCCCCGCGCCCCATCGACGTTCTCGGCAAGGATGATACCGACGTCGCGCGAGGACTTCTTGTCGTCGGGGTTGCTCTTAGGGAACCGGGAGACATCCTCGCTTATCTCGCCCTTCAGGTACTTCAACGTGATCCGCTGCCCCTTCTTAATGGGCCCTATGGACACTCCTTTGAACTCGGCTGGAACCTCGATCGTCGTCTTCGCGGGCTTATCCTGGGCATATACGAATGCCGACAGGAGAACCGCAACCATAAGAATTGTCAGCATTTTCATGTTCAATTCTCCTTTATTTTTTATTCAGCCGGCACCATCTTGACCCGTATGTTCCCCTTGTAGTAGATAGTCGGGTATTCTGAGCTGACATATGCACAGTAGAGTGTAAGCTGCAGCGGCCCCTCCATAAGCTGGTCAAAACGCATCTGGATCGGCGCCGACTTCCCGGTGGACGCCGACAGCATCATGTAGCCGGCCCTTGCATTGGGGGCGAACTTAGGCCCCTCCAGCTTAACACCCTCCCATGTGCACGACACCTTCTTGTTCAGGTCCCATTTATCAGTAGGGTGCGGCACCAGGAATATTGTCTCATTGGCCTTCAGGGCTACCTCGGTAGCCGAATACTGGGTGCGTGTGCCGGGCTCGGCGCTCACCTTCACCACCTTGCCGGGGAGCCTGTCCCAGTCGGCGGCGGTAAGGTCCTTGGGGAACTCCTTGAGCTTTGCGGCCTTGTCGCCGGGCTTGTCCGGGGCCGCCGCTTTGACATCCGCCACAGCCGCTTCAACCTTGACCTTGTCGATCTCGGCCTGGATGGCGTCGATGGATTCCTGTACCTTTGTGGCCTTCTTCAGCGTCTCGAGCTTCTGCAGGTAGGCCGTCCTTGCGGCAGTAAGCTCCCTGGGTTCCTGGGCCTCCTTCTCGTCCGCCATGACCGTCATGGCCACCAGCAGCACCACTAGCACTTTCATCATTGTCCTCATGATCCCCCTCCTGTTATGTTAATGTTTCCGTTCAGATTATTATGCCATGGATCCCGGCCGGGATTAAGGCCAGGGCGCGCATCTCCTTAGAGCTTTTTCCTGTCCACTTCCATCTCGTGCGGGAAAACCACTTTTATCTGCGGGAATTCAGTGATTTTCTCAAGCTCTGGTATCAGCCTGAAGAAATCTCTGTAATGCTTTGCGATTGCATTTCTAGCCTCCTCGTACATGAACTGCTTCTGGTCTTCCGCAAGCTTGACTTTCAAGTCGGGCATGGCCGCCATCAGCCGCTCCTTCGTATCTCCTTCATCAATCGTGATGCTGTCGGCAATGCATGTGAAAACAGGCGCCTCCAGCTCCGCAGGCGTATTGGCTCCTATATCTGGAGGATAGAGTGTCAAGACCGATGAAGCTACTGTCTCTCCGCGTTCCCACTTTATGTTCCATTTCGAGAGTTCAGACATGTCCACGTAGAAATTGAACTCGTATGTTCCCTTGCCTTCCCATTCGCAATACTGTTTCAAAAGTATTGGGAGTTCGCTGAGCTTCTTCTTGTCGGATTCCTTCTTGTAGAATTCAGTATAGTCGTGTCTCTCCTTGTCCTCTCCCATGTAGCGGACGATCCTGAACAGGCAGACCTGGTTCCTCTGTATAAACTGGAGCCTCCGGAATCTGTCCTGGCTTACTATAGGTCCGAATCTGGTGCTGAAATTTTCTTTCGAGGTGCATATCTCGCTTATTTTATCCAGGACTTTGCAAACTGCTTCGCCACTCGCTTTAACCGTCTTCTCAGCAGCAACCCCAGTTCCTCTGCCGCATGTTAACGGAAGTAAGATTATTGTTCCGGCAACAATAAGAACCACCACAGCTATCAGGATTCCTTTATACGGAATCTGGTTCTTCTTTTCTGACGGTTTCTCCCCGCCCGCCTGTTCTTCATTCATGATCTTCCCTTTCATTTTTTACCCCCAAAAAAAGAGGGACGCCAAATCCACACTCTCTTAGAGGTACTGGCGTACCATGCAAGAATGCAGAAGAAGCGCCCCAGGTGGGACGCAACCTCTGACATGTTTCTTGCATTTCAAAAACGCCAGTTTTCTAAGAGAAACAATTGTCAAAAGTCACGTAAAATATTTTAGAATCTTATCTGTTTATTCCGGATCCGACCTCCTGTGTTGGTTTGTATTTTCCATCCGGATGCGAAAATGTAGCAGGGCTGTAATGATTTTACAAGGGAATTATGGTGCGCGGTAGTTTGCTCCGGCTCTTCTTGAGAAAAATGGGAGCATTTCCGGTCGGTAAATTTGAAACTTATTATTTATTTCTTGACTTTTCCGCTTTTATTTTATATACTTATTTCAAAGTTAAGAAAGGAGGAAAGCCCGATACTATAGACCAGAACAAACCTACATATCGCTGAACACAGCAATATTTAGGCATTAGCACCTTTAATTAGGTATACGAGACCGTGATATTCGGAGAAATGAATTATCATGCATGGAAGAGGACCAAGGGGAGAAATCCTTGGATTATTCTGACTCCATGAAATATCACGCTTAACGCAGGTTCCAGGGAAAAATCCTCGAACTGCTCTGAACCCAAGGCAATATTTTGCCCGATGTGGTTCAATCTTAAGGTTAATTCCCGCTTGGGGAATGACCAGTACGCTTGATGAAAGGCGGCATATATGAATAGGTTTATAGACAATCTCCCAAAAGGAGATGACGAGGGTTTTCTACCTCCAGTCTTTCCACTCCATATATTCCCTGCAGATCCGCCCGAGAGGTTAATTCCTGCCTGGCTGTTCTTCCATTGTATGTGTATTCCAGGAACGCGGTCAATAATACAGCCGCTACCGCGTCGGCTGAAAAATTAAAAGGAGACTAGAAATGAAAAAAGATGAAAAATCATTGCCACAGTACGCGCAAATTGAGCAGCCATTCGGAGCAAAGCCGCCCCTCGTGCACTGCCCTATCTGCGGTAAGGCGACTTTCAAAGGCCAAACAAAGGTTACTCCATGCAAGCATTTGGCATTTGTTTATATCGGAGAGAATCAGGATTTTTATTATAAATCACAGTATTTCAAAAGGAAATCCGAGGGTGTCGAGAACAAATCATTGACTCCTGACACACTCAGGAAGTTTTTAAAGAAGGTGGGCTATTGGAATAATTTGCTCGCTATTGAAATAACTTATGGGGGGATGGCATGCGGTCCTGTTTGCTTCACCGATGTGTACGGTTTTGATTACTGCGGGGCATTAACCGAAGAAGAACGGGATCTAAACAATCCTAATTGGAGGCCTTCTAAGTATAATAGTGAAGGAAATATTTTCTCCGATCTTGAAACGCAGCTGCAAAATAAGAAAAGGGCTAGTTGTTTCCAAGATGATAATCAAGGGAAGAAAGATATCTAAATAATAAATAAAGAGGACTATGATGAAAAAGAAAAGCAATCTGAAAAAGAAAGAGATGGAGTTGGATAAGCTTACAGACAAGTATATGTCCCTGCAAGAAAAAGGCAACATTGTTTGCTCTGTAGTCGTTGCAAAGCAGGCACTGCAGCTTGCCGAAAAAGTATTCGGCCCGGATCATCTGAATGTGGCCTGTGCTCAGAACAGCCTCGGGATTATGCATGCCGTCCAAAACAAGTACGTGGAAGCCGAGATGTACTTCAAGCGTTCGCTGGAAATCCATGACAAGGTTGTTCAAACCTCGAAAAAACCCGTTGATGTTGCTCCTGTACTCATCAATCTCGCACTTCTGTACCGTACGCATGGGCAGTATGGGCTGGCAGAACCTTTATACAAGCGTGCACTGGCAATCACGCTGTGTACTTACGGCTCGTGGAACATCGGACAGGCACCAATTCTGTACGACCTTGGTGAACTTGAAAAAGCTCAAAAGAATTACGTGAAAGCTGAGGAGTATTTTAAAAGTGCGCTGGACCTATGGAAAATGGATAGCGGACCGGATACCCCTAATGTGGCCTTGAATCTCGAGAGCATGGCCGACATCTATCGAAAAACCGGCAGGGAGAAGGATGCGGAGAAGCTCGATAAACGCATTGCAGCCATCCGTGCAAAGGAATCGGTAAAACAATAACGGCCAACAGGGGAAAGAGGGAACTGATAATTCCCTCTCCCCATGCCTTGTGTTTTAATGAAGATTGTAAATTTAACAAAAAAGGAATTTTCATATGACGACATCAACTGTAATTTCCAACATGTACGCCGACGCCAAGACCTGGAATCCCTTCAAGGGCTGCAAGTTCGACTGCACATACTGCATCCCCAGCTTCCAACTTCAGGCAAAGCGGCAGATGCACACATGCAGTAATTGCTACAGCTACACTCCGCACTTCCATCCGGAGCGGCTGTCAAAGATACCGAGCGCCAAGACTGTTTTTGTCTGCGGGAATGCTGACATCTCCTTTGCCACCGCTGGACAGATAAGACAGATCATCGGCGCAATAAACGGATACAACAGGAAGCGCCCGTCCAGCGACAAAACATTCTTCATGCAGAGCAAGCAACCGTCGTGCCTGGAGCCCTTCCTCAAACTACTGCCAACAAATGTTATCCTGCTGACAACGCTGGAGACCAACAGGGACGCCGGATATAACCAGGTTTCCAAGGCTCCTGTGCCGTCTGAGAGATACCGGCAGTTCCTTGCCCTGGAATATCCAAGGAAGGTCGTAACAATTGAACCTGTCATGGATTTCGATGTAGATGTATTCTCGCAGTGGATTCTTAAAATCAACCCGGAATATGTCTGGCTGGGATTTGACAGCAAGAACTGCGGTCTGCCAGAACCTTCTGAAGCCAAGATGAAAGATTTTACAGCCATCCTTTCCAATGCGGGGATACCCGTCAAAGGCAAGACCTTGCGCGGAATGGATCTGCCCGGCGTCGAGAGGCATCAGGATTAGATGCAGGATAAGTGATTAAATGATGAATCGGCCTCTTTCCCGGTCCAGGGGAGGGGGCCGTTTTTATCTGCGTTCGGCGAGGACTGTAGATCAGTCTGGGTGGACAACTATGAGACGATAGAAATAAAAAAGGAGCCGGTTTCCCGGCCCCTTCTCAAATCTGAATCTGATCTTATGAGACCTGCTTTGCCACAAGCTTGGTCATGTCGAACATCGAGACCTGGTCCTTCTTGAAGATCGGCTTGAGCTTCGCGTCGGCATTGATCATGCGCTTGTTCTTCTTGTCCTGGAGCCCGTTCTTCTTGATGTACTTCCAGAGCTGCTTCGTGATTTCCGTCCTCGGAATCGCCTTTGCCCCTACGATTTCAGCCAGCAGGGCGCTTGGTGTCACCGGTGCCATGAACTTTGAGATCTTCGCCATGATTCTTCCTCCTGTTTGAGTTTTTTACTGGCTTAAAAATAGCAGTGGCGGCATAAAAAGCAAAGCAATGACGGGGACATTGAATGAAATCACGGGGGTAGCACGTCAAAGAGCAACTTACAGAAGCCCTCCTCATCGTCGACTATGAAGATGCGGTAGGACTTTGCCGCAGTTATTTGAGGAGATGGACTGGCACCTTCTTGTGGCAGTCCGGGTGAAGGTTCCGCCTGCGTGAAAGTTTTGGCAATCCAGGATCTTCTAAAGTGCAGAGGAGACAGAGTTTTTGATTGTTCCCATGAGTAAGGTTACCAGGGAATGGAGTCAATCTCTTTTTTCACATCTGACAACAGCTTGTCAATAACCCCATTTTTGTTCAAGATCTGGAGGACTTGCCCGCTTTCCTTCCATGCGGGACCGCTGACATTGATGTTCAATGTTTTTTCATCCTCGGGCAGGGCTTCAAAGAAGTCCCGTGATTTTCCAACCGCGACTTCAAGGAACACCTTGAGCGCGGCATTCCTCCAGTCAAATGCACCTTTCCCCCCTGTGGAAATATCAAGCCTGTAATCTTCCCCATCGATTACCATCCTGTTGCTTCTTTTTCCCATTGGCAGCTCCTGTTAATGTTTTATTTCCATGAAAAACGCGGACTAAGACAGCGCCTCGCGGAGTTTCACCGACAGGTCTTCCGCCGTAAACGGTTTCTGGAGGAAATGGATGCCTTTATCAAGGACACCGTTACGTGACATGACATCTGCGGTGTAGCCGGACATGAACAGGCATTTTATGCCGGAACGTATTTCATTGATTTTCCCTTTCAGATCCTGTCCATTCATTTCCGGCATGATCATGTCGGTCATCAGCAGATGGATATCTCCCTTGTATTCCCCGGCAAGCCTGATGGCCTGGCCCGGACTGCCGGCGGTCAGAACTGTATAGCCCAGCCGTTCGAGCAGTGTTTTTGCAAATTGAAGCAGCGCCTTTTCGTCCTCAAGAAGAAGAATGGTTTCAGTTCCCCTGATGAGCATTCCGGGCTCTTCAGGCTTTTCATCCCCTTCCCTGTTCTCCGATTCATGCTGCGGCAGATATATCTTGAATGTCGTGCCTTTCCCGGGTTCACTGTTGACATTGATGATTCCGTTGTTCTGCTTCACGATGCCGAAGACGGTGGCAAGTCCGAGCCCGGTACCCTCTCCGACTTTCTTGGTCGTGAAGAACGGCTCATAGATGTGCTCAAGCGTCTTCTTGTCCATCCCGCAGCCATTGTCGCTGACAGATAATATGACATATTTCCCCTGGACGGAATATAGATGCGTCCTGCAAAAGGCCTCATCCAGATCCGCCTTGCCTGTCTCTATTGCTATCCTGCCTGCGCCGGAGACCGCATCGCGGGCATTGACAATCAGGTTGGCCAGGATCTGGTCAAGCTGGGAGGGATCCATCTTCACTTTCCATAGATTGGCGGCGGGCTTCCATGTCAGTTCGATATTTTCGCCGATAAGCCGCTGGAGCATGTTGAGCATGCCCGCGACAGAGGCATTCAAGTCCAGTACTTCAGGAGCTATGGTCTGCCTGCGGGCGAATGCGAGAAGCTGCCGGGTGAGATCCGCAGAGCGTTTTCCGGCCTTGCTGATTTCCTGGACAAGGGGATATTTCCGGTCTGACGGCGGAACTTCCAGCAGCAGCATGGCCGCATACCCGTTGATCACGGACAGCATGTTGTTGAAATCATGGGCGACTCCGCCTGCCAGCTGGCCTATGGCGTCCATCTTCTGCGAGTGCCGGAGCTGGGCTTCGAGCCCGGCCTTCTCAACCTCCGCCCTCCTGCGCCCGGTGATGTCGCGGATGTTGCATTGGATGAACTTCCTGCCGTCGGCCTGGTAGACATTGCTAATGAACTCCACCTCCACCTTCCTCCCGTCCCTGGTTTCAAGCGGCAGGTCCTCGTAGCGGATATAGTCCTCGGCCTGCAGCCGCAGGAAGGCGTCCTTTGACGACACGACATCCTTGAAAGGACCCACATCCCACAGATGCATGCCCAGTAATTCCTCATGGGAATAGCCCAGCAGCTCATTTATGAAATTGTTGACATCCGTGATCATTCCCGTATCGAAATCGAGCAGGAGTATTCCATCCTTGTCCGTCTCAAAGAGCCGGCGGTACCTGACCTCCGAATCCTGCAGGGCCATCTCGGCCTTCCTGCGTTCGGTGATGTCGCGTGAAATGCTGAGGATGGCCTGTCCGTTCTTCCAGGGGATGACGCGCTCGCGCACCTCCGTCGGAACCGTTCTGCCGGATGCCGAAACATAAGTTGTCTCGAAAATCTGCAGTTCCCCCTTCAGTGCATTTGCCACATGTCCGCCTATGGCTGCAACGTTATCCGGCGTGACAAATTCCGCGAGGTTGCTCCCTAGGATCTTTTCCCTTGGAAGTTCCAGCCGCCGGGTTATCACGATATTGGTGTCGAGAATCACGCCGTCGGCGTCATGGACAATGATACCGTCCGGCATTCCGGCAAATATTCCGCGGTAACACTCCTCGCTTTCCATTACTTTGGATTGCTGCTGCCTGTCCTGGCCAAACCGGTTCAATGCCTTTGCGGACCACCAGGCAAGGCCCGCCAGGAACAGCATCATGAAAACCATCACGGAAACTGCTCCAATTGAGCTTTCAAAATAGCCGTACTGTGTTGTTCCCAGCACCCAATCCAGCACAATGGAAATCCCTATCAGCAACGGCAGCAGACGCCGCAGCATCCAGCCGCACATGGTATTGCTGGTGACTGTCCACATAAGCCTGTCCGCCGGTTGCAGCATAATAACACCGATGGCCACGACTATGAAAATAACAGCCGCGTGGATTGCCATCTGCGCGCAGAGGCCAACACCGGTAAATGCTGCCGCACTGGACAAGTTGATAATTAGAGGCAGCAATACCATGATCCCTGCTGCCATGGTGAAGAGGCCGAAATAATAACTTTTGGAAACGGACAAGGTTTTTCCTGTAGAGCCAGGGCCATCATGTGGATTTATTTCGGACATGTTCTTTCCTTATTTTGCAGAATCTTGAAAAATATGCAACTTGGAATATCCGTACCAGACAAGTCTACGTCCTTAACAGCCAATACAAGCGCAAGCCACTAATTATTAAGCTTCTTATGTGCTTTAACATGAACCGCAGAGGAGGCGTAAAATGCAAAGAGGAGGCATGGACGTTGAATGAATCATGGTGGAAGGATGTCCCTTATCCTTTCAACCAGCACCTGGGGGCTGAACGGCTTCTCCAGCACGCAGAGCGCGCCTGCGGCGAGAATATCCCTGATGTCGCTGTCGCGGGCGAATCCTGTTATGACAATCGCCTTGATGTCGGGATTGATCCTCTTCATGTTGATGAAGGTCTCGTATCCGTCCATGTCCGGCATCTTCATGTCAAGGAGAACAAGATTTATATCGGCGGACAGCCTGGAATAGTATTCCACTGCGTCCCCGCCGCCGCTGCATGTGATGGTCCTGTACCCCAGCGGATGGAGCGTGTCGGACAGCATGCCGCAGAAGTTTCCTTCGTCGTCGACTATGAGGATTCCATAGGTCTTCCTGGATGTCTTCGGATGTGCGGAGCCGGCAGACTCCACCTTTACACGCCTGAGGCAGTCCTGGCATATCCCGTAGTCCGGCGTGATGCTCGTGCCATATGGGATCAGCCACCTCCTGGTATCGAACACGCTCCTGCACCAGGAGCATATCACTGGAATCGTCTTTTCCTCCGGCCCCAGCATGACAGAGAAAGTTTCGGTGTTGGTCATATTCCACCCCGTTGATTGCGCTGCGATTCAATATGTGAAAGGGGACATCGCGTTCCCTGGCTCACAGACCGTTGATGTAATTTATTCCGGATATCGGGTGTGTCAAGCATTTGGAACCTGATACGCTTCAACTGGCCTGCCAGCAAGGGAATGTTTCCATGTACTGACAGCGGCCGGGAAGCATCAGCCGGTTGAGCGAACATGAAAACACTTGTGGAAAATTGTCTTTTGCTGTATACTTGTGGATGAAACAGGAGGGAGGCGCATGGGCGGCCAGATAAAATGGGAGACGGATCTTGAAACCGGCATACTGGTGGTCGACTTCCAGCACAAGGAGTTCTTCAGGCTCGTGAACGATCTCCTGGACAGCTCCATCAAAGGGCGCGACAGGGCTGCCGTGGCGAAGGCGTTCAACTTCCTGAACTTCTACATCATCGACCATTTCGGGATGGAGGAGTCCCTGATGATGGAATACAAGTACCAGTTCCTGATGGAGCACAGGGGATTCCACAGGTATTTCAAGGAGGAGCTGCAGAAACTCGAGGCGCAGATCTCCGGGAACCATTTCGAGGAAGTCTCGACGAGGCTCGATTATCTCATGGTGGGCTGGTTTGTGAACCATATAAAGGTTCAGGACAGGAAGCTTGCAAAATTCCTGCATGAGGAGGCGAAGGTCAACCGGGGCTTGTCCGAGAGGCTGGGGCAACTGATGAGGAAGTTCTTCGGTTGAGAAAAGAAATTGGTGAGACAGGAGTTTTACCTTTGCGGATCTCCTGTTTAAGAGCTGGACATGGATAATCCGGATCGAATTTTCGGGCCTTGCCATGTTTGCCGGCGCGGGTATATTGTTCCTCGCCTAAGAGTAAATAAAGGATTCGACACTGGCATGAACCATGGAAGGGACCACCCATAAAATACATCATATTGATAGTTGTCGACGTACTGATAGTAATAGGCATCGTCGCCATTTACATCTCCTCCAGGCGCCGCAGGGATAATGCCGGGAAAAACCTCCACCTGCATAATCCGGCTCCGGGGCGCTGGAAATGGAGCCTTGCCTCCGAGGAAAAACAACCTGCCATGGATGCCGCCAAGGAAGCCGAGGATAAGGAAGCATCGGCACAGCCAGCTTCCAGGCAGGAGAGGATAGATGCACCAGTATGCTCGCTGTGTGGTGCGCCGATGGTGCCGAGGACCGCCAACAAGGGCGAACACGCCGGCAAGCCGTTCTACGGCTGCAGCACGTTCCCGAAATGCAGGAACACTGCGCAATACATAAGCATGAGAGACACGAAGCTCATGAAGAGCATGCTGAAATGACAAAGGGAGCTTCCTGAAGCAAGCCTTTCAGCTGGAGGGACCTGTGCCGATGTCCGCTGGCTGGCTCTGCATATTAGAGAGCCGCTTCTCCATCCCCCGACTTCGATCCTGAAAAGTCCGGTTATCATATCGTATGATATTTCTGCCACAGTAGGTACTCACCCCATATCAATAGATCCGATAACAGCCTATACTGCCCTTAGCAAAAAGGCTGACCATGAAACAAATTACCGTTCTGTTG
>Ga0209417_1000629_pt1 | contig 78800 bp, 73 predicted proteins | sample RifGroF2_FD_184002 | JGI IMG/M metagenome (GOLD analysis project Ga0209417, IMG submission 184002) | Groundwater microbial communities from Rifle, Colorado, USA - Groundwater F2 (SPAdes) (version 2) | ecosystem: Environmental > Aquatic > Deep subsurface > Groundwater | place: Rifle, Colorado... | reverse complement strand
GTGAAAGCCGGGCAGGACTTTTGTCCGCCCGGCTTTCACCAACGCCGCAGACGAACCCAAATGGCGCGCCCCCGTTTTGCCCCAGGCGCCCTGCCTGAGCGGGTCGAAGGGCCAAGCGGAACTTGCCCTAACGCACAAATCAACACCGAAACAGTCTCTAACCGCTTTGCAAGGCCCCACGCCGCGCCTGGCGTTCCTTGTAGGCGCAATACAAAATGGGCGCGAGAAACATCGTCAGGACCTCGATAATCATCCCGCCAAAGGACGGCAGGGACATGGGAACCATGATGTCGGAACCGCGGCCCGTGGACGTCAGAACGGGCAACAAGGCCAGCACGGTGGTCGCCGTGGTCATCAGGCAAGCCCGCACTCGGCGCTCGCCGGCCAGGACCGTGGCATCGCGAATGTCCTGCACCGTTTTGGGTTTGTCCACCGCAAATCGCTGATCCAGATACGTGCACATGACTACGGCGTCGTCCGAGGCAATGCCGAACAAGGCCAGGAAGCCTACCCAAACCGCAATGCTCATGTTGACCGGATGCACTTGGAAAAGATTCCGCATATTCACGCCAAACAAGGAAAAATCGAGAAACCAGGATTGGCCATAAAGCCAGATAAACAGCAGTCCCCCGCCCCAGCAGACAAAAATCGTCGTAAAAACCAAACTGGTCGTCACGACGGAACGGAACTGGAAATAGATCAGCATAAAAATAATAAACAACGTCAGGGGCAGTACAATGGATAAGGTTTTCTGTGCATGAATCTGGTTCTCGTAATTGCCGGCAAAGCGATACGTGACGCCGGCGGGCGGAGCCCATTCTCCGCTGTCCCGTTTGGAGTCCAGATATTCCTGGCAGGCTTCCACCACATCCACCTCGGCAAAGCCGGGCTTTTTATCGAACAGGACGTAACTGATCAGGAAGGTGTCCTCGCTCTTGATCGCTTCCGGCCCCCGCACATAACGGATGTCGGCCAGTTGGGTCAGGGGAATCTGCGCCCCGCTCATGGCCGGGATCAGGATTTGTCCGAGCGTTTCAATCCGGTCGCGCAGCTCACGCAGGTATCGGACCCGCACGGGAAATCTCCGGCGGCCCTCCACCGTGGTGGTCAGCGTAACGCCGCCTACAGCTACCTCTATCGTATCCTGGACGTCTTGAATCTTCAGTCCGTACCGCGCAATAGCTTCGCGGTCGATTTCGATTTCCAGATAAGGCTTGCCGACAATGCGGTCGGCAATGACCGCCGACGGTTCAACGCTGGGCACTTCCTTGAGGAAGCGTTCGATGTCCAACCCCGCGCGCTCGATGCTTTCCAAATCCGGTCCCTTCACCTTGACGCCCATCGGCGCCCGCATTCCGCTTTGCAGCATGACCAGGCGCGCGGCAATCGGCTGCAGTTTGGGCGCCGTGGTACTGCCCGGAATCTCTGCGGCTTTGACAATCTCCTTCCAAATATCGTCGGGACTGCGGATCTGCTCGCGCCACTGCCGATAGGGTTTTCCACTCGGATCGGGCACGAGTTCGCCGTCCTTTTTCTCGAACGCCCCCGTCTTCCGATCCACTTTAAAAAGCAGAACCCTTCCGTCCTGATCGACCACGAACTCCGGCTTGTAGGTGATGACCGTCTCCACCATGTTGATGGGCGCCGGATCGATCGCCGTATTGGCGCGGCCGATCTTGCCCACGACCATGTCTACTTCCGGAATGCTCCGCAACGCCATGTCTTGCTTTTGCACCACATCCAACGCCTCGCCGATGGACGCGTGCGGCATGGTCGTGGGCATATAAAGAAACGCCCCCTCATCCAACGGAGGCATAAACTCCTTGCCGAACCCCGGGAAGCCATGAGTCAGCTTCGTCCAAAGCCACGACGTTCGCACGGTTTCCGCCGAGCCGCCCATTTTTTCGACGGCCGCAGGAATGAAGCCCAGCATCTTGGGCACACCGAGCAACGCTAAATATCCCAGCACTACAATCAAAGCCGGCGCCGCCAAAAACGCCGCCTTGTGGGCCAGGAACCATCGCAGCATGCGTCCGTAATTCCGTTCGACAACAAAGTACAACCCTTGAAGCAAGCCAATCAGCAAACCCACAAAAATAAAATTCCGCAGGAAACCTTTTGCCGGCCCCAGCGGCATCCAATGCTCGGTCAGCAGAATGCCCACGAGAAGGATGGCCAGTGAGTTGATGATCCACGTCATGTGGCGTCTTATGCGTTCGGGCAGGAACTCCACCACGGCTTGATAAATACCCGCGGCCACGACCACCCAGCCGGCCAGCCACCACTTCAGCAGGATGCCCAGGAGAAGCCCCGTGACGATCAAGACGACCGCCCAAATGCGCCGGGTTTCGTTCGTCGGACGCTTTGAACCTAAAAGCATATGCGCCGCGGCGGGGATTACCGTAATGCCCACAATCACCGATCCAATCAGACAAAACGTCTTCGTAAAGGCCAGCGGCTTGAACAAGCGTCCTTCCGCACCGCTCATCGCAAATACCGGCAAGAAGCCAACCACCGTGGTCGCAATAGCCGTGAGGATGGCGCTGCCGACTTCGCTAGCCGCGCGATAAACGACTTCAAGCCGGTTTTCGTCCGGCCCCGCCCGTTCCAGATGCTGAATGATGTTTTGCGACATGATGATGCCCATGTCCACAATCGTTCCTATGGCAATGGCGATCCCCGAAAGCGATACCAGATTGGCGTCCACGCCCAGCAACTTCATGGCGATGAACGAAAGGAAAACCGACAGCGGCATCACGACGCTGATCAAGAGCGCGATGCCCAGCCGCGAAGCCATGATGATCACGACAATGGTCGTAATCAGCACCTGCTCATACAACGCCGAATTAAGCGTGCCCAACGTTTCGTAAATCAAGCCGGTCCGGTCGTAAAAGGGAATCAACGTAACCTGGCTGGTAGTCAGGCCCTCCGGCCATCGATCGCGCGGATTCGATCGCAACCACGACACCCACGCGGTTTGGTTCAACACGCCGTCTTCATAGGCCTGAAATCCTTGCGTCTCGGCAAACGATTCCAAGCGGCTTCGGTTGGTCTTCTCATAATCCGCCACCGCCTTCACCGGCAACGACGGCGCCATTTCGGCCACCTTGACCTTCACATTCTTGATCGCCGCCAACGGATTGTAGCCATGCCGCACCACGACCACCGCGCCAACCGCTTCCGCTCCCTCTTTATCCAAAGCCCCTTCTCGATACGCAGGCCCCAAGTTCACATGGGCCACGTTTTTAACATAGATCGGAACGTTGTCGTTGACTTTAACAACGGTGCCCTCGACATCCTTGATGTCCTTGATGAACCCCCGGGCGCGAATGAGATACTCCACCCGGTTCAGCTCGATCTGTCGGGCGCCCACGTCCAGATTCGAATTGCGGACCGCATTGAATACGTCTTCAAGACTCACGCCATGAGCCCTCATGGCGTCCGGATCGACATCCACTTGATACTCTTGAACGAAGCCCCCGATCGAAGCGACTTCCGTGATCCCTTCGGCGGATTGCAGGTAATAGCGCACCGTCCAATCCTGAACCGTGCGAAGCTCCTCCAGATCCCAACCGCCCACCGCTTTGCCGTCGGGATCGCGGCCTTCGAGGGTGTACCAAAAAACTTGTCCGAGCGCCGTGGCGTAAGGACCCAACGCAGGTTTGACGTCTTCCGGCAACACGCCGGCCGGCAGACCGTTGAGCCGGGCAATGATCCGGTTCTGCGCGGCCTCAAATTCGACGCCCTCCTCGAAAATGATGTAGATCATCGAAAAGCCGAACATCGAGTAACTGCGGATCGTCTTGACGTCCGGAATGCCGAGCAAGGACACGGTGAGCGGATACGAGATTTGATCGTCCACGTCTTTTGGCGAGCGGCCCATCCATTCCGTAAAAACAATCTGTTGATTCTCGCCAATGTCCGGAATCGCATCCACGGGAACAGGCCGGCGCTCCAGCCAGGAAATATTCCAGTCGAAAGGCGCCACCATTACGCCCCAGGCCATGATGAACAGCACCAGCAGCGCAACCACCAGCTTTTGCTCGAGGCAAAACCGGATCACGCGATCGACAAAGGACGGAGTCGCCTCACTCATGACGATGCTCCTCCGATTTATCCCCCAGCGCTTCCACCGTGGAGCCGCACCTCAACATCGCGGCGCCGAAATAGGGATTACGAACGTCTTCCGTGCGATAAACCCAGACCGCCCCTTTATTGTCGAAAGCCATGGGGCAACGCAACACGTACGCCGGCCCGATGTTCTCGGCGCCCAGCGCCCGAATCAACGGTCGAGCCGCTTCACTGAACGGCGCAAACCGCTCACGCATCCGCGCGAGATCCGGCGCTTGAACCAACTCGTTCATTCCGGGCAATACGTTCATCCACGGCTCATGGATAGTCTGAGGCAGAAGCCCCATGTCCACTTGCGCCATGACGGCCTTCACGTTTTGGGCTGCTTTTTGGGCCTTGTCGAAATCGTCGGAAGCCAATGCATCCGCCAACCCGGCGAGCCGATCGACGAACTGTTTCATTTGCATCTTCACCGGCTCCGTCAAGGACACGGCTTCTTCAGGCGCCTTCTTCGCAGCAGCGGCCGGTTTTGCGGCCCCGTGTTCATGGCCGCTGACCGGCTGACCGCCCTCGCCCATCATGCTCGCCTTGCCTTGGATTTGCAGCGAGCTGTCGATCTTGAAACTGCCGCGCGTGACCACCAATTCCCCCTCCTCAAGCCCTTCGTTCACCACATAAAAATCGCCGGCGCGGGGCCCCAGGACAATTTCGCGCCCCTCAAACCGGCCTTCGTCGCCCGGCTGCGCGACGTACACAATGGCCCGCGTCCCGGTTATCAATGGCGCCGAAGCGGGAATCAGCAGCGGCGGCTCGATGGACGCACGGGCGTCGCCGTTAACCACTTCGCGGATCGGAACGAGGGGCATTTCGCAAACGGGGCACGGCCCCGGTTGATCGGCAATCACCTCCGGATGCATTGTGCACGACCATTTCCCCTCCAAATCCGGAACGGATACAATGCCCCCTTCCGCCACTCGCGCATGAACCACGGCGCGCACAAACATCTCGGGCTTCAGCCGTCCCTCGGGATTGGCCGCATTGACGCGCACTTTCACGGTCCGGGTCATCGCATCGAGCACCGGATCGATGAAGGCAATCGTGCCATGAAAGGTCTCGCCGGGATATGCTTCCACCTCGAAATCGACTTGCTGGCCATATCGGAGCCGCATCAAGTCGGATTCATAAGCGTCCAACGTAACCCATACCGCGCTCAAATCGGCCAGAGAGAAAAGACGCATCCCCGTCTCCACGCTCATGCCTTCCAACGCCTCTTTCTCGATCACAATCCCGCCGATCGGAGCCAAAAAGGTCAGATGATCCTTGATCTTCCGGCTGGTTTCGATTTCGGCAATTTGTTCCGTAGAAAATCCCCACAAGCGCAGCTTCTCTCGAGTCGCCGCTACGAGCGACGAGGTCAGCCCGCTTGCGCCGGCTTCGCCGGAGGCTTGAATCGCCTGGAGCAGTTCCTGCTGAGCCGAAATCAATTCGGGGCTGTAGAGGTCGGCCAGATGCTCGCCGCGATTGACCCGGGTGCCCGTTACGTTGGCGTAGAGCCGGTCAATCCGTCCGGGAACACGCGAAACGATGGAAGCCAACCTGGTTTCATCGAATCGGATCTTGCCGACCAACCGGATATCCACATCCGCAAACCGCCTCACCACCGGCGTCGTTTCTACCTCGGCCAGCTTTCGGGCATTCTTCGATAAGACTATTTCGCGCGGTCCTTCATCCGCTTCCGATGCCCCGGTGCTGACCGGAATAAGATCCATCCCGCAAAGCGGGCATTGGCCGGGCTGCGGCTTACGAATCTGCGGATGCATCGAGCAGGTCCAAATCTGCGCCTTCGCAGCCGTTGAAACCGCGGTGTTTTCGTTAGCGTCATGGCGGGGCGCCGAAGGCGCAAGGAAGATCCGTCCCAAGATCAAACCCAACGCCAAACTTGCGAGAACGAGGATAACCGTTTTTCTTTTCATAAGGGTCCTTTACTCTGAACGATCGCTGTCCACATTTGTTCCCATGGCCCGCTCCAGCCGCGCACTTTGCATCCCCACATTGCCTTCGGCCATGGCCAGCATCAGCCGGGCATTAAGGAGAAATCGTTCGCTTTCGAGCAAATCGATGAAATCCACCTGGCCGGCCCTATAGCCGGCTTCGCTGGCGCGAAATCGCAGCTCCGCCTGCGGCAAGAGTTCCTTCTCGTACAATTCAACGGTGCGTTGCGCATTATGCAATTTAAACCAGGCATCCCGGACATCGAACGTCGCGGCGCGTTGAGCGGCTTCGAAGGCGGCCTGCGCGGCCGCCGCCTGTCGTACCGATTCCCGCACGCCGGCCGCATTCTTGTTCAGCCAGATCGGCAGGTCGACGCCCACCATAAACATAGCCATGTTCTCGTCCGGCAATTCCCGGTACTCGAACCCGGCTCTCAGATCCGGCAGGTATTCCTTGCGCATGAGCGAGCGCGTGAGGCCGCTTTGCTCAAGGCGGGTCCGCGCCGCCGCAATTTCCGGGCGATTCGTATCGACGGAGGCCAGCAACGGCGCCAACTCGCCGACCTTTGCCGGGCGAACCGGCGCCGCCAATTCAACGGGAGTCTCGACCGGCCGATTCGCCAGCGTGTTCAGCCGCGAAGACAACGTCGTATCTTGCGCCTCCAACTCCAAAAACCGCCCGCGCAACATGGATAGTTCAGATTGCGCCTTGGCGATATCCTGCTGGCTGACTTCCGCGGCGGTATATTTCGTTTCCGCAATTTGCGCCATTTGCTTCAGCACGGATTCTTCTTCACGGACAATCGCCAACGACTTGCGAATGGCCGCCAACTCGTAAAAGGTTTCCCGGACTTGCATGACGATTTCCCGGCGCATCGCTTCATACTCGTAACGCATTCCTTCGGCTTCCCTCTCCGCAATCCTTCCTCGCAACCCCCGCTTGCCCAGCCAGGGGAAAGTCTGCTCCACTTGATAGCGTTTCTCTTCGATTCCGGGAAATCGATCCGCCGCATCCATGCCGCCAAATGTAAACATCGGGTTCGGCAAGGCGCGCTCCTGCGCCGGCTTCTCCCCCATCGCCGCCCACTGCTCGCGGGCTGCCCGCAATTGAGGATTGTCGGCGAGGGCCGCGGCCGCCATTTCCTCCACGGACAACTCCGCCGCGTAACCGGTCGTGCACAACACCATCGCTAAGAAAGACAGCACCTTCATGGCTTATCCCCTACTTCCTGCGGCTTCGCGCAGGCCGAGCCCTCGGACATCGTCCCGCAGATGCACTTCCGGATCATGGGTTCGAACTTCGCCTGCTGCTCCGGCGTAAGAATGGAATGAATCTTGCGGAAATGCCGCAAAGTAGCGCGTTCGGCCTCCAGCAGGGCCTGCACCGACTTCTCCATCGCCGGTTCCAATTCCACTTCGGCGACACCCGGCTCAAAAACCCGGCCTCCCATCTGGCATCGGGCCGCACATTGAAGCGACATGCATTCAATCATGTTCGCGCGATAGGCCGCCGATATGACTTTCAGTTGCTCCCGTTGCTGCTCTGAAAGCTCCAGCTTCCGGCTCAACCACGCCTCGTCATGGACCGGATCCACCTCCGATACAGCTTGCCAACTCACTACCCCCCACGCCGCAATAGCCGCCAACGCCGCCGAAATCAGAGGGATCAAAAGATACTGCTTCATCGCGCACCTCCCTGCACCAGCTTCGCGTAATCGCCCGAAATGGTTCCCAGACGCACGTCCTCGACCGCCTGTCCTCCCCGCAAAATCCCCGCCCCTAAACCTATCCCCAAAGCCAGAATAATCGAGGCTGCCGCCGCTAAAATTTGTTGCCGGAAAAACGAAGGAACCTCTTCCGCCGCCCGAATCCGAGCCCAAACCTTGGCCTCAAAATCCGCCGCCGGCTGAATCCCCCGCCATTGCTTCAAAAGTTTACTCAAATTGTCTTCCGGTTTCATATCCCATTCGCCTTTCTACTAAGTTAAACGTCAACCATCGGAAAAACCCTCGGAGTATTTTTCTGTGTTTCTTTTCTTTTTCTTTTTTTCTTTTGTTGAGGCCTAATCCTCTAGGTTGATTGCACAACCAAAGCCATTGTGGTACATTATCCGCAATATGAAGGAAGCAGCAAATGTATAAGGTAATGGCAGTGGAAATACTCGATGGGTATCGTGTTGCGTTGCTGTTTAATGACGGCACTCGAGGGACAGTTGATCTTTCGAATCTGGCCGGTCACGGGGTCTTCGCATTCTGGAAAGACTATGGCGAGTTTCGAAAGGTAAAGGTTGGATCGACGGGCGAACTTGTTTGGGAAAATCAAGTGGACCTTTGCCCTGATTCCCTCTATTTGAAAGCAACGGGAAAGAAACCTGAGGACGTTTTTCCAGTTCTCAAACACCAACCGGCTCATGCCTGAAATTTCCAGATTTTTTGGGATTGTAATCAAGATGTTTTGGGATGATCACAACCCTCCACATTTCCACGCTTATTACGGCGAAGAGGAAGCCTTAATCGACATCACCACACTTTCGGTCTTCACCGGGCGTCTTTCGCCTCGGGCTCTGGGCCTTGTAATGGAATGGACCTCGCTCCATCAGCAAGAACTATTGAACGATTGGCACAAGGCGAACGAACAGCAACCCTTGGAAAAAATCGATCCTTTAAGATAAGATTTAAGGCACGGGTAAAGATCAAGATTCCGAGGTTCGCAACCGCGGATCCAACGCATCGCGCAAAGCATCGCCCAGAAGATTAAAAGCCAGCACAATTCCAAAAATAGCCAGCGTCACAAACGTCATCTCCCACCAGATGCCCTGCCACAGGCGCAGCCGGGCGCTGCTGATCATCGTGCCCCAGGAAGGCTCGCCCTGCACGCCAATCCCCAGAAAGCTCATGAAAACTTCCGTCCCAATGGATGCCGGAAAGCGCAACGTAAAGGTCACAATGACCACATGAAAAATGTTGGGAAGGATATGATTGAAGATAATCCGAAACGGCCCCATCCCCAGCGCGCGCGCCGCCAGCACATACGGACGCGTGCGGTGCTTCATCACCTCCGCCCGCACCAGCCGGCACAGCCCGACCCAGGTCGTCAGGCCAATGCCCAGGTAGACGCCCATCAACCCCCGCCCCACCACCATCGCAATCGCCAGAATGAACAACAACCCCGGGATCGAGGCGAACGTCGAATAGATCCACACAATCACATCGTCCGTCTTTCCGCCAAAATATCCCGCCAGGCAGCCCAACAAAACCCCAATCGGAATGGCGATCATCGACGTCGCCAGCCCGACTCGAAATGCAATGCGCGTCCCCTGCACCAACCGCTGCAACACGTCGCGCCCCAAACCGTCCGTTCCCAGCGGATGAGCCGACAAAAGATTCGGCGCCTGATACCGCACGCTGAGATTTTGCAGTTGATACGGCGGCGTGCGATCCTGGTACTGGAACCAATAATAGACGCCCTCCCCATACAGCGCCATCGCGGCATATACAGCCACCAACGCGAGGCAGACCAAGGCCAGCCGGCTTTTCCGGAGCCGCCGCCAGGCGTCCGCCCTCAGGCTGATCCCCGGCTCCGGCTTCGATGGTTCAAGCGGCGCGGATTTCATTCAAACCTCACCCGCGGGTCCAGCCGCGCATAAAGGATATCCGTAATCAAATTCGTAACCACAAAAAGCATCGACCCGATCAAAACAATCGCACGCACCACATCGACATCCCGCGAATTGATGGCATTCACGCCCAAATATCCCAGCCCCGGAATTCCAAAGAAGCTCTCCAGCAACAAGCTGCCGGTATATAAAAACGGAATCGCAATCACCACGTTCGTCACCACCGGAATCATCGCATTCTTCAACACATGCTTGAACAAAACCCCCGACCGGCTGACGCCCTTGGCGAAAGCGGTTCGCACGTAATCCCGATACATCTCGTCCAGCATGATCGTGCGATAAAAACGCACATTCACGCCCAGGCCGCTGATGACGCCAATCAGCACCGGCAGCATCAGATACCGCCACGACTCGAACCCCCAAACTGGAAACCACCCCCATTTAAAGGCCAGCCAGTATTGCCCCGCCACGATCCAAACCAGGTAGTTGATGCTCATCAAGGCCACGGAAATAAACACCAGCAGCCGATCCGGAAACCGGTTCCTGAAAAACGCGCACACCAACGAAAGCACCAACGACAAAATCAGCTCAATTACAAAAATCGGAACGGTCAACGCCAACGACGGCCAAATCCCCGCCTTCAACAATTGCGCCACCGGCTGATTCAAACTGCTCGAAATCCCGAAATCGAACCGCACGAGCTGCCGCAGATAAAACACAAATTGCGAATCGAAGAAATGAGCCGTCTTGCGGCGCAGTTGAACACCCTTCAGCTCGAGCACACCGCCCGCAACTTCGATCTCCGGCGCCTTTTCCAATGATTGGAAAATCAGCTCGAATTTTTTCCAATCATTGGAAAAACCGTCCGAAATTTTTCCAATCATTGGAAAAATCGAAACCGATGTCCCCGGTGCAACCCGTCCTTCCATCGTTAGCTTCCAATCGCTGGACGGCTTCAGCGCAAACGCCAGCGGCAAAGGATATCGGCCCGGCGGCAAAGTCAAAACCCCATTCGTCCAGACCGCTCCCCGCACATTTCTGAAAGCGCCCGGCCCATTTCTGAAATCGGCATCCTCCAAGGCGCGCGTCTTCGTCCACGAGCCGAACAGCAGCGGCTTGTTAAAACCGCGCTGCTCGTCGAATTCTTCGAACGCCTTTGGGGTTACATTTTTGCCCAGGATCAATCCCGCTGGACTGCCGCCGACGATGTTGAACAACACAAAGGTAATCAGCACCACGCCGAAGACCGTTGGGATCGTCTGCAAGATTCTGCGCCACAGGTATCGACTCATGAAGCCGGCCCCGGCGGATGGAGATGACAGTTCACGCGATGAGCGCCGCGCTGGGCGGGCGGAGGATCGACTTCCTTGCACACCTTCATGGCGTACGGACAACGGGGATGAAACGGGCAACCTTTGGGCGGATTGGACGGAGAAGGCAGATCGCCCTTGAGCACAATGCGCTTGCGGCCTTCCTCGCCCGGCACGGGCACAGCCGAGATGAGGGCCTGCGTGTAGGGATGCAGCGGATTTTCGATGACTTCATCGGAGGGGCCTTCTTCCACGATTCGCCCCAGATACATCACCGCCACGCGATCCGCCACATGCCGCACCACGCTCAAGTCGTGCGAGATGAACAGATACGACAGAGAGTATTTCTGCCGCAATTCCATCATGAGATTGATGATTTGAGCCTGGATGGAAACGTCCAGCGCGCTGATCGGCTCGTCGCAAACAATAAATTCCGGCCGCACCGAAAGGGCGCGGGCAATACTGATCCGCTGCCTTTGCCCGCCGGAAAACTCGAACGGATAACGATGCAGCATGGCTCGATCCAAGCCCACGTCGCTCAACAGGCGCAACGCAGACTCTTCCTTCGAACCTTCCATTAACCCATGCTCCTCCATGCCTTCGGTCAGGATGTCCAACACGGTCATACGTGGATTGAGCGACGAATACGGGTCTTGAAAGATCATCTGCCGACGCCGGGCCAACAAACGAGCCTCGGCCGTGGAGTGACGATGCGAGAGGTCTTTTCCATCGAAAACGATCCGGCCTTCCCTGGCCTGTTCAAGCCCCATGATCGCGCGTCCGAGCGTCGTCTTGCCGCACCCCGATTCGCCAACCAGTCCCACCGTCTCGCCGCGCCTGATAAAAAGGCTCACCCCGTCCACGGCCTTGATATGTCCGCGCACCCGCGAAAACACGCCGCGCACAATCGGAAACCAGACCCGAAGGCCTTCGATTTCCAGCAGCGTATTTGATTGTACAATGGATTCCATTCTATGGATTGCCATTCTTGTTCATGAATTCAGCCGGCGAGACCATATGGATTTCGCGATACTTCCCCAAATTCAACAAATGCTTGTCTCCCGAAATTATATAATCGACCGAAGCGGCAACGGCCGCCTCGAGAATCATGTTGTCATCCGGATCGGCTTTCACCGTCTCGATGCGGCATGTTGGACAAACCATTTCAAAAGTGTCCGCAAAAAGAGCCAGCGTCTGCAAAACGTGTTCGGGCTTCAACCCGAATTTCGGACGGAGCAGGACCTCTTCCACTTCCTGCAAGATGGCTTGCGTAACAAAGTTGGTCAAGCTGCCCTGGGCCGCCCGATGAAGAATTTCACGGGCATGCCCTCCAAACAACACGCCGGAGGCCAAAACGTCGATATCGCAAACGATCTTCAAGAACGATCACGCTTTTGTTTGCGAACGCTCCGGATGGCGCCGTTTACGTCTTCTGGTTTGAGCTTATTCCGCCTGGAAAGACCGTCGCCCAAAGCAAAAAGCCGTTCCCATTTCTTCTGCTTCTGTACGTAATTCCTTGCCGCTTCGCGAAGCAGCTCCGACCGGCTTCGCGATTCCTTTTTAGCCTCGGCATCGATTTCTTTCAACAAGGCGTCCTGAAACGAAATATTGACGGTCACATTACCCATACATTCACCTCATGTTGCGATGCCAATATACAAACCTTGTATGGCCTGTGTCAATGAGGCCAACTGCAATTTTTCAGCAAAACGGCGATCTAAACCGCGTCGCTGCATGCGAACCCTCTCCAGCCCGATTTCTCTTCGCCTTCTTTGAACGCGCAATCCCCCCCCATCACACTTCGCGAAGTGTGATGGGGGGTTATGGACGACCTAGTCACCGGTTTTCTTTGTTTGAAAGATCACTTCGTCAACCGCTGTTTTGGGATGCGAGCCGTTTTCACGTCGCTATGGTTTGTTGTTTTTTTCCCCTTCCGGGTCGATCAGAAAACAGGCCGCTTCGTGTTCTTCCCCGCACGGATAGAGCGGCGGGACTTCGGCGGGGCAACGCCAAAAAGCGAAGGGGCACCTATCGCGGAACGGGCACCCGGAAGGAATGCTCAACGGCGACGGGACTTGTCCTTTGATCGCGGGCAGGCGGTCGGTCTTGCGATAAAGCCTCGGCATGGCCTTGAGCAGACCCTGCGTGTACGGATGCCGGGGGTGCTCAAAAATCTCCTTTCGAGGCCCCTTCTCCACCAACTTGGAGGCGTACATGACGTGCACCCGGTCGCAGACGTTCCACACCACGCCCATGTCGTGCGTGATCAATAGAATCGCCGTCTTCCGGCTCTTCATCTTGAGCAACAAATCGAAGATCTGGGCCTGCACCGTCACGTCCAGCGCCGTGGTGGGTTCGTCGGCAATGACCAACTCCGGGTCGAGCATCAACGCCATCGCAATCATCACGCGCTGGCGCATGCCGCCGGAAAGTTGAAACGGATAGGCGTCCATGCGAGCCGCCGGATCGGGGATTCCGACTTTGTCCAGCCATTCCACGCTGGTCCGCCAGGCTTCTTTCCGGCTGACGGGACGGTGAAGCATCAGCGTCTCCATCAATTGCCCGCCCACGCGATGCAACGGCGACAGGGCGGACATCGGCTCCTGGAAAATCATGCTGATGGCGGAGCCCCGGATCGATCGCATTTCCTGTATGGGCAGCGACAACAAATCGCGGCCCCGATGCACAATCCGGCCCGACGCCACGCGGCCCGGCGGCGAAGGGATCAAGCGCAACACGCTGAGCGCGGTCACGGTTTTCCCGCAGCCGGATTCGCCTACCAGTCCAAGCACCTCGCCCTCGTTCACATGGAACGAGACCCCGTTGACGGCGCGTACTTCGCCGTCATCGGTATCGAACGAGACCCGGAGGTCTTCTATGTCGAGCACATGCGCCATGCCTTACTCCAAACGACTCGCCTTCCGAGGATCGAAGGCGCTACGCACGCCTTCGCCAATAAATACGCCCAAAAGCATCACCACAAATAGCGCCAAGGACGGATATAACACCAGCCACCAGGCCCAACTAAATTCCTGAGCCTGCGACAGCAGTTCGCCCCAGCTCGGAGTCGGCGGCGGCAGGCCGAAACCTAAATAATCCAGCGCCGCCAGCGACCCGATCGCGCCCACCAACAAAAACGGAAAGAACGTAATCAACGGAACCAGCGCATTCGGAAGAATGTGGCGGAAAATAATCTTCCGCGACGGCAAGCCCATACACCGGGCCGCTTCGACAAACGGCAGCTTGCGCAGGCGAAGAAATTCGGCGCGCATGTAATACGAAATGCCGATCCAGTTGAAAATCCCATAGACCACCAACAACAAAAGGAAGCTTTGCCCATAAACGGACCCCAGCAAAATCATGATGTAAAGAAATGGCAGGGACTCCCAAATTTCGATCGTGCGCTGTCCGATCAAGTCAATGCGACCGCCATAATATCCCTGCACAGCGCCAATCAGCGTCCCCAGCACCATCGCGGCGATAACCAGCAGAATACCGAAGGTCATCGACGTCCGCAGCCCGTAGAACAACCGCGCCAGCACGTCGCGCCCGGCGCTGTCGAGTCCGAACGGGTGCCCCGTCACCGGGCGAAACGGGAAGCGGACTTCCTCCCGGTCGAAACGCACTCGATAAGGACGGCCATCCAAAGCCAAATTCAACTCGTCCGCCGCACCTTCAAAGCGTACCCGAACCCGTTCGGTCACCTGCTGCCGGGTTTCAGGAGCAAGCCGCGACCAAAGAGCGTCCGGTCCCGTCATCAGCACTAAATTCGTCGAGAAAATCAAAGATTCCGACTGAAGCGTTGCCATGCCGCTCTCCCGCAAAGTCACCCGGACCGTTCGAGGCGGCTGGGCGCGCGGGCGAAAAGGCGATAACGCAAGAATCGCCTTCTTACCGAATGCCGATGAGGCGGTCGCCTGAAAAGCCGGCGCAGCATTATTGGCGAAACGCTGTTGCACAGCCGCGCGAAACTCCACGGGGACCGCGAATAAATCGTCGAGTCTCAGCCCCTCCAATTCGGATTCCGGCTTGTCGAAAAAGAAGCCGGCTGAAACAGGGCGCGCGAGGGTCCCGTCGCTGCGAAGATCCACCGTCCCCACCCGGGGCTCCGGAACGAAAACCGCTTTCACTTTCTTCGCCAGAACGATTCGATCGGGCCGGATGATTTCCATCGGGCCGTACGGAACCAGCGGCCAAACGAGGCGATTCTCCGGATGACCGAGAAACTCCGGTTGCGTCGCCAGCTCCTTATAATCGGGTCGGGTCATGCGGCCGCTGCCGGTGAAGGTGCTCTCGGGATAAAAACGAACGATCGGAAAATACCATTGCCCGTTAAAATGTACGGCCAACGGCTTGTCGTTGCACAACACCTCGGCGCACAAGCTGATTCCATACATGACCAGCAGAATCCACAGCGACCACCAGGCGCGCTTCAACTCCCGGAATCGCCGCAGGCGTTTCCGCGTGACCGGGTCCAGCCAAGTCGATGGATGAAATAATTTCATTTATGAAAACTGATGCGGGGATCGATCAACACATAACAGAAATCGGATAGAATCCGTCCCAGAAGCCCCAGAATGGACGTCGTGGCCAAAATGCCCATAAACACCATGTAATCGCGGCCGACAATCGCTTCGAGACTAAGCAACCCCATGCCCCGAATTTCAAAAACTTTTTCGATGAGCACCGATCCTGCAAACATGATCGTCAGCACGCCGCCGAACCCTGTCGCGATCGGAACGAGCGCATTTCGAAAGGCATGCCCCCAAATCGCGCGGCGCAACGTACCGCCCTTGGCGAGAACCGTCCGGATGTAATCCTGGCCAATTTGCTCCATCAGCGAGTTCTTCATCAGCAGCGTCAGCACGGCAAAACCTCCGATGACGTAGCAGAGCACCGGCAGAAACATGTGCATGAAGATATCCTTGGCCTTGTCCATCGGAGAGAGCAGATCGAAATGGGCCGAATAAAAACCGGCCACCGGGAAAATATCCCAGAAGCCTTCGGTCGTCCCCGAGAAAAACATCTTCAACAACATGCCGAACGCAAACGCCGGTATGGCGTACCCCACGAAAACGATCACACTGGAAATCATATCGAATCCGGAGCCGTGCTTGAGCGCCTTGGCGATGCCTAACGGGATACAGATCAGATAACTCAGCAGAAAACCCGTGATTCCAAACGTCAAAGAAACCGGGAAGCGCTGCACGATCAATTGCCAGACCGTTTTATTGGGATACATGAAGGATTCCACGCGCAGGCCGATCCGGTCGTGCACCAGCCACTTCCAATAGCGTTGGGGCAAAGGCTTATCGAAGCCAAAATGAGCTTCCAGCGCCTTGCGTTGCTCCGGCGAAATCGATGCCCCCTGTGAAGGGCCCCTCGCCATGTTCCCCTCGCCGATTCCCTTCATGCGCATGACCATCTGCTCCACCGGCCCGCCCGGCACTACCTGGCACAGGGCAAAACAAATGAACGTGATCCCGAGGAAGGTCGGGATCATGAGCAGCAAGCGACGAATAAAATAGGCTAATCTATCCATGTTTCAACGGGCGCTCTGTTGTTATTCGATTTGTTGGAGGAAACCTTCTCAGGGAGAAAACATCGTACGGAAAACAGTTTTTTGTCCATCGAGCTGTAAAGCTCTTCGATCTACCCACGGATTCCCTTTACTCCACTAATTTGATATGAGAGAGAGACTTGGCAGATTTCTCAAAGGTGGCCACTTCATCCGCACCTCCGATCAAATATTGTTGATGAATCACCCGATCCACAAAGCCCGGATTAGCGCGAGCCAGCCTCGCAAGGGCAAGGATCTTCGAAGCTTCCCCCAAACATTCGACGGCCTCCCAGTCAAATAAACTCTTCAACGCAGCCAGCGCATCCGCTTTGGAAACGCCGTAATGATGCTGAAGAGCATAATACGACTCCGCCACAACAAGATCAGAAACGATAGCTCTCCCCGATTGTTCTTTCAAGCGCATCATCAGGTGCAAAGCAGACTCGGCCAGCTCCCGCGGTTCGCCACAGATCAATCGCACGACAACGGAGGTATCTAATCCTATTTTCATAGCTTGCGATCCTGGGCAATACCCCGCGCAATGCTCTTACGGATTGACTCCATATCATGGCGCCCTTTTGCGTTCTTCGCATACTTGTTCAGACAACCAAACCAGGCAGGCGTTGATTCCTCCGCTTTCGTCCGTCGGAAATTATCAGGCGCTTTTGCAACTTCCGGCTTCTCCACCCAATCCTGGAACAAACCGATGGCTACCTCGCGAACGGCACGGCCTTCCAATGCGCTTTTGGCTTTGACCTTGCGGTAAATATCGTCAGGAATATCGATTGTTGCTTTCATGCTTACAATATAACCGTATTACTGTATTACCGTCAAATAGCAAAGAATACTTTCGAAGAGGCGCTCAGCGGCGTGAGAGCCCTACCCACGACAAAGAAAGGCAGGGACGCGACTCTGCTCGCGTCCATGCTTCAAAGAGGCAACCAGCAGCGAAGCCATTGTCCAACTTTAGCCCTATTTTGCTCCGCTCTTGAACACTTCATCGAACACCAGCTTCGCCGGTTTGCGCGGCAGGGCAGAGCCCGTTTCCATCGCTTGTTCGAAATCGGCGACGGCGTCTTCGTCGTGCCACCAGAGCCAGTAGGCGGCGCGTTCGTCGCCGTATTTGCCCAGAACCGTCGGAGGCATGCCGAATTTGTTCCAGTACAGGAGCCGACGATAATTCAGGTTCCAGAGCAGAATGTACGGGACATCCGCGCTGATCAACTGGTCGATCTCCCGGACAATTTCATGCCGTTCGGCCACATCGAAAATGGTTCGTTGTTTGGCAATCAGTTCGTCGACCTTGGGGTTCTTGTACCCCGTGATATTTTGTCCCGACGGGCGATCCGCCTCGGTCGAAAGCCACATCGATTCGGGATTCTTGAAAATGCCGGCGCTCCAGGAGGCCCAGGTCATGTCGAAATTATACGTGTCCATGTCCTTGCTCCAGGCGGCCCAATCCTTTTTAACGATCTCGATCTTGATGCCGACATCCTTCAAGTCTTCTTCGTAGATGGCCAGGAATTTATCTTCGGTGGCGGAACGCGCCAGGAACCGGATGACAAACGGCTTCCCCTCTTTCTCCAGCAGGCCGGTCTTCGGATTGGCGGCCCATCCGGCTTCGGCGAGAAGCTTGCGGGCCTGCTCCTTGTCGTAAGCATACATCGTGTTTCGGCACGGGTTGTCCTTGCTGTAGAGATCTTCAAAATAGGAACGCTGCAGGAAATAGGCGTCGTACATCAAAGTTCGGTTCATCTTTTCGCGATTGAGCAAAAAGGCCAGCGCCTGTCGAATTCGCACATCGTCGAAGGGCGCGCGGCGCAAGTTGATGGCAAAGCCTTGAAACCCTATGGGGTTGTAGTTGTAGACCGCCTGTTTGACGATCCAATTCTTGTCGAACTTTTCGCCAGAGGTCTGTGTGGCCCAACGATGCGCGGCATAGACCGGATAATAATCGATCTCGCCTTTCTTGAAGGCTTCGAAGGCGTTGTCGTCTTCCATGAAGAACCGATATTTCAGCCGCTCGAAATTGCCGATGCCCATGGCGCGCGGGCGATCTTTCGCCCACCAATCGCCGCGCCGCTCCAGCAGCACATAGAAGCCTTCCTTCAATTCCCCCAGCTTGTACAGGCCGGAGACCACGGGGAACTCGAAGTTGATCTTGTTGAAATCGGCTTTTTCGTAAGCGTGCTTAGGAAGGATTTGCAGACCGGCCAAAGCCATCAGGTTTTCCCAGTGGACTTCCTTCGCAGTGAAGCGAATGGAATGCTCGTCCACGACTTCGGGCGGCTGAAAACGCTCCAGCGCGATCTTGTGCGGACCCGTCAGGTTCTTGGGGTCGAGCACGGTCTCATACGTCCATTTCACATCCTCAGGCGTGACCGGTTTGCCGTCGCTCCAGCGCGCCTCGGGATCGATCCAAAACGTGAAGGTTTTTTTATCGTCGGAAATCGTCCAACGATGGGCCAGTCCCGGATCGAATTCGAGCGTCAGCGGATGCTGTGAAAGCAAGGTTTCGTACATCGCGCCGAACAGCTCCGCCGAGGTGACGGTTTGATCGAGGTAATAATTGAAGCTCTTTGTATAAGGCCCGGCCGAGATCACAAACTCCCCGCCCACCACGGCATCGGGACTCGCGAAGGGATTCGGCCCTTCTTTCCACCCCTCCTTAGGAAACGTCTCGTCCCCCATCGCAATACCCGTCAACAATACACCGAGAACCATTATTTTAAGTTTCATAGCATCCCTTCCGCCAATGAAGATTTTTTAACCACGAATGAACACGAATAGACACGAATATAGGACAGATTCAAAATCTTTAATTCGTGTTTATTCGTGTTCATTCGTGGTTACTTTCCACTCCGCCCGCTGAACCGTATCCACTTTATAGTATTTAAACATACCATACGGAAAATCGTGATACTTATAATTCTTCAACCATTGATGGTGAAGCACGTAGGCTAAGGGGTTGGAAGTGAAGATCCAGGGGGCGTCCTCCACCACCAAATCGGCCATTTGGCGATACAGCTCCGTACGCTCCGGTCCGTCGGTCAAGGTGCGGGCCTTTTCGTAGAGCTGATCGAATTGGGGATTGGAGTAATTGGCTCGATTGGGTCCCGGCGAGCTGTTGGGGCTGTAAAAGAGCTGCAGGAAATTCTCGGCATCAGGATAATCCGCAATCCAGGACAGATTAAACATCTGCGCCTGGCGGCGTTCCAGCTTCTCGAAGAACGAAGGCCGGTTGTTGTAGCTGGGCCGGATCACGATCCCAATGCGCTCCATGAAATGGGCAAACAACTCCACGGCCTGCCGGAATTCGGGATTGTCGGCCGAGCCAATTTCCAGGGTCAATTGCAGGCGTCGGTCGGTCGCAGGATCTTTCCCCTCAGGATATCCGGCCTCGGCGAGTAACTTCCGGGCGCGGTCCAAATCGAAGGAGAATGGCGCTTCTCGATCCGAGTAGCCGGCCACGCCGGGAGGAATCGGGCCGTTCGGGCGGCGCACGCGGCCGCTTTGGAATTGAATCCAAGCCTCGGTATCGAACGCACAGGACATCGCCTGGCGGAGCTTTTTGTTGCGGCCTACGATGGGATCGTCCATGTTGAAGCCGGTAAAATACACATCCAACGTCGGCGCCGTGATCAACTCAATCCCCCGCTCTTCCAAGTCGGCATTCAGTTGCCGGGCTTCGTTAAAAACGGCATCCCAATTATCGCGCGCGATTTCTGCCGATTCCAAGCCGCCCGTCAGGAACATCAGCCACGACGTAGAGGCGTCTTCGACCACGTACTGTACGATGCGATCGAGAAATGGGACCTGCCGCCCGGCATCGGACAGCAACTCAGAAGAATCGCCGGGAGCTGCCGATGAAGGGAATAGCTCCACGCGCCCGGTTTCCTTCCATTTGGGATTTCGGACGAACTCATAGCGATAATTCTGTCGGTAGCTTTGAAGAATAAAGGGGCCGGTCCCGACTGGATGATTCACAAACTCCCGCCCATAATGCTCCACGGCCTCGCAAGGAACCGCCACGACATAGGGCATCGCCAACACCCAAAGCAACTGGGGATACAACCCCTTCAACCGGAATTGCAGCGTGTATCGGTCCAAGGCCCGCAGCCCTTCCACGTCGCGGGCATAATCCGTCGGTTCGGGACCGGATGAAGCGGCCCTGAATTCATCGAGTCCAACAATCCGGTTGTTGAAAGTCCAGTATCCCGACGAAGCATTCTTGGCATCGGCCAAGCGTTTGATCGAATAGACAAAATCTTCTGCCGTCAGTTCCCGGCCCTTGCCCGCTGTGGCCGCAAAGCAGGGATCGTCCTGGAAAAACAGGCCTTTTCGAATTCGGAAGGTATAAGTCAACCCATCGGCGGACACTTCAGGAAGCGCCTCGGCTAACAAGGGCTCCACGCAATAAGGACGTTCGAGATAGGCGTATTGAAGCAAACCTTCATAGACTTTGCTGATAGCCAACGAGGACGCCACGTCTCCTGCTTTAACGGGATCGAAACCGCGGATGCGGGCGGCCGCGCCGTAGTAAACAGCCTCGCCGCGGGTCTCGGGTTGATGCAGAGCCGAACGGCCGCAGCCAGCGGCTAAAAGAAGAATCAAAAATACAAGCAAACATCGAACAACCAACATCGAACATCGAACATCGAACGAAGGAAAATATCGGCCTTTCGTTCGATGTTCGATGTTTCTTTCCGTCTTGGATAAAAAACAAAGCACCCCTTCGCGTAGAACACGAAGGGGTGCTTTTGAATTATTCATCCTGAACAGGCCGTCAGGGCTGAGGCGTTTCTTCCACAGGCGCCGCAACGGGGGCGGCCACCGGCTCGGCGACAGGAGCTTCCACGACCGGCGCCGGCTGCGCCGGCGCAACGGAGCCCTGATCGTCAAACGGCGCGCCCGGCAACGTCGGAGCGCCGGCAGACGGAGCCGAGGCAGGCGCCCCACCCATCGGGGCCGGTTGTTGAGGGGCAGCCATCGGAGCGGATTGGCTCATCAGCGATTCCCGTCCGCGCTTGCCGGAAAACACAATTCCCAGCAACAGCGTATTCGCCAGGAATATCACCGCCAGGACAATCGTCATCCGCGTCAGGACATTTCCGGCCCGGGACCCGAACAACGTCTCGCCCACACCCGACCCAAAAGCCAGTCCGAGTCCTTCACTTTTGGTTTTCTGAACGAGGATAAGCACAATCAACAGGAAGCTAACAATCACTTCCACGGCCACTAAAACGGCAGTTAATATTCCCATAATCCAACCCGCACTTTCTTATTAAAACGCGCCTTGAACAATTTCGATGAACGACCGCGGCTCAAGGCTGGCGCCGCCGATCAATCCGCCGTCGATGTCCGGCATGTGGAACAATTCCTTCGCATTCGAAGCTTTCACGCTTCCACCATACTGAATTCGGACGGACTGTGCAACATGCTCGTCGGAAATCGCCTTCAGGATGCCGCGGATAAAAGCATGCACATCCTGCGCCTGCTGCGGCGAAGCGGTCTTGCCCGTGCCGATGGCCCAGACGGGCTCATAGGCGACGACGGTGTCGAGCAATTCCTTGGAGCTCAAGCCCGCGAGACTGCCGCGCACCTGCTTTTCGATCACTTCTTCGGTCTTGCCGGATTCGCGCTGCTCCAACAGTTCGCCCACGCAAACGATCGGGTGCAGGTTGGCCGCCAAGGCCGCCTTGGTCTTCTTGTTGACGATCTCGTCGGTCTCATGGAAGTACTGGCGGCGTTCGCTGTGGCCCAGAATGACGTAATGGCAATACAGTTCGCGAAGCATCTCGGCAGAGACTTCGCCGGTGAAGGCGCCGGATTTTTCCCAGTGCATGTTCTGCGCGCCTACATCGATATGCGTGCCGGTCACTGCATCGGCCACGGCCTTCAAGGCGGTGAACGGAGGACAAAGCACCACGTCGACCTTTTTGCATTCGGCCAAATCCCGCTTCAAACCTTCCACGAGCGACAGGGCATCCGCCACTGTCTTATTCATCTTCCAATTACCTGCTACAATCGGTTTACGCATTTGAATCCGATCCTTTCACTAATTATTTATCTGTCAAAGCCACCACGCCCGGAAGCTGCTTGCCTTCGAGAAATTCGAGGCTGGCGCCGCCGCCGGTGCTGATATGGGTCATCTTGTCCGCCAGACCGCTCTTGTTGACCGCGCTGACGCTGTCGCCGCCGCCGACGATGCTCAGGCACTTGGTCGCCGCAATCGCCTGGGCCACCGCCAGAGTCCCAGCCGCAAAGGGCTTCATCTCGAAGCACCCCATCGGGCCGTTCCACACTACGGTCTTCGCCTTGGAAATTTCGTCGGCAAACAACTGGGCGGACTTCGGGCCGATATCCAGGGCCATCCAGCCGTCCTTGATGTTTTCGCCGACCGTTTCCGTGCTCGCATTGGCGTCGAACTTGTCCGCGATCACGTTGTCGACCGGCAGGAGCAACTTGACGCCCGCCGCCTGCGCCTTGGTCAGGATGTCCTTGGCGAGCTCGATCTTATCTTCTTCCACCAACGACTTGCCGGTAGCAAAGCCCTTGGCGCGATAGAAGGTGTAGGCCATCGCCCCGCCGATGATCAAGGCGTCGACTTTTTGCAAAAGATTGGTAATCACGTTGACCTTGTCGCTGACCTTGGCCCCGCCCAGAATGGCGACAAACGGTTTTTCGGGATTGGAGAGCGCGCGGCCCATGTAATCGATTTCCTTTTCCATCAGGAAACCGGCGGCGTTCTCTTGGAAAAACTTGCAAATGACGGCGGTCGAAGCGTGGGCGCGATGCGCGGTGCCGAAGGCATCGTTGACGTACAAATCGCCCAATTCGGACAGTTCCTTCGCAAAGGCGGCCTGCTTGGCCTTCATTTCCGCCTTGGCGGCTTTTTTCTGCTCTTCCGTGGCGTCGTCCGCCAGTTTGGCCTTGCCCTCTTCCTCTTTATGGAAGCGCAGGTTTTCGAGCAGAAGAATATCGCCCGGCTTGAGATTGGCTGCCAGGTTCTTAACTTCAGGACCGACGCAGTCCGAAGCGAACGCCACAGGACGTCCCATGATCGCGGTCAAACGGTCCGCCACCGGCTTCAAACTGAATTCCGGCTCCGCCTTGCCGCCCTTGGGACGGCCCAAATGACTCATCAAGATCAACGACGCGCCTTGATCGAGTGCATACTTGATGGTGGGAAGCGCGGCTGTGATACGGGTATCGTCCGCCACCTTGCCGTCCTTGACCGGCACGTTGAAATCTACGCGGATCAAAACCCGCTTACCCTTCAAATCCACATCTCGAATAGTCTTCTTGTTCATCTGGCATCCTCCCCCGGGTAGGTATAAACCCGCCGGGAATCCTGGGATCCCCGGCGGGTCATCAAACATAAGAAACGATCGACTTACTTCTGAGCCATGAGCACCATCAGGTCGACGCACTTGCAGGAATAACCCCACTCGTTGTCGTACCAGGACACGACTTTGACGAAGTTGTCGTTGAGCTGAATGCCGGCTTTGGCATCGAACACGCTCGTGCAGGTCTCGCCGATGAAATCCGACGAAACGACTTCGTCTTCCGTATAGCCCATGACGCCCTTCATGGTCGTCTCGGAAGCCTTCTTCATCGCCGCCTTGATCTCGTCATACTTGGCCGGCTTCGCCAGACGGCAGGTCAGATCGACCACGGACACGTCCGCTGTAGGAACGCGGAAGGCCATGCCGGTCAATTTGCCGTTCAATTCGGGAATGACTTTGCCCACGGCCTTGGCCGCGCCCGTGCTGGACGGAATGATGTTGAAGCCCGCGCCGCGACCGCCGCGCCAATCCTTCTTGGAAGGACCGTCCACGGTCTTCTGCGTCGCCGTCGTCGCATGGACGGTGGTCATCAGACCTTCGACGATGCCCCAGTTGTCGTTCAAAACCTTGGCCAGAGGGGCCAGGCAGTTCGTGGTGCAGGAGGCGTTGGAAACGATCGTTTCGCCATTGTACTTGTCCGCGTTGACGCCCATGACGAACATGGGGGCATCCTTCGACGGGGCGGAAATCAGCACCTTCTTGGCGCCGGCCTTGATGTGCACTTCGGCCTTGCCCAAGTCGGTGAACAAACCCGTGGATTCGAGAACGATCTCAGCGCCGCAAGCGCCCCAGGGAATCTTCTCCGGTTCTTTTTCGGCATAGACGTTGACCGTCTTGCCGTTGACGACGAATTTGCCGTCCTTGATTTCAGCCGTTCCTTTGAAGCGGCCGTGCACGGTGTCGTACTTGAGCATATACACCATGTATTCGGCGTCGATAAAAGGATCGTTAATGCCGACGACTTCCACCGCGGGATTCTTCAGCGCCGCGCGGAAAAACAAGCGGCCGATGCGGCCGAACCCGTTAATACCAACTTTGATTGCCATTGAGTCTCCTCCTCATTCTGTACTAATTTCTTATTATCTTCCAAACCACTGTGATGGATTTACAGGAAACCATAAACGGAGCGCATACACTAAACGAAGGCCTTCCACCCGTCAATCATCGAGATTGCTTTTTGTTGGGGCGCCCGGGAACTCGACTGAAGGATCCGGAAGACCACCGACTTACGCCGGCGGCCACGCAGCCGCCATCCGCAAGGTCCAACATATTTCTTGACATATTCCTCTCATTTCCATAGTTTACCACCATCTTTTGAACAAGGAGCCCTTTTTTATACGGTAGAACATGCTGGTGGCGCCTTCCATTCAACGAGCGGCAATCGACTCATGGCCCATTAAATTTTCCGGCCTGCCGGCTCGCGTTGTCAATAGCGTATCCCCCTCCAACGTCCAAACGGTCGGCGATCTGCGAAACTTGTCCGACTCGGAGTTGATGCAGTTTCGAAGCCTCGGACGGATCTCGCTTCGGCACATCCACGATTTTTTCGAGCTTTGCGCCCAGATCGAACAGGGACGCCAATGCTTCAACGCGCTCGACGAAATCCTCAAGCTGTTTCTCGATGAAGAGGAATATAAGGTATTGATCGCCCGCTATGGCTTTGCCAGCGGACGAACCCTCATCACGCGCAATACCGTAACGCTCCAGGAAGTCGGCAATGCCGAACACAAAACCCGCGAACGAATCCGGCAGATTCAAGACGTGGCGCTGCAGAAGCTTTCCAGCCGGCTGGCCACCGTCTGCCTGCATCCGTTTTTCAATTATGCGCACCGGCTTCTCGACCGCTATGCCCAAGTAATCGCCGCCGAGGAGCTGGCCCCTCGCCGAAACGATCCGGTCTTTTCGACCCATAACCCTTGCGGCGTTTTTCTTTTGCTATGCGACCTGCCGGAATCATGCCTGTTCATGTATCGCGACTTTTTTTCATCCGTACCCGTCTGCGCCATCAGCCTGCTGGAAGAATCGGCGCTGCGCTACTTGAACGCCCAAAACCGGCCGGTCGGCATCGACGAGTTGATCGGGCAGCTGCCGCCCCTTCCGGAATTGAAAAGCATCGAACAAACCAAACGAGTCGCCTGCATGGTCTTGGACCATTATCCCAACGTTGGAAGCACCACCGACAATCGCTTTTTCGTTTACGATCAGGGCGCTCAGCCGTTTCTGCTGGAAATCATGAACACCCTGAACCGGCCTGCGCATTATCGAATGGTAACCAACGCCTTCAACGACCGCTTGAAACCCCAAAGCCGCAAGGGAGCGGGGTACATCCTGGAACAGCTTAACGTGCTATCCCAATGCACGCGCGTGGACCGAGGGGTATACGATCTCAAGCCGGAGCTGTGAAGAGGCCAAAGGCTAAAGTCCAAAGGCCAAAGTCCAAGGTCCAAAGGCTGGAATTTGGGCTCGGGTTATACCTTTTCTTGTCTTTGGCTGTAAAACACGATAATTTCATGCCGCATACGACGGATATACCGGAATCAGGGGGGACCGCCGGCAATAGCCGGTGGCTTTTTTGTCGGGCGCCCAAGGAACCCCAACTCATAATATGAAGATCATAGACAAATATCTTTTGCGTACGTTGGGAACGCCGCTGACCTACTGCTTGATAGGCTTCAGCATGATCTTCGTCATTTTCGACTTGTTCGACAATTTTTCCGATTTCATGGAGGCCAACACCTCGTTTCTCGACATCCTGAAGTATTACCTGTTCCTTTTCCCTGCCATCATCTCCTTCATCGTGCCGATTTCACTCCTGCTGTCCGTGCTGTATGCGTTGTCCACCCTGACGCGAAGCAACGAATTGACGGCCATGCGCGCCAGCGGCGTCAGCCTGTATCGGCTGATGGTCCCCTTCCTGACCGTCGGCTTGAGCTTCAGCGTGGCGGTAGGCGTCATCAACGAAACAGTCGCCCCTTGGTCGACTTACTGGAAAGATCAGTTCCTCCAAATCCAAGGCCACGAAGGCGAAACATCGATTCATGCGGCCTTCAACATCGCCTACAAAAACGATGCCGATCGCCGCATCTGGTGGATCGGGGAATTCAACACCCAAACGTTCGACATGAAAAACGTCATCGTCACCCAGCAGCGGCTGGACGGAATCGACGAATACAAAATTCAAGCCAAGGAAGGCCGCTGGCTGGACGGCCGCTGGTGGTTTCAGGAGCTCTCGGTTCAAAATTATACCCTCGACGGACAACCCATGGGCGCGCCCAAATTCGAATTGAACCGGGAGTTGACCGGCTACGCGGAAACGCCCCGCATCTTCATGGCCGAAATTAAAGATCCCCAGTTTTTTTCGTCCCTGGAATTGTGGAATTACGTTCGGGCCAAAAATCTTTCGGACGACCGGCTGGCCCGCTACATGACCGACCTCCACAGCCGTCTGGCCATGCCGTGGACGTGCCTGATCGTCATGCTGCTCGGCATTCCCTTTGGCGTGCACACCGGACGCAAAGGCGCGTTTCTCGGGATTGTCTTCGCCTTAAGCCTCTTCTTCGGATTTTACGCCATGAGCAACCTGTGCGTCGCCCTGGGAAAAAACCAGACGCTGCCGCCCTTGGTTGCGGGATGGCTGCCCAATGTTTTCTTCTTCGTGGTCGGCAGCGTCATGATCAACCGCCTAAGGTAAAAAACCCTGGCCGATTCCGTGCATGCCGTTTGACAAGCCTACAGGCCAGTGCTATGATTTTATATAGAAATTTTTCATCATACTAGGGATAAGAATTGAGCAACTATGAAGTCTGCCGAGGCCAATAAAACAAGCGATTGCCCGCACTTCAAACAACCCGTGGATCTCTTTATTGGCAATAATGACGAGGCGGTCCACCAACCCGATTCCTTTAGAGTTTGCCCCCTCGGCATGCAATTAACGTCTCCCCGAAGCATTCCCGCCTTCGAAATATTGAGCTTTACCATCGATGTACCCGAAGACAATGGTCAATTGCGTCAGATCGATTGCTGCGGAGTGGTCGTTAATTGCCAGCCTGAAAAGGACAGCGAACTCTTTCGTATCTGGATCAAGTTCATCGATATGACTGAAAAAGATCGCCAAAGTATTCACCAAATCGCCAAAACCTCCAAACACTTATGCCCCTATTGCGAGAACTTCTAGCCAAGGCCGTCGCTCTGGGCGCGTCGGATATTCACCTTAAATCCAACAAGCCGCCCATCTTTCGTATTCACGCCGAGTTGATCGACGGCGACCCCCAAGTGCTGGAAGTGGAAGACGTCCGCTTGATGGTAGAAAGCATTTTGCCTCCGTATCTGCGGGCTCGCTTCGACGAGGAACACCAGGCGGATTTCTCCCTGGCCGAAAAGGACATCGGACGGTTCCGCGTCAATGCCTTCATGAGTTCAGGCATGTGCACCGTCGTTTTCCGACATGTGAAATCCAAGATCCCCAATTTTCAGGATCTCCATCTCCCCGCCATTTTGGAGAAGCTGGCGTTGTCGCCCCGGGGCATCATGCTGGCGGCCGGCACGACGGGCTCAGGCAAATCTACGAGCCTCGCCGCCGTCATCAACCATATTAATCACAACGAACGCCGCCGCATCATCTCCATCGAGGATCCCGTCGAATATGTCTTCGAGGACATTCAATCGGTCATCTCCCAGCGGGAAGTCGGCCTCGACACCCTTTCGTTCCATGCCTCGCTGAAGTCCGTGCTCCGGCAGGATCCGGACGTCATCATGATCGGTGAAATGCGCGATGCCGAAAGCTTCATGGCCGCCCTGTCGGCGGCGGAAACCGGCCACTTGGTCCTAAGCACGCTGCACACCGGCACCGCCGCGCAGGCAATACCCCGTATTCTGGACTTTTTCCCCGCCAGCGAACGCGATCAACTGCGCATGGCGCTGGCCGACAATATGCGCGCCGTGTTCTGCCAGCGGCTGATCCCAGCCGTCAAAGGCGGCGTCCGCCCCGCCGTCGAGATTATGATCAACACCCCGACCGTCCGAAAGTTGATCGAAAAAAATTTGCTCGAAAAATTGCCGGCCGGCATTGAAACCGGCGGCGAAGACGGCATGCAGACGTTCAACCAGGCAATTTTCAAACTGATCAAGGCCGGCGAAATCACCGAAGAAAACGGCATGCGCTACGCCGGCAATGCCGAAGCCCTGCGGATGAATCTCAAAGGCATCTTCCTCGACGAAGCCAACCGCATCATTTCCACGTAAGGCCATTCACCGCTGGTCGGCGAAGGCCGCGATGTCGATCGGCTGCTGGCGAGGTCCCCAATCGCCCGGCTGAGCCTCAAAAACACCGGCGCAAACGGTTCCACAGAACGCGCAAGCGCCTCCCGCCGTAAGATTCCAGGCTTTCAGCGCATACCAATCCCGCCCAATGAGCGGCTCTCCGCAATGATGGCAAAATGTAGTGCCGCCTTCTTCGTCGTGAACGTTGCCGGTATAGACATATCGAAGACCGTTCTTCTGCGCAATGCGCCGCGCCATCTGCAAGCTGGCCGGCGGCGTGGAGGGCTTATCCATCATTTTCCAGGCCGGATGAAACGCCGAAAAATGGAGAGGCACATCCGGCCCCAGATGGACGGCAACCCACTGCGTCAGCTCCTCGATTTCCTTTTCGGAATCGTTCTCGCCGGGAATCAGCAGCGTGGTCAGTTCCACCCAGACATTCGTGTGCGTCTTCAAATAAATCAGCGTATCGAGCACCGGCTGCAGATGCCCGCCGCAAAGCTCGCGATAAAACCGCTCCGTGAAGCCCTTCAAATCCACATTGGCCGCATCCATGAACCGGAAAAACTCCTCGCGCGGTTCTTCGTTGATGTAGCCGGCCGTCACGGCCACCGTTCGGATGCCCCGGGCCCGGCACGCCTTCGCCGTGTCGATCGCATACTCCATGAAAATCACCGGATCGTTATACGTGAACGCGACGCTACGGCAATGCAGGGCTTCGGCCGCCCGGGCAATCATGTCGGGAGAAGCCTCCTCCGACAACAGATCGACTTCCTTCGACCGGCTGAGGCCCCAGTTCTGGCAGAAACGGCACGTCAGATTGCAACCCGCCGTGCCAAACGACAAAACCGGCGTGCCCGGTAAGAAATGATGCAACGGCTTCTTTTCGATCGGATCGATGCAAAACCCGCTCGACCGGCCGTAGGTCGTCAGCACGATGCGCCCCTGCTCGCTGGCCCGGGCAAAACAAATCCCCCGCTGCCCGTCCTTCAGCTTGCACCGATGCGCACACACATTGCATTGCACGCGTCCGTCCGGCAACGCTTCCCAATGTTTCGTTGGATGAGCAATCTCAAACACGGCCAAGTCCCTCCCGCCTTAAGGAATCGCATCCATGCGCCGCCAGGACCCCCGCAACGTCAACTCCTCCGGCGCTGGAGTCATATCCTTTCGGCCACGCCACAATATACTCCACAGCAGCCCCACGGAAAAGGACAGGACAAACGCAATCGGAAAATAATAAACCCAGTTGATGCGCGTATAATGCTGGACGAAAAATGTGACCGCCACCGACAGCGTCGCCCCGACGCACCACCCGCCGAAACGCGCCCGGCGCGACAGCATCCCCAGCAAAAACAGCGCCAGCACCGGCGCACTGAACAAGCTCATAAACGAGGCAAAGGCTTCGACGATCCCCTGCAACGTGGACACATAGAAAGCCATGCCCGTCGAAAAACCGCCCAGCGCCAGCGTCCATAATCGCGCCTGCCGCACCGCCGTTTCGGGCGCCGCCTGCGTCCGCCGGAACGGCCGGATAAAATCGTTCATGATCACCGTCGCCATCGAATTGATTCCGGAATCCATGCTCGACATCGCCGCCGCAAAAATTGCCGTGATCAACAAACCCGACACCCCGTCCGGCAAATTATGCACGATGAAATACGGCAGGATCTGATCGCCGCTCAACCCCGCCGCTAATTGATCTGGAAACAACTGATAGTAAGCAAAGAGTCCCAGCCCAATAAACAACAACGTCCCCACCAGAATGAAATCCGTCACGGCATTGAACAACACCGCCTTGATCATGCCCCGATAGGATCGCACGGCCAGCAATCGCTGTACCGTCACCTGATCCGTCCCATAGTCCTGCATCATCTGAAAGAAAAACGACGCCGCCACCGCCAGCGCCGACATCCGATACCAATTCACCTGCAAGTTGAGCTGGATATGATCCGCCGCCGCGGCCACGCGAAGAATCTCCATGACCCCGCCCGGCGCCATCCCCACCAACGCCACCGCCAACCACCCCGCTCCAATCACCAGAATCAGAAACTGCACCACATCCGTCCAGATGACCGCCGAAAGCCCGCCCAGCACCGTATACACCGTCGCCAACACCCCCAACAGCAGAATGGCCGTCGCCAGACTCATGCCCGTAGCCGTCGACAACGCCAAAGCCGGCGCATAAATCACCGTCCCCAACCACCCCAACCGCGCCAGTAAAAATAACCCTGACACCGTCAGCCGCGGAACGCGCCCAAACCGCAGCCCGATGTATTCGTACGACGTCGTCACCCGCAACCGCCGATAAAACGGATAAAACAGCAAAATCAAAAACGGCGCCAGCACAGGACTCACCACGCACACCACAATCAGCGTCACATTGCTCCGATACGCCAGCCCCGGCAGCCCCATATACGTCACCGCACTCGTCAGCGACGCATACATGCTCATCGCCACCGCCAACCACGGCATCCGCCGCCCCGCCAGAAAAAAATCCTCCGTACTCTTCTGCCGCGACGACAAAAAAACGCCAATCCCCACCATCGCCGCCAAATAAACGCCTAAAATCGAATAATTGAGCCATGAAAAAGTCATAAGTAGTTAAAAATTAGCCTGAAATGACGTAAAAAACACGAAAATTGTCAAAAAACATGCCCTTTCACCCCATTTCAGGCTCTTTGGAGCCGGCGTGCCCCCACGCCGGTTTCCTCCTCATGAAGAATGGCCCCACGGATGGCAAAGCGGTCCCACGGATCATCAAGTCTGAGCCTTAAGGATCATGCACCCGGCCCGAAGTGGACCTGAAGGCGGCCCCGGCTTCTTCCGCCTTCGTTTCACTACAGCGGGACAAGCCGAAGACGGGCTCTTCGACTTTATGATGCCGCGTTGTGCCCTTCTCCATCATTAGGAGAGCGGCAACGATGAAAGAATAATCCTTCTGAAAACACTTTTATCCGTGGGACCGTTTTGCCATCCGTGTTGCCGCTACAAGAAGGTTCCGACAGAGCGGAACCCTCCAAAATCGTAGATCGTTTTTGGCAAAAGATAGCGAAACTTCACGATGGCTTCCCGATAGGCCGCCTGAAAGACCTTCTCCCACCCTCCAAATTCCACGATCGGCTCGCTCATGTCGCCCCTCCGAAGTAGTCTTTATACAAATAGTCCTTGGCAAACTGACTCCTCCCTACATAAAGACTATCTCGCTTGCATGGCTAAAAGTGAACGTTCGTTCACAACCAATTGACGACAAGCTCTTTTCCTTCACGCCCCAGCCCTCGTTCCATTCGTTAGCTGCAGGGGCATAATATGAAAACGCCCGTTGCATAAAGACTACTTGGAGGACAGAGGAATTAAAGGTAGTCTTTGCCCATCTGCTCGCTCATCACCTAAAGACTACTTCGCCCTCAAGACCGCCAAGCCATCTGATGATTATAAATAGTTGACGCCAAGCCGTTTCACTCTTGACCCGCCTCGACGCCCTCCGGTACCCTCAGGGGCGAAACATGATAAAGCGGCCGTTGCATAAAGACTACTTAAAGTACAGTCAATAATACTGTTGATCTGAGAACCAATGAGTAAAGCCCTTCGATTTGCAGCATGCCAGTTTCCAGTCTCAGGCCGGATGGACAGTAATCTGGCGTATATACTGAAGCTCATGCATCGCGCTGCGAAGGAAGGCGCTGATATCATCCAATTCCCAGAAGTGGCCCTTCCCGGCTATGCTCGACTGGACTTTCCCTCATTCTCTGTTTTCGACTGGCCGGCTCTGTCAGAGCACACCAATAAGATCATGGCGTGTGCCGAGAACTTGAGGATCTGGGTTGTCCTCGGTTCCTGCCGTTGGCCGTCCGGAGCGGACAAACCGAGAAACTGCCTTCACGTCATTTCGCCCTCTGGGGATGTTGTTGCCACGTATGACAAGAGGAAGTTACACGGCAAAGAAGCTCTGTCCTACGACAAAGGAAACACCCCCCTCGTCCTCACCGTCAAAGGGATAGAGTGCGGATTCCTCATCTGCTACGATTCATGTTTCCCGGGACTCTACGAGTCCTATCGAAAGCGGGGGGTGCAGCTTCTCTTCCATTCGTACTACAACGCGAAGAATGAAGGCGGGAAGAACAGTCTGGATGCCCTCATTCTTGCTCAACTCCGTACGAGGGCTGCCGACAATGGGATGTGGATATCAGCCAGCAATTCATCGGCTCGCCATTCACGCCTCGCGGCGTGCATAGCACGCCCAGATGGTTCAGTGTTGAGCACCAGACGACATGTGTGTGGTCTCGTAACGCACGACCTCCCAGACACTCAACTGGGATGGACCTACGATAATAGAAAGGGATGATCTAACCAGACAAATTCAGCGTACGCGGAATACCGCGCCGCTGATTTGCATCGTTCTGTGCGCTGGCGGTTTATAAACCGGTGACTTTTGACGCCTTTTCCACCGGCGCTGACAATAGGATCCGAACAAACAAATGCTCGGTGCTGTTCGCAAGCTCGCAGCCCGAGATTTGTAACGTTCGCCGAAAAAGAGAGATTGACAGACTTGCCGCCATCTCGTACGTTAATACGTACGACATGGAGCACTCAAAATGACGACGATTACAGCGACAGAAGCCCGAAAAAAGCTTTATAACTTAGTAGATGACGTCTCGCAATCGCACGAACCGGTTCAAATTGCAGGAAAAAGGAATACCGCCGTCCTGATTTCAGAGGATGATTGGAGAGCCATTCAGGAGACGCTGTATCTGGCGTCAGTTCCAGGAATGAAAGAGTCGATTGTCCGTGGACTTAAAACTCCTGCTGACAAGTGCCATAAGGAACTTGACTGGTGAGCTGGGACTTAATCTATACATCACAAGCGCGGCGAGACGCGAAGAAACTGGTGAAATCTGGACTTCGGCCCCAAGCAGAACGTCTTCTTGAGATCCTTAAAAATAATCCCTACCAAACAGCTCCTCCATACGAGAAGCTTATTGGAGCTTTGACAGGGGCCTGTTCTCGACGAATAAACATACAACATCGGCTGGTCTACCAGATCATTCCAAAGGCAAAGACAGTCAAAGTCATTCGGATGTGGACACATTACGAATAAGATTGGCGAACAGCCAAAAGGGAGCAATCAGGGTCATCTTAAATAGTAACTGCTCAGGCGCCCGCCCGCAGCAGGCGGGCGCCTGAGAGAATTGGCTCCAGCCACTTCCGTCAACACGAAGCATAGTCTCCCCCCCCCGAAACGCAATCGAGAAAAGTCCGTTTTGGGGCTGGACTCGGTTGGGCCGGTTGCCGAACTCCTGGCGCCATGACCGAGGACATGGCACTTCATGGGCGCAAGGTGACGGTGGCGAATATCGAACTGATCCGCGCACTGCTCGCGGCGTATCCGGCTCGGGGCCGAACACCGCTGAGCGAGGACCTGAGCCGCCGCGAATACGACCGTCGTCGAACGGCTTGCGCAATCGTCGTGCGCCCGTCGCGCCGCCATCAAAGACGTGTACCTGTACCCGCTGGCAGCCGACTTCCGGCGGGAGTTGTGCGTATGATCGGCTACGATCAAGCCTTGGCGATCTGCCGAACCGATCCCGAGGCGGCGGCGCGGATGTTCTGCGAGTTGATGAAGCTGCGCCAGAAGAGCTCCGGCGCCTTCCGCCGCTTCGAGGCGCTTGTGAACTTCTGTCGAATCCGGGGCTATGTCTCCACCGCGCGCAAGAACGACATCAACGCGCTCGACGCGCTGCGGCGTGTATTTCTCGGCAACCCCTTCGTGCCGACCATCAACTCCTCGTGACCCTCGCGTCCACACCCGACACAGCCATGCCCCCAACTTCTCTTATTCGTGGTTAGTTCTTTCCCTGCAAGAAGGGACGGCGGCCTCGCCGTCCGTTTTCCCATAAAGACGCAGAACCCACCACGCCGTAGGACTCGCCCGGAAAAGCTACCTGCACGTAGGAATAGCCGGCTTCAAGCTTTCCATTTTTTTGTCGGAATAAAAAAACATCTCTTTTCCCGCAAAAGTCTAAAGGCCCGTTTCAAGCCCTGTTTATAAGGGTGCAACGAGGGTCATTAAAAGACGACTCCCCTTGAATTCGCCGATCGTTCCTCACTCTTTTCAAAGTTGGCGCAGGCATTGCTAAGGGACAAACCGCAATCAAACGGCGGTGGAAGGACCTGGTGCGAAGGACTGGAAGCCGCCGGTTAAAATGACGAACGGTCCAAGGAGACAACATGAGAAAAGTAGCGATTTACGGAAAAGGCGGCATCGGCAAGTCGACCACGACGCAAAACACCGTGGCCGCGCTGGCGGAGATGGGCAAGAAGGTGATGGTGGTGGGCTGCGATCCCAAGGCCGATTCGACCCGGCTGTTGCTGGGAGGCCTGGCGCAAAAGACGGTGCTCGACACCTTGCGCGAGGAAGGCGAGGAAGTGGAACTCGATTTGATCCGGCGCACGGGCTACGGCGGCACGCTGTGCACCGAGTCGGGCGGGCCCGAGCCCGGAGTCGGCTGTGCAGGCCGGGGCATCATCACGTCGATCAACATGCTCGAACAACTCGGCGCCTACGACGCGGATCAGAACCTGGATTACGTGTTTTACGACGTGCTGGGCGACGTGGTGTGCGGCGGGTTCGCCATGCCGATCCGCGACGGCAAGGCGGAGGAAATTTACATTGTCGTGTCCGGCGAAATGATGGCGATGTACGCCGCGAACAACATCTGCAAGGGCATCGTGAAATTCGCCGAAGCCGGCAAAGTGCGGCTCGGCGGATTGATCTGCAACAGCCGCAAGGTAGATCGCGAGCTCGATTTGATCCAGGCGCTGGCGGACAAGCTCGGTACGCAGCTGATTCACTTCGTCCCCCGCGACAACGACGTGCAGCGCGCGGAGATCAACCGCAAGACGGTCATCGACTGGAACCCGGCCTGTCCGCAGGCGGACGAGTACCGGAAGCTGTCGAAGGCCATCGATGGGAACACGAATTTCGTGATCCCCAAACCGCTGAAGATCGAAGAACTCGAAGCCCTGCTGCTGGAACACGGATTGTTGAATTAACCAACGGCCCGCCCACGCGGGCCCACTAAGGGAGAACGTAAAATGATCATGGTACGCGCAATCGTGCGACCGGAGAAAGTGTCGGAAGTGATGGCCGCCCTGATGTACGCCGGATTTCCGGCGGTGACGAAAATGGACGTCTTTGGCCGCGGCAAACAACGCGGCATGCGGATCGGCGAAGTGACCTACGACGAACTGCCGAAGGAGATGCTGCTGACCGTCGTGCCGACCAAGGACAAGGAACTTGTCATCGAGACGGTGCTGAAGGCGGCGCGCACGGGGCAGAAAGGCGCCTACGGAGACGGGAAGGTCTTCGTGTCGCCCGTGGACGAAGTTTATACCGTCAGCAGCGCCCGCAAGGAAACCGACTGACCGAAGGAGAATCCGGTGAAGGAAATTATAGCCATCATTCGCATGGAAAAAATGAATGCCGTGAAGGAGGCGCTCTCGGAGGCCGGACTGCCGTCGTTCACGGCGCGCAAGGTGCTCGGCCGGGGCCGCGGGAAGGTCGAATACTTCCTGCGCGGCAACGAGGAGAAATCGATGGAGGCGCTCGATACGATGCCGCCGGGCCCGATGCTGATCCCCAAGCGCATGCTTACGATCGCCGTGCCCGACGCCCTGGTCGCCAAAACGGTGAAAACCCTGATCGACGTCAACAGCACGGGCCGGGCCGGCGACGGCAAGATCTTTGTCCTGCCGCTGCTGGACGCCTGCCGCGTGCGCACCGGGGAGCGGGGCGATCTGGCGCTGGACGAACAGTCGGCCCTTCCGGCTGAAGCATAAACGAATCTCAACGAAGGAATCCGTACATGACAACTGACAACAGCCGGCCCGATCCGGCAAAAACAAATGATCTGCTGGTGGAGGCTTATCCTCCCAAGCTGGCGAAGAAGCGCGCCGGCCAGATGGTGGTCAACCGCAAGACGCCCGACGGCGTCGTGCCGGAAATCAAGGCCAACATACGCACGACGCCGGGCATCATCTCGCAACGCGGCTGCTGTTACGCCGGGTGCAAAGGCGTGGTGCTCGGGCCGACGAGGGATATCGTCAATATCACCCACGGCCCGATCGGCTGCGGCTTCTACTCGTGGCTGACGCGCCGCAACCAGACCCGGCCCGAGAGTCCGGAAGACGCGAATTTTATGACGTATTGCTTCTCCACCGACATGCAGGACGAAAACATCGTCTTCGGCGGCGAAAAGAAACTGCGGGCGGCCATTCAAGAGGCCTACGACCTGTTTCATCCGAAGGCGATCGCAGTGTTTGCGACCTGTCCGGTAGGATTGATCGGCGACGACATCCATAACGTGACGCGCGAGATGAAGGAAAAACTCGGCATCAACGTGTTCGCGTTCAGTTGCGAGGGCTACAAAGGCGTTTCGCAGTCGGCCGGGCATCACATTGCCAACAACCAGCTCTTCAAGCATGTCATCGGACGCGACGACACGGTCGGACCGGGAAAATTCCGGGTCAACCTGCTCGGGGAATATAACATCGGCGGCGACGCCTTTCTGCTGGAGGATTTGTTCGAACGCTGCGGCATTACCCTCGTAGCCACCTTCAGCGGCAATTCGACCATCGGCAAGTTCGAGAACGCGCATACGGCCGATCTCAATTGCGTCATGTGCCATCGCTCGATCAATTACGTCGCGGACATGATCGAAAAGAAATTCGGCATTCCCTGGTTCAAGGTCAACTTCATCGGGGCGGAGGCCAGCGCCAAATCCCTGCGGAAGATCGCAGCCTATTTCCAGGACGAAGAACTGGCCGCCCGCGTGGAAAAGACGATTGCGGAAGAACTGGCCGCCGTGAAGAAGGTCCAGGACGAGATCCGTCCGCGCTGCGAAGGCAAAACGGCCATGCTGTTTGTCGGCGGCTCGCGGGCGCATCACTACCAGGAGCTGTTTACCGAGATCGGCATGAAGACCATCGCGGCCGGCTACGAGTTTGCCCATCGCGACGATTACGAAGGCCGCCGCGTGCTGCCTACGATCAAGGTGGACGCGGACAGCCGCAACATCGAGGAACTGGTCGTCGAGCCCGACCCGGTGAAATATCAGCCGCGGCTTACCTGGGAGGAACTCTCGGCGCGCGGGCTGCCCCACAACGACTATGAAGGCATGATGCCGGAAATGGACGAAGGGGCGCTGGTGATCGACGACATTTCCGAACACGAAATGGAACGGTTGCTGGAGCTGCATAAACCCGCCGTCTTCTGCGCGGGCATCAAGGAGAAGTACGGCATCCAGAAACACGGGATTCCGTGCAAACAGCTTCACAGCTACGACTACGGCGGCCCCTACGCGGGCTTCCAAGGCGCCGTCAACTTTTACCGGGAAATCGACCGCATGGTGCATGCGCGCGTCTGGGCGTTGATGACTCCCCCGTGGCAGACCGTTTCGAAACCTTTGCTGAACGCCGAATGGGTACGCGCCTGAACACAAGGAGAAAGCCATGACTTTATTACGACACACAACGGCCGACGTTAAAGAACGCTCGGGTTTGACGATCAATCCGGCCAAAACCTGCCAGCCCATCGGCGCCATGTACGCGGCGCTGGGCGTGCGCAACTGCCTGCCCCACAGTCATGGGTCGCAAGGCTGCTGCGCCTATCACCGCAGCACGCTGACCCGGCACTACAAGGAGCCGGTCATGGCGGCAACCAGTTCGTTCACGGAAGGCTCGTCGGTCTTCGGCGGACAGTCCAACCTGCTGCAGGCCATCGAGAATATCTTCACCATTTACAAGCCGGACATCATCGCCGTGCATACGACGTGCCTCTCGGAGACCATCGGCGACGACATTCCGCAGATTATTGCCAAGGCGAAGGAAGAAGGAAAAATCCCGGCCGGCAAATTCGTGATTCATGTGAACACGCCGAGCTACGTGGGCTCCCACGTGGTCGGCTTCTCCGGCATGGTGAAAAGCCTGGTGGATTATTTCGCCGTGGCGACAGACGACAAACGCCGGACGATCAACATCATTCCCGGCTGGGTCGAACCCTCCGATATGCGAGAGATCCGGCGGCTGACGGCAGCCCTGGGCGTCGAGACAATCATCTTTCCCGATACGTCGGATGTACTGGACGCCCCGCAGACCGGCCAGCGTCAGTTCTATCCCGACGGCGGCACGCCGGTGGAATCGTTGCGCAAAGCCGGCGACAGCCTCAGCACGATCGCCTTGGGCCTCTCGGCTTCGGGCGCCGCCGCGCGCGCCCTGGACGCCAAGTGCAAGGTCCCATGCGATATCCTGGAACTGCCGATCGGACTGCGCGCCACGGACCGCTTCATCGACGCCCTGCGCCGCGCCGCCCGGGTGCATGTGCCCGAGGCGCTGAATCGCGAACGGGGGCGGCTGGTCGACGTGATGAGCGACATGCATCAGTACTTCTACAACAAGCGCGTGGCGCTCTGGGGCGATCCCGATCAGCTGGTCGCGCTGTCCGAGTTCCTGATCGATCTGGACATGCGCCCGGTTTATGTCGTGACCGGCACCCCAGGCCGCGAGTTCGAGGCGCGCATGGCGCGAGTCCTGGCCGGGAAAATCTCGGAAGCCAAGGTTCGTCAGGGGTCGTGCGCGGACATGTTCCTGATGCATCAATGGATCAAGGAACAACCCGTGGATCTGCTGATCGGCAACACGTATGGGAAATACATCGCGCGGGACGAGAACATTCCGTTTGTCCGGCACGGGTTTCCCATCATGGATCGCGTGGGGCATTCCTACTTCCCCACGGTCGGCTACCAGGGCGGGCTGCGTTTGTTGGAAAAAATTCTCGACGCCGTGCTGGCGCACAAGGATCGGGAGTCGTCCGAAGAATCGTTCGAATTGGTGATGTAAAGGATGACGGCCATGGCAGCCATACTTCCAGAACGCAAGGATCAGGTACAACGCAAGGACGGGCAGGCGGCGCCGGATCTGGCGTGCGGCCGGGCCAGCGCGGCCGGCTCCGTCAGCCAGCGCGCCTGCGTGTTCTGCGGCTCGCGGGTGGTCCTTTACCCGATTGCCGATGCCCTGCATCTGGTTCATGGCCCCATCGGTTGCGCGGTCTACACGTGGGACATTCGCGGCTCGCTCTCGTCCGGCCCCGAGCTGCATCGAAACAGCTTTTGCACGGACTTGCAGGAGCGCGACGTGATCCATGGCGGCGAGAAGAAGTTGTACCGCTGCCTAACGGAACTGATCCGGCATTATCGGCCCGCCGCGGCGTTCGTCTACGCCACGTGCATTGTCGGCATCATCGGCGACGACGTCGCCGCCGTATGCCGCCGCGTGGCCGCGGAGCAAGGTTTGGCGGTGATCCCCGTGCATTCGGAGGGGTTCAAGGGAACCAAGAAGGACGGTTATCGCGCGGCTTGCGATGCGTTGATGCAGATCATTCGGCCCGCCGCGGATGCCGCGCGCGCCGCCGGCGAAGGCGGCACGCTGCCCTTCTCGATCAACCTGCTCGGCGAATTCAACATTGCGGGCGAAACCTGGATCATGCGGGAATATTTCAAACGCATCGGTGTCGAGGCGATCGCCACCCTGACCGGCGACGGACGCGTGGCCGATATCCGGCGGTCGCACCGGGCCGCCCTGAATCTGGTCCAATGCTCGGGCTCGATGACGTACCTCGCGAAACAAATGGAGGAAGAATACGGCATTCCCTTCAAAAGAATATCGTGTTTCGGCATCGAGGACATGGCCCAGGCGCTGTACGACGCGGCCGATTTTTTTGGCGATCCGGCGATGGACGTGCGCGCCCGGGATCTGGTGCGGGAGGAATTGTCGGAACTGCTTCCGCTTTTGCAGGAGTATCGCCGCCGACTCGAAGGCCGGCGCGCGGCCATCTATGTCGGCGGCGCCTTCAAGGCCTTTTCGTTGGTGCGCGCGCTGCGGATGCTCGGCATGAAGACCGTGTTGGTGGGCTCCCAGACGGGCAACCCCGACGATTATCGCCAGCTCCGCGAGCTTTGCGACGAAGGGACCGTGATCGTGGACGACACGAACCCGCTCGAGCTGTCCGGCTTCCTTCGGGAACAGGAAGTCGACCTGATGATCGGCGGGGTCAAGGAACGACCCATCGCATACAAGATGGGCGTGGGATTCTGCGATCACAATCATGAGCGGAAAATTCCCCTGGCCGGCTTCATCGGCATGCTCAACTTTGCGCGCGAGGTGGACAACTCGGTGAACAGCCCGGTCTGGCAGTTCATGCCGGGACACCGGAACGTTTCGCATTCAGGAGGGATTGTATGATTACGCCCCCTGCCCTTCCTGAACCCGTCATGGCGCCGACCGCCTCCGAAGAACCTTCTTTTGAGGCCGCGCGCAATGCGTGCAAACTGTGCTCTCCGCTGGGCGCCGCGCTGGTGTTCCGAGGCGTGCGCGGGGGCATGCCGTTCCTGCACGGCTCGCAAGGATGCGCGACGTACATCCGCCGGTATTTGATCAGCCATTACCGCGAACCGGTGGACATTGCCTCGTCCAATTTCAGCGAGGAGACCGCTGTCTTTGGCGGCGCGGTCATTCTGGAAAAGGGTCTGGAAAACGTGCGTCGGCTCTACAAGCCGGAGCTGATCGGCGTGGCCACCACCTGCCTGAGCGAAACGATCGGCGAGGATGTCCCGGGCCTTTTAAAGACCTATATCGGGAAACACAGCCGCGAAAAAGATTTTCCCGCACTGGTGCATGCATCGACGCCGAGTTACCGGGGTACGCACATGGACGGCTTTCATGCAGCCGTCATGGCGCTGGTTTCCGCGCTGGCTCAAGGAGGACCGCGCGGGAACCGCATCGCGGTGTTTCCCGGCATGGTTTCCGCGGCGGACTTGCGGCGCCTGCGCGGGATCTTTTCGGATTTCGGACTCTCCCCGATCCTGACGCCGGATTACGGCGATTCCCTCGACGGCCCGGTTTGGGAGGAATACCGTCCGATTGCAGATGGCGGAACGCCGGTCGAGGATTTGCGCGCGCTGGGCCAAACCGCCGCTTCCATACAATTCGGCCGCATTCTGGCCGGCCAGGCGGGACCGGGCGATCTGCTGCTGGAACGATTTCAAGTGCCGCGATACAAGCTGGGGCTTCCCATCGGATTGAGGGAAACCGACTGGCTCTACGACACGTTGGCCGCGTTGAGCGGGCGTGCGATTCCGGCCGACCGACAACGCGAGCGAGGGCGTTTGCTGGATGCCCTGGTGGACGGACACAAATACCTGCAAGGCCGCCGCGCCATTCTTTACGGAGAAGAAGATCTCGTAGTCGGCCTCGCTTCGTTCCTGATGGAAACCGGCGTGCGGCCGGTGCTCTGCGCGTCGGGCAGCCGGAGCGGACGTCTGGCCGAGGCGTTGCGCGCGGTCACGCCGCCGGATCAGGAGCCGCCGGAAGCCTGCGAAGGCGCCGATTTTGCGGAGCTCGAAAAAGCAGCGGCCGAGTGGAAGCCGGATCTATTGTTGGGGAACAGCAAAGGATACCGCATGGCCCGCCGCCTCGGCATTCCGTTGATCCGCGTGGGCTTTCCCGTACACGACCGCTTTGGCGCTGCGCGACTGCGGCATCTCGGCTATGACGGCGCGCTGGAACTCTACGACCGATTGGTGAATGCCGTAATGGAACGCGCCCAGGACACGAATCCGACCGGCTACAGTTACTTGTGAGGAAACATGAAAATCGACATCGCACAGCATCCATGCTTCAACCGGGAAGCGCGCACCCAGTATGCGCGGGTTCATCTGCCGGTCGCGCCCGCCTGCAATGTCCAGTGCCGGTTTTGCGACCGCAAGTTCGATTGCGTGAACGAGAGCCGTCCCGGGGTGACCAGCGTCGTGCTGACGCCCGGTCAGGCCTTGGAATATCTGCGGCGCGTTCGCGAGCGGACGCCCCAACTGCGCGTGGTCGGCATTGCGGGGCCGGGCGACCCTTTTGCCAATACGAAAGAGACGCTGGAAACCTTGCGGCTGGTGCGCGAGAACCATCCCGATCTGCTGCTTTGTGTGGCCACCAACGGGCTGGCGATCGAACCGCATATTCCCACGCTGATCCGGCTGGAGGTCAGCCATGTGACCATCACGGTCAACGCGGTGCATCCGGAGATTGGCGCGAAAGTGTATGCGTGGATGCGCAACGGCCCCAGGGTCATGAGCGGCATCCAGGCGGCGGAAATGCTCTGGGCAAAGCAGTCCGTGGCAATCCGGCGGCTTAGCGACGCGGGCATTCTTGTGAAAATCAACTCGATCGTCATACCCGGCCTCAACGAAAACGAATTGCCCCTGATTGCCGAACAGGTCAAAGCGCTGGGCGCGCAGATGATGAACTGCATTCCGCTCTATCCGGCGGCCGGCACGGATTTCGGGACCTTGATCCCCTCCTCCCCGGAAACCATTGCCCGGCTTCGCGCGGAAGCAGGCGCCCATCTGCCTCAAATGACCCACTGCGCCCGATGCCGGGCCGATGCGTGCGGCCTTATCGGCGCGGACACGGCGCCGGAGACGGCCCGGGATCTTTTGGCCGTGGCCAAGCGGCCCCGCCAGCCGGGGGAAGACCGGCCCCATATCGCCGCGGTCTCGCGTGAAGGGTTGCTGGTGAATCAGCATCTGGGCGAAGCCGAAGCCCTGCATGTTTTTGCGCCCGACGGCGGCGCCGGGCGACTCGTCGAGATCCGGCCCGCGCCGGAGCGCGGCCTGGCCGATCGCCGGTGGGAATCGATGTCCGACTTGCTGCGCGATTGCCAGACCCTGCTGGTCAGCGGCATTGGACCCAATCCCCGCCGGATTCTCGAACAGCGCGGCCTTCGCGTGATCGAGATGGAAGGCCTGATCGATGACGCCTTGCGAGAGCTTTTCGCCGGGCGCGATATGCCGGCCACGATGCGCCGACGGTTCGAAGGTTGCGGGCATGGGTGTGCCGGTCAGGGAACGGGATGCGGTTAAGGAGGAGGAAGAGAGAAGTAATCAGTAACCAGTTATCAGTAATCAGTAAGAATAAGAAGTGGGAACGAAAGGAACTAGTGTGCAAAAGCCGGATTTTCATTTTCTTGTATGCAACAGTTTTCGCGGGGGGGAAGCGACGCAGGGGGTGTGCAGCCGCAAGGGGGCGTTGGACCTGATTCAGTATCTGCAGAATGAAATCATCGACCGCGGGTTGAACGCGATGGTTTCCAGCACAGGCTGCCTGCAATGGTGCGAGAAGGGTCCCGTCATGGTGCTGTATCCGCAGAACTTGTGGTTTGCCGGAATCGACGAAGCCCGTCTCGGAGCCATCCTGGACACGCTCGAAGCCGGAGGCATCCCCAAGGATGACGTCGGCGGTTGACCGGGAGTCGTCTCCCCACCCGGGAGGGAGGTAATTATGAACAGGAATCATTTGCGTCATGCGGGTGCGGTTTATCCGCGGGATGTGTGGATGGTGGACACGACGTTGCGCGACGGCGAGCAAGCGGCCGGCGTGGCCTTTTCGAGGAACGACAAAATTTGCATTGCCCGCAAGCTGGACCGCTTGAATGTGCCGGAACTGGAGGTCGGTTCGCCGGCCATGGGGCAGACGGAAATCGACGACATCAATGCGCTGGCGGAGGCCGGCTTGAAAGCCCGATTGTCGTGCTGGCTGCGCGCGCGCCGGGAGGATCTGGATTTAGCCGACCGCTGCTGCGTGCATACGGCCCACATTTCTTTTCCCGTATCCGATCGCCTGATGGCCGCTTTCAAACTCGACCCTACCGGAGTGCAGGAAACCTTGCACAAGTTGATCACCGAATCTCGCGACCGGTTTCCGGGCATATCCATCGGAGCGCAGGATGCCTCGCGGGCGGATCTGGATTTCCTGCTCGAATGCGTCGAGATTGCCCGCGACGCCGGCGCCGATCGATTTCGCCTTGCGGACACGGTCGGGCTGCTGAGTCCGTTGCAGGCCTTGCGCCTCGTTTCGCGCGTCCGGGCCCATGCCCGCCGCATGGCGGTGGATTTCCATGGCCACAACGATTTCGGCATGGCCGTCGCCAATACGATCATGGCCCTTGAAGGCGGCGCCCGTTGCGTGAACGTGACAGTGAATGGCCTTGGGGAACGCGCCGGGAATGCGGCCCTGGAGCAAGTCGTCATGGCCCTGAAGTATGTTTACAACCGGGACTCCTGCGTACGCACCGAGGAGTTGGCCGCCTGCTGCGAGTTCGTATCGGAACGGTCCCGACGCCCCATCCCGGCGCAGCAGCCGATCGTAGGCAGCTCGGTGTTTACGCACGAATCGGGCATTCACGTGCGAGCCCTGACGCAGGATCGTTCCACCTACGAACCCTTCGCCGCCTCGGAGGTCGGACGGTCCGATGCGCTGGAGGTGTCGCTCGGCAAACATTCGGGGCGCGCCGCCATACGCCATGTGCTCTCCTCGCGAGGCATCGAGCCCGATCCTCAAACGCTGGCGGCGGTGACCCGGCGGGCTTGCGAACTGGCAGCCAGGACAAACGGCCCCATCGCCATCGAACAACTGTTGAGCTTGTACGAGCAATGCACCCCTCCGCAACCCACCCATGAAAAAGAAGTCGCCAGGACCCTCGTACGCCGATAAGGCAAACTTATCGGCCGTACATATCCGATACGCCCGTCCGGGCGACGTTCCGGCCATGACCGGTCTGTTGGAACAATTGTTTTCTTTGGAAAAAGATTTCGAGCCCAACGCCCCTCGCCAGACGCAAGGTCTTCAAGCGTTGTTGGATGACCGCAAAAATGCGATCCTGTTCGTGGCCGAAGCCGAAGGCCGCGTGGTCGGCATGTGCAGCCTGCTGCTTGTCACCTCCACCGCCGAAGGCGGCCGCGTCGGCTGGGTCGAAGACGTCGTGCTGGAACCAGCCTGGCGCGGCAAAGGCATCGGACGGCTGCTGATGTCCGAACTGGAATCGGAAGCCTCGCGCCGCAAATTGAAGCGCCTTCAACTGCTGGCCGACCGGACAAACCGAACCGCCCTGGCCTTCTACCACCGACTCGGCTGGGACGAAACCCAACTCATTTGCCTCCGCCGCCGTCCGCCCTCTTGAGACCAAGCATTCCTAAGTTTTTCAATGATTGACGCCTACAACAAAAGTCTGAACCTTTGTCATCGGTAATCTGGTTCTAATCTCCAGCCTCCTGTGTCGCCGCGACGTAATGCAACGCTAATGGCCCCAAATCGCGTCTCACATTTTGCGCTACAGGTTGCATCTAGTATTATTTTATTGTTGGCGTTATGTTACATTTTTGTGTATAAGCCCTTATTCAGATAGGAATATGCAATACGATCGTTTAACGCGGGAGTAAGGGCGCATGTGGCGATTTGTTTTCACCCAGCAGTGCATCAATGGCTATATCAATAACGAATGGCTAAACTCTCTGCATCAGACACGGATTCAAAGACATTCAACCCTGGAAGCCGTCGCGACCGGCTATATCCCGCCTAATCCGGGCTTGAAGTATTTTCCGCTGGCGCCAGCTACCGCGATGCCGGAAGCGATGCCGAAGACGCTGCTCGCGCTCAGCATCTATTTGATTGTGATCACAGCGCTCGTCCGGCTGGGTTCGAGTCTGTATCTGCCCGCGATGCCTCGCATGGGGATCGAGCTGCAGCTCTCGTCGCAGCAATTGGCATTCACCATGACGGCCTATCTGGCGGCGTTTGCCGGGGCTTCCATCCTTATGGGCCCTTTATGCGATCATTGGGGACGACGAGTTTTGATCTTGGGCGGCATCGCCATTTTTTTTGCGGGGACTCTGTTTTGCGCCGTTGCACAGGGTTATGGTTTGTTGTTGACCGGGCGTCTCCTGCAAGCCGTGGGCGGCAGCGCCATCCCCGTCGCCACCCGAGCCATGACGCGCGATGCATTTCATGACCATCAGATAATAGGCATCCTCGGCTGGATCGGATCCATCACCGGGCTGATTCCCCTCCTCGCTCCGGTATTAGGCGGCCTTCTCACCCAAGGGTTTGGATGGCGGGCTAATTTCTATCTATTGACCGCCATAACCCTGGCCATCGGCCTATACGCGTGCCTGCAAACGCCCGAGACGCTGCCGCACGACAAGCGAACGCCGTTCAAGGCAGCGGAAACGCTCCGGGCATACGCTTCCATGCTGGTCACGCCAAAATTCTTAGCGCCGCTGACGCCCGTAATGCTGTGCTTTGCCATTCAGGGAGCCTACATGGTCAGTTCGCCCATCATCTTCATCAAACTGCTGCATCTGACGCCCGCGCTTTTCGGCGCCACCAGTCTGGCGTTGGTAGGCGCCATCCTGGGAGGCCGATTTGTCTGCATGGCCTTGTTGAAGCGTTGGGGAGTCTATCCGGCGTATCTGGGCGGCAGCCTGCTGACTTTCCTGGGCGGGGCGCTCCTGCTTGGCTTCCTCCTCGGACGGCAGATTTCTGTCCTGACCATCCTGGCGCCCTCCACCCTATATTGTCTCGGATTCGGAACACTGCTGCCGATCGGCATAAAAGCCGGACTATCGGCCTTTCCCAAACGGGTTGGAACGGCTTCCGCGCTGTTGGGCTGCCTGACGCTCGGGGCCACGGCCTTGGGCAGCGCCGTGCTGGGCGTTCTGATGAAACATAGCGAACGGGCTATCGAGGCGTTTACGCTTGTCACATTTGTGGGCGTGACGTTCATTCTCGTTTCCAGTTGGCTGTGTCGGCGGTCGGTTTCGTAATCCGGCCTGAGGTGGCATCGGGGGTCTCGACTTTCGACATTTCATTTTCATTGCTAGTTTCTTTGCTTTTTCAACCATCTGTCGAGGGCACTTTTCATCCTCATTTGTCGAGTATCGAGACGAGTCGTTTATTCTCTTTGATTCTCGCTCCCTACTCCTTGCGCCCAACGTCGAGGGTCAGTTCGGCGAGCTTTCGAGCCATACTTAGCTCCTGTAATACCTCTTACGAAACAGCCGGCGGGCGAAGACGGGATTCTTATTCTCCTGAAGCCGCGTTGCGGGCAGAGAGTACGCAGCCCACCTACGCATTCAGCCATTTGCGTCTCGCATCCATGCTTGCGGACAATTTTCATGACATTCATTTGTGCAGGTCAGCGCGCTCGTCCGAAAAGGCGGCCAGCGAAGTGGCCGCCCTACCCACGACGAAGAGCCGCTTCCTTAGATTGCCGTGAGCTCACTTTTGCGGACGTATCGGGAAGAGCCTCCGCCTCGCATGAATTTCAAAGCTTTCCTTTGGAGGCGCATTGCCGTACAACATATTTGCGTAAATTGTCGGGAGGCATGCTTTTCCAATGGTTGGAGAATTTTGAACCTATTTTTCCAATCATTGGAAAAACAGGACGCGGCCAGACAAAAGCAACCGGATCGATCAAGGAGAGACGGATGATGAAGAGACTTCCTTTGGCATTTCTTGTGGCAACTCTGGCGGGCGCCATGTCCACGCAGGCGCTGGATACCAATGACGTCAATGTGATGATCCTTCAGGAGCTTCAGCAGATTCGCGCTTCGCTGGCCAAGATTTCCGACGAGGTCGCGGCCCTTCGAAAGGAATCGGAGGATAAGAAAAAGATTTCGCAAATGGCGGGCTTCGACGGCATGGGCTCCATGAGCGGCCCCAACATCGAGAAGCTGGCCAAAATCGAATGGATAAACAGCACCGATCCGGAACAGATAAAGAAATACATCATCGATATTATCTTATCGTCCCAAGGGCAGCGGTCATGGTCGGATCGCGACCCGCAGGTGGCCATGCTGGCCAAAGTAGGCAGCGCAAACCTGCCCGAACTGATTAATGCCATGTCGATGACCGACAGCATGAACAACTATCATGTCCTGCAAGCCATCGAAATTCTGGCCTCCGACAAACACAAGACGTTGATACTGGAAAATCTTCCCCTCCATCATGAATTGGTCAAAACAATCAGCAAGAAAGGCTGGGAAGAAGACGCGCGAGCCACGCTGCTGACGGAGCTGAAAAACAAGGGCCAGTATCTTCCCACGGAGTGGATCGCCGCCGTCGCCAGCCTCCAGGATCCGGAAAGTTATCCGCTTTTGCGCGAGTACTTCATTTCCGGCCATAATCCGTATTGGACCTACAAAGCAATCAAGGACCTGCCGATCGAGGACTTGGAGGGAGCGGTTTTGGAGGCCTGGGAAAGAAACAAGCACGACGACTGCAATGGGTCCTATCTGGCCATGATCGCGATGGAATACGGCCGCCAAGACGCCCTCGAAGCCGTACTCAGCGTCCTCACCGCGGAGGAGCCGCATAACTCTTGGACTTCCAGAGAGATGCGTCCCAAGCTGCTAAAGTGCGTGGATGTCCGCGGATCGAACGACGACATTCTCAAGTGGTACGAAGCCAACAAAGACACCCTTCGGTTCGACAAAGAGACGAAGAAATTTGTAGCCGGAGAATAGTTGGGCGCTCAGAAGAGCGCTGTGGGTCACGTCCCAATTGACTGAAATACTGTAATGTTGAATTAGAAAAATGTAAGGCAATTTATGGTTACGCTGAAAAAGTCGCCGGTTCACACGAAGTCTCGCCGCGTGAGTCGCATGCGTGAGTCGGCGTTCTATGGTTCGGTCTTTCCCTGCCGCCGCCGTCTGTCCTCTTGGGGGCCAAGCAGCCATTGCGTGTCTTTTGCGACAAAGGCATTTATCCATCCATTGGAATGCGATCCTTGTTTTGAGCAAGCCATTGCTCGAATGTTTGCAATTCGGGATTCAAAGAACGCGAGACGGCCAGATTGCGCAGGCCGCAGAAGACCTGTTCGAAGTCGCGCTTGAATTGGAACATGTTGCCCAGATCCTCGGCGCCGGGAAATCCGAGGCCGCGATAGGCTTCCGGGCTGATGCTGTTGTAGCGCACTTCCTGACCCAACGCCTTGCCGAGTGCAGCGGCCATCTGCGCTCCGGTCAGATGCTCGCCCGCGATGCCCACGCTCTTGTCGATGTATTCCGAACCTTTTTTGAAAATGCCGTAGGCGCACTTGCCGATGTCTTCAGCGGCGATGCCAGGAAGTTTCTTGTCCCCCATCGGCAGCGTAAAAACGAGCCGTCCGTCGGCGTCTTTCTTGGGTCCCATGCCGAAGTGAATCAGGTTGTCCCAGTAGAAGGACGTAAACAGAAACGTCGTCGGCACGCCCAGTTCGTTAAAAATTTTGTTGGACTCGCCCTTGGCGTCAAAGTGCGGAACTTTGTAGTGGCCCATCAAGGTCGGCATTCGGTTGTCGGAAAGCGGCGCCCACTGGCGCGTATCTTCCAGCGTGGACCAGATGTTGTGCTTCACCCCGGCGGCTCGCGCCGCCGAGGCCATGTTGCGAGCTTCTGCTAATTCTTTCTCGGGCGACATGTGAGCCCAGAAGAAAGTGACCAGAAATGCGCCATGCGCCCCTTGAAACGCTTTGACCAGACTCGCTTCGTCATCAATGTCCACCGCGACCACCTCAGCCCCCATTTTCGCGAGTTCCCTGGCCTTGTCGGATTGGACATCTCTTGTGAGCGCACGGACGGCAAATCCGCTGTTGGGATCGTTCAAAATTGCTCGCACGACCCCTCCACCCTGCGCACCGGTTGCTCCCACCACGGCTATGATCTTTTTATCGGGCATGACACACCTCCTTGAATCTGAATTAATCAAAGTTACCGTGGAATGATCAGGATTCAACTTTCTCGAAGAAAATGGCGAGTTTTTCCCGAGAAAAGGGACTCGGACTTTATCCAGGCCGCCGGCTCCTCAGGGATAGCGTAAGAGCGACTCAGGGAACTCCGAATGGTTTCAAGCCCCGACAAACTGTTTATTGCTGTCGGCCATAACACGAGGAGAGAAAATGAAAGGGATCAGCATTGCGTTTGCGATCGCAGGACTCATCGTTGCCAATCCCGTCGTCTTCAGAGCTGACGCGCAGGAGCCCACAGAAAACAATCGCGCCGGCACGCTCCTCTTTTCCGCCGGGATGGCCACGCTTAACAGTTTTGACAGCCAGCGAGACGTGGCTTGGTCGATTGCTTATCAATATCCGATCTTTCGGTACATAGGTTGGAGTCTTGAAGTGCTGAACGAGGGTCACCTCGAACTGACTCGCCGCGATGGGTTGGCCTCGGAACTCTGGCTAGGCGCTCGTTTGTTGGACGACCGGCTCCTGCTCCAGGCCGGAGCCGGGCCGTACCTGTATGCGGATACGGTGGAAACCGATCCGGACGAGGATGGCTCCTACCGGGACGATCACGGAATCTATGGCTTGGTCAGCCTCGCGGCTCAGTACGACATCTCGAAGCCTGTCTGTCTCCGCTTCACCTGGCATCGGGTGGCGACGGACGATCATCGAGATACCGACCTGGTCCTGCTGGGACTTGGCTGGAATTTTTATCGTCGATGAGCCGATGGTCTCTTCGAGACAATTCCCGTAGGCAGCCGGGATCAGGCCTTCGTATTGAAAAAGACAGGGATCATGGGCAACGAACCAACTTTCGATACATCTCCAGCCGGCATTCAAAGCCGCCCAGATCGACCACCTGCCGATATTGCAGCTTGAGGGATGGATCGCGCGGTTCGAGGCGCAAGGGATTGACGAAAACGAGTCTTCCATCCGGCTTGAGCACAGCCGCAGCCACGGCAAAAAGATCGCTAAACAAGCCCTGCATGTCCTGAATGCGGATACGTCTTCCCATGGGGGGATTGCTGATCATGAGCGTAACGCGATTGGAGCCCAGGCCTTCGACCTTGGCGTAGTCCCGGAAGTCGCAGCAGACGAACTTCGATTTCACAGCCTTCAGCTTGGCAGCAGTCACGTTGGCTTGGGCAATGGCGATGGCTTCCGGACTGAGATCCGTTCCGTAGAGGCTCTGTACGCCGCCCCGCAGGGCACGCTCAATCAGTTCCAGACCCGATCCGCAGAAGGGATCCCAGACCACGTCGCCCTCGACCGTTCCCGCCAGACGGACCATGCACGCGGCCAATGGAGGGTGCGAGGCCGCCGGGATGTCGTCTTGCCGGTAGAACAACCGCGGATCGGGCGACAACCGGGGACGCAATTCCACGGAACTGCCGCTTGCGGCAGGATAAATGTCCATCGACCAGGGCGCGCTACGAGCGTCATTGAGAATGTCCGGGCACAGGGCATAAGCCCGGTTCACAACGAGCCGCACGGCGCCCCGTTGATGACCTTTGGAGATAAATTCCAGACGGTAGCGGATCGATCCTTCGGTGAACGTCGTCAAAAGACGTCTTGCCAGGGACGAGGTCATCACGGACGCCAAGGCCTCGACGGACTCGGTCGGGTTTAAATCAGGCACATGGCCAAGAACAAAGCCCACGGCGGCAAAACATCGGAGTCGATAGATATCGGCCAGGGAAAAAGGCTCGGTGGGTTCGATCGCCACCAGGCGGCTGCGGACCTCCAAAATACGGAATTTTGCGCCCGCCGCGATGCATTCCTCCGCTTCCTCGCGAACGATTTGCTCAAGACCCTTGCGGCACCGCAAATGGATTCGAAGCTGAGTGAACTCGGAAAGTGTACGATCGAGACGGACAGAACTGGGCTGCGCCCTCCGTGCCATGCTGGCCTTTACCTTTTGTTCCGTTTGCGGCAGGGAGCCGGGCGCCCCGGCCACCACTTCCAGCGTAGCCGTCCCGCCGATCTTGTCCAAGGCCTGTCCCAGAAACTTTTTCTCGCGTTCAAGGGTCGTCGTCCGCAGCAGGGCTAAAAGCGCCGCTTCCTCCTTGGGACCGGCGCCGATCTTCGGCAAAGCCGCCATGGCATAGCGCCGGATCTTCTCGCTGCGATCCTGCAACAGCCCCAACAGCCAGGCCCGCACCTCGGCCTTCTGCGCCGAAGTGCCGGAGCCGGCAAAGGCAACGCCCACTGCGCGAATGACCGCCACGTTCTCCATACGCTCCTTGGGCGCGGCCCGGTTGAACTGCGCCACGTCCTCGTTCCACAACTTCTCGCGCGGACGGTCGCGCAATTTACGATAAATGTCTTTGTCGGTTTTCATAGGTAAATTCGATTAACGCCAGATTACCGCACCCTGGGCGAAAATGCACGAAGGATACATCTTCCACAGGCCGGGGGGGGGGGCATCTTGACACGGCCCCTCCTCAACGTCTGGCACCACCGGCTTACGCCGGCGGCTACGTAGCCGCGTCCGTAAGGACGTGGATTCTTATTCGTATGCGCGGGGGCCGTGTCAAGATGCACCCAGGCCGGGGCGACGTCGCCCCGGCTCCAGATGAATCGGACGGAGGGCCTCTTTATGACCGGCCCTTGCAGACTTTGACGCAAACACCGCAGATTTGATGGCCGACGAAGGGGAGGCGGGAGAAGGTTTGAAGAGTCTGGTGGCAGGCGGTCAGGTCGTAGGCGGCGGAGGATTCGCGAATGGCGCCCGCCGGACAAGACTCCTGGCAGGCATGACAGGAGCCGCAGTCTTGTTTCAAGGGCTGGCCGGCTTTCAGGGGCAGCGTCGTGAGGACGGATGCATAACGAACCTGGGCGCCGTATTGCGGATGGATCAGCAATGAGCTGCGACCGATAAAACCCAGCCCAGCCGCGCCACCGAGCGTCTTGTGCGAGACATGTCCTTGAAGCGGACGGTTGGAGACCACCTGCGAGGCAGGGATCGGCAGCGCGGCATGCCCCCACCCTTCGATCGTTGTGGCCAAGGCCAACGCGATGCGATCCAGCAGATAATTCACTTGCATGTAATGATGGGCGTACAGAGGGGTCGGCGCTTCATGGATGGATTCCAGCACGCAGGCATTCAAACGAACGCCCATCACGACGGCGCGGGTGTGGGCGCCCGGAACTCTCGACAATAATTCGGGCTCGCGTTCGAGAAGCGGCTGCAAATCGGCCACGCCGAACAGGCTCGCGCCTTGTTCGCGCGCGAGGGCCTCCAGCCGGGCCTGTTGCTCGTTCAAGGTCATCGTCACGACGGCAAAGCCTCTCCCGTGGCCAATAAACCGGAGAACTGAAAGGCGTCCGGCAACTCCAATTTAACCCGCGCCATAACGCCAGCCTCCCTGCGGTTCTTCGAATAACGGAGTCAACTCGGAAAGCTTCTCATAAAGACCAAATAAGCCGCCGGTGTGGATGAACAGAATCTTCGCCCCCTTGAAGCGCGCGCGCCCTGCTTGCGACAATTCGTTCCATAATCCGAAAAACGCCTTGCCGGTATAAACCGGATCCAGAATCACGCCGGTGGCCCGGGCGACATCGCGCATGAGAAGAAGTTCTTCGGGGCGGCTCTTGGCGTAACCCAATCCGACGTAGCCGTCCATGATGTCCAAATCGTCCGGGCTGTATTCCGCGCCCATGCCTTGGACGATGGAGGCCACTTTTTTGTGGAAGTAGTCGGCGTGCAGACAAACGTTCACCGCGTGCACCCGTACCGGCCAGCCGGACCGTTTAACGCCCAGACTCAATCCGGCGGCCGTCCCGCCGCTGCCGCAGGCAAACACGATATCGGTGAGGCCGGCCTGCGCTTGTTCCGTCTGCTCCTGCAATTCGCGAATCGCCTCCAGATAACCCCAACTGCCGAGCGCGTTCGAACCGCCTTCGGGAATGATGCAGGGCTTTCGGCCCTGTGCGATGAGACGGTCGGCCAGTTGCCGCATCAGCGTTTCGCGTTGCTGATATTCTTCATAGGTAATCAAGTGGATTTGAGCGCCCACGAGACGGTCGAGCAAGAGATTGCCGACAAGCCCCGGATTGCGATCCGGCTGCGGGTGATTGAGCAGGAGATGGGAATCCAGCCCTAGCTCGCGCGCCGCCACGGCGGTGGCCCGGGCATGATTGGACTGAATGCCGCCGCACGTGATGACCGTGTCCGCCCCTTTTTGGAGCGCGTCCGCCAGCAGGAACTCCAATTTGCGGGCCTTGTTGCCCGAGAGCGTAATGCCGGTCTGGTCGTCGCGTTTGATCCATAACTCGACATCCGCCGGCATTCCCGCGACTGCCCAGCGCCGGAGCGGCGTCGGCCGTTGCGCCAAGGCGATTCGGACCGCCGGCTGGCTCGAAAGCCCGGCGGCCCAGGCCGGCGGAGAATAAGATTGGGGCCTAAACGAACAATCTGTTTTCAATTCGTCGTTCCTCGCGTAAAAAATGTTTTCTACCATAAAAATAACTTGATCCACAAAACAATATGCAGACAATCAACCATCAAAATGCGCGGGCGCATCGGAGAACGAAATATCGAGCAGAGATAACATGATAAAGAGCACTGGGAGGATGTAAAATGAGAGAGTTCAGCAACAACGTATTAATGGTTGGCTATGGCGCCGTGGCCCAATGCACACTGCCGGTTCTGACGAAACTCATCGACATTCCCTGCAAGAATATCACGGTCATGGATTTTGAGGACCGCACGACAGCGCTGGCCCCCTGGCTGGAGCGCGGCGTAAAATTCGTGCGCGAGCGGATTACACAAGGCCATCTCGGCGTCCAACTCGGCAAATACCTGAAAATGGGCGATCTGCTGATCGATCTGGCCTGGAACATCGATGCCTGCGAAATTCTCCAATGGTGTCATAGCCACGGCGTGCTGTACATCAACACCTCCGTCGAAATCTGGGATCCTTATGCGCACGCCGAAAAAAAGCATCCGACGGAACGAACGCTGTATTGGCGGCACATGAACATCCGCCGGATGACGGCAGGCTGGAAGGAAAAAGGTCCAACCGCCGTCATGGAGCATGGGGCCAATCCCGGCCTGATCTCGCACTGGACGCGCAAGGGGCTGGTCGACATCGGCGAAAGGCTGATCGCCGACAAAAAGGTGTCGGGGCATCTGGCTGAGGAGATCCGGCATCTGATCGATAAGCGGATTTTCAACCAGCTCGCGATGCGGATGGGCGTCAAGGTCATCCATGTGAGCGAGCGCGACACGCAGGTGACGAACCAACCCAAGCAAATCGACGAATTCGTCAACACCTGGAGTATTGAAGGCTTCCGAGAAGAAGGCGTCACTACGGCGGAAATGGGCTGGGGCACGCACGAAAAAGCGCTGCCGGCACTGGCCTACGAGCATCACGACGGTCCGAAAAATCAGATTTGCCTGGCGCGAATGGGTATGAACACCTGGGTGCGAACCTGGGCGCCTCATTACACGATCCAAGGCATGGTAATTCGGCATGGAGAGGCCTTCACCCTGTCCGACCGGCTGACGGTTTGGGAAGGCGAGAAGGCGGTCTACCGCCCCACGGTTCATTACGCCTACTGCCCCTGCGACAGCGCGATCGCCTCGCTGCACGAACTGCGCGGCAAAGATTATGAACTCCAGCCCAAGCTGCGCATCATGAGCGACGAGATCACCCAGGGGGCCGATATCCTGGGAGCCCTGCTCATGGGGCATCCGTACAATTCGTGGTGGACAGGCAGCAACCTCAGCATTGAAGAATCCCGCCGGTTGATTCCGCACCAAAACGCCACGACCTTGCAGGTGGCCATTTCCGTGGTCGCGGCCGCCATCTGGATGATCGAAAATCCGGCGATGGGGGTTTGCTCTCCGGAGGATTTGCCCTACGATTACATCCTTGGCCTAGCCAACCCCTATTTGGGAGAGTCGATATCGATTCCCTCCGATTGGACGCCCTTGAAGCATCACCAGAACTTTTTCAAGGGGTTTAACCACCCGGCGATGGATCCCGACTCGATGTGGCAGTTTAAGAATTTCCTGGTCTCGGAATTGGGCTGAAGAACCGCGTAAACCCGCGGAAATGAGAGGAACAGAATCATGGTCATGCAAAGCATGTTGAAGAAGCTGGCGAAAGAACACGGCACGCCGTTGTTTGTAGTGGATCACAAGGTGCTCCGGAACAACGTGGCGCAATTCAAAAAATATCTGCCGCGCGTTCAACCCTACTACGCTGTAAAGGCGAACTCGGATCCCGCCATCGTCAAGACGCTCTACAAGGCCGGCGCGAGCTTCGATGTCGCCTCGATGCCGGAGTTCCTGATTGTTCATGAAAACATCAAGAATCTGCCGGAAAAAGAGCGCCAGGCCTACATCTGGGACAAGATCATCTACGCGAATCCCATCAAGGCCAACGAAACGCTGGTGGAACTCGACCCGTACAAGCCGCTCGTGACCTACGACAACTACGAGGAAATCGAAAAAATCCGCAAATACGCTCCGCATGCGGGACTGGCGTTGCGACTCAAGGTGCCCAACACCGGCGCCATGGTCGAGCTGTCGTCGAAATTTGGCGCCGCTCCGGGCGAAGCCGTCAATCTGATCGAAGCGGCGCATAAGGCCGGCTTGATCGTCGAAGGCCTCAGCTTCCACGTCGGCAGCCAATGCACCAACTTCGAAAACTACGTCCAGGCGTTGAACCTGGCCGCCAGCGTCTTCCGCGAGGCCAAATCGCGAGGCTACCAGCTCAAGCTGCTGGACATCGGCGGCGGTTTTCCCGCGCCATACGACGACAACGTCGAACCGTTCAAAGCGCTGGCCCGCAAATTGAATGCCGAGTTGAAGCGGCTGTTCCCGAAGGAAATCGAGATTCTGGCCGAGCCGGGACGGTTCATGGTGGCCACGTCAGCCACGCTGATAGCCAAGGTGATCGGCAAGGCCGAACGCGACGGCAAGCAGTGCTACTACATTAATGACGGCGTCTACCACACGTATTCAGGGGTCATTTTTGATCACTGCCACTATCCCGTCAAAGCCTTCAAAAAGGGCCCGACTCGGATTTGCGCCGTATTCGGCCCCACCTGCGACGCGCTCGACACGATCGGCCTGTCGGAGGAACTGCCGGACCTGGAGCGTGGGGATTTAGTCTATAGCGAAAATATCGGCGCCTACAGCCATGCCTCGTCGACCTGGTTCAACGGGTTTCCGCCGGCGAAGGTGCTGCATATCAACCAGTAGGCCGTCCGCAAACTGAGAAGAAAAAAGAAAACATCGAACACCGAACATCGAAGTGGTGAATGTTTCCCTTCAACTCTTCGAAGTTATTCGATATTTTACTGCGCATTGACCAATAAACGGGGCCAGGTGGCCCCGTCTCCAATTTGGAGCCGGGACGACCTCGTCCCGGAACGCCAAAAGCGAGACAGTTCATTCCTTGGCCTTCCCTTCGATGTTGGATGTTCGATGTTCATTGTTCGATGTTTTCCCCAATTCTTCCCGTCTCCCTAATGACTATTTTTTTACGGCTCTATGGCCACCCATTCGACGCGCGCATCCACAGACGTTACCGCGATGAATTTCAAATCGAAGTCCGACTGATCGTAGTACCCAATGGCGGGATTTCCGCCAATAACGGCCAGGGTTGGGAAACGACCCGTGTCGGCGTCCGTATCCAAATTGCTGACAGCGCCCCAACTCGACCCATTGGCGTCGCCAGCCTTGATATATTTCAAGTACCCGACGGCATTGTCGTAGCAAGCAATGGCCGGCGTGCCGTTGACGATTTTCATCGAGGTGTGCCAGATCGTTCCATTGGTATCGAGGCTCATCGGTACGCCCCAACTCACCCCGTTAGCGTCGTTCGCCCGCACGTATCTGAGATCGCCGTTGCAGGAATAGCTGATGGCGGGATTACCGTTCACGATCGCCAAAGAGGTTCCGTCCCCCACCATGCCGTTGGTATCCACGGACACGGGCGCAGCCCAGGCCGACCCGTCGGCATTACTGGCCCGGATGTATTTCAAGTGGCTCAGAGAGTCATCGCCGTAACTGATCGCCGGATTGCCGTTCACCACCGCCAACGAGGAGTCCACGCCGACAAATCCGTTGCTATCCAAAACCATAGACGCGCCCCACGTCGCGCCCGTGGCGTCGTTGGCCCGGATATATCTCAATAGGCCTTGGCCAGTTGTACGGATCCGACCGCGCCCGTCGCCAGCTTGGACGAAGTGATCGAACCGTTGGCAATACTCGAACTCGTTACCGCGTTTGTCGCCAGCTCGTTACTGCCCACAGCTCCCGCGGCGATTTTTCCGGTTGTTACGGCGTTAGGACTCAGCATCGCGGAAGTAATCGCGTTATTCGTCACACCGCCGGCCAGACACGCATAACTCACGGCTACGATCCGCTCGCGTGGCGCAAGCGCTTGAGAGTTTATCGCTATCTCCAAATAGAGCGGAGTATTGGTCAACGCCGCCCGAAGCGACCCGGGGATCGCATTGGACAGTCCGATTTGGGTCGTATAAAAACCATCCACGACAACAACGCTTTGGGTCTCCGAATAAACGGCCAAACCTCCGCTGGGAGCTGTATAGCAACGAAAAGCGAGCGCCACCACTCCGTTAGCCAGATTCGTGCCCTGCAGCAAACGTCCCTGGTAATTGACCAATTCCGGGATTTGTGCAAAGTTCACATAAGGATACAAACACGCGAGTACAACAAATAACACGCCGCTCCGCCATTTCATGGGGGCTACCTTTCCGTAGTTAGTTGTCGATTTTGTTATGAAGATCGAAGCGACCGACCGCTTCTCCTGCGGATCAAAGACTACCACGGCGGAGTAACGAAAGAAAAGGACTCTTTCGCGACGCGTCACAGGGAGTCGAGTTCCCGGTTCCAATGTCTGACGGTGACCTGCAGGAGCGCGGCGAAGCCGTTTTTGGTCCAGAACTGACCGGGTCCGGCGTGGTTATCAGCCCTTAAATTAGGATTCTGCTGAATAAGTCCAAAAAACGCCGACTCACGCCAGCCGCGTTGTCGACTCTGCGACTCACGCGGCAGAGTCGGCCTACATTAAAGACCAACGTTTGGATGGTATTAGCGCTGGCTGTTCCAATGATTGGAAAAAATTCCGGCGCATTTTCCAACCATTGGAAAAATCCGCGGTCAGCAGCAAGAGACCAACTCATAAGCAGTCTCTTAATTCCAGCCCCTCTCCGGCCGCTTATACTCAAGCCGAGTGGCCATCGGGGTCGCATCGCCAGATAGAGAACAAAAGATTAAACATTGAAGACGGCAAGGGATACATAAAGGGGGATAAAGCTATGAACGAAGGCAAGGAAGGGTTAAGGTTTAATTTGCCCCCTGAGACGACTTGATTCCGAGGCGACACAAACGAGGAGGAGAGCATGCAGTTCAAAATAGAAAAAGTGGATGTATGGATGGGGATGGCAGCAGATAAGCCCGGCGCTCTGGGCGAAATGCTCGAACGGATCAGCAAAGCCGGCGCCCAGTTGGAGTTCATCTTTGCCCGGCCCGCAGGGAAAGACCAAGCGGTCTTTTTCCTGGCGCCCGTAAAAGGGACTGCCGTGCTCAAAGCGGCTCGAACGATGGGAATCAAAAAATCCGAACAGATGGTTTCCTTCCGTATCCACGGACCGGATCGCGCCGGCCTGGGAGCGAAAATTGCCTGCGCCATGGGTTCCGAAGGAATCAACATTTCTGGATTTTCCGGCATGACCATGGCCAAACAATGCCTGGGCTATATGGGTGTGAATAAAAAGGACGCGGCTCGCGCTCAGAAGATCTTGAAGAAAATCCTGCAGCCGTAGCTTCAGAAGAAAATGGGCCGCACATGGCCGCAGCCTCAAAACAAAGAGAGCCATTGCGTCCGTGTGCGGACCGATCCTTCGCCCTGCCTAATTCGTCACCGCCGCCGACGTCATCTCGTAGGGCAGCGCGGAGATTTCGATCTTCGGGTTTTTCTCGACGAAATAGTTGATGGCCCAATCGGACGGGAACAGAACGGCCCAGTGATTCTCGCGGGTATGTACAAGCGCACAGCCCGTGGGCACTGTCGCGGCTTTCAGCGTTTCCTCGCCGACGGCGGGCGAGATCCAACGAAGGACTTTCCAAGGCGTAGGTTCCACGCGCGTTTCCGCGCCGTACTCGGTTTCCAGGCGATATTGCACGACTTCAAATTGCAGCGGTCCCACGGCGGCCAGCAGGCGGGCGCTGCTCTGCGCGCCCTGCTCGAGAAAAAGTTCCTGAACCACGCCTTCCTGCAAGAGCTGATCGACGCCGTCGCGGAAGCGTTTGTATTTCGCGGTATTCGGATTGTAGAGATAAACGAAGCATTCGGGAGTAAAGCGAGGAATTTCGTTGTAGAGAATCGCGGGATCGGCGGTCAGCGTGTCGCCCACCCCGAATTCCGAATGCCCCACGATGCCCAGGATGTCGCCGGGATAAGCCTCGTCCACCGTCTCGCGTTCGCGCCCAAAGACCTTGTGGGAGCTGGCCAGTTTGACCTTCTTGCCGGTGCGGCTGTGGGTCACAAACATCTCGCGCTCGAACTTGCCGGAACAAACCCGGATGAAGGCAATGCGGTCGCGATGATTCGGATCCATGTTGGCCTGAATCTTGAAAATGAACCCCGAGAACGAGTCGTGATCGTTGGGCACGACCGCTCCGCCCGACGTCCGGGGGCCGGGCAAGGCGGAATACCTTAAAAAATTATCGAGCATCAACTGGACGCCGAAATTATTCAGGGCGCTCCCGAAAAAAACGGGCGTCGTATCGCCGGCCAGCACGGCCGCCGGATCAAAATCGCCGCCCGCGCAATCGAGGATTTCGAGTTCCTCCACCACCTTGGCGTAGGCTTCCTCCGGCAGTCGATCCCGGACGAGCGGATCGGAAATGGCGCCGATAGACTCGGGCGCCCGGTAAGCGCCCCCGCCGGACAGCCGTTCGAAGAGATGCACCTTGCGCTCGCGCCGATCGATGACGCCTTTGAAATCCATACCCGTGCCCAACGGCCAATTCATCGGAAACACATGAATCTGCAGCACGCTTTCCAATTCGTCGAGCAGCGAAAGCGGGTCCCGCGACGGACGGTCGAGCTTGTTCATGAACGTAAAAATCGGAATCGAACGGCGGCGGCAGACCTCGAACAGCTTGCGGGTCTGGCTTTCGATGCCTTTGGCGGCGTCGATCACCATCACGACGGAGTCCACCGCCGTCAGCACCCGGTAGGTGTCCTCGGAAAAGTCCTTGTGACCCGGCGTATCCAGCAGGTTGACCTTGTAATGGTTGTAGTCGAACTGCAAGACCGTCGAACTGACGGAAATGCCTCGCTTGCGTTCCAGCTCCATCCAGTCGGAGGTCGACGCCCGCTGATTCTTGCGGGCCGTCACCGACCCGGCCAGTTGCACGGCGCCGCCATATAGAAGGAACTTTTCGGTCAGCGTCGTTTTCCCGGCGTCGGGATGCGAGATGATCGCGAATGTCCGTCGTTTTTCGATTTCGTCAAGAATGTTCAATCCACACCTCAAGGGACTCAAAGGGGCGTACTATTTAGCGTTTTACACGGCAAAGAGCAATGGTCTTCTTCAGGAAAATCCATAACGGGGGGCCTCTTGACACGGCCCTTCCTCAACGTCTGGCACTGAAAAGAAACCACCGGCTTACGCCGGCGGCTACGTAGCCGCGTCCGTAAGGACGTGGATTCTTACTCGTATGCGCGGGGGCCGCGTCAAGATGCACCCTCATAACTCATCGCGGGCAGGAATGCCCGCGCTCCGAAGAGACCAGGAACGGCTCAAAGGGCTCTTCGTTCAGCATTTCGTCGTCTTTCGGCCACACCCTGATGAAACTTCGCAGGATGTGCTTGTACGAGGTCATCTATTGTCACATCCCCCCACCCCGGCAATTGCAGAAGATATTCCAATAAAACGCCGCTGCCGAAGGCATCGAAGAGCGCGTCGTGCGCTTCCAAGCCGGGGCACATCGCCTCCACCTGCGTCAGCAGCTTTAATTCGGCCAGAATGTCCTCCAAGGCATGCGAAGCGAACTGCGGATAGGCCTGCCGCACAAGCTTTAGCGTGTCGATCCACGGGCCAAACCGATGAAAAGGCGCCCATTGCCGCACGATTTTTTTCTCAGTGCCGATGTTATGCGCGGCCAGCGGGCGTTCAATTAACCAGGCTCGCAGCGCCGGCCACAGAGCGGCCAGGCTGGGCGCCTGTTCGATTTCCGCCCGGAGCTCGTTATGCTTGCCTGGCGCGTGCGGATTGAACGGACGCGTCCCTACACGCACCAGGCTGGTGAAAAAGCAGTTTGGGATGACTTTCCCATTCTCCATCAAAACCATTCCGATTTGCCAGGGTTCGCTCGGCAGGGGGCGGACCACGCCGGTCGTTTCGAAGTCGATGATCGTAATACGGGCTTCGCGCGCAAGCATGGCGTTCACTTCGCAGGCCGTCTTTCTACCGGCACAGGGCAACCTTCGGCATCCACGCAAACCATGACTATTTTTCCATCGAAGGAAAGATTCCCGGTCCCCTTGCACGATCCACACCGGACAAACATTTTTACCCGCACCACCACGGAGGTTATGCCGACTCGTTCTACCCCGAATTGAAATTCGATCAAATCCCCCAGTCGCGCCGGCGCCATGAATTCGGCATGCTCAATGGCCCGGGTCACAAAATTCCGCCCCGGAAAGGTCCGGACGCTGGCAATGTAGGCCAGGCCGTCAATCACCGACAGCACATGCCCGCCAAACAGATAGCCGTACTGGTTTAGATGCTCCTGCCGGACAATAATATGGTGACCGTACGTTTTCATAAGCGCTCAAAGCCTGAATTAATCACAAATCGTTCCATAAGTCGAAAAGTAACAGAAGCCCGTCTTCGCCCGCCTGCGCATCGCTACGCGAAGCGTTGCGGGCAAGGAGAAGCCGGGCCGCCTTCAGGAGAATACTTTTCTTTGCGAAAACGAGAACCTATCGGGGAAATCCAGCCTATTAAACCTTAAAAAGAGCCCTGATCTGCCAAAAGCTTCAGACCTTAGAATATCGGCACTTTTTATGCTGAAACAAGCCCCAAGGCAGGCAGCGGTTGCCGACGACTCAAGGAAGTTATGTCATCACGAGCCGATACGTTCCGGGGAATGATGGTTGGAGTTGCCGCAGGCGTACTGCTCATCGCTGTTATGGCCCAGGCCTCCCAGAATGCAGCCGCTGCCCGCCTACCTCCCGGGCAAGGAACCGTCGTCCAAACTATTTCGTTTCAGTTGCAGGACGTGACCATCGTTCATGAAGCGAATTTCGACCGGATTGAGCTGAAAGACGGCGAGATTCCGGAGGATCTGCCGGGCGCGCCCGCCTTGCCGGTGCGCTACATCAACATCCTCCTGCCGGCCGGCGCCGATGTGATCGACGTGCAAGTGACGCCGACCCAAGAGCAATTAGCGGCTGAAAATGTCGTCCCCTATCCCATCCAACCGCCGGCGCCCCGCAGCGAAGCCGCCGTGGTTTTTGCGGAGGCGAATGCCCAGATTTATGGACAAACCGCGCTCTATCCCTCTTGGTCGGGGCAGGGAGACAAGGCACAGAAAATTCGCGGCTTCAGCATGGCGCCGGTCCGTTTGAATCCGTTGCGGTATGCCCCCGCCGAGAAAAAGCTCTACCTGGCTGAAGCCCTTACGGTAACCGTCAGTTATCGTCAGGAAGCCCTTCTCCAAAAAAGGATCTCGGCCCCCATTCCCCACGCTTTCAAGTCTCAAGTTCAATTGTTGGTCGTCAACCCGGATCAGCCGGGCGCTGAACCCGTCGTATCCGAAGAGAACGTTCCAAGCGAGCTGACGAGCGGCGGCCTCTGCGATTACCTCGTCATTACCAAGGCATCCCTGACCAATGCCTTTGCCGCCTTGACCCAACACCGGTCGGCCTACAATGGGTTCCATTGCGAGATTCTGTCCGTGGAATGGATCGACGCCCATTACGACGGCACGCGGCCTTCCGGCGGTTCCGACATCCAAACAAAAATCCGCCAGTGCATTAGCGATTATGTGCACAACCAAGGTACGGAGTTTGTCGTGCTGGGAGGCGACAACACCATTGTGGCCGATCGGGATTGCGCGGTGTCGAGCGGAAGCTACTCGAGCTCCAACATGCCGACCGATCTGTACTATGCCGGACTGGACGGGAATTGGGACGATTTCGATGCCGACGGCGTCTATGGCGAAGCGAATGTCGGCAGCAGTTTGAATGACGAAGGCGACCTGAGCGCGGATGTGTTTGTAGGACGAATTCCGATACGCACGGCTCAACAAGCCGCGGACTACATCAACAAAGTCATCTCCTATGAAACAACGCCTCCTTATCAACTCGTGAAGAATTTCGCCATGGGCGGCGTCCTGCTTTGGAATAGCTATACCAACACCCAAAGGCCGACGGATGCGATGAACGACGGACATTTGCCCTTCCAGGCCGCAAATCATCCAAAAGTCACCGATGCCGAAATGTGGGCTCGGCGAACCTTCCGCGACAGTGTTCAGGCCTACAATTGGCAGGCCGCTAAGATCGGCTGTCTTTTCGATACGCTGACCAGTTGGGATTCGGCGACCGGCGGCGATTATCCGGCTTCGTATGCCAATTTGAAGACCCACTTCAACGACGGCTGGAATTTCCTGATTTTCGACACGCACGGCGGCAATTCCACCTGGTCGGCTGAAGGCGGATCTTTCAATGCCACTCACGCTCTGTCCATGACGGGGCTTTGCGTTACCGTTTATACGATGGCCTGCAATTCCGGGGGTTTTGATGTTGCCGATCCGTCGCTCAGCGAAGGCTTCCTGCGATGCGCAAACGGAGGCGCTCTTTTGTACTTTGGTTGCAGCCGTTACGGCTGGGGGTCGCCCGATGCGCCGCCGGCCGACTCCTACAGCACGGGAGGAACATCCTCGTCCTTCATGCGCAAATTTCTCCAACTCATCTTTCAGAGCCATTACCTGAATTCCGGCGACGTGTTTTACCGGCATAAAGCGGCTTTCGTGAGCCAATCCGGCGCCAATGGGAGCTATCGCTGGGTCCAGTTTGGATTGAACTTCCAGGGAGATCCCGCCTTGAGCTTCGTGGTGGACAAGCCCACGGTAGGGGTGGCCGCAGAAAATTCGCCCATTTCGGAATCAAGCGCAACCCCGGCCGTCCTGAGATTCTTCCGCGACCATACGGAAGGCGCCATGACCATCCGCTACTCCTTGACCGGCAATGCCTCTCCTTCGACGAATTTCTCCTGTACCCCCGGGCTTTCGCAGCAAGGCTCAGTGATTATTCCTTCGGGCAGCAATGCCCTGTGCATTCTTATGCACCCCATCGACAACAATGTTCCCGAATCTGTCAAAGAGCTGACCTTGGCACTCGAAACCGACGGAGGCTACACGATTGGCGACTCGTGCTTTGCTTCGATTCTTTTGGAAGAAGACGATGCCGATCAGGATGGACTGCCGGACGATTGGGAGCATTACTACGAACTTGACGTCGGGGCGCCAAGTGCAGATCAGGATTCCGACGGAGACCATTATTCCGATTATGAGGAATACATCGCCGGCACCAGCCCCGTGGACACTTCCTCGAGTTTTTCATCCGGCGATTGCGTATACGACGGAAGCACGACCGCCGTAACCTTTCCAACTCAAGCTGGGCGTCTGTACACCATCGAATGGAACGACAGCTTGAACGCCGCCGCATGGCAAATCCTGCTTCATAATTTAGTTGGAACGGGCTCGCCTGTAATCGTTCCCGATACCCCCAACGGCGAACACCGATTCTACCGAATCAAAGTTCAACTTGATTATTGAGTAATGAACCCTGCTGGAAGTCACGCCTAACCGGATAAGTCCTGTAAGATGTAAGAGTTTTGCCTACACATTCATACTGACAGGCAACAAAAGTAAGGGTATTCTCATCATGTGCCATTGCATAATCTTATAATGTCTTCTAACCAAGTTTTACGCACAAGGTTGACCGGCATTGAAAGCCCTTCGATCGAATTAGTGAAGCCGCTATCCAGATACGTAACCGCCATAAGCACGTACGATGAAAAGATGCATGCGAGGTAGCTGCCTATGAAAAGATATCCGGCCTTGGCGATGTTGATTTCCGCATTAACGACAACCATTGCTTCGGCTCAGACAATATTCATGGACGGCATCAGCGTCAGCAACGATTACGTTCGCCATGTAGGATTAATTGATGTAGCAGGATGGAATACCAGCCATACGGGCGAAGTCAGACATTTGGGAATAAGCTACGGACAACTTGTAGGCATCGATCCTTCCACCGGCATGTCGATCACCAACGAACAAAACTTGTTGCCGCTCAAGGTCCATTCCGTCGTAGCCGTCAGTAACATCACCGCTCTTTCAGGAATTTTTGGCAATGGCATTGGCATCACGAATCTGCCGTCTAACGCGTTTACGGAAACCGATCCGCTTTTCATCCTTTGGCTGGGAACTAACACCTACATCCGAACAGAAGCAGATCCTCTATGGACGTCCGCCAGCAACCTATATTATCTAAAGAATCAAGTCCATGCCCTCTTCGCTACCGGAACACCTGTATATGCGGAAAGTGACCCGCTCTTCGCCATCTGGCTAGGCACGAATTCCTACCTCCAAACCGAGGCCGATCCGATTTGGATTGCCGCCAGCAACTCCTATTACCTCAAAGCTCAAGCGAACGCCTTGTTCGCCACCGGCGCTCCGGTCTATGTCGAAGCGGACCCCTCTTTCGGCGCTTGGCTGGGCACCAACTCCTACGTCGAAACGGAAGCCGATCCGCTCTGGAGCGGCGCCTCGAACCAGTATTACACCAAAACCTCCGCCAACGCCCTCTTTGCCACAGGCACCCCGCTCTACGCCTTCACCGAAACCGACCCAGCCTTCGGGACTTGGTTAGGCACCAATGCCTATGTCCATACCGAGGCCGATCCGATTTGGATTGCCGCCAGCAACTCCTATTACCTCAAGGCTCAAGCGAACGCCTTGTTCGCCACCGGCACACCGGTTTATACCGAAACGGACCCGGCCTGGGAATCGGCCCGATCCACGGGAACAACTTTCGGAGCAGAAATAGGGGTCTCCGGCATAAAAATGATGGTCGCCGATATTCGGAGAAACACCAATAACGCCGTGATCGGACTGCTGGCTGGCGACGCCTGGAACACTGGCGCCATGCTTCAACTCGGAGGCGACGAACAAGAAAGCGGAGACGTTGTATATGGGGGCGGCCAAGTCCTCATGAAAAACAACAGTTCGCGTTTCCGCATTCGCGATCGCGAAGGTTGGACGGAGATCGCAGACTTCCGCGGCGATGGCACCACATACTTCGGCGGCAGTATTGTTCCGGGAACGGACAACGTTTATGCCTTGGGCAACGCTACCTTCCCCTGGAGCGCTTTATATGTCGGTTCTTCCACGATCAACCAAAGCTATTTGGACGGGCTGATGCGGGCGGACGGAAGCCGAGCCTTCACCAGCAACCTGAACATGGGAGGCCACAGCATCACCAATATTTCCACCAATTCGCTTGTTTACACAGACGGGAAATCCGTGCAGCAAAAGATGACGGAAGCCGACGAGGCCTTGACGATGCAAACGGTCACGCCCTACTGGTTCGGCCAATTTGTTGAAACAGAAGCCTGGAAAAACAACACTATCGCAGAAGATTATCGTGAAGTTGAGTTCAACCTGCTCTTCAACGGTTATGATCATTCAACGAACGGCATCGTGGAGATGAAATTACGGGTTTATGCGCGTGGCGATAGCGATACCCACATGAGGGTTGCCATTCGCAATCACACCGACAACAACTATTGCTTTGGACATAATCAAACTACGAACACTTACACCCCTATCATTTGGTGGGAAAGCCCATGGATCACTGTAACCAATTGCACCGGTCCAAAAGAACTGAGAGTCAACGCTTTTACGGACGACAGCAGCAAATACTATTTCATCTTCAAGACATATGTTCTGGTCCGCGCACAAAAACGACTAAATGACTAACGCGTATTAACGATCTCGAAAGAACCTAAAAAAACGGCGGATCAAGAAGACGTCCCAATCCGCCGCTTTGATATAATCTCTTATTCGGTTTTTACTTCGATTTTCTTGCGCTCAGCGTGTGGCTGCGCGACCTTGGGAATGACGATCGACAAGACGCCTTTTTTGAATTGCGCTTTAACCTTGTCGACGTTGATTCCCGCCGGCAAGGTAATCACCCGCTGGAATTGCCCGAACAGGCGCTCGGACATGAAGTAGTTCTTGTTCTTTTCCTCGTGTTCCTGTTTCTTTTCGCCCTTCACTGTCAGCACATTGTCGTCGAAGAGCACTTCAATGTCTTTTTCGTCCATCCCGGGCAATTCTGCCGTAATGCTAACCTCGTCGTCCGTTTCCGAAACATCGAACTGCGGCGACAAGACCGACTCGGCACGCTCGCCCGACCAGAAGCCCGACCCTTGCAAGCTTCCAAAGTCCCTGAAAAACTCATCGAACAATTGATTCATCTGCCGGTGTAGCGTTTCTACCGGATGTGCCGTCCGCGGGGTCAACTCCACCGCCGACTCCCTTCTCTTCCATGGAATTATATTTCTCATGGCCCTTTCCTCCCTCGTTTAAGCTGAAGCTTCCACGGCGATCTTGCGCGGCTGGGCCTTCTCCGATTTCGGCAACACCACCTGCAACACGCCGTTTTTCATCGTGGCTTTGATCTTGGATCGATCGACGTCCGTCGTAAGCTGGAACGCCCGACGATAAATACCGGGCCAATAGCCCCGATAGATCAAGGTCTGGCCTTTCGGCTCTTCCTCGGTCTGGGAACCAGTCAAGGTCAGAACGTCATTTTCCAATATGATATCCACGTTCTTCTCGTCCACGCCGGGCATATCGCACAGAACGAGGATCGAATCCTCTTTCTCGTAAATATCCGTCGCCGGCGTCAAGATCGGACGATCTTCCGTCATCTCAACATCTTTCGAACCTTCTTTTTGCTGATGCTTCGTTTCTTGTATCGCTGCTGTCATGGTTTTCGTCTCCTCATTATTCCGCTGCAATGGCGATTTTTCTCGGTTTGCTGGCTTCCGTACGCTCCAAAACAACCGTCAGAACGCCCTTCATGCATTTCGCCATGACCTTGGAACTGTCGATTTCGTAGGGCAAATCAAAGCTCCGGCTAAACTTGCCGAAACTTCGTTCCTCACGACGGCAGACCACGTCCTTCGAAAGCTCATCCTCTTTGCGTTCCCCTTGCAGGACCAACTGGTCGCCTTGCACGTTAATCTCGATATCTTTCGGATCCACACCCGGAACGTGTGCCGTTAAGATGACCTGTTCGTCGTGGCTCCACAGATTCACCGCTGGAAACACATCCGATTCCTCTCCGAAACTTGATCCGTTAAAAAGCCGGTTTATCTCGTGTTGCAATTGACGTATTCCGGTAAACGGATCCATTCTCATCCATGTTGTTTCTGGCCAATACATATTCGTCTCCTTTCTCTTACATACCTTGCGCACCAAGCTCTCTTTAGCTTTCGCCAAAATTGTATAGCAAAAGGCGTGCCGACTTTTTAAAATATTTATTTGTGCTTTATATACAGTTGCTTACATATTTTTACAAACAAGCTCATAAGAGTCATTTTGTCCCTTATATAATAAATATAAGCGCCTTTTCGTCTCTTCTCAACCACAGCTCAAGCGATAAGGCGACTATTCATGATACGACACAAATCCGCTGGAATCAGAACGGCATCCTATCGAAATGAACTCTAACCCGGATTTCTCACCAGCGCGGCTGCGCTGGTGAGAAATGCGGGCTAATGAGCCGTTCGATGCGTCTTGAGTCAAATTACACAATAGCTGCAGTGTAAGCCGGTGAGCTTTTCCGCCGTATCAAAAGGCCCGTTTTCCCACTTGTCGGCAGGTCGTCAGTTGAAAATCCGGTGAATTGGACCACATTCAAGCTGTGGAGGAACCTATATGACGGATGAAGTCAAAACAACCAGCCAATCTATCAACAACATCGCTTTTTTGGGCAATTACCTGCCGCGCCACTGTGGAATTGCCACGTTCACGACCGATCTTTGCGAGGCCATCAGCTCGGTCAAACTCGACTCTACTTGTTTCGCGGTGGCCATGAACGATCGCCCGGAAGGCTACACCTATCCCCAGCGAGTACGTTTTGAAATTGAAGCAAACCGTCGCGAGCAGTACGAATTGGCGGCCGACTACATCAACCTCAGCCAAGCCGACGTGGTATGCCTTCAACATGAATACGGCATTTACGGGGGAAAAGCCGGCCATTACCTCCTCCCCTTGCTGCGCCAGCTCCGAGCTCCGCTGGTTACTACGTTGCACACGGTGCTGGCCGATCCGGAGCCGGAACAGCGGCGAGTCCTTTCCGAACTCGTCGCCATCTCCGATCGCCTGATCGTCATGAGCCCAAGAGCTGAAGAATATTTGAAGACCATTTATCAGGCGCCGGAATCCAAAATCCGCATGATTCACCACGGCATCCCGGATCTCCCCTTTATCGATCCCAATTTCTACAAGGATCTTTTCGGCGCCGAAGGGCGCAAGTTGCTGTTGACCTTCGGCCTGCTGGCGCCCAATAAGGGGATCGAATATGTCATCGATGCCCTGCCCAGGATCGTGGCGCAGTACCCGGAAACGCTCTACATCATCCTGGGAGCAACCCACCCGCATGTAAGAAGGGATCAAGGCGAGCAATACCGGATGTTCCTGCAACAGCGCGTACGGGAATTGGGTCTGGATCAGCACGTCCGATTCCACAACCGTTTTGTGGAAATGAAGGAGCTATGCGAATACCTTGGGGCCGCCGACCTCTACATCACGCCCTACCTGGGCGAAAACCAGATTGTTTCCGGAACCCTGGCTTACTCCATGGGATCGGGCAAGGCCGTCGTTTCCACCCCGTATTGGTACGCCGTGGACATGCTCGCGGAAGACCGGGGCCGCGTCGTTCCCTTTCGGAATTCCGAGTCCATCAGCGAAATCATCCTGGATTTGCTTAAAAACGAAGCGGATCGCCATGCCATGCGCAAGCGGGCCTATCAATTGGGGCGTTCCATGATCTGGAGCGAAGTCGCCCGTCGATACCTGGACGTGTTCGAGGAAGTAAAATTGGACCGGAGCCAGTCCCCTCGCCCAATTGGACGGTTATCGAAGCGAACGCGCTGGGAAGTCCTGCCGGAATTAAATCCCAACCACCTGCTCTTGCTGACCGATTCGGTAGGCATTATCCAACACGCCAGCTTTAACATTCCGAATCCCCATCATGGCTACAGCACCGACGATCAGGGCCGGGCGCTGGTCGTGGCCGTGAAAGCTTCCCGCATGTTCGCGGACATCGCCAACTGGAACGCACTGGCCTCCCGATATATGGCGTATCTCCTGTATGCTTTCGATTCCGACAGCGGGCGCTTCGGCAATATCCTTTCTTATCGCCGGGAGTGGGACAAACCCGTCAGTACGGAGGACACCCACGCGCAAGCCATCTGGGGTTTGGCGCATGTCGTGGCCTACTCGCTCAACGAAGGACATCGCGCCATGTCCATGCAATTGCTCGACCAAGCCATCCCCTCGACCACAGCCCTCGACTCCCCGCGCGCCATCGCCTTTTCCATTCTGGCTATCCAGACGTATTTGCAAAAATATAGCGGCGCTTCGAGATTCCGCCACGAACGACAAGAGTTGGCGCATAAACTGATGGACCAATTCCGGGCGAATTCCGGCCCCGACTGGCCCTGGCCCGAAAACAGCCTGACCTACGGCAACGCGAGAATTTCCCAGGCGTTGATCGAAGCCGGCCAATGGCTGCCGGACCAGGAAATGCTCGAGGCCGGACTCAAAGCCCTCGACTGGCTGGACAAGCTTCAAATCTCGGAGCGGGGCCATTTTCTTCCCATTGGCACGGAAGGCTGGTACACGCGAAACGGCGTCAAAGCCCGGTTCGACCAGCAACCCATCGAGGCGTTCACCATGATCGACGCCTGCATGACCGCCTATCGCACCACGCGCGACGAACGATGGCTCGCATCCGCTCACCGCGCCTTCGATTGGTTCCTGGGCCGAAACGACCTTCAGGCGCCGCTCTACGACGACAGCACGGGCGGTTGTTACGACGGCCTCCATCCCGACCGGGTGAATCAGAATCAAGGCGCCGAATCAACCGTTGTTTGGTTGTTAAGCCTATTGTTGATGTACGAAATCCAAGATGAAGAGCAAATCCAGACAAAGGAGGCGGCTCATGAGCAGCTCGCACACGTCCGTCCCGCATCCGCGCTATGAAGAATTGTTGAAACGCCATCCCGCTAATCCCATTTTGGTGGCGGCCGACTGGCCTTATCCGGTCAACTCGGTCTTCAATGCCGGCGCCATTCGCTTGGCCGACACGCACGAGACGCTTTTGTTGGCCCGGGTGGAAGATCGCCGGGGCCTGTCGCATCTGTGCGCCGCCCGCTCCCCCAACGGCGTCACCGATTGGACCATCGATTCCACGCCCACCCTTCTGCCCAACCGCGAGGAACGACCCGAAGAGTTTTGGGGCTTGGAAGATCCCCGCATCACCTGGATTCCCGAATGGAAAAAATACGCCATCACCTGCACGGCCTACTCCCAGGGCGGTCCCGGCGTTGCCTTGAAAACCACCGAAGACTTCAAGCAGTTCGAACATTACGAAATGATCATGCCCCCCGAGGACAAGGATGCGGCGATGTTTCCCCGCCGATTCGGCGGGCACTGGGCCATGATTCATCGGCCGGTGCCCGCCGCCGGCCATGCGCATATCTGGATTTCCTTCTCGCCCGACCTGCGCCACTGGGGGAGCCATAAGGTGCTGCTCCATGCGCGCCACGGCGGCTGGTGGGATGCCCGCAAAATCGGGCTGTGCAATCCGCCCATCGAAACCGAGGAAGGCTGGCTGCTGCTTTATCATGGCGTGCGCATGACCGCCTCGGGTTGCCTGTACCGGATTGGCCTGGCCCTCATGGATCTCGAAAACCCAATCAAACTGATCTATCGCAGCGACGAATGGATCTTTGGCCCACAGGAAACCTACGAGCGAATTGGAGACGTTCAGGAAGTGGTGTTTCCCTGCGGCGCTGTCGTGGATGACGACGGCGACACCCTGCGGGTGTACTACGGAGGCGCCGACAGTTGCATCGGCCTGGCCACGGCCAGCATCAAGAAACTCTTAACCTGGCTGAAGAGCCATCACTACGAAGGCGTCGATTGAGAGGCTAACTCTTGGCTTCGGAAGGGTTGCCTTCTTGTTTCCGGTCACGACGGAGCGTGACCCTCCAGAAAATCCGCCCAGGCGCCGAAAGCCGCAAACGCGGCGGCGCGAGGATGCTGCCGCAGCCGTTGCATCAGGGCGGAGGCCGAGAAGACGCAGCCGTTCAAGGCCAAACCCAACGCCTCGGCCAACGGGCCATCAGCTCCAGGGCAAGAAACGGCAGAGACGAAACCCTGGTCGACTTCCAACTGCAAGGCAAGCTCGCGGCCTTCGCCGGGGCGCTTCCATTCGATCGTAAAAGCCGGAGTCATTCCATAGATCCAATCCCAGGAAATGAGTTTTCGATAGGGGCTTCGAATCTCGTCGTCAGGCCATTTGCCGTCAGGCACGATCGCCATCCGGTTTCCTCGATCGTTCCGAAAAGCCTCGCACAGCGCCAAGGACAACTCCTCGACCGTCAGATCTTTTCGAAACGTGCGGAGATTCGTCACCGGGTCGCGAACGGAGGAAACGGCATGAGACCGGATGTCGGAAGGAACCGGCGTCAAGTATCGGCGCAACCGGTCCAGATCGGCGTCGACCAGCAAGGTTCCATGATGCATGGCGGCGCCCCGCTTGAAGCAGAACGCATTGCCCGAGATCTTGCCGGTCCCGGCGAATAGGCTGTTGCGATCCGTGCGCACGGCCGGGATGCCCAGGCGCGCCAAAGCCGACAAAACCACGCCAAACGAGCGGGACAAGTCATAATCCGAGCGACGCGTAATGAAAGAAAAGTTGAGGTTGCCCCGGTCATGGTAAACGGCGCCGCCGCCGGAACTCCTCCGCGCCAGTTGGCACCCGTCCTGCCGCAAGGCACGCAGATTGCACTCCTGCCAGGGATTCTGATTTTTGCCGATTACAATCGCGCGCTCGGCTTGCCAAAGCAGCAACACCGGCCCCAATTCGTCCGCGCGGCCAATAAAATACTCTTCCACAGCGAGGTTGCGCCACGGATCGAGGCTTTCCAGACGTATCGCCAGCGCGTGCCCTGGACTCATGGATTCCATGCTTTCCTATTTCAAAACTTGAAGATCGACGAATTCGCTCAAGAATCCAAATACATAACCGATCAGCCGCCTCATGACAATATTCTATGATTGAATGAACTTATGAAATGAGGCTACCCTAACCCCATGAGCGAGAATTGAAACTCGATCGACCAACAGAAAGAACGAATGAAAAGACAACCCGACGCTCCCGACATTTTATTTGAAGACGAAAGCCTCCTGGCCTTGAACAAACCGGACGGACTGCTGATTTCGCCCGACCGCTGGGACAAGGATCTGCCTAATCTGATGAGATATGTGCATGAACACATCTCTCCGAAATATTTCAATGCCCACCGGCTGGACAAGGACACCAGCGGCGTCGTGCTTTGCGCAAAAAACAAGAAAACGCTCGACACCCTCTGCGCCTATTTCGAAGAGCGGCAAGTCGAAAAGCATTACCTGGCCATTACGCAAGGCGTGCCGAAAGAAGAGTTTTTTACCGTCAGCCGTCCCATCACAAACGACGATCGATTCCCCGGACGGATGAAGTTGTCCGAACATGGGAAGCCCTGCGAGACAAACTTCCAAACCTTGGAAAAATGGCGCGGCTACGCACTGGTTCGGGCGACACCCCTCACCGGCCGCACGCATCAGATCCGTCTGCATCTGGCGGCGGCGGAGTGTCCGATTATCGCCGACCGCTACTACGGCTACGGACGGGGCTTGATGCTCTCGGAAATCAAAAAGCACTACAAAGAAGGCAAGAAACCCGAACGCCCCCTTATCGGACGGCTGGCCCTGCACGCGGAAAGCATGAAGTTCAATCATCCCGTGACAGGCGAACCCGTAACCATCACGGCCCCCCTGCCCCACGACTTCGAGCTGGCCCTGAAGTATCTGCGGCGGTTTGCCGGGTTCTAATGGATAAGGTCATCCACCGGCTTACGCCGGCGGCTACGTAGCCGCGTCCGTAAGGACGTGGCCTAAACCAAACTTTAGGCAGGCGGAATGAGTTGGTTCATACCCAACTCATATTCGAAATTCGTAGTGAAAACACCCTGCCCAAGTTGCGCACGGATTTCCGACAACGCCCAGAACCGTCCGTCGTCGATCTCGGAGGGGTCGAGTTTAAAGGGGCCGTCGTGCAAGGCGATGAAGGAGCGCACCAGTTCCGTTTCCACGGTCGAACGCCAGATGTATTGGTATTGAAACGCCAAGGATTCCGGCGAAACGCCCAGTTCCTCGAGCATTTCCCGGCGCGCGGCTGCTTCCGGTTTTTCGCCGGGCTGGACATGACCGCCCACCGAGGTGTCCCACTTGCCGGGTTGAATATCTTTGCTGAGCGAGCGTTTTTGGAGAAAGAGCCGGCCCAAGCGGTCGAACACAAAGACATGCACCGACTGATGCATCAACGACGGATCGCCATGGCAGCGTTTTCGCGGCGCCGTCCCGAGGACCCGGCCGGATTCGTCGACGATCTCGAACAATTCCTCGATCATGCGCCCCTCGCTCGATCAGGCGTTAAAGCGGAAGTCGATCACATCGCCGTCTTTGACTTCGTAACCCTTGCCCTCCAACCGGAAGGTCCCCTTCTCGCGACAACCCGCCAGCGAGCCCGTGGACAAAAGGTCGTCGCAAAAAACGGTTTCGGCGCGGATGAAACCCCGCTCGATGTCGCTGTGAATCTTGCCCGCTGCCGCTTGGGCCGGTGTTCCGCGGCGGATGGTCCACGCCCGAACTTCGTCCTCGCCGACGGTGAAAAAGCTGATGAGATCCAGGATGCGGTAGGACCCCAGGATCAAACGAGCGCGCGCCGGCTCCGTCAAACCATAGTCCTTCAGAAAATCGGCCTGGGCGGCGGCATCCAAGCTGGCAATTTCGGCTTCGAGCGACGCACAAAAAATCATCAATTCGGTGCCCGCCTTGGAAACGGCGTCCCGCAGAGCTTCGAGCCCGGAACCGTCCAACCGGTTTTCCGAGACGTTGGCAATGGCCAGGATGCGTTTTTGCGACAGGAAGCAGAAGCTGCTGATCCGCTTTTCCTCGTCGGCGCTCAAGCCCAAATCGCGCAGATATTTCCCGGCCTCCAACTGCACCTTGCATTTATCCAGCACAACTTTTTCCTGCTCGTTGCCTTTAAGGCCGCGCTTCAATTCCTGCCCGATTTTCTCCAACCGGCGTTCTATTTTCTCCAAGTCGGCCATAGCCAATTCCAGCAGGAGGTTTTCGAACTGGCGAACGGGATCCAACGGCTGCCCGGCATAATCGAATTCTCCAAAAGCTTGAACCACCAGCGCAAAAGCATCGGCATCGCCCAAAAAGGCGTTCAACTGGCTGAAGGAATGCCCGGTTTCCGCGGCTGCGGGAATGGCCACATCGACAAAGGTCACTTCGGCCGGCGTGTATTTCTTCGGCTTGAACATGTCCCGAAGCGCCTCCAGGCGACGATCGGGAACTTTGACCGTCCCCAGGCGATGCCCGCTCTTCGTCATAAAACTCGGACCTTGCGGCGTGTTAGTCAATGCGTCAAATACTGCCGATTTACCAGCCCGGGGAGCGCCAATCAGATATAATTGTAATGAAGCCAAGACAAAATCCTCCATCCACGACCTTCGTGGAAACGGCAGAGAATAGGCCGATGAAACGGGCGCGTCAACTCCCCTCTTGGGCTTGCGCGTTGCGTCGCAATTTATACGGCTTCTGCAGACCGACTCGGCCGCGTTTATTCAAACTGTTTTTTGAAATCGAGCAATTGCTGTTTCAGATCGGAAAGTTCGACCTTCATGGCTTCGATCTCGCTTTCCATTTTGGCCATGCGCTCGTTTTCGGCCTGCACTTCCAGTCGGGCGGCTTCTGGGGCGGGATGGGTTTGATCTTCCCTGATTTCCGGCGTACCGGACAGGAGATGGGCATAACGGCATTCTTTGTAGCCCATCTGGCGGGGAAGTTTCACGATCAAGCTGAAATTTTCCTTGGCCATCAAGCCTTCGATGATTTTCTCGACCTGCTCTATGCTTTCGATGGGACAGAAGCGTTGGGCGCGATTGCGTAACTCGCCGGCCGTCTGAGGGCCTCGCAGCATCAGTTCGCACAAGACCGCCGTATCCTGCAGATCCATTCCAACCGTTTCGGTGAACAACTGCCGATACTTGGGCACGCGGCTCACCGCGCCGGTGACCATGCTGGCCAGGCGCTTCTCCCGGAGTCCTTCCAGCGCCCGGACCACCGTCCGCTCGTCATACATCGTCAACGGATCCCGATTGGACTTCTGATTGCAGGCATTGACCAATGCGTTCAGGGACAAAGGATAGTATTCGGGCGTGGTGAGTTCTTTTTCAATGAGGGAGCCCAGGGCTCGGACCTCTTCTATCTTGAGTAGGATTTCCATAGGCCTTCTTCCATTTCATAAGTTCGTTCGAAAACCAACTGGTTTTCTTGAGGAGAAAATCTTAGAGCCAACCCGGCTTTCTTGCGATAATATAATGGGCATGAATGTAAGCGCTGAATGGAGAATGCTTGAAGCGGCCGGCGCCGCCGAAGTCGAGAGCCTTCTCGACGAATTGCCGGACGACATTCAAGAAAGGTAAGCGTCCGGTGAACCCATCTAGGCGGGATACATAACACGCGATACTTTTCATGACGACAACAACAAGAGGAGGTCGTCATGGAGGAAAACGCATTGGTC
>Ga0209417_1000624_pt1 | contig 79079 bp, 114 predicted proteins | sample RifGroF2_FD_184002 | JGI IMG/M metagenome (GOLD analysis project Ga0209417, IMG submission 184002) | Groundwater microbial communities from Rifle, Colorado, USA - Groundwater F2 (SPAdes) (version 2) | ecosystem: Environmental > Aquatic > Deep subsurface > Groundwater | place: Rifle, Colorado... | reverse complement strand
TTATTAAGGCTTAATAAGGGTTATATTTTTTAATGTAATGTTATAATAATGAAAGTAATATAAATAGAAAAAATTTTTTAAAAAAGTTTAAAAATTTGCGTTCCGGATGCAAAAAATAAGAATTATTAAGAATTATTAAGGTTTAAAATATCGGTTTTAGTTATTCGATTTAAATAAGTCTTAATAGTGTTTATTTTCGTTTATATGGATTTATTTTGAATCCGGTATGTAATAGGGTGTAAAATTATAAAAATGCTTTAAAAGGGGTTTAAAATGCTTTTTTATCCTTGCCTTCATCCGGTCAAAAAATCCCGGGTTAATTGATGAAGGGATAAATATTTTTAGTATCCGGTTTAATAGGATGAAAATATTAAAATCTCAGTAAGTTAATTATTCATTAAAGAGGGTGCAAAGGTGCATAAACACAAAAAGGGATGCACCTCGCATCCCTTGTCTGAATTTATATATAATAGATATGGAAACCTTCTTAAATGCCGTTTTTTCGGGAAAAACAGTCTAAAACCCAAATTCTACTTGGTTGAGTAACCCTTCAAATGTGCTTCTCTTATACCTCTCAATCCACTCTCTCATTTCACCCACCCCCTCAAAATCAGCAAAATCAAGCTCATGATTACGGTGTATGGTGTAATACTCTTCACCCCCCTCTTTCCTGAGCAGCAAATTTGTCAACCCATACATCTTTTCTCTGTTTATACCCTCACCAAGGCTTATTTCACAACAAATCACGTTACCGTCAGCTAATTGGTGGTACTCCCTTGATATTATGCCCGGGGTGAAAGCATTGTTGCTCTTCAAAAACCTAATAAATAGGCTGTTTGCATCCAATTTTACCGGAACTGTCTCTTTTGGCAGTAATACGAGAACCTGAGTATTTTCCATTGTTTTTGCGTTTTGTGTAATTTTAAGTAAATTTAAGCCTTTTTAGTGACTTTTAGGCTACTTTTGAGCTTTTTTTGTGTTTTTAGTGCAAAACGGGGAGATTTTGGAAAATTTGTGTTAAAGCACCCCCTCATCAGCAAGTGAGTAATAAGCAGTATCGGTAATAACCATAGAGTCAAGCAAGTCAATATCCAACAACTTCAACCCATCCCTCAGTTTTTTTGTGATGTATTTATCATCCTCAGAGGGAGTAACCTTGCCTGATGGGTGATTGTGTACAAGAATAACCGCACTTGCCAATGCCTTTACAGCGTATAACGCCACAATCTTAATATCCATAACCGTACCTGCCACCCCGCCCTGAGAAATTTTGGCGTAACCAATGGTATTGTTACTACGGTCTAATAAGAGTATGAACATACTCTCATAAATTAAAATATCATCAAAGTAAAACTTTCTTGCATACTCAAAGGTATCTTGGGAAGAACTTATTTTAACCTTATCGAAGCTCTTACAAGTCACTTTTAAGGAAAGTTCACGGGAAAAATTCGAGTCACTCATGGCGGTTTGTTTTTGTTTTTGTTCATGTAAAGATAAGCCTTTTTTCTGACCCCGCAAAACTGTAAAAAAGTAATTTTAAATTCATCTAAGGATTACTAATCTAAAATAAGGCAAAAACAGGCCAAAAACGGCAAAAGTTTCTAACAATTTTGACCATTTTTCAGTGATTTTTTATTATCTCACAACAGTCTGAGAACCAATTAGATGAAAAAAACGGGTGTCACTTTTCCCCCCGTGGAGATAAAAACCTCAAAAAGTCAAGTGCTTGATTACTACCACTAAAAGTTTCTAACACATCGGGCACATATTTTCAAGGTCGAAAATGACACATATACCCACCAAAAATGACCTATTTTGCACTAAATAAGCCTTACTAAGCCTTAATAAGCTCTGGAACCCTTGAAAACAGGCGTTTGTAAAATGCTGATTTGCAATGTCTTACAGAACCTATAAGAGGGTAATAGAGGATAATAGAGGTTTTGAGATTTTTTTAGTCTGCTTTATTATCTTCTGTTATATATAGTTAACTGTCATTATAAGGGGTGTAGTGGGGTGTATAAAGGTTTCAAAAGTGTTTATTATTGTTTTATTCTCTCATTTAGTATATGTCTCTCTGTATAATGTGTATTATATCTTTTTATTACTCCTTAATTACTCATATCCTCCCCCGGTTTTCCTTTTGTTCTGTTATCCCTGTCACTATATGTATTTATTCTCTATTATTACTATATATATTCAATACTTCCGCCTCATCTCAGCCCCCGGAATTTTTAATTTTTCATACCCTCTAAAATGCCCTATTTTATGCAAAATAAAAAGGGCAATAAATTAACATCTATTACCCCTTTTTAGGCTTTATTTTATGTTTATACTCTATTGAAAATCAACTTGTTATTTTGTGTTGAATAGTAGCTATTTATAGACCTACCATGAAAAACAAAAATAGCCGGTTTTTATGCATTATTTGGTGGTAATGTTAAAGGCATAACCAAAGAAGTAAGCTCTGCATCATCCCCCAACTTTTCTTTTATCTCCAATGCCCTGTGCGGTTCATCGAACAAAAGCTTAACTCTTTCAAAGTCGTTTATCTTTAATGCATTTGTAAGCCTTACATAGTTGAACCCGATCTCTATGTCGTTTCCATCAATTATTGCATGAACACTCTCTGCTGATGCCCTGCCGAAGTCAATGTCCTGAGCAGACAATGTAATGAATCCGTCTTTTATTGCCAACCTGATAAGCTGTGAGGCTTTATTTGCTGCCCCCGACACCCTTGCTATTGCCTCCAAGAAAGATTTTCTGTGGGTTTCAACCGATATTGGCGACTTCTCTCTGAGTACAGCTCTAAAAGTTGGGTACTTTCCTTCGGTAGCTCGAATGTCAAGGGTAAAATTATTAGCCACCTCAAAGCTCACGTTTTTATCATCGTTCTTAACCAACACCAATGACCTAACCGTAGGTTTGGAATGAAGTTTCAAAAGCTCAGATAAAACCAACATCGGTTTCTTTGGCAGGATAAAAGAAGTTGCCACATAAGATTCTTGGGCGCAAGAGTAGAAAGATAGACTATGAGCATCTGTTCCTACTATGCTTATCCCGGTCTTAGTTATTTCAAAATTGATGCCGTTCAACACCGGCCTCAGCTCGTCTTTTGCCACACAGTAAGAAACCTTATCAATCCCCTCTTTTATTGTGCTTGCTGCAATGTACCCCTCTTTTGCATTTTCGGAAAATTCCCTGCTGTTAGGGTACTCATCAAAAGGGATTGCACTAAGCTTCTGAGTATCTACCCTTGAAAGTATCTCGATATTCTCTGTTTCCTTGTCATGCACAAATCTCAAAGCCATTTTCTTGTGGGTGTTGAGATGAGCAAGCAACTCTTTTCCCTCAATCAAAAATTCTCCTTTTTTTGAATAGTGCGCTGAATCATACTCTAATGGGAGCTTAAAGGTTAATTCGCTCTCTAAATCACTCCCCGACACTTTCAGATAATCTCCGTCATACATGAATTTAACACAATCAAGTGAGGGTATAGTTGATCTTTTTGAAATAATCTTCATGATCGACTTAATAGCCACTAATAATGTATCACTATCAATAGTGACCTCACTCATTGTTATTTCTTCCCCGGTCTTATCTTGTACCTCTTCTTCACTCTTTGTTTGTTCCGTTTTTAGTTTCATAATTTATAAACTTATTTGTATATCTCATTGTATATTTCACGTAATTTTGGTGATATGGTTTTAACCGCTTCTTCGAGGGATAATACTCCCCTATCCACAGAATCATCCACCCAAGAAATAAGTTCTCTTGTTCTATCCCTGTACTCTGTTCCTTTCTCAATTCCCTTAACTATAAGTAAACAGGCTTCCCTGTCCTCATATCTACCCAATGTATTCCAAATTTCAGCAGCTTCTTTCCACAATCCGTTGGCTTCTGCCTTTTTTGCCTTACTCATTAAAAATTGTATGTCTATCATTGTTTATCATAAATTAGGTTATTCTAAAGTTACAGGTAAGCAAAGGAACCACAAGTTGCGGACAACTTAATCCCCCCATTTTCTTTTAATCGTGTCATTTCCATTTCTATACCATAGATATATAGAAAAAATGGAATATCATATACAAAATACGTTTTTTGCTTTAAATAAGGTTTATCCTCACATCTGCAATATAGCTTTACAAATCTTTCAAGGTCAGCCTTATTATCAAACTCAAAACCCTTTCTTTTTAGCCCTTCTACCATATGCTCTTCCAACTTTTGTGTTAGTCCAGAAGCAAGCTTACTTAAAGATTCCTCTATTGTAGAATGTATATCCAAGTTTATCATAACTTATATATTTAACCGTAAGTAATTGCATATAATCGAGCCTCTATCTTATTGCACCCAAATTCTCTTGCTTTATAGTATCTGGCTTTCTCATTTATATTCATTGTTCTCCACACTGTAAGCTCCCAATCTTCCATATATTTTGACATATCTATCCCGAAGTATTTTTTAATTCCTCTTGGAGCACCCGACATTGAGCCTTTTACCATTCCACCACTTCTTTTTCCCTGACCTCTCGGCATTGCTCCCCAATCTATAGTGCTAACACAATCAGGAATCGTACAGGAAGAGGCATCTATTTTATCCCTAAACTCAGATAAGACAATCTTAGCCTCTGTCACGTTTATGCTACTACCTATTTCCATAAACCCTTTGGATTTTCTCCGAGTAACCCACACAATTCGTCAAACATATCAGAATACCTCTCTTGATACAGCCACTTATAGAATGGATAATCATTCTTATACATTTCTAATTTACTGCTATTCGTTTCTATAGAGAACTTGACATTTGCTATCCTATCACATAGCTTAACAAAAGTAGCATGCTCAGTATAACGCATATCCTTATAATACTCCGAAGAATGTTTTTCATTCCTGTTCCTTCCTTTTGGCGTTGTCAAAGCAAACACTACTTCGGCTACATTTACCCCAAATTGATTCTTTATCTGTGTGTAGTTTATTTTTGTGGGGCAATCTTCAAGTACATCGTGTAGCCAAATAGCACAAAATACACCCTCTACCACAGAAGGATTTGTGCTAAGTTCAGCCGGTATTAAATGTGCATATTTTAACCCCACCTCCTCAACCATTTCTAAGTGCTTATGGTATGGGTATGCTCCGTACATTTGCCCGATCGACCCATGCAGTGCAATAGCTAACTTTCGAGCTTCACCCACTAAGGGCATTGTATTCAATTTTTCTACTCTGTTCATAAACTTATTTTTAATGGTTATCATTAATAAAATCAAAATACTTATCCCTCGCACTCTTATTGGATACCTTCAATGCCTTATCCAATCGGTTCATATAATCTCTACCCCAAGACGTATTGTGGTTCGTACCACTCTTCCACCATACCTCATCCTGTTCATTCTCTGGAAATACAATCCTACACCTCATAACAGTCTCACGTAGTAACTGAGACATATTGATCATCTCCTCAGACATATTACGTTTTATTATCATATCCATTATTTTAGTTTCACAAGCCTTTTGATTAGTCAGGTACTTCGCCGGGTCACATACCCATTCATAAATTTGTCCAATTATCTCTTCCATAATATCCTGTTCGATTTATAAACTTCCTCTTTTAGATTTTTTATAAAGTTTTTCTCTTTCTTTCATAATTTCATACCCATCAATGTAGTTATCAAGATACATTTCAAGGGCTACCATGTAATCATACCATTCTGGATATGCCTCGAACATTTTTTGAATGTCCTCAACCGTTGTGCTCTTAGGCATGAACTTTTTAATATCCGGTCTGTTAGTGATCTTATCTGGTTCTGATACTACCAACTCCCCCTTTTTTAGAGCTGCGTAAACTTTACTCATAAGATCATCAATGGTGCTGGTCGTGTCTTTATAAATAGACATATCAGATTCAACCTTACCATGTGCATATAAAACCGATGCATGATCTTTACCACCGATAAATTCCCCGATTTCATTTAGGGATAATCCTGTCTTTTCTTTACCGAAGTAGCTTATCATGTGCCTAACCTTTACAATCTCCATCTTTCTGCTCTTAACCATCTCAATTAGGGTTTCTTTAGGGAACGAGTAATACTTGCAAACCACATCTACGATGATTTTCATTCGTAACCTGTTTATGTCCTCTTTTGCCATTGTTTTGTTTTTTCTATAGAGTAAAGATAAGTATAAAAGGGTTATTTATAGCACTTTATAGGTACTATTTTTGTTTGGTAGGTATGAAAAAAGCCCGGGTCGGATGGTCGGGCTTTTAACATTTGTTTAACTCTTAAATTTATTGATTATGGAAATCATGACAAATATAACCCATTCAGAATAGAAAAGCAAATTTATTTTTTCCTGTTCATATTTGGAACCTTATGGCCAAGCTCTTTCCCGATTCTTGCCTCCAACATAGAAGTAAGACCTCTCTTTCTGCTAAGAAGTGACTGAGACTTCTGCAACACCAAGAGATCATCAATAAGAGTAAGCTCGCTTAGTAGCTCCTCTGCTGTTATCTTCTTGTTCTCTGCTTTCATAACCCTTACCCAAACAGGAAGTTCTAAAGTAGTTATTTGGCTAAACTCACCAACAACCCTATTCCGCTTTTCCATCTTGATCGGTTACAAATATCTCTTTAATTCCATAATTAATAAAGAACGATTCGGACAAAACCGAGTTCGTTTTAAGAAGCAGATCATCCAAGAACCTGTCAAAGTCCTTATCAAACTCTTCCCCATCTCTAACCTGTTCGCCAAAATCCGCTAAGATTCTTTTTTTCAATGTGGGTACATCAACCCTTACTGTTAGTTCATTCATATCCAAAGTATTTATTAAGTGTTACAAGTAGTCTTTAAGTGATTTTAGCTTCTTCACCCCGGCTTTCTCTTTTTCGAGTATCTCCTCATACCTATCCATATCCAAACTGTCTGTTATTGCATTGTACAACAGTTTGTGTAGTACGTCTGGCCTAAGTGCATCGACCTCCCAACTTGAAGCACCATATTTCTGCATAAATTCCTTTGCCCGGGGGTCTTTTATTTTTGCGGGATTCGGTGGGGGAGAATACTGTTTTATTTGATCTATTGTAAGAGCTATAGGGTTTAATGAGAATACGTCACTAAATTCTGGTAGATTATTTTGCTCGACTCTCCAATCACCTACATAAAATTCCTTAATTCTTTCTGTAATATCCCTTATCATATCCTTACCACTTGGGTCAAAGTCTCCAAGGTACAAAACTATCACCTTCTGGCCATCCTCTACGGCATCATAAAACCTATTATATGCATCGTGCATGGCAGAAGCAGATGAGTAACCTCTGTTTACAAGCAATGGTATGTGAAATCCTTTTGTGACTTTCTTCAACACCCCGCTAAGAGCATCTTTCTCAACCCAAACCTCCATATAGTTGTCCTGCCCTTCTTGTCTCGGTAACTGAAACTGCTCTATAGCTGCATCAAGTATATCCTTCTCACTTTTGAAGGATGCAGGTGTATAAGGAACCCTTAGTCTGTCCTCTATAGCATCCCAATCAACAACACCCCCCATTCTGCCCTCTTTTAGCAGCTTGGATATTTTTGCATACTCGGTAACATTATTCGGAATTACAGACTTGCTTACAAGTTGGTAGTATAGCTGCCGAAGGGTTAGCTTGTACCCTTGCCGTTGATAATCCTCTACTATTCTGTTAATAACCTCAAGCTTTTCAAGATTGTCCTTACTAAGCCTTACACTTCGATATTCTTTTTTCATATTTTTAAAGTTGCATTCTAATCTCAAATAACCTATTAGTGTCCTCAAATTTATCACTTTCTATCAGTGCATTAATCAAGGCTTCACTTGTTGTATAGTTGTTTCTTAACTTACTCTCAATTCGTTCTATATCCCCCCGCAGGTCTCTGTTCTCTTGCTTTAGCCTGTCAACCTCTTGTTTTAAGGCGTTGAATGTGTGCTCATCTACCTTCCCTCTGAGAGCACGTTCTACATTATAATCCATAACCTATAAGTTTAAAATGAAGGGAGCGTTTTTGCGAGTAGTACCATCTTCCACACAAAGATTATCTGGCAATATTGCCAAACAACTCTACGCCCCCAATTGTGTATGATAGAGTTAAAAAATTTCTTTACTTTTTTCTCGAATTTGCTCGGAATCCTAATGAGGCCGACCACCACATTTTTTGGGATTTCAAGTTCGGGGTGTATGTTGTTGCACTGTTTGGAGCCATAATAGGTGATATTCATATGGGCTACCTTATAGTATTCCTTATCCCCCCTTTTAAAGGTTCCTACATACCTTGCATCTGCCAAAGTATTGTTTTTTGTTTTGTATCTAACCAAGTATTTAGCCATCACTCCTCGATTTTTTCAAGCTCTGTTTTTGATTCTACAAGTTCAGTATAAAACTCTCTGTGGTTGAGTTCCATGTTTATTTTTGATTCCTGTTTCAATACCATCCCGTAGCTCTTTGTAGAAACATCTACCCTTTTGACTACCTCATCCCCGTCTTTCTCTTTTACCTCGATGTACTTAAATTCTGAGTTCATAAATTCTTTCTCTTTGCTCTGTGTTGAAAAATACTCCCCGATTATGATAGATAGCACTATAATCGAAAAACAGATTATAAGTGCAGTAACCATGTTTATTAAGGCTCTGATTATTCCCATACCCCCATCTTTTCTTTAAACTCTGTAAGTGTGCTAACCTCTTCATCATTGATGTACAGATGAGTGTCGGAAGCATTTATAAAGTAATGGAGCTTCTCGTACCTACCATAAAAATTAGATTCTGTAAGTTTCTCTATACGCTCTAAAGTTTGTTTCAACAGAATGTTTTCAAACACAGGTATTTCTTTGCTCTCTTTGGCCTCATCCCAAACATCATTATCATCTACCGGGTCGCCACCAAGAAAGGATATGATCTCTTCAAACACATCGTATCTTTTACCCAAGTCAAAGTCGTTATAATTAATCATAGTAATTTTTATTTAAAGATAATAAGATTTATTGAAAATGAGCTACTTAATATAAACCTTATTCTATTAGCCCGTAAAAACCATCTAAAGATAAATAAGCGGAGGCATGCTGTCATTACAACAATAGTATCGGTTAGCTAACGCACCACTATACAGAACTCCAATCTGCTCCTCCTCCGCCGGTTCCTCATCCTACACCAAAGAAACAGATGTAACAAAGCTACCCATGAAATAGGTAAGATCATCAAATTTACAATCATCTATTGTTCCCTCGTTTCTTAGCTTTTGAAATGTAGAATGAATGACCTCATGAGCACATTCAGAAGTAATAATTTCCTTCTTTGCTAACTCAGTCAATATCTCTATAGAAGCAGCTAAGACTTTTACTTTGCTTTCTGACATTTTATTTTATCTTTTAATATTTGTTTAAGTAACGTAAAACCATCGGTATCTCTAAATTCTATAAGGGTTTCTTGCTTACCATGAGCCACCTTCAATATCCGCATGTTTCTTTTTTCAAGAATACCCGAATTTAAGATGGTGTATTTTATTCCTGTAGCCGTAAACGTGAGAGAGGTAAAATCGCACACAAGCATCCTGTATAGATCACCATAATTGACATCTACCGATTTTGATGTTCCGAAAGTCATGCATTTACCTAAAAAAGAGTTGTCCTCATAGATGTATTGGATATTAAACCAATATGTGTGCACCCTTCCACGAACGTCAAAAAATCCAAGCTCTATAAAATCTCCGGGAGAGAAGTAGTCAACAGCAAAATACTTTCGTATCTTCTTGTTTAGCTCCAACCCCTCATTAGAATATAGTTCGAGTTTGTATTTTTCTTCTACTCTCATTTTATTATAAGTAGTGTTAAAATAGTAACTAAAAGTAACCCGGTTGACCCCGTTATCCATTTTTGCCTTCCCCTGTATTCATCGAAGCTGTCATTATACAGTGTTATGGTTTTATGTTGCTCCTCGATCACCTTGTTAAGTCGATCAAAATTTCCTTTTATTGTATCTCTTTGAATAACTAAATTACTGTTCATCTCCCCCAAAATTTCTTTTTGTAGTATCAAAGCATCACATTTTTTCTTCAACATAGCGATCTCGGCAGAATCAAATTTAGCTTGCTCGGTTCTAAGCACAATCTCCCTTAACTGTTTTAGCGTTATACAGTACTTATTTTCTTGGGTATAGCTCCTCGAAAATACGAATAATAACGGAATCAGGATAATTACTAATTTCTTCATTGGTTTCCCTCCTTTCTCGTTCAAGTATAGATAATTCTTTGTTTAAATTTTGTACCACATATTCAGATATTGTAAGCCTGTCTTTCAGCTTAACATACTCAGAGTTTAAAGAGTCGATTATGAACTTAGTTCTAACACTCTTTTCATTTGCATCGGTTCTTAGGCTGTCTGATAACCTATAAGACTCTTTTAGCTCCTTAACATAGAATGATTTTTCCTTAACCCAAACACCGAATAAAACCATGCATGTAAGGAAAATAATAATGACTGTGATGAGCCACCCCTTATTTAGTGTAATACTTGTCATAGATTCCTACCTTTCGTTGTGCGTTTTTAAGATTTAAAGCAAAAAAGTAAACACAGCCGTTATTAAAGTTGGTCTTATGCTTACCCTTCGCCTTTTCTGTCATTATATTTAGCTGTATCTCCGATAAAATCTCGGCAACTTTAACCTCTTTCGTTTCCGGGTTGTATTCAAATAGTATTTGCCCGGGCTTTTTTCTAAGGGAGCCAATCATCTTGTACTCCCTTTCTTGTTCAGCCTGTATTACAACCTTTTCCTTTATGTCAAAATCAGGAATTAGCTTCATCTGTTGGCATTTTTATAAACTGAATAGTTGTCATTGCTTTCGGGGTTCCTTTGTGAAGGATAGTCGTTTTTATACCTGTTGTCTTTTGAGTTTTGTACAGCTTTCCTGCAACCTCAACAGTTTTTATATCATCTCTACCCTCTCCCCAATAATTGTGAACAGCAGCAATGATAAACTCATTTGTGTCCTTTATCCCGAATTTTTTTGCTTCTTCTGGTATATCAAACACCTTTCTCTCAAAAATGACGTAGATAACCTCGATCTTCTTTCCTGCTTCTTTTATCACCGATGGTTGTACTTCTTTAACATGTTCGTCAGCGTGAATAGCATATAATACAAGCCACACATCTCGCATCAATCCGGAAGATTTCTCAATATTTGTTACGATCGAGCTTCCGCTTTTTTCAATTTTTTCTACTTTAGGCATCTCAATAAATTTTTAGTTATGTGTAAAAGTAATAAAATTTTATTTTTAATTAGACCTTATTTTTATCAATTATTTTTTCATATGCCCTCAACTCTTTCTTCAAAATTTTTGTTGGTTCATGCAGAGCTTCATAAATAACCGACATTCCTATACAAAGTTTAGCATCATCATCCGATAGATCAATTTCTTTTTTGAAAAGTTCGTCTACCTTACTCAAAGCCCTGTATTTGCTAAGTATTACCAATATGTTAATAATAGCTCTTATCATAACTATATCTTATCAATGTATTCAAGTAACTTATCCGATATAAGTTTTAGGTCTGCCTTGCCGTCATTATCACTGTTGATAACCGTAAGTGTTGCTATGGAATTGTCGGAAGATAAGAACGTAATAATTGTTTCCCCCGTTTCTTCATTTTTAGCTTTGCCAATGGTTCCAAGATGCACCTCATCCTCCCCAATTATTTCGAGTGGGGAATCAAGGTAATCTTTGTACGTCTCGGAAACCGTTATCTGCGATTCTGTACCTGCGGGGAGCGTTCCAATGTAATCTATTGCTTCAAGAACATGGTTATACCCATAATCGAATTTAGATATAAACTCTTCGAGTGAGTACATTTCCCCTATCTTGTCATTTACCTCATCCAAAACGTGCACAAATGCATCATAAGTTATCGGAGAGGCTTTTTTATCCTTAACATATCCAATAAAAGTGTGCTTGAACTTTATCACAAACACCCCACTCTTAAAGATGAAATTTTTCCTGTTAATAGCCTCTATTAATTCTTTTTTTAACTCTTCCATAAGTATTTAAGTTTAGAAAATATGAACCCTGTCTGTAAAGGTGTAGCCCATCCGTATACACTCCTTAATTGCAAATCGTTTATTGGCATTGAAGCTCTCACCCCTCATGTGACCTTCTGGCATAAGATAAACCCTACCTCTTGGGAAATTAATATCCATCAAAAGAAGCAAAGTACGTATGTCCTTCAACATCGTCTCATCCTTATCCGAAACAACAAACTTCAAATCTACCTTATCCCCAAAGCTCTCCAATTTTCTCTCAAAATCAATGTCAAGATAATTATTAACCGAATATCTTTCTCCTGCATTGCTGAACTTTGGTGATATGCTAAGATGATCTATACTCTCCGGTAAATTTCCTGTTCCGTTGCTCTCAACCGCAACCTTCTTTTTTCTTGTGTGTGCCATAGCCACCATCTCCAATACCCTGTCAGGGTATAAGCTCGGCTCTCCCCCCGTTATCATTACCCATCTAACCCTATCGTTGCTATCCATAGCCCTAACAAAGTCATTCATGGAATACTGAGCTTTTCCATTAACATCTGTATCACAGAATACACATTCATAATTGCATCCTCTGAATCTAACCAATAGCATAGGAACCCCTGAGTGCCTACCTTCTCCTTGAATTACAAACTCAAGCTGAGTGAATATTTTTTTATCCATTTTTTAGTGTAGCAAAATTATTTTCAGTCTCCCACAATGTAATACTTCTACAAACCAAACCCCTGTATGAAAGTGTGCCCTCTATCTGCTCCTTTATATACTTAACCATTCCTTCGGCAGTAGGGTTAAAATCAACTACATGTATTCTATCCATAAGAGGGTTTGGATAGTAGTCAATAACCTTTTCAAAGAGCTTATTATAAATCGAACCCTTTTGTATCATTAAAGAATGATCTAACGAACGGACTACCTTACCCTGTATAAATTCGTTAAGGTCAGAAAAATCTTCGACCATACCATTAGCACCCAAAGGCTCATTAATCCTTGACACCTCTATCCTTAGCTTGTAAGAGTGACCGTGAATATGCGCACAAAGTCCGGGGTGATCCGTTAAGGCATGAGCCATCTCAAACCTAAAATCCCTCGAAATAGAAGGAAAATACTTATATCCCATAATTACCTGTTTTTATATTTTAAAATAGCTTCCTTCTGATACCCTGCAAATGATACACAGAAGTTATCGAAATCAAAGTCATAAAAGATAGCATAAACCGACAGTACCCTTATCATATTGGTAACATATTCCTTCTCTGCAAATGAGTTCAGTATATTATACATAATCTCATGGTCTGCATTTTTGAAGTAGTTATACAAAGCAACAATTTTATCGGCCTGTTTTATCCCGGATTTTCCAGAAGATAGCATTCTGATAACCTCCGAAACTTTTACACCTTCTTCATCAGTAACCTTACCGAGTAAAATCAAAAATGCAGCCTTATACTGCACCGTGTTTAAGTTATCGAATACCTCATAATTCCTGCCTAATGTCAAATCGTGCACAAAAGGTTTGTAGTTCTTTTCTACCCCTGATCTTTTCCTCGATGATGAGGAACCTATTAAGTTGTTAATATCCATACCTGCTAAAATTTAATAGTTCTTTTTATAGTTTGTGTGCTCATAAAGAAAATCTACCACAGCATCCATAACCCTTGTAACGTGGCTTGAGCTTATTGAAACATATAGTCTGGAAGGTTTTATTTTCAATAGGTACTCAACTATGCTGCTACATGTTGCCTCCATCCCAAGTTCCTTATCTTTAAACCCCTCCAAAAACTTCTCTAAAACACCGAACTCAGGATAACCATGCGAGCTCCCGGGCATAAAGTCTATCATGAATACAAACCTGTCTAAATCTTTCTTTACAGGACATACGCAGTACACAATTCCTTTAAGGTGCATCTCTATCCCGTTAATAACATCAGGAAAAAACATAGATTGCTCTTCTTCCAAAGCCTTAGACAGTCTCATCCTTTTCCTTCATTAATAAGAACTCATAGAACCCCTTTTCTCTAAGCTTACAAGCAGGACATTCACCACACCCATATCCCCAAATATTTCTGTGTAATCTGTCGCCATTATAACACGTATGTGTATTCTCAAGGATAAAATCGAGCTCAAACAAATCGTCAGCAAGCTTAAAAGTCTCGGCTTTCGACAGTTTAATAAGTGGGGTTCTTATCTTCCTCTCTTTCAAGTTACCCTCGTATAAAGCCTTTGACATAGCATCTATAAACTCAGGTCTGCAATCCGGATAGCCAGAATAATCAACTGCACTAACACCTATAGTTACCGAATCAAATCCTTTGCTCTGAGCAATCATATCGGCTATGAGTATGAATAAGTGATTTCTGTTAGGAACAAATGTTTTTGGGAGCCCGTTATCCCCAACTTCTGAGACATCTATGCTATCATTAGTTAGTGCAGTGTTAAGAACCGATAAGATTCTACTTACATTGACTACCGTAAAATCAACAGCTATCTCCTTACAAATTTCAATAGCTTTTGATATTTCAACTGAATGTTTTTGGCCATAGTCAATAATAACCGCATGTGCCAAAAATCCTTCATCAAGTGCTTGTAATAGTGCTGTTGTACTATCTTGGCCTCCTGATAGCAGGACTACTGTTTTACCCTTGTATTCTTTTTCCATTAGTTTATTTATTTAGCATGTTTTGTAACATTTGAACAAACCCACCACCAGATTGAGATTTTTCCCCCGATTCGGCATTAATTTCAGTAACCTCTAAAGACTGCGTAAGCCTTATAGACTTGGTTTTTGTTTTAATAATTAGATCGGCCTTGGTAGTTAGCAACTCTTCCAAAAATCTTAATTCAGAAGTATAAGCTCTATTCGTTGAACCCCCTTCGAGTTTCTCCATGAACAAAGTTCTGTTTACCCTCTCTGTCTGCTTTTCGATAATGTAGTCTAACAAAGTAAACGGGTCTTTTAAGCTGTCATTCGTGGGATTAAAATCTATTCTGCATGTGGAATTTTCAACCTTGAACGGACATACATCTGAAACCATGCAGGAATTACATAGCATAATGTTCTTATGCGTATTTGGAATATTGTCATAAGAAATTACATCTTTTGCTATAACCAACTCATAAGCTGCTGCACCGCTTTCTGTAGTGGCAACCGCCTCACTCAGGCTCATACCTTCTTCATCATCCTCTTCCGAGTCTGTGACGGATTCAACGAGCTTATCATTCTTTATCATGTCCTTGATTTTTGTTTTTAGTTTAAAATTAGCAATTTTTTTGATAGATTCCAACACTTCAAGCCAACTTTTTATAGAAAACGTCAATCCTTCGCCATCATTGTGCGCCCCCGTCTTTTCATCTTTTTCATTAACATACTCATAAAATTTAACACCATACTTAATACAGTATGGGCGCAAGCTCTTCCGTATATCTTTTTTCTTGTTATCATACTGATAAAACTCCTTCCCATCAAAGTAAACAGTAGAGCCGTACTTTTGATAGCCTACCCAAGAAGAGCTGTTATGCACTACAACACCGTTAGCTATAAAGTTTTCTGTCTCCGGAACACAAAGATCATATACCAATATATCATCATCGGGAACATACTTATCAATAGCTACTACTTTAAGAAATAGAACATCTGAGTCCAACACTTTATCAGAAAAAAATCCTCTGTTATTTTCTCTATTTATTCTCCAACCTTTTATAGAGCTAATTGATGCAGAATACTTTTTATGCTTTATATTGCCTTTAAGAGATAGTACCTTGGGAACACCTAATTTTTTACTCCATACCTGATTCTTACCCACCCTTTTTGCTATCTCATCCCCAATAATCTTTGTCTTGTAATCCTGTAGGAAGCCTATTTTTTCTAAGAATACCTTTTTACTATTGGTGTCTACTATACTTATAGTGTATAGAGTGCTTTTTCCACTACTATACCCGCCTATCTTACCCTCTTTTTTACTTAGGCTGAATATTATCCCTAAGTTACTTAAAATAGTGGACAAATCAAGAGATAAAGATTTAGATATTGTTGAACAACTTGCAGAATAGCCACTACCATCAGCAGAATAATATCCCTTTAAAAACCAACAAATTTGTTTGGTAGATAAAGTAAAAATAATGTTTGGAATACTTTTGTTAGCTGAACCACTTAAAAATCCCATATGCCGCATAAGGGTTGCTAACCAAGTACAGCTTATATAGCAATCTATACCATTATCCCTTATGTTAACCGTTCTTTCATATCTCTCTGCTATTCGCTCAATAATTTTGGCGACCTCCGAATACTGATACCCGGAAATACAAATATTTCCTTTATCAAAATGCCCATTTCCAACCCAATACCCAAGAAAATTAAGAAATATCTCATCGAGAACAACTCTGTGCTCCCCAGCTATGTGACTGTATTTTTTAGGGTCTATTGTAAAATCTATGAAAGGAACATCGCTATTTTTATTGGGGGAAAATTTTTTATACAGCAAAAAACTATCAGTAGTTAAGCTGTTGGGTTTAAGTTCATAAAGTAACCCATCTTTATCCATAGAAATTAAAGAGTGGTCAGAGGTTACATCAATACTTATATTTCCCTCCAAGGTGATTTTAAACATCTCTTTTTTTACTGCATGCATAAGAACACCGGAAAGTTTAGACCATATAAGTTTATTGTCTTTATTTAGGGTTAAAGCATTTACATTGTCCGGATTAGTCACAAATTGACCCTTAGAATTTTCTACTGCTGTTGGAGAAAAAAACCTATATAACTCTTCAATAGGTATACTCATAGATACCCCATCAATTTGAATGTCTACAACAGAATCTCCTGTAACACTATCGACCGAGAAGAATGGGTACTGCTTTAAATAAGTAGGTTTAGTCCATGCTAACCCATGTATATTGGTTCCCGTTCTCTTAGCTAACTGATAAATACTTTGTGCATATTTGGTTAAATCCTCGTTTATAGCTAAATACTTATATTTTTCTGAGTATTCCTTAAATCGTGTTAGCGGGTTGTGGTTGCCAATCGGATGCACCGCATATATGATGTTAATATCCCCTTCTAACGGCTCAAAGAATTTTTCGTTCCATTTATCTATTTTATCATACCCGAAAAGTATATCCATATCGAAGTTACAGGCAGAGAAAATTCTGTTCTTATCTGTGTGTAGGAACCTAACATACTCTTCAAGGAATTTAAGGTACTCATCATCCTCCCTCACCTTTTTCTCGGCATATAAAGTAAAAACCCCGGAGTCAACCATAACAAGTCCACCAACCGAGGAAGCATAATCCATAAAATCTCTTGCAAGACTTGGATTCTTTTTTATGTAGTAGTAGGAAATAAGGATATTCTTAACCCCGGCTCTTTGAAATAAATTGAAAAATTGCTTGTTTGGGGTTACTGCTAAAAAAGGAACGAATTTATCTTCATATGAAGTCATGACTGCCAAAATATAGATTCTTAAACTTAAAAAATAAGCACCTGATTATAGGTGCTTAGTATGTGCGATTAGTTTGGAGGGTACTTATCTTCCGCCTCCGGCTAATGTGGCGTTAAATGCATTTGATCTTTGAACCAAACTTCTTGTTCTTGAAATTGCAGATTTGGCTAATGCGCCCACACCTAAAACGATGGTCTTTTTCATAGCTATAAAATTTTAAACCTTTTTAAAAATACAACATGTAGTATACTTTAGTTGAAACAAAGATAACACCTTTTAATTAATATGCAAAATATTTTCAACTAAATTTATAGTACAGCTATTTTCTATAAGGAAATCTAAGCCCAATATGCCTAAGTACGTACCCTTTTTCATAGGTTTAAAGTCAGAAGAAACCGCATTCATTATGGTAAATTTACTACCCCCGATCTCAATATCAAGTATTCCATGCTTGGTTTTTTTCTGTCCTGTAACACCTACAAGCGTTATTGATTCTGTATCTCTAAGGAAGTCCGAATAATTACTGTGTATAATGGATAGTGTGGCTCCCGTGTCAATTAAAAAATAACCCTTTATCCTCTCACCGAAAAGCTTCAATATTTCTCCTTCAACATAAATTAACTTAAAGGATTCACTCCTTTTAGGAATAATCTTAACTTCTAACATATAATCTATTCTTCTATTTATAATTCTGTTTTAATATACGGAGACCGTATACTCCACCGCAGTTATTTTCGGCTTTGTATCTTTGTTTTCCCGGGTATTTATAACATCGACATACTTGAAATCCATCGACACCGATTTTCCCTTTTTTTCGAGTATTCCCTTTGCGACAAGGATTCCATAAGTACACTGTGCTATGCTCCCGGCTCCAATAGACCGTAAAACGATTACCTTAGCTCCTTCCGATTCATATTTCAATACGATCGAGGATGCTAACTGTTTGGTTGGCGTTGTACTTTTTACAAACAAAATGCTGCTTTTATTCTCCATAGTAGTCTAAAATTTCTTGATAGTCTTTAAGGTCAAACCCCAAGAAGAACCCCCTTTTGCTTTTAATCTTTATGGCAACTACCGGTATTTTCTTCTCAATTTCTGCCTTTTCTCTTGTTTTGTCGTACAAAGTTACAATACTTTTTAAATTCTTATATACAATTTTGTGTGTTAGCCTAATCTTTTTTACCGTAAGCTTAGTTCTGTATAACTCATCAAACACCGAATCGTGCATAATTAAAAGGCTATCACAGGCTATAACGGTCTTATTATGGTTGGAAAAAATCTTGTGTAAAATAACAAAAGGGTGATCTTCATTCCTGAGCTTACACTCAAAAAACAATTTAGCGTGGAGAGTATCTGCTCTTGTTAAACTTTGAACCGCACCGCTAAGAGGTGTTCTGCTCGTTCCAAACATCTTGGCAACCTCGGTCTCGAAGTTTTTCCATGTTCGCCTATTTGTAGTTTTCTTTTCCACCCTATTAAAAATTAGAGTTCAACTCTCTACTTTTTAATTCGGCTCTTAGCGACATTACATGGCTTTCAAGCCTTGTAGTCTCATTATACAACATTTCTTCAAGAGCTTCTGCCTTTATGTAAATAGCTTTTAGGTTTAAATACTCTTTCCCTATTCTTGCATGAGCTTTCTTACCCTCAATATTCCCCTTAGCATCTTTTAAATCAGCCATACGCTTGTTATAGGCATCATCCATGAGATCAGACACTACAGTTTTGACTACTTTAAAGAATTTTAGTCTGTCTTTTGTGTAACCGAGCCAACTCTCGAATTGTGAATGATAATCCCTAAGCTCATTCAAGTCTACCCCGGAAACTTTATTAGGAAATTCTGGTGCTCCCGAAGGTTTAGCTACTGATGGAATAACCTTGGTGTTCTTGTAAGAATCAAATATATCGGTTATTCTATCAACCGCTGCCTCTGGTAAGAATGACAGATCAATGTCATTACCCCTGTTATGTTTCGTCAATTTCATATTTTTCTTCTCCTTCGTTTATTAACCCTAATCTTCGTTTGTATTTATTCCTTTCTACAGGATGCATCAACCTCAAAAGAGATTCGATGCTCTTATCTTTTAGGTATTCAACCGTGATGTTAGAGTTACAGGCTCTAACCGCCCTTTCGAGTTCTTCTCTGGTAACATTTTCCATTGGTTTATTGTTTAAAACAAATGTCCGAAAATCTACAATTAATTGCTTCCCCGTCCTTTTTTGTTTTGCATATTCTGTCCGGAAAAGTTTTAACCTTCTTTAATGTGTTTCTCTTAATAAGGTCTCGCAAATACTTAGCGAGCTCTCTATATTTTTCAATGAATTTTTTGTCGACAGGAACCAGAAAACTATTGGTTTCAGAAGTATTCTTGTTCATATACAGAAAATAGATCAAGTCTATCCCCAATATGTCTGCATAGATACTTGCTTGACCAACATGCTCCTTCTTTGGTGCTCCCCTCAGATTTCTAAAACCGTTATCTCCGATAGTCTTAAACTCGTACACCGCTTTCTTTCCTTTTGGTATGTCGAGCACACCCGGATTAAACACTCCGTCAGCCATCCCTTCGGTAAGTATTCCCGGCTCCGAACAAGGAACCTCAAATGCCTCCAGATAACCTTGTTCATACAAAGTTGCTTGGGTGTATAGGTGTAAAAGTGTTCCGGTGTCGAATATGATTTGAAGCTGATTGTTCACCGAAGCATCAGAAACAAACAATTTATTAACCTCTGCCCCCGTAAGATCATAATAAAATCTGAGGTTGCAGGGCTTTTGGTACGGGTTGCTGACCTCTGACGGATGAAGAGATTTAGATACCCTCTTCGGATTAGATAATATCCTGTTAAACAACATCACTGTTTCTGCATTCTCCAATCTCCTGTCAACATCTTTGGTGTTAAGTGACAAAGGAACCTCATGAAGTCTTTCCGGTTTCAATAAATTTGCTAAACTACCCATGTAATAAACTTTTAATTTGATTAAAATTCTCAGTCGTGTATTCTGTAAAGTTAAAATTTTTATCAACCGACTCAAACAATTCTTCGGCCATTTTTATATTCTCATCATTGATAGATTTGTTAAACCGCCATTTGATATAAAATACATACCCGGATGCCATACCCTTAGCAATATCAATCAATTCCTCGTTCTTTTTAGCTAATGATTCATTAACTTTTATTAACTCTTTGTTACTATCCATTACTAAGTGTAACTCACTCCTTACTGAATTTTTATCATTTAACACCCCGATTCCTATCAGTATCAAAAACGTGTAAACCGCATAAAACGAGCCTCCGACAATAGTAAAAGTTACTCCCTCTATTATGTTAATATACCAAAGTGCTACAAGAATACCATCGAGTGCAGCAAAAACAATTATCAGCCAAATCCTGTCCGATTTATTTATTAGGTATAATGTGCTTATTGCATAACTTATAGCAAAGAATATGGATAAGAACACATTTATGTTTTGAATGTCGGTGAAGTTCTTTATCCCTGTGTCAAGGTTATAAAGTACCTTGGCGTTAGAAAGGGCTAAGTGAACACCTAATGAGATAAAGATAATCGTTCTCCAAAAATTTTTCATATCTGCAAAGTTTTAATTATTTTACGTATTTTCTCCCCGATCTTATCTATAAGACTTGGGTAATCTTTGAACGGAATAAAATCATTATACATCAATTCGCTCCGTATAGCTTGATATATTGGTATCTGTATCACCATCGTGTTGTGTTGCTTCTCAACGAGCTCCACACACTTCCTTGTGTATGTAGTCGTGTCATACCCTACAGGAACCGATGCCGAGGGTTCTCCATCATTAACCATAAATACTACCTTTCTGTTGAGCTCTGATATACTCTTTACTCTATCCACCGCCCAAATTATTGCTTGACCATCCCTGTTAGAACCCATCGGGTTATCATAAGAGGCAACACAATCCATCTCTAAAGTTTTTCCATGCTCATATAGAATACCCATGTTTAAAACCTCATTTCCCCAACCGGGAGCATTGTGTTGATAACAATAAAATTCTATGTTGTTTAATCCGTGCAAAGCTCTATGAAATAATACGGCTATATCTCTTATAACCCCCTTTAGCTGTCTTGTCTGTATCGACCCGGATGCATCAAGTATCAATATCACGGCTCCACCACTATTCCTTATGGTTGTTCTTTCCTCATAGATGTTTGAACCACCTGCAAGAAAATCGGGGAGCATATCCTCATCTAAGTCACCGCTACGCAACTCCTTCTCATAGTAATCATCATCTTTATTCAACGTGCTCAAAACAGCCCTTAAATAGGCCGAGAATTGACCTACCTTAGCAACAGATTGTCTATAATCATATGATCTGGAAGGAGACTTGGGGGTATTAACAACCGTAGGGAAAGCGGATAGTTCATAAGTACCTAACTTTGGTGACAAGTCTAATGAGCTAATTATTGAATTAAGCTTATCTAATTCTTGTTTACTCCCTGTAAACTCTTTCGTTTCATTTACCCCAAATTTATCAAGTATGTCTGCTATCGCTTTTTTAACCTCTTCAGTTAGCTCGGTGTCTTTGTTTCCATCATCACCCTTTTCCTCCTTCGGCTCATTTTCTTCCTTCGAGCTCTTCTCTTTACCCTTCGCACCTTTTTTCTCTTTAGGCTCTTCCTTAGCATCATCCTTACTGCCGTCACCCTCTTCTTCATCATCCCCGTCAGATTTTTCTTCATCCTCACCATCATCACCCTCGCCACCTTCTTCCTCACCTTCTTGTTCATCCTCTTGCTCCTCATCGCCACTATCACCGCTTTCTTCTTCCTCAGAATCTTTTTTCTCAGACTCTTCCGAATCATCATCACCTTTAGACTTTCCAGACTTGCCTTTACTCCATTTGGAATCAGAATCACTTTCCCCTTCTTGTTCCTCTTTATTTTCTACCTCTTTAATCATAGGAACAAGCAGGTCGTAAATCTTTTTAGTCCCCTCAAGGGCTTCCTCATTTGTTTTCGGGTACGGGGTAAGTATAGAGATTATCTCATTAAGAATAACCTCAAACTCAGTAAATAGGTTTTCTGGTGTAGAAGAAGGGTAACGGATAATGTAAGTAAAGGCAGATAAAATCTTTAAAATATCCTCCTTTGCATCAAACACCCCTAAATTATTCTTGTTGAAAAAATAACTCTTGGCTTTTGCTATATATCTTGAATAGCCCGGGTTATTCATACCAACTAAATTCTCTATCCTTTCATCCTCAACAATATTATGAATAAGCAAAAAGAGATCGGTATTTTTAACCTTCTTAGCTGCATTAAGGCACAGCTTATTATCTGTAAACAGTATGTGTGCCGATTCATGAATAGATAAGCCGATATAAACATCAATAACATTATACTTGGATAATCTTGGGAAACTCTTTGTGATCTCCTTCGATAAAACAATGGTATTATGGCCATCGGTGTACGTCTCATCACCCTCCAAAGTTATGCTTATGGGTCTTGGGGCAATAGCTGAGATCATTTGTTTACTGAAAACAAGAGCTGCTGTTTCTATATCGACTGCCTGAGCATTCCCCAAAAACTTTGAGTGCTCATCAGTACCATAGTATCTGAGCCAATCGAATCCGTTTACGTTTCTAACCGTAAAATCAAGGAAGTTTCTATCTAACCAATCCTTTTTTATAAACTCTTTGTATGTCATAAGGCAGTGAGTATTGATTTAAGAATACCTCTCTCCCCGCCATCCACTAAATCGGAGTCAAACCTGTAGGATATTGTAAAATCGAAAGCCTGTGGTAACGTGTACCCTGCATGAACCTTTTGAGCTATCTTTAACCCGTCAGCCGTAGAAACCTTTGTGAAGATGTTCTTATTTTCTCTTATTTTGTTCAATACCTCAACTATCTTCACCGCTTCACGTGAGCCTACCCCTGTCCTATATTCAAGAACCTTGGCCTCTTCGTCTTTAGGTGGATATACAAGCTCCACATAATCGAATCTCCTTGCAACAGCCGGGTCAATACTCGTTGTTCCCGTGTATCTGCTCCCGATGTTTGCAGTAGCGAAGAACGTATGATTATCATGAACCTGTATCTTTTCAAAGTCGTCACCTTTCTCTATGAATAAAGTTCTTTGATCGTCAAGAACCGACATGAAAATATTCTGTGTTTGTTTCGTTCCCCTGTTTATTTCATTCAACACCGAAAGCCCGGGACTCTGAATAACTTTAGAGAACCGAGAGTATTGAAAGAATGTCTTTCCATCTGCTACCCTTAGACCACCCTTAAATTCTGCTTCCGGGTTACTTGTCATCATGTCAAAATAATGAATGTCTATGGGAGCTTGTGCATACTTCTTTTGCCTGTTGTTTATTGCAGCCACAACCAATTTTGGTAAAGATGTCTTTCCTGTTCCCGCATCTCCCACAAGAAGAACCTGATTCTTTCTCATGTATGACCAGATAAGGAAATACCAAACATCTTTATCAACATAAAATCCTGTTTGTCTGAAATCGGGTGGGGCTAAGGCCGGGTTGCTTTTTAAAACATCTAAAGGAGACACAGGCTCTATTTTCTTCTTCGGTGCAGCCGAAGGATTACCCGAGTTCAAATCCTTTTTAAGATACATACCTATAATGGTATCTGCCTCTGGTGACAGTTCTGCATCACATTCGAGAGAGTTACCATTAATTATTATCTCATGTATGTCCTCCGCTATAACCCTGTTCTTAACAATGAACATACTCGAACAGGCATACAAAGCTCCTGATCGAATATTAAGTTCTGTCTTTGGGTCAATCAACGACCCCCCATCAACCTGAGAGGTGGTCTGGTTGTGTAAAAACTCTAAATGCCCGTTAGGTAAGCCTACAAAATAAAACTTCAACATATTGCTTAATTTTTAAAGTTTGAATAATCCTTTTATGAACTTTTCTTTCTCTCTCCCCTTTTTAAGATACTGCTCCACATACGTTGAGCTTTTCTTTAAAAAATCATTCTTATTAATCGTAGATACAATAGCTCTTGGCTCTTTCCCTTTTACATGTATGTACATCATGTATATGTTCCCGATCTTTTCATAGCTCAATAAAACCTTCGGTTTCTTGTCTTTTTTCTGTATCATAATTTAATCAAATATAAAGTTATTTAGGCAAATATAAGAACAAAATTAAACTATTTTTGATTTCTAAATAGTTCAAGAAGATTTTCGAGTCGAATAACCGCTAAATCTAAATTAGCTTTGTCAAATGTAATAACCTCAACAGGTATCTTGCCGTTGGGTGTTCTCTTTATAAGTTTCTCGAACTCATCCACACTTATCGAATAGCTCTTCTTTGCCGTTATTTTACTTTCTATTGAGAACTCCCTGCTCTCAATATCATTCTGCCCGAAAGTAGCTCCGGAATTTGACGTAAGCTTCCCGTTAAAGGTCTTTGCCAACCTCTTTTCTTGCTTTCCGGAAAACTTACGTGTAGATTCCTTCTCTCCCAACCACCCCGGGATATTATCCATTGTAGCCGGGCATTAAATCAGTTATGAGCTTTACATCAAAAGCAGGGCACTCCTTCCAAGAATATCCGGGATAGGAACTGTGACCTTTTACCTCCTTAATTGAAGGTATTTTATCCATAAGCATTGAACATAACTCTGCTGCTGCTATAAGCATAAAATCCTTCGGTTTTTCCTTTCTAAAGTCACCAACCAAACATATTCCCAAAGATGTTCTGTTAGAGTTACCAACATGTGCTGTTTTGGTAGCCCAATCCCAACACCACTCTATCTTTCCATCCTCTTCTTCAATAACGTAAGTATATCCGATACCCGGCCATAAATTATGCTCGACATGGTATCTTGCAAAAGCCTCAGCAGACCCTCGAAACGTAAGGGAATGATGCACACCGATCGAAGTAATGTCTAATAGGTTCCTATTAGGATAAAACTTCTTAGGCTCACTCGGTTTTAGTATGTTCCATGTGGGAAGTTTCCCACGCAAATCAACTACATTCATATAAAAATTATTTGGTTAAAAACTCTACAAAATACAGGCGGGTTACGCCCGTGAGGTTTTGGTATAGAAAAAAATGTCATGTGGATTTTTACCTATTCCTTTTAACCTCTCTATTTCCTTTTGCAGCCCGTCAATTCCAGAAACATTAAATACCCCTGTCAGGTAAGCAAAATCTACCTCACGTTCAGAGTAAGTCAACGGATCACCGACCGAAGCGGTAGGGGTGTTTTTTGCTGACCACTCTGCCATTAAATTAGCCACTGTGTCTAAAGTAAAATTACTGCCTGTTCCGTACCCCTCATCACTCAAATACTGTTTTGCTTTTTCAATATCTTCTTTTGTATACATTTTATTTTGAATTATTGATAGTATAGCTTAGATTTTACCTCCTCAATAAGTTCTTCTGGCATATCAGCAACAACCTTATCCCTCCCCTGCCATTTCTTATCCCCGAACTCATACCACCCGCCCTTTTGTTTAAGTACACCGAGCTTCAAGGCAAACATAAAATATTCATCCTTTAAATCGGGATAGCAATATCCGACATCATTACTTTTGTCTTGGTTGAAAAATACCTCAACCTTCCTGTGTGGAATCCCTGCCTTGTTCTTTTGGTTATGTATCTCCACATGTGTCCCGAGCAGGTTCTTTTCATCATCATACACTTCATTCACCACCCGGTTCTTTGAGGATATAGACTTCGTATGCCTCAATCCCCTTCCCCCCTGTGGTATTTCATGCACAAATAAGCCTATGGAAGAGTAGGATTGATTTATCACATAAACCGTAGTGGAGGGCTTGTCTGTAGAGTTTGAATTGAAGTTTAACGCTGCCGTTATCCTTCTCATAATCTCATTCAACGTAATAGCACCCTTGTTCATATTATTCTCTTCAAAAGGCTTGTCTATCTCAGCATCGGAACTAAAAGCTCCAACACTATCAACAAGTATCAACCCGATATTTGCGTTTTGTGCGAATGTTTGAATTATGTTTGAAACCTGAGAAGGTTTTTCTGGAACCACCCACAACACCCCGTTTAAATCAATACCAAAATTCTCGACAAATTCCTTGTCAAGTGTCTTTTCATAGTCCACAATAACCTGTATCGTGGCTTTAGGCTCAGAGCAATTCTTACACACGCATTTTTCTATTTCGGGATTCCCGTTTTTATCGAGCTTCCAAACAACATCTAACCCATTTGGGGTATTACAATTAAAGCAATACTTTTGGAATTGTCTCAATCCATGCAACCCCTCAACCGTTTTAAACGAGTGTTCCTTTCCGAGCTTTTCAATTATCCTTCCAATAGGAATACCACCGCCATTTACCCAATCGAGAGAAGGGAACCCGAAAGGAACTCTTTGCAGCTTCGGAATATCACTTCCTATTTTTAACAGCTTCTTCTTGTATTTATCATTCAGTAATTTTGCAGCCAAGTGAATACTATCATACTTGCTTTTCTCTTCTTTCTTAGCTTCTGCTTGATCTTCGACAACAACTTCTTTCTTCTTTTTCATTGTATTTCTGTTATGTATTCTTCAACATTAAATAGTTTCAATTTATTACCTGCCTTAGCATCCCCCCAAGTTTTATAAATTCCTATATCAAATAAAATAGGAACCCTACACTCAGGAAATACATTTTCGGCAAGGTATTTAAGTTTACCCATGTGCTTCTCGGCCTTATCAATATCCGACTCCCACACAAGCTCATCATGTACCTGTAAAAGCATTTTCAAATCACTGTTCTCATGCATGTACACAAAAGCTCTCATCATAAGCCGTTTTATAATGTCGGCAGCACTTCCCTGTATAAGAGTGTTTAGTGCTTTTCTTTTCCCGGAAGAGTAGAACTTTTTACTTTGCAGTTCTGGTATCGGTCTGCAAAAGTTGTCGATCGTAGAAACAAAACCCGTTATCTCGGCATATCTTGTAATATTGTTAACAAGGTTATCGAATCCTGTGAACGTATTAAAGAACGAGTTTATTATGCTCTTTGATTGATTCGGTGTAACTCTCATTTTAGAGTATTGCTCCTTCGTAAGCTCACCGGAAATAACCATATCTCTCAATCCCCCGTTTAAGTTTTCCATCAAGCTCTTATACTGCATTAGATAGGCAATAGCAAAGTTCAATGTCTTACCTTGGTTTCTTGATAGGTGTACGCCAGATGCAGAACCGATAATGTCAGCCGTGAATTGGTGCATGTCAGCACCTCTATTGTACGCATCCGTTAAATATGGGTCTTTTGAGAAATGAGTAAGCAACCTAAATTCAATCTGAGAATAGTCACCAACTATGAACACCTTTCCTTTTGGGGCTGTAAAAGAATTTCTGACTTTAAACTTTTTATTGTTAGGCTGATTTTGTAAATTTGGCTCTGAGGAACTCCACCTTCCAGTCGAAGTCCCTGTATTATTGAAACTCCCCCTGAGTCTACCATCGCCATCAACAATATCGGGAATGGCATCAATATACGTGGAAACCAACTTGCTCAACTTCTTGTATTCGAGTAAGTACCCTGCTGCATCAAACTCTCTATAGTGAAGTATTTTCAAAGCCTCTTCATTGGTAGACCGATTACCCTTATCTGTTATTATCGGTGGCTCAATGCCGAGCTTATCAAAGAACACCTCCCCGATTTGTTTGGGTGAATTTAGATCGAATGAATATCCTGCCGACTCATACACCTTAAATCTCTTTATCTCCATCTCTTTGTTGGCAACAACACTCATCTTCTTTAGGTAGTCAACATCAATGTGAATACCATCTATCTCCATTTGAGCAGCTATTAACGCAGTAGGCAACCCTATTTCAAGGTAGTTTTTATATGCATCTCGATCAGCAAACTTTGAGCTCCCCGTTCTTCCCACATTTTTAAGTATCGGTAACAGCTTATTCCTTAAATGGTAGGTAGCGAATGCATCCAATCCGGAATAAGAGCAAAACTTATCCCAATCCACCTCATCCCAATTTATGTTATCATTCTTTTGTTTCGTTACCTCGGCATAGGAGATCATATCCAAACCAAGGTACTGCTTTGCATTTATCTTTAGCCCCTTTTTTGCATTACTGTCAATGTAGAAGCTCATCATATTGACATCATCCTTTATGGTGAATGTAGCAAAACCGTACTTTCTTGCAACCTTATAGTCAAACTTACCATTAGCTGTAACAAGTTCCTTGCCCTCAAAAAATTTACGGAGCAACGGTGCTGCTTCAAGAATGTCGATAGCTGTGTTCTTTTCGTATTGAACAATCAAAGGAACCATCTTCTTTGTGATAGTGTCCTTAACCTTTACCTGATAAGTGGCTGTAAAGTTAAATAGGAACACATAAGAAAATTCTGATTCCGTGGTGTATATGCTCATTGCGGTTATCTGCAATGGATGATACCTAAGTGATGTGGTCTCCGTATCCCACGCAAATTCTTGATGCTTAAATTCGGATATAAAGTCTTTAAGACCTTTTAAGCTATCTATAACCTTGTATTTATACTTCCTCGATAACATTTTCTGCAAATTTTCTCATTCGTACTGCAATCCTGTCGGCCAACTCATTATATTCATTTCCTGAGTGCCCCTTTACCCACTTAAATTTAACCTCTCCGATGTTCTTTAAGCAGGCGTATATTTCTGACCACAAATCCTTGTTCTTAATATCCTGCACTACCGAGATACCCTCGTCATTTTTTACGTAGTGCCTAAAGTTTTTTGCATACCAAGATTTAAGTAGGGAGTAGTCATTATTCAAGCTGTTTACAACGTACATGCTGTCGGATATGATTAGAATTTCCTCCGACTTTTTTACCTCTATCTCTATAAGATAAAGAAGTGCTTGTAATACAGAAGTGAGTTCCATACGATTGCTCGTTGTTTCCTCTTTTTCAAACCCTCCTGTTGAGTATATTTTCTTGCTATTAAATATGACAACAAATCCCCAACCGCCACGTTTTACGCTCCTATTATTACAAGCACCATCGGTAAAAATCCTAAACGTCTGATGCTTCTCTTTCTGCATCGGCATACTCTTCCGGTGTAGCCCAAAGTTCGGAGAACAACGGGGTTTTACCTGAGAAATATTCGTTCTTTTCATCCTCTATTGTTGCAGAGGCAATGTCACCGTTTGCGAGCTTCTTTACTTCGGTGTCAACCTTAACCTCCTCGAATTGTCTCCCCTTTGTTTTTACTTGCTTGATCGAGAAAACTCTTTGCTTCCCGGTCTTTTCTACGTTGACAACAACATCAGAAATTTTCATTTTGTCCTCTTTCAAGGAGTCAATCATGTCACGGATTTGCATAGCTTCATCCCTTGTAACCTTCATGAACTTTGGAAAAGCATCACCGTCATAATCCTTGTCCTCTGTTCTCTTTCCACGAAGATCAACCATTGGGAAAAATATTCCGTCATACGCTTTCTTGACCGATTTTGAGGTTGATGATTTGTCACAGTACGGGCAAGATTTTGAAGAAATTTTCAAGCATGTTTTAACCGGGTACACCTTAAAGGATGCTCCCTTTTGCGGTTCTACAATTTTTACCATCGAGTGAATCGGGATAATGTAGGGAACGGCTGCAAGGATTACAATATCTGCCTCCTTGTTATCATCATCAAGAAAGAAATTAACATCTTTCTTTGAGAATCCGTTTGAGTCTTTTAACTCCTCGAAATTTCCACCCCCGGATGGTTTCATCTTCTCAATCTGATCCCACACATCTTCTTGGGAATCTTCATTCTTTTGTGCCACTTTCGGCTTTCTGATACCTTTTTCAGGATTTTTAGTTTCAATTTTTGGCATAACGCTAAATTTAGTTAGTATTTATTAATTAGTAAATATAAGAATTTTCGGGGAGAAAATAGACAAGAAAAGCAACTATTATTTTATTGTTGCTCTCCCTTCTCTATGTATGTTTTTGTGCTTGAATTGACCGAGTTAGCACCTCTTGTAGTCATGCAGGTGTGCAAAGCATCAACATCAACTCTAAGGTATTTTGGTTCGAGCTTATCCCATAGGAAGTCGAAAACTTCTTTGTTGAACCTCTCTTGAATCATCGGCTTTTTTGAAAAGAATCTTACTGTTCTTGGAAACTTTGACAGCCCGGCTATTTTTTTATTCGGGATATACTTTATTGAAACCTTGCCTATTATGGCTGCTAAGTGGTGCTCACAAAAACTGTGGAAGTCAATATCGGAAACAGCTACCAAACCATACCCCTCGCCATCAAAGGTAGTAAATTCAAACGGGGTAGGTGTGAACCATTCGGTAATAGCTTTTGCAAACCGTTCTGGTGTGTTTATAAGATCAGGGTTTTCATCACAAACTGTAGCAAAATCTTTTTTATATATGCCCTCTATTAAATACCTGCCAACATCTTTAAGTTCCATGCTTTTAATTTTATTGTAAAGGTAAAAATAAATCTAAATAAGCCTACCTTTTGTTAATTCTTTTTTTATCTTTTCATACAGTTCCGGCTGTCTTTGTTGAAAAGCTATGTCGAAATTTACAAATGGGGATATTCTTTTTACCGCCTTTTCTATACTTACCTTAGAGCAGTTACCAAGATCATTCTTATCCCCCAAATCAGCTTTAAAGGGAAGGACATTTATATCAACATAATCTCTGAGCGAATAATAGATATGGTACATAGCAGAAACCCCTGCATAGTCATAATCGTACCCAAGATGGATAACCTTATGCCTCCTCATAAGAGCAAGCTGTTTAGGGGTTATGCTTACCCCCATCGTTGCGGAAATATTTTCTACTCCGTTCTGGTAGGTTCTGAACACATCCGTGAACCCTTCTGTAAAATACCTCTCTTCTGTAGGTTCATAGTTATAAATAAAATCATGCATTAAAAATCCATCATTAGAAAACAACTTCTTCCCCGGCTTTCTGTAAACAACTCCAACAACCTTGTCATAAAATATAACAGGAATCTCTATTCTTCCATCGTGCTCCGAATAACCAACCTTAAAATGCTCTAATGTCTCCTTTGTGAACCCCCTATCTAAAAACTCCTTTGGTGCTCCAATAGCTATAGGGAACAAAACCTCTCTGTTCTCTAATTCTCTCGGCTCTATGAAAAATTTATATGCTTCTGCAAAACTCACCCCTCCCTCTATAAGAAAATCGAATACTGACTTACTCCATCCACAAGAAAAGCACTTCATATAACCCTTACTAAGATTTATATGAAAGTTTCCAAGTTTTGTATCTTTGTGCTCCGGGTTAGGGCATAAAGCCTTATACCCTGTATTTGTTGGGGTAAGCCGTGAAAGAGTAGCGAATACTTCTTCTGGCGTTATCTCAGTCTTTATTTGAGTACTTCTCAATTTCATCTTTGAAGTCTTTTACTGTTTTTTCAAAATGTTGCCCGATCTTCTTTAGCCCCTCGGTATTTTTAGCAAACTCATTCTTTAATGCCTCAAGCATACGATATAGGCTTTGCATGTACCCGGTTTTAACTAAAGATGTTCGCCAAATAGCCATTAGAAACACCGCTATTGCCGTAAAAATTAGTGCGAATATCACACCGAAAACTATGAGTATTATTTTCATATAATTGGTTTTAAAACATACTGTCGTCAAGATCATCAGAAGAAAAGTCCTCAAAGTAACAAATATCAACAGTCTCCTCATGCATGGTTTCCCAATTTGTCTTTACTGTTTGAACAAACTTTCTTTTCCTTCTCGAAAAAGCAGATAACATTCCGGTCAATCCCAACACCGCCATTTTTGTATCACGAAACATAACGAATGAGAAATCTGGGTCTCTACCTGCCTTGAAGTATGAGAACACATTCCCATCCATTTTTGTTATCTCATCCCCCTCTTTTAAATTGGCATGTGCTGTAACTATGATAGGGGTATTGGTTGCCCTTGCCGTATTCTTCAACTGCTGTGTTATCTTCATCATGTCTTTCCAATCCAAAGAAGCAGACCAGAGGTGAACACTATCAACAAACACTATAGCGGGTTTGTAGATTCTTATGAAACTTTCCAGATCAGACATCTTGCTCAACCTACTTTCAAGCAACAATCGGTGCTCTTTTGCATCCGGGTTGTTTTCTACCTGTTTATAATAGGATTTAAGCTTTAGCATCTCCTCTTTCTTCAACTTACCCGAATCGAATCTCTCATAAGAAATACCTGCATTGATACAGTCCAATCTATCCATAAATTCATCCTCATTCACTTCAAGAGAAACAAAAAGAGCTTTCTTGTCCGGGAATTTAACAGCTATGGTTCTTGATACCTCGTTAGCAAGCCTTAGTAACTTAAATGACTTACCTATCTTTTCATATCCGGCTATAAGCCACAAGTCTCCTTTCCTGTACCCACCTGTAAATTCATCGAGTTTAAGGTCTCCTGTTGACAAATATGTTACCCCAAGATTTTTCTTCTTCTCATTTATGTACCGATCGTACCTTTCTTTCGTGTTGGCTCCATACTCCGTAGTAGCAGCCATTGGGTCGTCAAGCTGTATTTTATGCAACGCATCGGTCAATGTGCTTATCGGGTTCTTGCTCTTCACCAGAAGCCTTAAAGTGTCGTCTATGACGTTCTTTACATTTTTATCCTTTAGCTCCTTTAACCAATACTCAGGTGGGGAAGTATTTTTGTGCAGCTTAGTCTTAAATTTAACCTCTACCGTTGTGACATCGGGCATCTTGTTAAACTTAATAAAGTAGTCATTTAAGTAAGAAATAACCTTGAAATCGTCTACCGTAAAATATTCCTCTTTGGCCAACCCAAGAGACTTAAAATCCCCAGAGTCAAGTAAGGAATATACAAAACTTTCAAAAACCATAATATTCGTTTAAGTTGTATCTGTAATCTGCTTTTTTCTTGTTTTTGTTTTCAATCTCGACCAACACACAAGCCTCATTAAGCTTAGATGCTATATCATCACCGTACTCTTCCCGCAAATCCTTATATTGAATATTAGAAGTAAAAAAAGTAGGTTTCAATCTCTGCACCCTATAGGTTAATAAGAACTCGACAGCACTCTTGGCCATCCTCTTAGAGTTGTCCGTTCCCTCGAAACTTTTTCCAAAATCATCTATTCCGAGATATTTAACCTTTTTCATCAAGTTGTAAACAGACTCCTTGTTCGACCAAGAGTCTATATAAGCCTTTACTACCTCCCAATAAGGAACTATTAAAGCGGACTCACCTGAGTCAATGAATTTTTTAAACATGATATTCATCAACATGGTCTTTCCGGTTCCGTTTATTCCTGTCATAAATATACCTCTTTCTATAGGGTTGTTTAAGTAATCCCGTATAAAAGTAGTTAGATTTTCATTCCCCTCGTACTCAGCCAAAGAAGTTTTGTGCCACTTCTCGAATATACCTGCTTTTAGGTATTCTTTAGAAATATTTCTTTCCATCACCGCGCGCTCCTTTATTTTCATTTAATGCTTTTACTACCAAACCTTGAACCTGTGGGGCAATCCATTTAAAGCTATACATATTGTACACCCCTTTGGTTGCAAATTTTGTCCTGTTTTGCATAAAGTAGAGATAAGAGAGTGAAAGCATAACATCATCATTAAATATCTTCCTTAGTGACGAAACATAAGCTTTTTCCCTCGCTGTGCTCGATATAAAATCCATACCCAAAGCTCCGGAAGTAATCCCGTCAATAGCACGAATCATTTTAACCACATCAAAGTCTGCTGCCTGTCCTTTTTTCATCCTTATTAAGCATAAATCTATAACCCTGCGAACCTGCAAGAAAAATGTGTCCTTTCGGAAATCACTACATATTGATTTATACTCATCAAGTGACGGTTCCAATAGGGAATAGAATTTATCGGAAGCGGATTTAATAACCACATTATCATTCTTGTTATCAAGATACAAGAAGTTAAGCTTGGTTCCGTTATAGTATGCAAGGTACACCTTATCTCCGTCATTTTCTGCATAGCCCTCTTCAATAAGAGTATCAATAACCTCTTGGACAAACTTCTTTGATGCCTTTACAAGATCGGTCTTAGTTATAAATAAACCGACCCTATCCAAAAGCCCATAAGGAATGAGCATACCGAGATAAACAAGTTTATATTCTTTATGGTCTCCGAACACACCAGAATCCCACAATTTTATTGATTCCATAAAATATTATGTGTTAAAAAAAGGTACTACAGCGAGTACCTTTCAAATGTGAATAAATCGGTTACTTGTGTGGGAATGAACTTTCAAATTCATCCTTCATTTCTTCTATTTTTGACAGAAGAAAAACCTTGTTTGCTTCAAGCTGTTTGGAAAGCTGATCGACAGCAATATTTTCAAGGTTTCTGTCATACCCAACCGGGAGGGTAAGACCAGATTCGACTTTCAACGAGTTGTAATTACCCATGTTGATCGTAGTAGATATGCTCGTTGTTGTAAACCCTAAATCGGGGGTCTTTAATCCTGCAATTTGAACCAACCCTTTCGGGGTTCCGCCCGTTTCCTTTATTGAATCTAATTGCTTACGCAAGATAAGATCGGATTTAAAGGTATCGGTAGCACGTGTCTTACCAAGTGCTTTAAGTTCTTCGGCTGCATCAATACCATAAATAATCATAATCTTGTCAACAACCTCTTGCGACATGGTTCTGAGTTCATTCTCTGTAAACACGATGTATGAAACATCATTTGTTTCCAAAAGTTCCCCCTTCGGTTCTTTAACGGGTGCTTTACCCTCTTCTTTTGCTTTAATTTTCATAGACTTTACTTTTTTCTGTTACAAATAAATTTTTAATTTCTAATTTAACTGAGTCCGATATTTTAATCCCCTTGCGTATTCCATTTATAATCTTGCAAAGATCGGAAAAAATAAACTCAGAGTATAACCTATCGCCATCCATTATTTGTAATGACTTAATTCCCACCTCTAAATCCTTTAGGGATGCATTCCCGGCAAGATATTCAAAGTACAAAGACTTGTAATTCACATATTCCTCTTGTGATATATTTGGAACCTTTTTCTTCCTAAATTTCGGCTTTGTTCTGAAATTAGGGGAGGGAAGAGTTCCTGTTACTTCAAGGTTGTAAATAGAGTACTTAGTCCTTTTGGTACTCTTAGCCAAGTCAGTTATTGAATAAAACACAACAGATTTTCCACCTATAGAATACACTTTCGGCATGCTACTTTATCCTTTTTATTATCCTGCTCGATGTTCCCGGTCTTTTGGTGATAAGCTTTTTGTACGTAGCGTCATCCAATTTCTTTTTTAGAATAAGGGTTTCAAGTGCTCCCGGGCGCAAAGAATAATACTTGATCTCTTCAACGTAGGTATCAAACTCATTCTTTAAAACATCTCTCAAAATATCTTCCCACCCTTCGTTCAAAGATTCGCTTCCCTTAGATGCCTGTAAAGAAACAAGTATCGGATTCTCACCAAGAGCATCTTGCAGCACAATAACCTCTGAGTCTTTATCCTTAGTGAAAAAAGGCTTAATAGAGTTGAAAATTTTCTCAACAATACCCTCTTTTTTCTTCGACAAATTCTTTATATCACCATCGAGCTTCAACTTAACTAAGCACTCAGAATACACCGCTTGCTTTATGATTTCGGAAGATTCTTCCAGATTAGACTTTTCTTTGCCTATCGGCCTATTTATTTTCATGTGTGATTGTTTTACAAAAAGGTAGGGCTAAGAGTGAACTCAGCCCGTACCGAAACATTAATTACTCAACAACTGCAACGAACAATTTAGCCGGAAACTCATCATCTCCCTCAAAATTTTCTGCATCAAAGTCATTTAGTTCGATCTCAAACTCATCCACCGAGAAGTTTTCGTAACTTTCCGTGAGTTTGAATTGAATAGCATCCTCTGTAACGGATTTAACCAACACCGAATAGGATAAATCCGGGTCGTCAGAATCATCAAGCATCGTTGACGGGAATTTCAGCTTGTAAGTATCTCCGGGTTCAACCGAGTCTAAATCTTCAAGCTCAACCATTTTTTCTTTCTTTCCCTTCTTTGTCTTTTTTGGTTCTTCCACGGGTGCTTTTTCAGTCACCTTTTCTTTCTTAGGTTTTGCAACCTCTTCCTTTTGTTCTCTTGCCGATTCTTGCGTTTTTGTTGCGATAGCTGTGGGGGCACTCTTTGAATCCGTCATTTCCGAAACATCTCCGACCGATACAAAAAGAACTCCATCAATAACCACTGCATCAAGTTCTCCTTCCAAGATAACCTTGGCGTTTAATTTAATTTTCATCTTCAAAAATTTAATTGTTAGTAATTAGTAATGCAAAAATAATATATAAAATGTAAATCTTAGTAACTCTTAATAACTCTTTTATTTTTGTGGCAAATAACCAATAGAGTGTCCGAGCTTCTCAGTATTTTTCTTAAAGTCATTAAGAACAATATTCCTGTATATAGGCACATCATAGAAGTAAGCATAAATAACTTTCTCTTTCTTACCCTCAAAATCCCTGTCTATCCTTCCGAACACCTGTTCCGGGTCCTTCGTGGGTGTGGTAATTAATAAGGTGTCCGCTTTATCAACATCCATCCCCTCCTTTGCTATCTTATCCACTCCAAGAATAACTCTGGACTCGTTCATACAGTATTTGGCGTATTCATCAAGGGTATAACCGAGCTTCTTAACAAAGCCTTTATATTTTGCTTGCTTGTCGGAAGCAACAATACATAACCCATCAATCCCTGCCCGATCTAAAAAATAATACGTGAGGTAAAGCACCTTTAAGTTTTTGCTTGTGACTATTATCTTTCTACCCTCAGCCAAGAGCTGCTTAATATCTTTGATTAAACAAGAGTACAACCTTAGATCGGAGGAGATGAAGGAATCTATAGTGGCAGTAACCATCTCTGATTTTGGGTATGCCTTATACCCCTTAAATTCCATTATCTTCCCCCCGACAACAACAAATAAAAGACCGTTTTTAGCATCCTTGCTCTTTAGCGTTCCCGTGTATGTTTCAGCCCCGTTAGTGACCTTTATATATTCCCCCGGGCGCAAGAAATTATATCCGACTGCACGGGGAGTAAACCGGGTAAAAAATGCATCTGGTTTAGCTATGCCTGTCTTTCTTATATACACCCTTGCAGGCTCGGTCTTTTTGCTACTTTCGACAACATCAGAAATGTAGTGAGCAAGTATTTTATGCAGCCCATCGGCACGCCTAAACGTAGCGGTTAAAGTTGTTTTATAGAAGCAGGTAGCTCTATCATTAATAACCCCGTAAGTTTCGGCAGCAGCCCTGTGATACTCATCAAATATAATGTGTCCGAACCTTTCATAGAACGCCTCATCATAGCTAAAGGAACCGTTGTCAGCAGATGACAGTTGGCTATAGGTAGCGAAAGTAATATCATATAAATAATCCTTCTTGGGGTCATACTTACCTGCAGTCCACTCAGGGAAGAAGGGGTCACGATTTGCGTTAAAGCCATCGGTTATAACCCGAATCCATTGATCTATCAGTTGATTTGTTAAGCACACAACGAGAACATTCATCCCTATAATGGAAGCAAGATAAAGAGCTATTAAAGTCTTACCTCCCCCCGGTTTTAGGTTAATCATTATATCGGTCTTACCCTTGCTCTTTAAAGCTAAATAAGAATCTATAACTTCTTTTTGGTAGTCTCTTAATATTATATTATTAGCCTTACTTATTTTAATATAGCCTATAGACCGATGATCTTTTATTGTTAGGGGTTCATCAAGATACTTATCAATTTTAAAGCTCCTCGGAACACTGATAGTATTATCTGTTTTGTTGGCTGTATAAAAGGAAAGGTACTCAGGAATCTTTGTTTTGAATCTTGAGAACCTTTGTTGTTGAGAATATTTTGGGTTTTTGACTGTAAGCTCTTTTACAAGCCCTGCGAAATCGTTTAAGGAAAAAACATCTAAGGTAAGTGTACCCTTTATTAGTGCATCCATATAATTCAAAAGTTTAAGCAAAGATAATAATTAATATTTTTATCTAAGACTTAAAAAGAACTATATTTTTATTTTGAGTAAATAAAACCTCCATCGAACACCCCGTCATAGGAAACAGCATCAGCTCCGTTATATCCGGAAGCACCTACTTGACCAAGGGTACTAATAGATATTTTAGCGGTTCGTATACTTGCATCACCAACAGCCGGCCTGATAATTTCCTCTAACGGGAAATATCCACTATCTACCCCCGTTACCGAGATGTTTGTTGCGCTTGTACCATCAAGATGAAATTTAACCTCTATTAGTCCGTTAGTAAGTTTTCTATACTTAAAAAACCCTGTCCAAGCATTAACGAGAGTAGCAGTAACCCAAGCACCGTGATTTTGCATTGCGTAAGGACTTACGATAGAGCACGCATCGGAACCTAAAAGAGTTGCTGTCTGGCTACTCCAATAGCTTACCCAAGACGACCAACCACCAGAACCGAAGTATCTTTTAGCAAGTATTCCTTTTCTGTTACCAATAAACTGAGCAACCTTTGTGGAATCACCAAAGTACCTAACCTCTAAGTAAAAAGATGAATCGGGGGTAGAGGAAGCACCGAGAATAGTGTCAGAGGGAACATTAGAGGGCTTAGAAAGATAATTGATAACCCATATCCCCATTGTTTTATAGTTGTTCAAGTCTTGTGAGCTTCCAATAGCACCACGATAAACCAACCCAACAGGCTCATACTCGAAAGCATTGAGTTTTTCAAGTAGGGAATAATTGGCGTACAGTATGCCGGGAACATATGTGTCAGTTGCAACCTCTATACCATCTATATCCTCCGAGTTTCTAAATGTGGTGTATACAACCGTACCCCCGGATTCGGAGGGAAGGACAGTATAAAGTATACACACAAAGTTAGAGACCGATGAAGGCAAAGAAACGCAAGATATAGTGGGTGTATCGTATTGTTGAATGCTACAAGAAGGAACCAGAGTAGGATATTCAGTAGACTGAATACCACAAAGAGTATTCGAGTTAGGCTTTCCATCCCCGAAATTTTTTGTGATGAGCTCCGATGAGAGAACAACGTAAGCGGCCAATGGTGGAGTACCTTCTTTCCATGCATATTCTTTTGAGAAGCTTCCTGTAGTAGCCGTAACCTTAAATCGAACACCTTTAGTGTACACATACCCAGCAGAAATAGAGTAATCGAAAGACAAAGTTCTTTCTCTATAATCACCTGATGGGGGAGTCATAGTCTTATAACTGTCGTTTGTATTCCATCCTGTAATGTCAGGAATAACCGTTCCAGAAGATCCCGTATCGACAACATTAGTAACCGTTACAACAGCAGTTGATTTAACACCGAGATAGTCGATAGCATTTACTAACGCATTCTTAACAATATCCCCCTTCTTTTCAAGGTCTTTTGCATTGAAGAACGCAGGTCTACCCGAGAAGGATATATTTTGTATTTGCTCGTCATAAGAGAACGGCTTTGCTGTTATAGGCATTTTGTTTATTTTAAACTGTTTGCAAAAATCTTTTCAATCTCACCATTAAAGCCTCTAAAATCTTGTTCAGCTCTTAGAATAGCTTGACTTGTGAAAGAACTAAGGATTTCCAAAAAGAAATAATTACGCTCGTTGCTTGATTGAAAGGTTATGCTATCTCTAAGCATCTCCATATTTTCAACCAACAACTCTGTTCTCCTGTTTCGTGCAGCATCATAACCATTGGTTGTATACATAACATAGTGGAATATTTCCCTCGCACACTTGGATTTTTTAGCTAAAGCATCATCATAAGTAAGAAGAGCAGCCAACTCTCTTTCACAAACACTTTCAAGCTCAGGGATAACCTTTGTGTCGAAGTTTTTCTTAGCCGATTCAAGAAGTTCAATCTGTTTAGTAAACAACTCATCTGCGGTAACCTTCTTAAAGTCATGGGTAACAAATTCTTTAACAACCTCCATACCGACCGATAGCTCCGTACCAAGCAAAACTCTAAAGATTAGAGTTTTATATTGTGCATTAGGGAAGTTTAAATTGCAGACCTTATATTTTAATTTTGGTTGACTTTGAAAGTATGGGTGACTGTTGAGCTTGGCCTCGTTGAAAGAGTACGTCTTTCGTCTAAACCAATCTCTTATAGCCTGTTTTATGTCAGAGTCCTGTAAAGTCTTATACAGGATAAAGAAAAGCATGACAACTATTAGGATTAGAACTCCCTTCCAATACCCATGAGCAAACGCCTCTTTAATTATATCAAAAAATCCTTGTGTTTCTTCCATTGTACTGTTACATTACGTCAATTACTATAAGAATACCTAAACAAAAAATCAAAAATTTTAATCCCATGTACCACATTTTTGAGGTAGCAGACCTGAATATCTTCCTCAAAGCTTTATCGGTTAGTGCGGTATCACCTATGTATAGAGGGTGTTTACCAACAACCAAGTTATAAAAAAAGTCGAAGATACCTGCGTATATGCAAATGAAAGATACTCCAAGCCATAGAATATCAACGGGCTCAAAAAAACCACCAACAAAAAAGGCAGGAATAATAAGTAATGGTATGAGTAAAACAGCAAAGTTCATAAAGTGGAACATATAGCCATAGGAAGTGCTTTTAACCTCCTCTTTCTCGGTTTCAAATAAATACCTGTAACCATCAGATATAGCTTTAATAAGAACTATTAAGATCAAACAAATGAGTAAAAAATATTTTTCCCACATAGTATTTGTATTAAGCAATGAAAAAACTTTGTAAAACAACTTTAACAGCAGACCAATCAGCATAAGGAGTACCGTCGGATTCTGTAAGCTCGGTAACAAGACCGTCAAACAAGGGAACATCGGGGGAAGAATCAAAAATATCCCACAGCCTTATCTTGGTGTTGGACTCATATGTCTTACCCTTTATATGGCCTTTAGGGAAAAACTTATCCCCCACAAAGCACAGATTCGTATCAATATATAATTTTGTAGCCATATCAGTTTAGTTTTAAATTTTTACCAAAGTTAAATTATTTTATGATATACCGGTAGCATTACCCTCAAAATTTGCTTTCATTTTGCGAAAATTGTAGGCATCCCTACAGTGAAACTTACCAAATATGCGGTCTATAAACCGAACAAACTTCACCCCGAATTTTATTAGCTTTACTTCACTTTGAAGTTTTCCGAGACTTGCTGATATAGTCCAATCATTTTTCCCGAAGGTGGTATCTCTTTCTTTTGTTACACACCTCTCTATAAGATCACCTACAATAACATTAGCGAGCCTGTCTATGATAATGGCAACGGTTAGAAAGATATCGAAAACTATGTTCACAACCTCTTTAAAAAGCCTGTAAAATGTGACAAAAACCTTACCCTTCCTAAGTTGGAATAGGTTGAAAACAAGGGCTATTGTAAACAAAGGGGCGGAGAGCACAATAGCAGCCAATAGGGAAATTAATTTAAAAATATTTTTCATTTGTATTCGATTAAAACGTTATTATCCTGCCTCAAAATTTGTTCATGTTCGGGAAGCAATTCGTAAAAATACATGATTACAAAACCGTTCATCATGATATATAAAGCCCTTCCGATTGTTTCAAGGTATAATACCCATCCTTTCAATTGCAGATACATGTCATTCATCAATACCACATCCGCAGGGATCGTAACCCGAACATTAAATTTCTCATCCACCCATGTAGGGTCATATCTTTGCCATTCTCCGTTCACCTGCCTCCAATATGCCGAATCCTGTATAGTTTGAAACGGTGTCGACTCATCAACCGTATATGGCAGGTTATCCATATAACCGCATGCGGAGATATAACCGTCTTGACTGATATCGTATTTTAATCCTGTCATAGTAATCTGTTAGTATAAATATCCACTACCGTTGAAGGAAATGTATAATAATTGAAATTTGGATTCGCAAGAAAAGGATATGAAACGTCAATGCACTGTAACTTTGTATATGGAGTATAAATACGTCCGGTCCCGACAGATAAGACGTGTAAATTACCATATGCATACATGCCATTCGTTATTGCTGACGTAACAGAATCGGGGCTTTGAATCGCAAATCTGCCATAATTCATACTCCCTAATCTGAATACACCAAATGCGTTAGCTGAACAAACAACAGCAATATTATTATCATAATCCACGCTATAATTATAAGTCATTCCCAAGGAGGTAACACCTGATGCAGTTAAAATCGCTATTTGATTATTATATTGGTCAAGCTCGGATAAAGAATTGTAAGACGCATCGTAATATCTTTTTGTTTTCCTATTGTACCATCTTTTTGTTGATTGCGCATTTCTATTGATAAATGTCAAATACTTCTCTCCTGACGGGGTTATTTGAACATCTCCAAGGTCAATGAATGAATTTCGGTACGGATTAAAAACAACTTTTTCTTTTGCATAATCCGTTCTAAAAGAAAATACTGCCGTTTGAGCGTAAAGCAAATTCGTGTTTAAATCAAGTCTTTTTAAATTCGTTGCCTCGTACACGGTGTCATTGATATACACATAATCATTCAAATAGTCATAAAATGACACATAAATCCTGTCTTTAGTATAACTACCGGATACTAAATTACTATATGAATTTAAAACCCCTGTTAAACTTTCAACAGAATCATCCGGGTTTATATAACAAAAATATTTATTTGCACTATTAACAGGATTGCTCCCCATTACAAGCATTTTGCCCGACCTGACATATATCAATCTGTCCCATTGCCCCCCCGTAGGCAATGTCGGTAATGCTATTGTAGTTTCCAACGGGTCAACCGTCCATGTTCCAAGCCCTGAAGAATTAGCCAACGTCAATAATTCATTGTTGACTTTATAAACACATTTGCTTGAATTGGATAAGCCATAGGTTTTTTTACCATCCCCCTGCGTAAAATTGATGGTGCTGATTTCACTGAACACTTCCAATTTTACATTAAAAACAATCTGTGCCGTTCCGGGTGCTGTCTTAACTATCTGAACAGTGTACGTATCGTCCAATACAACTGCTTTCGGCAATGTTACCGCCAATTTATCTATCGTATAAGAACTGATATTGGTAGTCTGTACTGTCGTAATATTGCCGGCATGTTTAGACACGAATCCCCAATCGGTTTCCGATTCGTTGAAATTTATAGTGTATTTAACATACGGTATGTAATCAGAAATCAAAAAAAAAGTGGTCCACTCGGTGTCGGTGTCATACTTGTACTGCACATAACCCGAATCAACCCTCATTTGTATTTCTCTTCCATCAGTTCCCGCCAAAGTAGTTTTAGCCCCTACAAGTGACACGGTTGTATCATCATCCTTAGTAAATAAAATATCATCTCCGGAAAACTCGGCAGATATGATACCTGCACCCGGGTCTCCTTTTAAAGCGAGGAGGGAAACAATTTCAGTCCATGTTTCCTCACCAGAGTATCTCCAAACAATATGTGTTCCAGAGTTACCTATTTCAACCTCCCTCCCATCGGCTCCCATAAGTTCAGAAAGAGCAACTATATCTCTCCACACAACCTCCCCCGCATATTTCCATTGCAAGTAAGTTCCGCTGTTACGAACGACAACCTCCCTTCCTTTCGTAACAAAGATAACCTTATTCTTGGCTTCACTAACAACTCTTATTGAAGCCTCCCTAACATTTCTTACTATGTTTATATAGATATTGCTCATTTCGTTGTATCATTATCAACTATAACCACCCCTTGAAATGGAGTAAGCTTTACATCATCTGTGAAAACAATTTGTAAATCATAAAAATACTCAGCAGGGGTAAGCACAACATCAAAGGGTTTTATGTAGATAATGCCTCCTGCTCCGTCAACTATCTCTATGGTTCCATCGAGTGTTGATATTTCTATACCTATATCCCCATCTTTGTCACCAAGACGAAACTGCATCTTTATTAAAGCACCTGTCACATCAATAGGCGTAGCGGTTTCTTCTGTTTCACCCTCGGTCAAAGTAAAAGTAAAACCTTCAAAGGTATCACCCCTAAACCAATTCTCAAAGTTATAAATTGCGGGAGTAGCCATATAAATCACCTATTAAAAATAATGCATTATTACTGAAAATTCTAATACCTATATATGTTTTAATTGACTCAATTATGAAAATTTTCCATAAGTAACATACAAAAATAACCCAACTCTTTTATAGTTTACAACAGAGTGTGCATTTGCCACTGCATTTATATTTGCGGCAATTGGCGGGTTACCGTCAATATACTTTGTGGTTAGCTCTGAATTTTCTATAGCGGTAATCCCAAACCCACCCGTTCCATCTTGAATAATGACAATCTCACCCCCATCTTGGTCAGGAATATTATCTATACTTAATAGTGTAACATCAGCCGTTAGTGTTATTTGTGCAACCTTAGATTTACCATGATCCATTATAGATTCAGTAGCATTAAACGTAATGGTCTTATAGGTATTAATACCTGTTGCTCTATATGCATCCACCATTTTATTCAATATACATGAAGATACAAATGCATATGATAGCTCACTCTCCCCACCTGTGGTGTATGACGTAACCTGATTATAAGTGACTAAAATAAGCTCATTGTTTATTACCTCTGCACACCCATTCCCTCCATTTACATATGTTCCACCATTATATGCATAATCGTGTATCATGTATGGAAGGTACTCATAATCTGTCTTAATACAATCTACACCTAACAAAAGAAACTCTCTTAAATTAATAAGTGTCAATTTCCAATCTTGATAAGAAACTCCGTCATATCTTAACCAATAGTTAATTGCCAACCATTTTTCCCCTTGAATTTCGAGTATATTCATTTGGGGTAAAACAGAGCATGAATTAACCACAGTACCCATTGTTTTACCTACACCCTCTAAATAGGCATACCCACTCAAATGCTCTTTGTTATTTATGTTTGTCTGAGTAAGTGTTTCCGTACCATTAGCCCAAGTTCTTCCATAATCCTTAGAGGTCATTATAACCGGAACATTGTCACCATCGGGATTCTCATAAGAGGATAAACGAGCTATCATTATAAAGATTCCATCACCACAGTCAACCATAGACTGCTCACCGAACTCTTTCATATCCCCCGTATCGTTTATAAAGGCAACCGAATAGTCTGGATTCCATGTTTCACCATTATCTGTGCTCTCTGCCAAACAAACGGCACATCTTCCTGTTTCAATAACTCTAACCCAATACGGAGTAACTAAGTTACCCTCATCATTATATATAGCCTTATTATCAAAAAAATAAGGTTGGTATATAATGTCAGGTATGTCTGGATTTACAATTTCATAAGGCGTAGACCACGTAGTACCTAAATCATCTGTATAAAGTATCTTTGATTTTGTTGCCGGAACATCGGGGGATGTTCTATACTGATAAAACACCAATAACCGCCCTGTTTTTGTAAACATAGCAGTCCAATTCCTACCATAGTCTGTAGTGGTAATCTTTGTTTGTGTACCTGTACCATCCAATCCTGTCCATGTTTTACCATTATCCACAGATTTTCTCAAGAAAAAAAATTGGGTAGAGGTTGTGTGTGATGAATATATACCATAGCACGTTATAAGTGTTCCATCATTAGGGTTACGAGTAATTCTTGGAATCATTAAGTATAGATTGGTTCCGTCTACTTGTGAATCATCCCAAAATTCAAGAGTGTCTGGAATCACACCTCCTTGCGGTTCTTCTGTGAGGTCATACCAAGCACCACCAAGATACATCTGAACTGTATTTGTATCTGTGTTTAAAATTAGAAAATTATTTGCAACCCCTGTTAGTGCATCTCTCTCGATAGTAGAATACTCTGGGTATGGGGTAGGCTGCACCTTTATTATGCTGCTTCCTGACCGAGAATACAAAATATTATCAACTGTGTTTAGACACCACTCACCTTCGTACAAGTCAGTAACCAACCAAGTGCCGTCTGTGTGGTTATCGGATGCAGGAACAGTAGGAACTTGCCCTGCCGTTGTAAGTCTTTTTACTCTCCTTCGTTTATTTTCTATAGTTATATCAGCCATTTTGAACAATATTACTGTTAATTAATATTTCGTTTAAACCACCATCACCAACAGCTTGATAGCTTAAAAGCTCTGAATCTTCTCCACCATCCTCAACCGTGTAAGAGTTAGCTATTAGTAAAAATATATTAGTGTACTCTTCCAAGAATGGAGTAAACAAATATATAACTAATTTCAATAAATTTAAAAAAGAATCCGAAAATGATGCACCAGACAGCTCAATAACTATTGTTTTATAATAGTTAGACCAAGAACCATCAAGGAGTGTAGGAATAAGCTTAGTAGGAGTCATAGCACCCCCAAGTTCATCCGCTAAATCCTGACCTTCTGGGAGTATGCCTGAGTCTAAAGAAGAAAAATGTATTAGCGGATAACCGATATTGTAAGTTAAAGAATCAACCGTACCAGAGTATTGCTGTAAATAACACTCAAGAATATCTATAAGAGTAGTTTCTGTACCTCGTGTGCTATAGAATTTCTTTTTATTATTAAATAAAGTCTCTAAGACTTTCTTAGATGTTGATAATAAATATTCACCATCAAAATCATCAACAAACACCCTCGTTTTCTCCAAACTCGCTGTAATAATATTAAAGGATTTTACATATTCTTGTATCTGCTCGATCTCCACGTCAGCTATACTCTCAAGAACTGATAAAAATTTTATCAGTTCTTTAGCATATGGGCTTTCAAGTATTCCGGGCGGGATATGTTGGGATAAACTAAGCACTTTCACCTCCTATTACCGATATTATTATAGCCGAATTTGTGTAATCAATAACCTCATTAGGCTCTACAGAAATATCATTAGGACTACCCGATAAAGTTGTTCCTTCATTCAAGGCTGTAAAAACAACATTCTGAGAGTTCACTATTCCAGACAATAAAAGGGTTCCTAACTTACCCCTTTTAACACCTTCACCAAACTCCCCGTTTCTATTTGCCATTAAGTAATTCTTAATTATTTCATCGGCCAGAGCTTCGGCACTTGCAGATTGTATCGAAGGTAAAACATAAATTTCAACCTCCATATAAATCTGAACCGAGGGCGGGTCAGAGATAAGAGCAGAGTAACCCATCAATATCTTGTCGGATATGTGGGTTTCTATTGCAGTAACTTGTGATGGGGATAAAGAGGTTCCTGCTGTTGTAACAACGTAGATAAAAATATAGTTGGAAACATTCTGGCTTTTAACCCTCTTTACGAAGTCGAGTTCTGATACTATATCCTCTACATCGGGATTAGTAACCATCCTGTCATTATTCTTTTGCTTATTTATCACATAATGTCTCAAATCTTCAAGCTCCATCAAATCTGTACCCCCTGTTGCTTCGGGCTGTGTGAAGGTTAAAATTTGCCTACCCGGGCAAGAAACAACCTTATTGAGAACACTTGCAGACAAGTTCCCTGTAGTTCCACCACCGACAAAAAACGAAACCGTGTAAGTAGCGTTTATCTCTGGTGTTACCCCATAGCCTGCCTCAGCAAACATTATTTCGGCCTGTCCTGACGAGTTTATAAACACCTTGAAGTGTTTGGTTGTGATCGTTCCATCCGAGAAAGAATCAACTCTTGTGTAAGTGTCGGAACCAACAACCAACTCAACCGTGTCGGCTATTATGCTTTCCTTTATCAAGATTATTGACCTGCCATTAAACGCCCCGGTTATTTCTTCGAGTTCCCCATGTATGAAACCAATATTGTTTGCCGGCTCAGGTAAACTGCTATTTGCAGCAAGTGTGAATGCTGTCTTATTGGAGAAATTACGACCTGTAATATTAGTCAAGCCTAAAACTATCGAACCCCTCGGATAGGTGTATTCAGCACCATTCTCAAAAACAATAGAAGAAGTAAACTCGGCAGCATCATTCATTGACACCGAAATGTTGTTGCTTATGGCGAACTGTAACAAACTTCTGAACAGTTCAGCCGTGCTTGCGTGTGCCTCACGGCTAAAGTGGTTTATATAGAAAAAATTCTTGTCTGAAAGAACTGCAAAAAGTTCGACAAGAAATCTTCCAAAGTCACCACTACTTCGGTCAGTCCATTCCGGGTAGTAGGTATCAGCTAACCCACCCGTCTTAAAAACCGAATCAATAATAGTAGCGAAGTCAACCGCTAAAAGACTGTCTTGTTGTGGAACAAGATTACACTCGGCAAGGATATACAGCTTTTGAAGTGTAGCCTCGTCATAAGTGTAGAAAACATTTATAATTTCTTGCTTAGTCATTTTATCGGTTATTGCTCATAAATAAACCTCTTCCGGATTGGGTATAAGAAATCTTGGGGCGTGTAAAAGTATGACCTGCACCTGCCCGAACATTTTTCATCTTACCTCCGGATGCTCTGTTGTGAGAAGCAACTCTGCACGTTTTACCCTTTTTGGTTCTACGGGTATACTCCTTTACCTGTGCCATTATCGTTTAAATTTCTTTGAAACAAACTTATTCAATCCTTTAATCCTACTTGCCTCACTCAATGCTATTGCTATTGCTTGGGGTCTTTCTGTAACCAACTTTCCTACTTTCCCCCTTCCTCCATAAGAATGCAAAGTTTTATACTTGAACTCATGCATCACCTTATGAACCTTACTATCCACCATACTCTTCCCCGTTTTAGTAAGTTTCTTTCTTTCATAGCCTCTTACAAAAGTATTTTTTCTTGTGTGTGGATTAACTCTTTGCATTTTTACTTTTTATTAGCCCCTCAATTCTGCCCTAACTAAATTGGTTCTCATAAGTTGCTTTGTTTTTTTTGTGCTTTTTGGGTATTGGTATAAAAGTTCCCTTGCACCAACATTTTTAGAGCTTCTAATTTTACCAAACCCACCCTTCTTCATTTTGTTTATCCCCTGTCCTTGATAGCTTGAGCGCTCAAAACCGCCAGAACCCTTAGTATCTATAAATGCTCTCCTTTTAGCAAAGGTACTTGGTTTTTTACTGCCACTTCCACTCTTTCCACCACTCTTTCCACCACCAGCTCTGCTGTGTGACCTTACGGTAATTATTTTACCCTTTTTTGTCCTTCTTGTGTATTCTTTTACCTGTGCCATGATTTCTTAAATTATTTTTTTAAATACTACCCTATTCTTATCCACCGTTGTATTTAACGTGTATGTATACGTTGTATCAAATGTCAATTCTTTTTTATTCGCCACCTCTTTAAAAATATTAACCTTTTCAAGCCTTACAAAAGTAAGATACTTATCCACCGCCCTCGTTATTTCTAACTTCATTATGTCGGCATACCGATAAATAAAGCTGTTATGCTTATTGAAGAAAAAATAAATATTTACACAATAGTCTTGAAGGAAAATTCGGAACCAACCAAAGAACATGTAGAGCATCTTCATATCCGCATCCACCTTATCCTTCCCGGTTTTCATCGTGAATTTACCATTTGTTAGTGTGAAGTCATATGTCAACCCTGTCTTTATTATCATTAGTTCCATAATATAGGGCTTCCACCACCGCTCGGTGTAGCCGTTCCTGTTCTAAACCATGCATCAATGATTGTGGCAAAAACCTCAATCTTAGTATTAATATCTGTATCAAGCGGTAAAGCATACAGAGAAGAAAAATTTATCGGGGTTGGTGGAGGCGTACCTATAAAAGCCGGTGTCATTCCTGCTGCCAACAAAAGTGTGAACTGTAAAAATGCACTTTGAAAAATCGTTCTTCCTATCCCCAAATCCATATTAAGCATAGTAGTATAGAACCCACTCTTTGCCGTTTCTAAAGTAGCAGAGGGGGGAACTATAGTAGATGAATAAACCTTAACCACATTAGCCCACCGATCTCCTATAATAGAAATATTAGAAGAGAACCCGAGAAATTGGGGGTGTGTGTTATCCATTAATTTTGATAACTCTTGCTTTAATATGGATTTTGATAATGCCATTAATCTAATTCTACTGAATTACTCTTTATACTGTTTAATTTTTGTATAATCGCTGCTTTTCTTGAAACCGTTGCAGGGTCTATTTCTCCTGTGCTGTTATTACCCATAGGGGATATTGTAAGCATCTTAACCACCAATTCCAAAATATCCTCGATAACCTCTTTCAACTTATCAAACCTCACCGCTTCCGTCTTTGTTTCGCTCTTTTTACCAAGCTGTACCTTGTTTTTTGTTATGTGCAGCCCGTACTCATCTTTATTAAGCAAAGATATATAATTTTTAGCTAAAATAAACAAAAAATTATCGTCATGCTTTAAAGAGTAGATAGAATCTACATCATCAAACACCTGAGTAAAGGTCTCTGTCTTAAATTCAGCTATATTCGGATAATTACCTCCCGGAATTTTTTCATCCAGAGGGGCAATACCTAACCAAACGGGGTAGCGTGGATTACCATGTTCAAAGATTATCCATATCCCGATCGTTGTTTTATGCTTCTCTAACCACTCCTCGGTAGGAATAAAAAACCAACCGAAAGGCATAGAGGGTTTTGCATATTGAAGTGTACCACCATAGCTTATCTGTATGAAGGTTTTATCATCAGCCAAAACCTTACCTGTAGGCTTTGCAAGATAAACACCTGAGAGCTTATCACCCTTTGTAAAATCGAGTATGCTGTCAATTAAATCGTTCACTTCGTAAATGTTAAATTCATCATAAATCCATCTTCCCCGAAATTCTTTTCAATTTTATACAGATAATATGTAGCTGAGTATTTGCCTAAGCCTTGAACAAGATAGCTCATCTTTGTCTTAATATCCATCACTCCGTTTATCTGTGCAGAAATACTAAACCCTTCATCTCTCCGTGTTTTCTTTTTCTTCTTGTCGGTTCCTCCTTGGTTGGCGTTACCAGAGGTAACATCATTGTTTGACTCAGAAACAACATCATCTGGTCTGTCTGACTCTTTAAAATACAGAGCAAAATCTTCATCCGTCAATTCCCCGTTTGTAGCCCGTTTCAACAGTTCAGACTGATCTTCGGGGGGAACATTGTTGAGTGCATCGGTTGTTGTATACTGTTTATCCTTAGAGAAGTTCTTGCTTGACTCGGTAACAGTAAATTCTTCTGGTAGTGGGTTCTGAGATTCCTTTTCCACCTTATCCGACTTAATAAAATACTTCTGAATGGTCTCCCACTTTTCGAGCTTATCCCTTGAAGAAGTAACAATTTCAAAAACCCTGTCCTTTGTTTCTTCCGACTCCTTGGCCAATAGCTCTTCCTTGAACACCCACTCAGTCCATTTATCGGTAACAGCATCATAAGTATCTGTTTTTACCTCCTCTTCCCCCGTTGCCGGGTTGGTCTTAGTATCTAACCTTTGGTGCGCCTTTCCCCTGTTAGTATCTAAGTTCAAATTAGCACTTATAAGTCTTATCATAGTGTTATCTGCACTATCAACCGAGAATTTACTACCTGCTCTGGCCACAAAGTAAAAAGATTTTTTGCTGATCGTGTTCACGGCTCCTTCTTCATCAACGCAGTTAAGGATAGACTTACCATCCCGAAACTCTTCCCAAATAACACAATCAATATCTGCTGCCAAGTCATTCAACAGCTTCCACGTTGTTTTGTCTTTTTGTGAAATCGGGGCTTTGAAAGTAGCTTTTTTGTCCTTACCCTTAGCAACCGAGAACCTGCCTATTTCATACCCACTATCTTTTGCTATTTGTTCTATTATGTAACTATAGCGTAAAGGACTGCTTTTAGCCCACTCTTCCTCGTTACTCTCCGAAGGGTATAAAGTGCTTTTCTTCTGTATTCCTGTTTCAATATGACCATAGGTAAAGCATTCAACAGTCAACGTAACCTCACCATCAGATTGAAAGTCGGGGTTTATTATGTTCACATACCCGGAAAATTGAAGAACAGCGTTTAATGAAGTAGTTCCTCCGAACACCTTAACCGTGTTTCCTTTCCCGATAGTTTCCATCCAAAGATACCCATTCCTAAAAGTAACGGTAGCGGTGGTAAACAGCCCATCCTCTTCCATTATCTTTATGCCGTCAACATCTTTGGTGACATCTACATCTTGAATATAAACCTTATAATACTGCGTTAGAATCATAGTATAGTTGCTGACGTTTCGTTTTCAATAACAACCAAAGGTAAATTGATTTTCATTTCTGATACCAACTCCGTAGGGTAACAGGGTAAATTTATGTCTGCCAAAATATTCCATAACTTATCCGACCCCAAAGTTTTATCTGCCAACCCATAGTAGGTGTCTCCATGAGCACAAGCATACTCACTATCGAGCTTGGTTATAAATTTGGGGCGGGTAGAGAAATGACTCCTTCCCCCCGATAATCCTGTTGTTATCGTATTTACCTTATTTTTAAAATAGTCTCGGTTCATATGCTGACTTCATTTACATAGTTATTAAGCTCTGCTTGTGCCGGGTCAACCGTATTGACATACTCAAAAGTTCCTTTCTTATGTGCTGCTATTGTTAAAGTACCCTCTACCCTCTGAGGTTTCCCGGACATGAAAATAGAATACTTATAGTCGATATTTTCAAGATACCCCTCTACCCACAGCCCCGAATAAAAGAATCTAATCATTTGTGGAGGCACAAATCTAACTGCATTATTGTCAGGAGTATTATTTCTGAACTCATAAGACTGCACGACAACCGATGCAGGAACCTGTTTATATCCCTCCGGGCGCAAAAAAGATTCAAATACTTCTATGTCATAAAGAACACTATCCCTGTTTTGCTTGAAGTGGGGGGTAGCATTGTACTCACTTGTAGGTATTTTCTCGGAAGGTGTTTTACTCTTTACCATCCCTCGGATTATCTGAGCCAAAGCACTATTATCATAAACAGGTCTAAGCCAATCCAATGTTTTTGGTTTTACCTCCGCCTGAGTTCCACCTTTATACGGCATACTCTCCTTTGTCCGATCTATAAAAAAGGGGATTGGAACAGATTCAGGTTCCCCACTTACCCAATACAGATCAACATCAACAGAACCCGTATACGTGCTTGTTTTAATATTACTCTTCGTGCTCCTATCCATCTCATGAGGGGAGTATTGAAAGTCTATTATCACCGAGCCGTCAAGATTGGTTATATATGCGTTCTTATTCATTACTTACCTTTTTTATTTGCGAGACTTTCCAAAGTTTTAACAAACTCATCAGCATTAAATGTCTTTCCGTCAACTTTTATGGTGATTTGGTCAATAACCATACCCCTCTCTTTTTCGTTAAGTTTCTCTAAAGCCTCAACTATCCTATCATTTGACGTTCCTTGCCCGTATGTGTCCTTATTAGCCATTAATAAGTCGAACACACTTGTTCCACCGATCGTATTTCCTTTTACCGTGCCCTCTTTTATATCACTCAAATACTTGTTCCTTGCTTGTCTATCAGCAAAATTTCCAGAAGCATTAACCCATGTTTGAGATTGTTTGGCCAGATCATCAAACGAAGTTTTAAGAGCATCCTTTTCAAACAAACCACCAAAAACCTTAGAGAAAGAATCGGTTATGTATGCCTTTATCTTTTGGATGGGTTCAAGTATATACTTTCGGAACATATCACCTATGGCTTTAAGAATACGCTCGATAAATGGGAACCTTTCTGTAAGAGCATCCCACATATCCCTCATTTGTTTCTTAGCTGTTTTAAACATATCAGTAAAAAAGTCTTTAACCGGTTTTAACATTTCTTTGGTTTTATTCCAAGTATCAACAAAAGAATCACGAGTGTTCCTTGCCTTAACAACCAACCAATCCCACACCCCTCTTGCATAATTTTTAATTGTCTTGAATGCATTTTTAACAATAGTTGAAATTTGTTCCCAATATTTAGCGAGTAACATAACAGCACCTATAAGGGGCATCATAACTGTTGTTATCATTATTATCCAATCAGGAACCTTACTAACATGCTCCCTGACTTTATCCCAATGTTTTACCAACAGGATAATACCCGCAACCAAGGCTGCAACGATCAATATTATCCATCCGATAGGCGTAGACACAAGAACCGTGTTTAATCCAAGAAATGCAACCCTCAGCTTACCTAACGACCTTGTAGCCAACCCTAATTTTGTTCCAAGCATAGAAAAACCTTCGGCCACGTAAGTAGTGCCTATCTGAGCATACGTGCTTACTTTTTCAACCATCTTGTTCGTGTTGATAAAATTAAGAAGGGCTGTAGTGGCAAACTTAACGGACTTAGCGAACATAAACATCTTGTTTGTTATGGGCAGTAGTATTCTGAGTCCGACTAACGAGCCGATAAGCAACCCGACCGTTTTACCTAATCTTTTTGCCTTTGAATCCGCTTCTTCTGTTCCCCCGGTCAATCTCTTTATAAACCCGATTATTGCGATTATAGTTTTAGCCAAACCCTTTAATATGTTCCAAAAGAATCCAAATCCAGAACTAAAGCCCTCTTTAAATCCGTTAAAAAAGTCCTTAACCCGCATTTTTATAATGGTAAATGCTATAATCATCGGAGCCACATTACCTTGAAAATCACTTAGCCAAGCGTTCATTTTTAGAATAAGCACCTCAAGTCTCTCGGTAAGGCCACCTACGGCAGAATCAACACTGCTCCACATGATTTTAAGTATGCCACCAATTCTTCTTCCAGACTCAAAGAGTTTATCTTGAAGAGTTATCTGTTGTGTAACATTTCCGTTTATATCTTTTTGAACCTCGATAACTTTACTAAAAGCCCCCAAGAATTTATCTTTTACCGTAAGCATTATACTGTGAAAAAATGAGTCGGCCTGTTGTGTATACCCAACAATCTCCATAGTAAAGATACTCATCAAGTCACTAACATTTGATAGAGCACCGCCAACCGTTTTGACCCTGTTCTCCATACCACCTTTATACATAATGGCTAAGTATTCAGCGAGAGCCATCTTGTACTCGGTTGTTCCTTTCGCTGCCTTTTTTACTACGTTGGCGTACTCGATCATCTTCTTTTTTTCCTCCTCCGTGCGGTTACTCTGCAAAGCGAGGTTTATCATATTAGACATTCTCAACCCTGTTCTCATGGATAACTGCATCCAATTACCCTCCCCCGCTTTTGTGAACATATACATACCCGTGCCGAAGTCAAATCCTTCCGCACCTGCCATGTCACCAATAGCTGTGAATACCTTCTCACGCATATCATTGGTCTTTGTTAGCCCCTCCTTTGCCATCTGCAAAAGAGCTTGATTAACATCGGGGAGTTCAAAGGGAGTCTCAGCAGCTTTCTTTCTCGCCCACATCAACCCCTCTATAGTTTTAACATCACTGTCTAATGCGGTTTTGATAGAGGCAAAATTATTCTCCATAGTAAGACCTGTTTGATACAGTTTATTTCCTATGTTGGCTATACCATAAGCAATACCACCTCCGAGAAGTAAATTTTGAACACTCATAAGTCGGTTAAATAATCCGGTAACGGTTCCTGTAACCCTTCCGAATCCCATCTCAACCCTATCCCAAGCACTACCATATTTTATGATACCACTTCCAGACACCGATGCTTTTCTCAAAGATTCATCGAGTGAGTGAGTACCTCTTTGAACCTTATCCAATTCTCTTGAATAATTTCCGAAGAAGTTTATCGCTACATTATATCCGAGTTCAGTTGTCATTTACCTAATTATTTGTTGCTCTCTGCATCATTTTTCTCCTTCAATAACACTTTTGTTTCCCTATCCCAAAGAAACCTTCTTAATTTTAACGGCATCTGCATAAAGTCTGAATATCCTACCCCCTTAAATCTTTTTATAAACAAATAAAGCTGTTCTTCCATTGGCGGGTTTAACTCCGAATTTTGAAAAAACAGCTCTCTGTATGGCGTGGTATGAAACGAGTAGAAGGGTCTTACAATGTCTCTTTGGATAAAATATCGTGCCTCATTGTGAAACCGTTCAGAAATTATGCCGAAAAAAAATTTTCAACCGCAGCAATATGTGGTGTAAGCCTGTTACAACTCGGACATTTATCTCTGTAGTACAATGGAGCCGACTTTAAAGAAGTTTGCAATTTCTCCCTGATAAGCTTTAAGCTCTTTGTTGTAAAGGTACTGTTATAAAGTCTTTTTCCCATACCCATAGCATACTCGCTCGGTATAGAATCAACAATAGCATAACCATTTTCGCCCTTCTCAACAAAGTATAAACCTTCTTGACATGTGAAAGAAATGTTTCTCCAAAACTCGACTTCATCAGAAGCCAACCCCTCGTTAGCAATCCCGTCACCTAATAACGGAACACGATAACGAATCATATTGTATTTCATCCCGTGTATGTCAGCGAACTTTTCAACCCCGTCAGCGTTTATTTCATAGGTCTTATCAAGAACCACATCAATAAACTCTGGAATCTCATCATTCTCATCAAACGGAATTTCGATCTTTTTTAAATCAATATCTCGCTCAAAAATATGACCACAATACTTGCAGATCAATTCTTGTTCACCCATAGTATCTTGCCACGCTTCAATGTGAATTTGTAAAAGCAAAGAACCGGCATCTACCAATGGGATTTTTTTAATCACCGAAGGAACAACGCCGGATTTTATAAATTCAGAAGCAACTCGTACATCTTGAACAGACTCTACAGCAACAGCTATTATTTCAGAAAACCATGTGTATAATTCCGTCTTTCCGGGTCTTTTAACAAAAACTTTTTCTGCTTCCCCGGAAGTCTCTGCAAGTTTAAGCGTTTTAACCGCCGTTTTGTTGTAATTAAATCCAACAGGTAACTTTAACATATAATACAAGATTTTTTAGTTATACAGTAGGTATTTCTTCCCATTCTGAAACTGAACAAAGCAACTCTACATCATATCTTTCTTCTGCTGCCGTGTCTAAGTCGGGATGCTTAACTTCTTTAACTCGAAGTCCAAAGAACATAATTCTGAAAACCTCGGTTTTGTTGTGATACTTTACTAAAGCACCATCAAACCTTTGGCTCTCGTCAAATGATAGGGCGACCAAAGCCCTAATACTTGCATCATCTATTGAAAGATCATACGGTCTTACCAAGGTAATATCGTTGAACTCTTTCAACTGTGAAGAGTATTTGTGTTTTATGTTGGTCGTACCATCAACTATCGAGACCTCTCCCGATTTCTTGCTTATCCCCGAAACTTTTTGAAAGTTGGGGAAAGTGAAACCGGGAATCTCGAAAGTCCAATGGTTACTTGTCAATAAATTATCCGGTCGTGGCATAATGTTTTTTATTGAGGTAAATAACCTTTACTTATTACTCGGCATCAATTGTTACCGTAACAATCCAATTTTGAGCTGCCCCATCCGAGCCTGTGATAATGTAAGTTACCGCACTCGTGAAATTGTTTGCCGTTGTTCCGCTTACCTGTGCAGTAGCACCAACTACTGCCGAAGCACCCGGAGATAATGTGAAAGTAGCAACCAAGGCCGTAACCGTAGTTCCGAAAGGAACCAATAAAGCAACCGTATGTGCAGTTGCATCAACAACACCAATAACATCGGGTGTTAAAGCAAGGAAATCAAAGGTTAAAATATCATTTCCCGGAAGAGGGTATACCGTAAAGTCAGCAGTTGTTCCGGCAACTCCCGTACGAATATACATGATCTTAGTCGTAAGGTTGATGTACTGAGAGCCCAAAGGGTACTTGGTTGCATCGGTTACGAACTCGTCAGAGGATGCAGGAGCACCTGTTCCTATGAATCTTTCAGCAGGGTTAGAGGCATAAATGCCGCTTAACTGTTTTAAATTTGTGATAGCCATCTTTTCTTCTATTTGTGTTTAATAATTATTACAAGATATTCAGCACCCCGTCATTTCTATTGAGTGCTATTTTTTGATACTCTACGGTTTCTGGCGGAATCCATGAAATATCTTCGTTTATTTGTTTTCTGTTTACCGAATCGGTTGCTACCGTAATTACAACAGCACTTGAAAACGGAACGCTTCCCTCGATACCCCCTTGGTTATATAAGTTCTTGAAGAACATAATCGAGTCGATGTACATGTCCTTTCGGAGCTTCGGTGTGTTCAACTTTTGGTGGAACTTAGCGTTTCGGTCTTTCAAAGAAAGTTTTATCCAATTTGTTTCAAGTCTTACATGTGCAGAATGATAAAGTTCTGCGGTAGAGCATGTCCTTGATGAGTACATGTAGTAACCTAAAATAGAGTTATACATGACCACATTTGTCAAGAACTCGGTAACGTATCTTTTCTTTGTGATTTCGGTAAGATCAATATGAGAGAACTCATATATTCCAACAGGATAAGTATTTTCACCTGCGGGAACACTCCAAACATATCCACCGTCTTTTATGCAAGCTCTTCCGAACCCTGCACCCAAGAAGTAACCTATCCCGGGAATCCAAGTGTACCCTGAATTTTCATCAGATACTTTTACCCACTCAAGGTATTTACCCATGCTGCTTATGGTTGCAGATTTAACTGCATTGTGCAATGTTTCAAGATCGGTTCCGGTAATATCTTGTGCTGCATTCATCACAAAATACTTATCATTTGCCTTTGCAAAAACTTCGGCCTTTACCGCAAGTGTAGAAGTGAAAAATTCGGGGCAAGCGAAAATCGTAACAGGGCTACCTGCAAAAATAGCCATACCTTCCGGTGTGTCACCTGTGTAAGCAGGTTCAAAATCACCTTCAACCGGTGCAACATAAGTTCCGCCTGTAAGTGTAGCGGTTCCAACAGCCGTAAATGGAGAAGCATACCCATCAGCACCTTCGTTCATCACCACATATTTACTTACAGAGTTTACCTTGGCTTCGAGTAATGCGAGCGTGCTGTCATAAAGACTTTCTACGAGTTGCGAGCTTTCATAAACCTCCATTAAGAAGTAATCGGTCATTCCACCGGTAACTTCCTTTGGGTAAAGTTTAACAACCAAATTATTCCCCCAATCTCCTTTATCTTGTTCCCCCTGATACCCTGCGGTAAATCCGGCTATTACTTTTGTAGCTTCGACAACATTCCCTGTTGCTGCATCGGTTCCTGTTCCTACGATACGAATACCATAAGTAGGTACATAATTTCCTTCTAAGTTTTGGAAATAATTTGCCATTACATATGGGGAGTACATAGAAGCATCAACACCCCCAAAAATTTGTCGATCTTCTTTTAATCCGCTTAAAAAGATAAGCTTGTTTTCAACCCCACGAACACGCTCCATAATGAAACCGATAGCTCTTGCGGGATTATTGCTACTAAGGTTAAGGACATTCGCTGTTCCTTCCACCATATCCATGCCTATATTCATAGTATTTTAATTTTTATGTATTTTTTACTCTTCAATACTTCATTTGCTTCATCGGAGTAAGGGATAACGGTTATCCTGTCCGTAAAATTCACTTGTTTCCCTTCTATCATAACGCAAATCTTACCCTTAGTAAGCTTTGTTATTTCAATTTTGGGAGCATATTTTTTATCAACCTTTGCCGACTCTTTACTGTCCTCGATCTTTGTTTCTTCGGTATTGGTATTTTTACCCTCGTTTTCGTTTTTCATGCCTTTCATAACAAAATAATTAGACAAATATATAAAATAGAATTTATAAAAACAACACTAATCACCCGGAATTTGTAAATAAAATTCCTCCCCTGTTGTTTCCTCTTGCTGTTTAAGAACAAACTTAATGGTTTGAATGATGTCCTCGGTATTGGTAACATTAACCTTAAACCAAATCCAAGTATTCAAATTAAACTCTTTTATGCTCTCAAACTTGTTGTCGTTTCTCTCTCCCCCGGGTAAATTCTTGTAGGTGTAATTAACAATAACATCTGTCTTAAACGTGAAACACGCACCGTTAAATGTGCTAAAGTTGTTATGGAACCACGTTTCAAACATATCGTAGTCGGCCTGAGTATTACCCGCAAAAGAAATTTGAAACTTAAAGTTGTAAGGAATCGGTAGGGAAATTAAATCTCCGGATATAACTATTCCATTTTCCTCTACATAATCACCATCAATGGTATCAACACCAAAACCCCTACTCTTGTCATAGTCGGGAGCAAAGTCTTGAATAGAGATAACCGGGTAGTAGTTGTAATCATCCTCAGTATTGAACTCATCCCCCTTCTTGTAGTAGCGAACCAAAACCTGTTTAAGCGTTCCCCTGTAATCGGTCATAGCTATAAACGGCCTCGTTTCCCCCGTATCTTGAAAGGCTTTTTGAACTGCCTTTGATAAGAACTGAGATGAGAACTCATAGATAACCTCTCTTATGGATTCAAGTTTATTCATTTCTCGGCAAAATTTCTTTTATATACTCTGGGAACCGTTTAAAAAATTCCTCTGCCGTATACCGCCACAACGGTCTTGCAGGTATTCCCTGATCTAATCTACCAAACTCCAATATTTGAGCAACCTCATACATCATCATCTTACTCCTCGGATGCCTTGTCGATTTCTTAAACCCTATGGTAAGGTGTCCGTTATAGTGGAACACAGATATTGCATCCACATAATGACCTTCGGCAATAAACGGTCGCTGATCCCAACCACGCAATTTTTTGTAGGCAAGCCACCTATCAGACAACTTGAACCCGAATTTGTTTGAGTCGATGTTATCAAGTAGCAAACCCTTAAACTTTTCGGCAGCAAATTTAGGCAGTCTTTGGCGCATGGTGTTTTTAAACAACTCAAAAAATATGAATGGTTTATACTTACCTACCTTATTGACCGTCATTCTGTGCATTATGGAACCTGTTTTAGTCTTAGTTCAATACCGATTGAAAACTCTGAGGACTCATTATCCGTGTTCTCTTTGTCGATGATCTCTTCAAGTGAATAATTACGGCTGTCAAATGTAACCTTTATACCCGTTGCTTTCTTCATAATCAGGTTAGAAAGCCTGTACTTCCCCGTTTTTTCGTATAACTCCTTTGGAGAAACATAAACAATAGCCGATATTTCGTCAGCTATACCAAACTTCTCTCTTTTCTTAGGGCTTATGTTTTTTTCATAGTAACATTTCAGCGTAAGCTTCCCGTTCCAATTCTTAATATTGTCACCAAAAAATGACGATTCGGAATCCTTACCTGTGAAGGAAGGAAAGAACAAGTCAACAGTTTTGTAACTGTTATCTATTCTCGAAAGGAATAGTCCTTGATAACTCCGTATCTTGGTCTTTGTAATCGTGCGCATGTTGGAACCAATGTTTTTCTAAGTGAATTTGAGACTGTATAACCGGGTTGTTCCGTAAGGAAAAATCATTGCTTAGCTTCTCATATTTGTTACGAATAGACAACTGTAGCTTTGAAATAAATCCATCACTGTCACCCCAAATTGATGTGATCGCAGAATCACCCTCTTCTTTCTTCGGGGTTTCTGTTATCGTAAACACATCATTTATCCGGGTAGTTATCTGTTTATCGGTATTAACATAAGAATCCTCGGTAGTACCTTGAATATTTTCATACGACTGTGAGGCATAAAGTATGGTCTTTTTATCTTCGAGCAAAAAGAAAGAAACCCACAAGGCTATAATCCGCAACTCAAAATCTTCATAAGAGTTGAACTCCGTCTCCTTATCCGTCAGGTTTAAAAAGTAATCATCAGCCGTAAAATCAGCACCCCTATACGGATATTTGTAGTTAAAAAACTCATTTATCTTGTAGTGAACCTGATCTATTGAAAAGAAGTTTTTGATCTTTAAAGGCACTTCTGATGAAAGTGAAACATCGGTTATGGGGGATAAGTTCGTACTCTCTGTAAGTGGAATGTATAAGTCATAAAACCTAACCTCAACCCCCAAACTTTGAAAGTAGGTAACTACCTTGTACAGTTTGGATATTTCAGATAAGGGTTTAACAACCGGTTCCGCATCACCGAGTTTAGTTGTGAGTTCGGTAGCCGAAATAGATAAAACTAAATCCTGTTTAATAACTCTTAAAGCATTAACAGGATTCAAGTCGAGGATATTCTCTCTTATGTATTCTATGAGTTTTTCATAGTTCGTCATGGGTACATAGGTTATTAAATTACTGTAACAATACCTCTGTTCATCAGTTTAATACCCAAATGTCTTTCCATTTCTGCCCGGTCTCCCTTCTTGTATTCAACAACTTCAAAACCACCGACATTCATTCTGTGCTTTTTAACGAAAATTACTTTGCACATTGCAGCCTTGTTCTTAGACTCAACAGCAACAACTTCTTCTGGTTTTTCAACTTCTTTTTTCACGGTTTCTTTTTTGGGTTGTTCTTTCTTTTCGGGTTCTTTCTTTTCTTCGGGTTCTTTTACCTCTTCCGCTTCTTTTTTAACAGCAGACTCTTCGAGAATTTCTTCTACCTTTTCAACTGCCTCTTTTACGTCAAGAGCTTCTTCCGTTACTACTGCCTTTGGTTTTTGTTCCTTTGGGCTATCTGTTTTTGGCATGATACTAAAATTTAGTGGTGAATAGAATAAAGGGTATACTCAAAGCATACCCTTTGTTTCAAAAATATTTTTACATGGTTACGATTGACACAATATAGTCCTCGTCAAGTAATCCTGCACCGAAGATAGAGTACCAAGCCAACCCGTGTTTTCTTCCGTAGTCGGTTTCATCTCCTTCTCTTAACTCAACCGGCAATGCTTCTGCATAAGCGAAAGCGTTTTCACCAAAAAGAATAGCTTCGTAAGTGGCTACATTACAGCCATACTTCGCTAAACTTTGAGCTGCGGTAAGTTTCGGCATTTGGGTAGTTGAAATGAAAATAACACCGTCAATCATACCTACTTCACCTGTAAAGATGTTTCTGGTTCCTGCATACGCATTAGCGTTGAACCAAGCGGAATCAGTTTTCAAGTAACGTAATTGGTGAGGGGTTGCTACGCAAATGTAGTATTCACCGTTGATCTTCGGGGCATCGTTTTCTTCGAGTACCTTTACAGCTTCTCTGATAACATCAACCGTCAATTTATCATCTGTCAAAGATGCTAAATCGGCTGCACTTACATTCAAACCACCATAAACATGATTGGTTGTGAGTAAGGCAGCATCACGGATTTTACTATCCAAGGTTTTTGTGTAGGATTTAGATAATTTAACAGCCGTCTCATCAAGAACGTCAAAGGTGTTAGTTACTAAGGCTTTTTCACTAACTGCTGTAGCTTTACCATACTCTGTGACTACGATTTTTACATCTTCATCATCCATTTTTTCTTCGCTCAGTTTTACTCCTTCGTCAAGTTCTGCACCTTCCGATAAATCAGCGAATCTTGTAAACGTAATAGTGTCACCCGGCTCTTTTGTCAGGTCGTTTTTCTTTTTTGCAAATTGGTAAAACACCAAATTTGGTCTTGCTTTCTCAAGTATCTCACGTGAGTAAAATTCTCTCGTTGATGAACTCAAATCAGTTGATAATGTTGTTCCGTCAGCCATGATATTTTTTATTATAGACTTTTAATGAAAACTTCCTCAATTTACTTTTTCTCTCTGGCCAATCGGGCTTCTTCTATGAGCTGAGCTTTTATACCCTCTTTCTCTTTTTCCCAATCTGCCGATTTAACTTCACTTATTTCTTTAACGATGGTTTCACCACCATTTTGACCTGCCGGAGGAGATTTAAAAGCCTTTTGTAACAATTCCATAAGAGCATTGTTTGGGTCTGCACCACCAGAACCGGCACTGCCTGTTCCTGCGGGTACTTTACCTTCGACTTTTTCTTTCTCTTCCAACGTAATCCTCTTACCTTTTCCGTCATCAACGGTGATATACTTCTTGCTTGATTGCAATGCCTCAACTAATGAAGCATCTAATTCTTCTTTGCTACTACCACGTAAGAACTCAGGAATTATAAATCCCTTGTGTTCTGCAATAAGTTTCTCACGGTAAGATTCAGCCATGAATTTCTTGCTATTACCCTCTAATTCATCAATCTTTTTTTGTAATGCTTCAACGAGTTCGAGTTGCTTTTTACTGCTTTCCCCTAAGAGTTCCGAAATCATTTTCTTCATACTGTCAAGATCAGGTTCTTTTTTACCCTCGCCACCATCACCATCATCATCCGATTTAGCGGGTTTTTTCTTTTGTGCTGCCAACTTTTTCAATTCTTCTTTTACTGAGCCAAGTTCGGTCATGATACCATCCTTGTTTTTTGTTGCCTCTTCCAACTGTTTTTCCAACTCTTTAATTTTGGTGTCATTTTTGGTTTCACCATCTTTTTTAAGCTGTGCTATTTCTGTCTTGTATTTAGCAATATCAGAATACAGTTTATCTTTTTCCTCTGTGCGTATTCCTTCGATCATCTTTAACAACTCCGGGTGGTCTTTAACCACATATTCAACTCCGCCAATAGTTATTTTGTCTACCATAATTTAGTTCCTCCATTTTTAGCGGGGTGAATTACCCTTTGTAGTTAGTTCGACTTTCTTTCAGTTTCTCGGAAGCATCCTTTAATGCACCCGTTTTGCGGTTTTCTTTCTTAACGAAACCTCTTTTGTTATCGTCAACAAGACCGTCTTTTTGTCCTTGAGGTAAATTTTTCATTTGTTTACAATTTAGTTATTAATTAGTCTTAATAGTGATTACAAAGTTATGAAAATAAAACTTAAAAATACAAATTTATTTTATGTTTCACTATAAAGTTTCTTGTGCGACCCCGATTTGTGGTTGTTGAACACCCATCTCCGGCTGAGCGTTCTTCATAAATTCAACATCTTCATCTATCTCGGCAAGTATTTTTGGAATATTCTTTTTACCCAATTTTTCCATAGCCTCTCTTCGGCTACCGATCTTTCCGTTAAGTTCGAGCGTAATCTCTTGAAGTTGTACCATCCTGTCGTTCGGGAAACCATATTCAAAAACAGGAACAGTCCTGTAATCGGCAACATTGGAAACCTTACCTGCTGCTGCCAAAGTTCCATAAAACTTCTTGGCCATAGGGTTTGTTGTAACAAATACAACGCTGTAAATATTTATCCGTTTATTTATCTCGGCAATACCCTCAGAGTACGTTGTTATTTTCCTGTCCGCAGCCATAACCAAAGAATGATACAGCATCTTTAGTGCAGCCGATGAAGTGTTGCTTATGTGTTGCACCTTGGATAATACCTCTTGTGGAACACCTGTTAAATCATGTATGGCTTGCCTTATTGTTTCTAAGTACCTGAAATTTGAATTTAAGTCTGCATCAAGATTCAAGTTAGCAACAGTAGAACCTTGTGGTAATCCAGACCAAACCTCACCGACACCTCTTTTAAGATCACTGACCACCGCCCCTGTTATAACGGTTACGGGAGTTCCGTAGTAATCAATAACCGTTCTGACATCTTCGGCAGCTTCATTATAAATCTTGTTAAGTTTTAAAATGTCAATAGCATCACTGTTACCACCATACCCGAAAGAATTTACCATGTTTTCTATGTGAACAACGGGGTTAATTGAAAACAGATTCTCTGCTTCCTCTAATTCAAATCTATCAGAAGAACCAACTTTCTCAACAAAGTATGTGATAGTTTTTTCGTCTGTGTACTCGGTAACTTTTTGAACATATTTCTTCGAGTGGTTTTTAAGTATCTCAACAAACCTATACCCTATAACCTCTGTCTGACTCCCGGGAGAGAAAATGGGAACCGTATACCTTGAATCAAGTATTTTTATACCCGGCCTGTAGTTCTTAACATCTAAATATACCAACACATAACAATCACCCGTTACCCCACCCATTTGTAGTATCTCTCCGAGTATCTTTCTTTTATTGTGTGCATTCCAGATAAAGTTTACATTGGCCTCCATAGCCTTTTCAACTTCTTCCTCAACCGCATCTCCATAGATATTCTCTATGTTTACCTCAAATCCGTTCCTTCCTATCGTAAACTCATTAACCTTGTTTATAATGGCTCTGATGTAGTTAAAGCTCAAAAGTTTTTCATTGTTTTTAGCCCAATGTTCATTGTCATAAAACTTGTACGCAAGCCGATAAAAGGCTAACTTTTTAACCAGATCGCTATTTTCATTATACACGTTGTTGTGCACAAATGATTGAAGCATTATCGTACCATCTGTGTTTGTAGTGTTATAGTTGTTGACCCTATCCTTTATCATTAGTTTTTAATTTTTTGTTTTACCAACTGCTCTTCGAGTAAGATTTAACCGATGCATAGAAGGGGCTTTTATCCACCCTCGCCTGTACTGTTTCCTCATATATAAAGTTTCCGGCAAGATTAAAGAGAGCGAGACTATCACAATAATCGTCTTTAAATCCGGAAGTTTTTTCACACACCATGTAGCCACCATTCCAACCCTTTGACAATGCGAGCATTTGCTCTTCAAAGTTTCTGAACTCTATGGTATCAACCGTCTTTTTATCATGTGGGATTGCTACCAATCTTGCCTCCATGTCCTCATCAAGTGTTTTCCACATCTCCGACTTAGATTTCGAGCTGAATGGGTAAGGAATTATATTGATATGTTCCGATAAATGATACATAATCAAATCTCCAAGAGCAACCCCGACACCCGTATAATCCATGAATAAAACCCTTACCCTATATTCGACAAGGGCATTTATAATGTATTGCAACTGCAAAGCATAATCAAGTCCGGGAAATTCCAACCAACCAAACACCCGTTTAAGCCCACGCTCCCCAAACTCAGTAACAGGTTCCTTAACATTACCAAGGGTTAGCACCGTAGATGCAGCCGCTTTTGCTATGTCGAGACCCGCAATATTGAACGTGTTTTCAAATTCGGTTCCTTTTATTTTACTTATTACAGGTATTTTCCTGTAGCAATATTCGGTTAAGTTGTCAAGTGATGTAAACATACCTGTTGAAAAAAGCCAATGTAGGCGGTATGACAGCCTAAACTCATCCGAATTTTCCCCCATATCCCTCTTATCCTGCTCCACAGATTTCTCATAGAGCATATGAAAGCGAACACCGTCTTTTTTGTATTGATCTCTTTTAGCCCGGATTACTTGGTCGGCATCATAACTGTAATGAAGCTTTTTAGTTTCTTTATCCACCGTGCTCCTCAGTTTTGCATCATAAATTTTGTTAGCCACAATACGCCTGTAAAAGTCATTCATCGTGTAGGTAGAAGTACCGATACGAACCATAGTTCCAAAGGTACTCGCTAACATCGGGCGCACCGACTTCCGTATTTTTCTATCGTCTAAATCTTGTGCTTCATCGAGAAACACTATGTGGTAGGTTTTACTTTCAATCTTACTCTGTTTGGCTCCGGATTGTGCCTTTAAAAAGCTCCCGGACTTTAGTCTAAAATCTCTTATACTCGTTGGTGAGTCATTAATATCCGAATCAGACATGAACTCTATCGTACTGTCTTGCCAAAGTCTTTCCAAGCATCTTGAATAAACCGTTTCAACCTGATCTAATTGGGGTGCTATGATACCCATTTTTACCCCGTTTTTGAAGTGACCCAAATCCTTAGTGAAAACCTTGGCAAGCACGGGGAAAAATACACCGACCGTAATTGACACAAAAGAAACAACTTCGCTCTTACCAGAATTATGCACCTTTATGCCGTTGGCTAAAAACCACCCTTTATCGGGAACCCTAATATCCCAAACCTCTCCATCATGAGAATACCCCGTAGATATAACCCTAACAAACTCCATTACCTCTCCATCATCACCAATAATTTCATCGACTATCTTCCTTCTCTTTATTGAAGATAATTCTCTATACACGGGGGGGTTTTTCTTACCTAATATGCACCCTATGGTATCCCTAAAAATTATTGCATTTGTGTTGCCTGTGAATACAACCCTTTTAAATGTTTCTCCGGGAGTGTGCTTTTTCATGACCTCTGTTTTTATCCTCCCCCGGATACCCAACTTATTTAAAAATTCCCGGACATATTGGGCAAGTAAGTAAGAATTACCACAAGATAAACCACACTCATATTCCTGTGTGCCACTTCCACCCCTGTTATTTTTTATGCATACATACCCATCAGCAGGGTACATACCCCTAAAAAAAGAACTAAGATTATCTTTATCAAGATAGTTTACAGCAGTAGGAAATCCTTCAACAAAAGCCATCTCTTGTACCCAATCTTTTAGAGTATTAAACCTGTCTTTTTTACCTGTAGTAAATAGAAGATCGTACGCATTTCCTTTTGGGTAGGTCTTAGTAGTTATATCGGGAAAATTTTTCTCGACTAAAAATTGAACCCTATCTAAATAATCTTTATTGGTGTTTGTAAATTTTATAGACTGTCCTTTTTTGACTGACCCATCGGCAGTCAGCCACCCGAGAAGTTCAGATAATTCCAAATCCATATGACGACTGCCCTCTTTTACCTCGGGTGGTGAATATGCATTTATGTACTTAGTATACTTAAAGGGTACAACATTATCCCCGAACCTAACATCTCTTTTAAGAACCGCTATTTTATCCCCAACCCTTATGTCTTTTTGTTCTTTCCACCCATCGGGGGTAAAAAACGGGTGGTTGTCAGTAGTAAATGTTTCATATCCCCTAAGACCTTTAGTAGAGTATATTTTTCTGTTATCCCCCGTTTTCCAACTATCTTTATGTAGCTCTATGGGTAGTATGTGACCGTTTCGATCATAAATTATCTGCCCCTTAGCTATACACTGCCGGGCAAAGTGAAGTGTTATATCTGAACCATCATTAACCAACATCGAATAAATAATACGGAAACTTGGGGCGTACTGATAAGCGTATAAGTCTAACCCGTACATCTTCTGACCTAAGAGCATCAATGCCTGTGTCAGTTTGTACGGGTCAAATGAGGTTGCAATATTCTTTACCTCTTTCTCTACATCTATCTTCTCCCCCTTTGTTTCAAAGGAATAACTCTCCTCTTGGGGCTTCACTTTATGTTTTACTTCTTCGGACATTTGTTTGCTGATTACAACAGACAAATATAAAACATAAAATTATATATCGTATAAAAATTTTACTTTTTGATTTTACTAAGCCTTAGTTTCGATAAAATTTATTAAACATCGACAGCTCCTTATCCTCTTTCCTCTTATAGCTTTCACACTTCCACCTGCACCAACTTCGTGTATGCTTCACCGTTCAAGGCAATGCCGTTCTCCGAACGGTTCGCCCGAACTCCACTTACATGCCGGATCATTCAAGGCAATGCCGTGAAAAACGGCCGCAAAAACGGTTTGTTATACATATTCCTTGCATTTAGGACAATAGATTTTACCGTCCATTTTACAAGGGTATTTCCTTTGCGCAAGACAAACCTTAATTTTTTGCTCATTGCCTTGAATGGCCGGCGATGAAGTGGTTTTTTTAGGTATTTTCATAGTAACTTTATTTATTAAAATGGTAAGTCCGGGTCGTCAACCACTACTGGAAAAAAATTCGTGAACTCAAAATTGGTCTCGGTGGTAGGTATGTGTTTCTTTGTACCATTTAGGGTAGTGGCAACATAACTGTACTTTGACTTAACAGGTTTATTAACACTCTTGCTTCCCCCAACCTTGGTACTGTTCATAACCTGTGTGGTATTATCCCAATTATACCCCGTAACAGTCATAATCTCAGCTTGAAAATTTATTCTTTCATTTATCTGCACCAAGAACCTCTTTATATTATTCTTATCCGTATCAAACTCCTTAGAATCATTACCTCCAAATGCTGCTATCCTTATCGAAGTTTGGTCTTTTACAGAAACAATCCTATACATTCTACCCGTTCCGAGGTACTGAACCAAGTCACCGTTATTAAAACCGTATTTCATAATCAATCTTTTGTAGTTTACTTCTTCTTCTTAAAGCGACAAACGAGAACATAAATGAACCAATATCCTCAGCACTCTCCCCCGCTTTTGGGATAGTGTTTGAAACATCTTCGATAGATTCCACTAAATCATCGAACTCCTTTTGGTGAACACCCTTAGCCGTATCTATGAGATCATAGACTACATCGGCAATACAGTGTTCAAAAGCTATATGTAGCTGATAACCATCTTTTTTTAAGTCTTTCATATCTAAATTTTGTTTAGTTAAAAGTAATCATTTTTGTTAAAATATTAAAACCATAGGGGTATTATATTTCAATAGATTGTGTAATACTAATAAGGCTACCGAGCAAAAGAGAGTATCTTATGCGTTCACTACCAATGCCATCATCTAAAAATAGGCATGTAAGATACCCGTCTATAAACTCAAGGTTTTTAACCTTCCTGCTTTGTGTCATAGAGGTTCTAAACTCTACCCTATCCCCGGGCTGAATAATAAATCTGGTTACATCACGCTTTTCTACCAGATTATTATCCCTAATTTTACCTTTCGGGTATTGCGAAACATAAAGTGCGTATGTAAAAACCTCTGTTACATAGAATACCCCACCTTTATACAGCACAGCATCGCCTTCATTAAAATCGTATTTCATCTAAGCCAATGTTTTATACTCGTAAAGTGCATATCCCCTAAAATAACTGACCTCTCTACCGCCCTGTAGGTAGATGTCTCCCCTGTAGAGAACCTAACATGCAGGGTATTGTTTACCTCTATATTATACCCGGAAACCGTGTGAAAAGTACCATCATGTGTGGAATAAAGAATATCATCTTTCTGTATGAGTAACCTCTCTACCTCCCCCGCCATAGCCTGTGTAATATCTTTAGTGTGGATATTGGCAACATAAAAAACCTTTCCTTGTAAGGACTTTCCATCATGTGTGCCTACCTGTACCTCGGCTATAGAATTTACCTTAAAAATCCCGTCAAGATTTTTTAACCTAACATAGTCGCCTTTATTTATCATGTAGTTACTCATGTCTATGAAAAATAACCTTTCCACCCCTTATTTTATCTTCAAACTCTGTGACAGGCTCATTGAAAGAGATGTCAGTAAAAAGAATTACATATTTATCAATAAATCTATCGAAAACAATATCATCTATCTGAATAATAGCACCGACATTTACATCGTGAAAGTAGTCTCCCTTCTGTGCAAGAACCCTGTGACAGTTGTTCGGGTGTGCTGTAGTAATTACCATTACATCCCCTGAGTTACCAAGATTGGCAAGTTTAAGGTCGTCAACCGCATCTATACCTCCCACCCAATACAGAGAAGAGGAATACCAAACAAAGTCTCCAATATTGAATCCGAATTTTTTCATATTAGTTCTGCTTCTCTAAAGTAATACTCACCAGAAATAAGTCCTTCCATAAGCTTAGACAAGAAAATATCAATAGCGATAACCTGCATTCCTTGGATAGCTAATTGAACAGAAATAGCTCCTTCTTCGGACATTTTAATTCCTGCTACAATATATCTCTTATCATCCCCCATTTTGGATAGCACATCCCCATATTGGACTATAAGCCTATGAATATTAATACGAGCACACAGAAAAGTTTTCGGTTCGGTCTTTGCTGTTTTAACCATAAAGTGTATATTCTTATCTGGTTTTAAGTGCCTGTCCTCCAAACGCACTTTTTCTCCCATAGAGTTGTATGCAGTATCTTCAACAATCTCCATGAGTCCAAAAGTATTGCTGGCAACCTTATCTCCTTTTTTAAAATCTGCTATCATATCACCCGGAAAAAATAGTCTATCATACTGTGAACATAAATCAAGTGTGTTTCGGTTCTCTGGCTTTGATACTCAAATGGGTTGTAGAAATCAAGACAGATAGCCTCATACAGTTCCGGGCAGTCTCTTTTTATCATCCTTCTTATCTTACTCCCGTTCGCTTTCTTAGCCCCTTGAAACATCATATCATACTCATCCCCCACTATCTGTGAGCAAGTACCTACAAGTTCGATATGTTTGTTGTAAATATCAAGCATCTTACCCCCACTTTAAGTTTTCAATCGGTATTTTCCTGTCTAAGCTGACAGCAAATCTCTTGCTTTTCAGCCTTGCCTCATGATCTATACCGTTCGGCATGGAGAGTTGTAAAACATGTTTTCCTGTAGACATATCTACAAGCGTGTAATTCGTAAACTTTTCTTTCTTTTTTCCCATTTTTATTGTTTTAGTCGACAATTTTTAAAAACTTGGCATCCTTTAATTTAGGATAATCAACACCATCACGATTATAGCTTGAATTATACCACCCACCCCCTTCCGACTCATATTGGAAAGCCTCCAAAGAATCACCATCATTATAGTTAATGGTCTTGAATTTATAAAACTTCTGTATAAACTCACCGCTAAGGTTTAAAGATGCAAACTCGGCATCGAGAGGAACATTGCATGTAAGATCAGACCTTTTTATAGTTCCAACAATCGGTATCTCAGCCCTTATATTTTCCATACCCTAATTTTTTTCTTTGTAAATAGAATAGCCGTCACTCCAACCGAACCCTTTTCGCTTTTCCCAAAATTCATAAGGGGTGCAGGTAGCACCATCATCAAGTATTATCATTCCATCTTTCATGCTCATCCACTCACCTTTCTCGAAAAATCTATGAGTGACCTTATCTCCCATAGCCATAGACAATACAGCCTCTTCCTTCGACATATTTTGCTGCCCTTCTTCTTTATTTGCAGTAGTATCACATTTATAACACCCGCATTTGACAAATTCTAAATGCTCAACAACTCCGTTTTTATCCGGTTTACCCCAATGCCTGTGTTTATTTACTTCGAGCTTTTGGCGGGTTACCTCAAAAATAGTTTCGGCAGTTAAGCCAAAGTGGTATGCAGAATCCAACAGCAACATAAAGCAGTCGGCATATTCCATCTTTGCTTTTTGAATCTTTTTATTGGTCTCCACCACACCTATACTCTCATCTCTGACTACAGAGTATACCTCTTCTAATACCTGTAACAACTCGTCAACTTCTTTTTTCAAGTGGTGCGTTATCGACTTTGTTCGATCATACTTCCCAAACGTAGCATTCGACCACGTGGAAATATCATCCATTAAGCTTTGTAATTCTTTCATAGCATTACCAATTAAATAAATCAAGTGTTCCGGAGCCAAATTCCTGTATCTCATCCACAGTGCTAAAAACTGCCCTTGTTATCCTAACCTTAAAGGGATAATGAGTAAGTCCCTTTTCTATGCTTTCAATCACCCCCTCCTCAAAATTCGGGAGCATAACCTTGTCACCGACATTATATCCGTTCATTCTTATCTATTTTTTATTGATTACTATTATGTTTGTTGCTATTTCTGTGCCGCTTTCCTTAAAACTGCCCTTTGGCAATGGGCTTATCTCTGCCTTTACCTCGCAAAGAAAGTTCCTAAATTCAGTCTCCACCGAGTTGTTTGAAATCTCCCAATGCTTAGAAGCAATAGAAACCAATCTACCCCCGTGTTTTAGGTGCTTATACATTCTTTGGATATGAACTATGTCCTGATTCTTTGTAAATGGGGGATTGGCAACTATCCTATCATACCTCATCGAAAGATCGCTTGTCATAAAGTCGTTTCCGAGAACCGCAGCTTTGAATAATACTGTCTCTTTCAACAGCACTTTCCTATTATCCGGGCTTAATTCGTAGCAGTCAACCTCTTTACCGGGAAAAATCTTGTTTATTGCTTTCAACATAGCCCCGTGACCCGCACTCGGCTCCAATATCATATGCTCTTCTTTCAGTCCGGCCATCTCTACCACATAGTCCGCAATATCACTCGGAGTCTCGAAGAACTGATAATCCTTTTTAAGGTTTATTTTGTCACCTCCGGCAAGTTTTTCCAACAGTTCCGTAGGGTCTGCGTTGAATTTAAAGCCGTAAACCTTACCTCCGACCCATTTTCCCCCAATACCCTCAAAGGCTTTTTTAACCTCCATGTAAACCTGTCTGTCAAGTTGAACATCAGGGAGCTTAATAACATTTCCGTAAACCGTATTTACATAAACCGTGCAATTTTGAAATACTTCAATTTTTTCCATTTTTTCTTTTTAAGAGTATATAACAATCATTTGAACCAAGCGTGTAGCTATTCTTTGATAGCGTGGTAACCGCTTCCTTTATTTCATCCGACAACTTATAGTGCTCACACAATCTATCAATATTCTCATGCAGCTTTTCTGTCTTTTTATACTTCCATTTCTTCATACCCGGTATGTTTATATGTCCTTACAGTCGGCAGCTTTTAAAACCTTGTACATAACCATAGTGATGTGGGTTTTAGGTGCATCATCCGACAACCCCCAATCTTTTGCACAGTCGATAATATCCTCATACGTGATACCTCCGCCATCTTCATCGGAATCCCAAAGTTCTTTAAATTTTTCTTTTGTGTATACCATTTTATGTCTTATTTAGAAATTATAAACAATGTTTCTTGGCTATAACCTGTCCGGAATATTTCCCATTTGATACCACATAGTGATCCTCCGGCATCTCCGTTATATGCAAATCGGAAACATTACCATCTCTAACATCGAATGCCTCTCCGCCAAATTTCGAGTACCATTCCTTAGACAAGATTCCATTAACACCGATAACCACCCTGTCAGAAGCAACCTTGTACATATTGTTACCCTTCATAGAATCCATTTTCTCGATACCACCATGAACAGACATACACTCCCCGTTACCTAAATAGCGGAAATACCCTATTCCTGCAACACGTATAAGATCACCGGACTTAATCTGCCCTTTTGTTCGATACCGGTAATCAACATGCTTCTTCGTGTACTTCCTTTTACCCGTGTACTTAGCCTTACCCGCCTTTATCGGTATATCGGAGTCGGTAAGCACATCATTACTCTTCTTTTCCGGCATCTCTCCATCATTGTTACCCATAACGATCTTCATATCAGTTACAACCTCTTCGATACCCTCAATCTTATACCTACCCATATCTTTTTCATCTATCTTGTCAAGGTCTACCCCACCCATATCATCAACCTTTAGAGTTCCATCATCAGGAACCAACACGATCTTAAACCTACCCTTCTTTGGCAAATCTAAATTACCGAGAATCATCTTCCCCTCCGAAACCTCACCTATCTGCTTATGCCATTTGTTCAATCCAAGAACACCACTGATCCATCCGATCTTTTCAACCGTCATTGCCACCCAATCAATGTCAGATTTTCCAAACCCGACCCATTTAGTTTTTTCCGTCATTACCTTACCCTTATTAGTTATTATTACCTATTAGTTATTAAGCCTTATTAAGAATTAATTGTTACAGTAGTTTTTGTTTATATCAAACATAAGAGTGTATATAGGGTGTCTCCACACATAATTTTCTCGTTTAAAGGGAGGGGGGTCGAAACAAACCACGTTTTCTTGAAGTTCTTACCGTGGTCTACCTTCTCTGTCATATCTCCATACGTACAAGTCGGTCTTAACCACAATTCTTCATAAGCATCCCCCCTGTTTCCCTATTAAACAAGACACAAAACACTCTTATTCTTTCTTATCCCCGTCTCCCTCTTCCAAGGACACCTTGAATGATCCGTATGAAATCGGGAAGGTATAATTTAAATCTATTTTGATACCGAATATTTTTTCTAATTCGTCTATCAATTCTCCTACTTCACATAATGCATCCCTTAATGCCTCATCCCCCAAAATTTTCGCAGGAATAACCATAGCGAAAACAACGTGGGTTATTGCTGTGCCTAAGTAGGCAAGACCCATATGATACTTGTTGATGTCGATGATAGTATCAGAGTACCTTACCAGATTAAAGTTTATAATCACTGATCTAAGGTATCGGACACTCTTCCCTGTTGGTACTGTTCCAAGATGTACCCTCCAATAATCCTCCAACACTCTCTCCGCTTCCCCCATAGTTTTTGAAGATAGAAGATTGAGGAACCTGCTGTTAGAGTAGTCAGGTGTGAATTGCATAGTGAAGTCGAGAACTTCATGCTTTACTGATAATTTCATACTTTGTGTCTTTTAGTATATATAATATATAAAGGTATAAATAATATTCTTATTCTTTACTATATATCCTTACTTTCTTTTAAATTAAGCCCAATACAACCTGCCCCTCTATTGTTCTTGTAAGGAACCTGCAACTATCATCCTCTTCCCTCTCTTCATAAACCTTATCCACTCCCCTTCTTATCCTGTAATCATACTTCCTCTTTTCGGTAAACTCACTACCGTAGGTTTTGTGGTAAACCATCAAATCCTCACGGAACCCCGTAAGTGAGAAATGCTTTCCATCCTTCAAATAAAACGCTTCTGTCAGTTTTTCTCTTTCTGCTTCTCTACCAACACCCCCATAATTTTCCTTTAGGTATCTAACCAACACATCTCGGCCTGTGCCAAAACTCTGTCTTTCTGCATTCCCATAAAGGCACAACATATGCCTGATGTCGTTTATTTCGTTCATAGCTTTATTACTATTAAATTCAAACCCTCGTTTCTCATGAGTTCGGACAACCCATAGAGCAATTTGTCGCCATACCCATCATGGCACCTTTCAATATTTTCAGAAAATATCACTAGCTTTTCTTCTGTAACAATAGAGGAAACCTTCTTTAGTCTCTCCATAGCCCCACCCCCTAAAGGGGAAGGTATGCTACATTCAGCATACCTGTAAACCTTATCAATCTGTAACCCTTCCATCTTTAGTCGAATAAGTCAGCTACAACCTTCACAAACCTTTCGTTGAAATCCTCCCTGCTCTTGAATTGAGCCATTTCAACCGTTCTCACATCATGCTCGATCTTAACATCTGCAAGCTGCAATATCCTAAGATTGGACTGATTGTAAAGTTTCAAATCCTTTGCTTCCGGGATACTCTTCGGAATCCTCAATTTGACCGAAACTTCCTCTCCGAACACATCTTCCAACTCTTTAACCATAAAAGGTTTGACCTCTTTCTCCATGAATCTGTTGTACTCGTCAACAAGTTTCATATTCTCCAACTCTTTTTGCTTAGCTCCGTGGAACATCTTCAAATAATCCTTTAAAATTGGCATACTTCTCTTTTTTGTTAGGTTTCTACATCGTTTTTCTGCTTCTGTTGTTATTTTCTATGTAAAGATATGCATAAATGAATGATTTTAAGCACTTTTGAGTTACTTTTATCTCCCTTTAGCCCGGTTTTATTTTTGTTTGTCTGTAGTCCTGTAGGCTTGTTTGTCTGTAGTCCTGTAGGCTTGTTTGTCTGTAGTCCTGTAGGCTTGTTCGCTTATAGGCATAAAAAAAGGAATGCAGTTTTTGCATTCCTTAAAAAGTCTTATTTTTTTAGTGGGTTCAATTTTTTAGCCTTAATCGGTTCGGGTTGCTCTTTCTTTGCATCCGTTTTTTTGCTGCCTGCCTTGATCGGTTCCGGTTTCTTTTCTGGTTCCGGTTCCGGTTGTTTGCTTGCTTGCTTGCTTGCTTCCTTCTCAGCCTTCAAAAGTTCCTTTTCTGCCAATTTTGCAGCCTTCAAAAGTTCCTTTTCTTGCTTTTCAGCTTGCTTTGTTGCTTCCTTGGTTGCTTCAAAAGGTTTTAAAAGCTCTTTATAGGCTGCATTTAATGCAACCATATCATTTTTTGAGATATTGCCGGCAAAAGTTGCTTTTCTTGCTTCGTTGTATGCCTCTGTGAGCTTTTCTGCTGTCTCCTTGCCCTGTAAGTGTTCAATCTTTTTATCAAAGTTCACTTTAAAGGAAGCACTTTTTTCGGCTTTTTTCTCTTCGGCTTGCATTTCTGCAATGGCTTTTTTAGATATTCTTTCTTTTCGTTCTTCAACCTCAACCACCCACTCGGAAAAAAGTTCTTTCATGGTTTCTATTTGCTCTTTTACCCATCTTTCGGCTTTAAATTCCCTTTGCTTATATTCTTTGAGCATTGGGAACATTCCAAAAGCATAACCATCTCTGGTCTTTGTGAGTAATAGGTCGTAAAAATCATTTCGAGATACAAGCATGGCAGGTACGTAATCCCTGTCATATTCTGCTTTAATCTCTAACATTTCCCCGATTTTTTTGGTCTCGGTATGTGAAAATGAGTCAAAAGATTGGCCTAAATTCAATGAATCCACAAACTCTTTTAAGTCGCTTGGTGTTAAGTCTTTTAAGTATTCCAATAAATGAAACTTAACAGGTTGCTTGTTAAATTCGGCATAAAATTTTAAAATATTTGCGTCCGTTAGCTCTTTCTTTTCTTCGCTCAAAATAAATTCATTCAAGATGAAAGATGAAGCATACTGTACGTTGGTTCCTTTGTTTTGAACCAAAATACTTTCTATTGTGTGCCATGCATCAATCAATTTAATAAATGATTTATGAAAAGCTAATGAGAGAGTAATAAACCCGAATGAACAAAATTCAAAGATTTTCGTCTTGTCATTTGATAATCCGAAAGAATGAGGTAAATTATTCATTCCTTTTGCAAAAGTGTTGTTTTTTGTCGTTTCCATTGTGTAATAAATTAAAGAGTTTATTAAATTCTTATGCCTTTTCAATCCGGATAATTAAAAGCCCTGTAAATGGCTTTAAAAGGTCTTTATTTGTCTTTAATTATCCCGGTTCTTTTCAGTCCTTCAAAAAATAGCTTTCTTTCGTTCCGGCTTTATCCCGTTTTTATCGTGCCTCCCGGCGGTTTTATTTTCGGTTTCTTGCCTTGTATCTCATCCCGTCTCTGCCCTGCGTCTTTCTTTCTTTGGTTGCATCCGGTTTTTATTTGCTCTTTGGCTTTTATTGTGCCGGTGCCGGTCTTAAGTGCTTAATTCCTTTTATCAAAGAATAAGCAAATATATATCAGATTTATTTAATATGCAAATTTATTTTTTATTAAGGCTTAATAAGGGTTATATTTTTTAATGTAATGTTATAATAATGAAAGTAATATAAATAGAAAAAATTTTTTAAAAAAGTTTAAAAATTTGCGTTCCGGATGCAAAAAATAAGAATTATT